>Ga0210389_10000111_pt1 | contig 81406 bp, 77 predicted proteins | sample IncBWH28OmetaG_FD_160127 | JGI IMG/M metagenome (GOLD analysis project Ga0210389, IMG submission 160127) | Forest soil microbial communities from Barre Woods Harvard Forest LTER site, Petersham, Massachusetts, United States - Inc-BW-H-28-O ...
TACATGAAGTCCGAAAATGTCCACCAGCTCATTGGTTCTCCTTGGTATTTAACGCCGCGGCTCAGAGGCGACCGAGCGACTGCACGGAAGAAAGTCGCATACCGACGTCCCCAACCGCGATTGATTGATTGTAAACGACCGCTTACCGGCAGATGTTGGGTCGGGCCGCCACTTCCGCTTTTGGCCGAATGCGGCGGTAGCTGCTTCCACAAAGCGGCCGGTGGAATCGTGCAACTCTCAGGCGAGGCGCTTCCTATTTGGAAGCGAGCTACTCGGCTCCAAGCGGCAGATATAGCTGTCTACTCTTTGAATCGCACAACCGGAAACGATAGCAATTAAAGCTTGAAAACTGAATGGCGGACATCGCAAAGCCGACGCGAAGTTGATCAGCGCCTAAACACTAGTACCTTGTGACCACCACGACGTCGCCGTCCCGGCGCGTCACCGTCACCGCAATGTTGCTGTCCTGGCGATGAAGCAACAGGTCTACCGAGCCTGTGCTCAGGCGCAAGTTGCGCAGTCGCACGTGGTCCAGAAAATCCGGGAGCGTAGGGCGATAGAACTTGACCTCGCCGGTCTTGTCGAGCAGCTCCAAGCCAAGCGAGGCCTGCAGCAAGCACAACGGAGTCGCGCTCGCCCACGCTTGCGGCGAACAAGCCACAGGATATTGGGTCGGTGCGTTGCTCTTGCGACGGGCGAAGCCGCAGAAGAGCTCAGGTAATCGGCGCAGGTCCATGTAGGCAGCCGCGTCGAAGAGCGCGCCAAAAACCTGAGCGGCCGATTTCTGCAGTCCATAGCGCGCAAAGCCCATAGCGATCAGCCCATTGTCATGCGGCCATACCGAGCCATTGTGATACGACATCGGGTTGTACTTGGATTCAGTCGAGCCAATCGTGCGGATGCCCCAGCCGCCGAATGCTGCCGGTGACAGGAGCGTGGCGGCGACACGCTGTGCGCGTTCGGTCGAGGGAATGCCCGTGAATAGCACCTGTCCGGCGTTCGACGAGATCACCCGACACGGCTGCTTTGCGCCGTCCAGCGCGAGGGCGTAGGTTGAGAGATCCTCGCACCAGAACTGCGATTCGAATCTCAGTCTCATGGCCTCGGCCTGCCCGGCAAGAGCGGCGGCTCGCCGCGGATGTCCCAGAGCCTCGGCGAGCAGCGCTGCGTGTCGTTTGGCGCCGTATACGTACGCCTGGACCTCGCAAAGGGCGATCGGCCCTTCCGCAAGCCGGCCATCATGATGGAAAATAGAGTCGAAGGAATCCTTCCATCCTTGATTCGCGAGGCCCTCCTTGGTCTGGCGATGATATTCGACGAACCCGTCGCCGTCGCGGTCGCCGTAATGATCGATCCAGGCGAGCGCTGCCTCGGCGTTCTGCCACAGCGAGCGCACCGTCTCAAGATCGCCCGTGCGCCGGAAATACTCCCCGAGCAGCAGCAAGAAGAGGGGCGTGGCGTCGATGCTCCCGTAGTAGCGGCCGAACGGCACCTCGCGCAGATTTGCCATCTCCCCATGGCGCATTTCGTGCAAAATCTTTCCCGGCTCCGCGTCGCGTTCCGGCTCGACCGCGGTCGCCTGAGTGGCGGCGAGAAATCCGAGCACGCCGCGCGCAATGGTGGGGTCGAGCCACAAAGTCATCAGCGCGGTAATGATTCCGTCGCGCCCGAACGGGGTGCTGAACCAGGGAATTCCGGCATACGGGTAGGGCCCCTGCGGCGTGTCGGTAACGAGCATGTAAAGATCCGAAACGGAGCGCCTGACAATTTCGTTGTATACGGAATTTGAGCTGTCGATGCTTGCAGCGCGTGCGCTCGACTCGTTGAGGGCGTGGCGGGCAGCACGCATCCGCCGGTAGAACGTACGGCCGGTCCATTCGACTTGCGCCTCGCTCGTGCAGCCGATGCGCACGAATATCCTACTTGTGGCTCGAGGCCTCAGCGATATCTCGAAGCCGGCTCGCGCCGTGGTCAGCGTTTTTGGCGTAGGAAAGAATGCGATCTGCGTGACTCGTTCGATCTGGTCAAGTCCCTTGTAGCGGAGCGCGACGCCGCAATCGCTCTCAAGCGCCGCGCGGGATTCGCCGCGGGCGCTGCGGTGCTCGCCCCGCACCTCGAAGAGATCCGCGAAGTCCGACGCAAAACGATATGTCAAGCGCAGGCACAGCGGGCAGTCGCTGAAATTTCTCACGACCAGACGCTCGTAGCAGGCGCCGTTCCAGATGAACTTCATGCGATTCAGGTGAATGTTTTCCCGCCGCAGAACGATCTTGCCGTCCTCAAGCAGATCCGGGTTACTGAGGTCCGCCGTGAACACCGCGTTGTCGTCCTGCGTCATCGAGGAGAGCAGCAGCGGCCGCTCTTCCTCGAGAAGCAGCTGCAGCTGCGACAGCATGCGCGTGTCGCGATGATACAGGCCCTCGGGGTTGCCAGGCTCGCCGCCGACGTCGCCGCGATGATCGAACACCGCGAAAGTGTCGCCGTGCTTCAGCGTACGCGTGCGGCGCTGCTGCAGCGTCGCAGAGACGGCGATGGCAAATTGCGGCGCTGGGGCCTCGTCGACCGAATTTGAGGACATCGTGGGTTCGAACATCGAGGAGGTATTCATGCGTTGCCCTAACAAGACAAGACGATCGGCGCGGCCTATAAATTATTCAGCGGGGGACTTGATGCGTACACTGAGGTATCCGCAACATGAGAGTTTCTCTTACAACGCTCAGTTCCATTTGCATGCCGACAACGGCGAAGGGAGCGGATACGATGCGTCCTTGGATAGATTGTATCAGCCTGTGGGGATCAGATGAGGATAGCGCAACTTGCACCGCTCGCCGAGGCCGTGCCTCCGAAACTGTATGGCGGCACAGAACGCGTGGTGGCTTACCTCACGGACGCTTTGGTTGAGCTCGGGCACGATGTCACGCTGTTCGCCTCCGGTGACAGCGCCACAACGGCGACTCTATCGCCCGTCTGGCCAAGCTCGCTGCGTCTCGACCCTGAGGTGAAAGATCATTTCGCGCCGATGCTCTTGCAGCTCGAGACGGTGGCGCGACGGGCTCACGAGTTCGATATCATCCACAGCCACCTCGACTACTTTGGCTATCCCCTGCTGCGCCGGCTCGCCACCCCGTCCGTCACGACGCTGCACGGTCGTCTCGATCTGCCGGAACTGTCGCCACTCTACAAGCTGTACGACGACATCCCGGTGGTCTCGATTTCCAATTCACAGCGTGTGCCGCTGCCGGGAGCGAACTTTGTTGCGACCGTGCTGCACGGGCTACCTCAGAATCTGTTGAGCAAGAGCGAGGGTCGCGGCGGATACCTGGCGTTCCTGGGACGCATCTCCCCTGAAAAGGCACCAGATGCCGCGATTCGCATCGCTGCGCGGGCCGGCATTCCGCTCAAGATCGCCGCCAAGGTAGACCGTGTCGATCAGGAATATTTCAAGACCACGATCGAGCCGCTGCTTAGGCTAGCCGACGTCGAGTTCATCGGTGAGATTCGCGAGGATCAGAAGCAGGAATTTCTGGGCAATGCCGCGGCGCTGGTTTTCCCGATCGCGTGGCGTGAGCCGTTCGGATTGGTGATGATCGAGGCTATGGCCTGCGGAACCCCTGTCATTGCATTCGAGAACGGTTCGGTGCCGGAAGTGCTGGAAGACGGGCTGACCGGCTTCATCGTACACGGCGAGGATCAGGCCGTTGATAAGTTACGGCGCTTACGCACCCTCGACCGGGCGCGGATTCGGGCCGAATTCGAGCACCGCTTCACGGCCCATCGTATGGCTCAAAACTACTTGAAGCTTTATGCACGCCTTACTAAGGCGCGCCAGTTGCCGACCTTGCTCGCCGACGTTGTGGGAGACAAAGTCCCCGCTCGATCGCTGATAAGGCGACGGCAAGGTGCGGCGACTCCAACGCCGGAGGGCGTCTCGCATCCAGCGCCGCGCAATCCGGGGGCGGGGGCGGGAGTTCTCCAATAACACTCGGACCGAGGCGAACTTCTCCGCGTCCTATTTCGATCTATTGAGGCGGCACGGCGCAATGTCCGACCCATCGCGGGCCGGACATTGCTCTTCATTTACCGTTTTGCGGTGCCCGTCGATTTGGCGGGTTTTGCGTCGTCTCCTGCATTTTCGTCGTCGTTCATCCCCATTTTTTCCATCAACGTGATCTTGCGTTTGAGCATCGTTGCCCCGAGAGCCTCGGTATCGACCTTCGCCTTCTTGGCTTTGGGAAACATGTCTCCCTCTTCTTCCTTTACGTGATGCTGAATCTGCTCGCCTAGCACCGTTACCTTGGCGTCATACAGGTCATCTTCAGGACTTGCGTCTTCCAGCTGAGCAATCAGGTCTTTCGCTCCCGCGTGTTCCACCAGTGCCTCGTCCATCAAATCTCCATCATCGATCGCTTTGCGCACGGCTGGATAGAAAATCTCCTCCTCCAATTCCGTGTGAATTTTAAGTTCATTACAAATTTGATCGACGATGGAGGCCTTGTCCTCGTCGCTGCCTGCATCCTTGAGCTTGTCAAAATCAGCAAATAGTCTCTTCACCTTCTTGTGATCCGCCGTCAGCATGGCAATCGCGTCCTGAGCCCGGATGCGACCGGTGCTTTGTTTCGTCTCGGTATGCATAGGAAATCCTCTTCGTTTTGAAAGGTACGTTCGATGGCTCTTCGGTTTGAGCGTGCTCTAAGGCTAAGGACGATGCAGCACGAATGCTGTCGCCAGATTCGCGTATTTCTGTAGGAATTTAGGCGCATTCCTGCGCGCCTTCACTTGGGTTAACGTGGCTCGGACAAGTGTTCGCAACTACTAGGCGACGCGAGTGCTCGAGCTGCCCGCTTCCCCTGTGGACGCGATGTCCGTCGCGCCTGTCCCTCTCAGAAGGTCCTTGGCGCGAGAAATTTGCTCGGCCGTATCACAATGAACCGAGAGCAGGGTCCCGCCACCCTTCACTTGCCCTTCATAGCGTTTGGCTTCGTATTCAGGGATGCCCATCCCAACCAGCGCGCCGACCAAGCCGCCGACTGCTCCTCCCACACCCAGACCTGCTAAGCCCGCCATGATGGGGCCGGCCGCGATCAAGGGTCCGACACCCGGTATCGCCAGGGCACCGATTCCCGCAAGCACTCCGAGACTACCGCCGATGACGCCGCCGGCGGTGACACCCGCGGTCGTTCCCTCCGGCGCTTTGGTATCCTTTTGATGCGCAAATTCCTTTGTGCTCCGGCTGTCAGGCAACAAAACAGAAATGGCTGCGCTGTCGTAGCCGGCTGCAATTAGACTATCGACTGCTCGTTCAGCGAGTTCGGCAGAACTATAAAGGCCGAATACGGCGGTATTTTTGCTGCTCATATAATACTCCAGGAAGTGATAGACGTGACGGGTCGCCCGCCGGTGTGCGCGCAAGAGTACGCGCGCCCCAAAAGCACTGGAGTAGGACATTCGCTATGAATGCGAGAGATTTAAGCGCGCAGCGATGTCGGCGGTAACCAAGTCAAGCACCGGACCGAAAGCCTTTGTTTAATCCACGCAAGGCTTGCGGCGTCCAAACATCGGCTGAGGGAGTTTCCGCGTTCAAGCGCGCCGCAATATTCGCAGAAGCGGTGGCCATGGCGTCCACACCGTTGCCGCTAACCGCATCACTGGCGCTCTTCATGATTCGCCAATCCAATGGCGAAATTCCTTTCGTGACTTCTTTCTGAAATTGTCGCGCAGAAGATGCCGAGGCGATGGCTGCAGCATTGAGGCCGGTCCAGGGACTCAACAATCGCGCGGTGCTGACGAGCGCAGCGATCCGCCAAGCATCGGGCTTCGCAATTTGAACCGCTAGCGCACGGCTGACGAGGCAAGCCACATGCCCCACAACCGCGCGCTGCCCAAACGCGAGTCCTTCCTCACGATCGACAACATGAAGCGCGAGTCCCCCCTCGATGATCACCACCGTGGCGCGCGCCAGATCGTCGCTATCCTGTGAGATGCCCCGGGGCGCAGGAACTATCCCTCGCGCTCTTAAGAATCTTTCCAACGGAGCGCGCTGCAGTCTGGTCTGCAGCGCTCCATCCCAGCGGCGGGCTACCGCCTCACTTGGATACACGATTCCCATAAACGAATCCCGCATGCCATGCACGATAATGAGCAAGTTCGCCATCATCATGACGGCGTTAGAATTCACAACTTAATGCGGTAAGGTGTCGAAGAATGCGACGCGTGTCTTAGAAACAGGACCTGATTCCGGGGGGGGCTATCAAGAGGCGAGAATTGCCGCTTGGCGCGACAGATATTCGCCCGCGCCGCCGCGCAGCGAGGGTGTGGCGGCCACTCGCCCTGTACCCGGCGCGTCCACGGCATGAGTAGACATGGCTGACAGGCGCTACCAACTTTGTCCGACAGCGACACGATCGCGCCAACACCTCTAAGTCACCCGCGCAATGTGCAGACTCTGCGAAGCTCTTTACATTCGAGGGGATGACCATGGAAACTACCGTAGCGGGAAATTTCGCGAGAACCACTTAGGCGTTGGCCGATAAGGCAACCGATAAAGTCCAGGGCGGTATTCATATCGCGCAAAAATCGGCAAAGGGCGCAGGAGACGCGCTCTCCAGCAAAGTGGCCGACGTACACAATAAAGCCGCACCCATCATACGCAAGGGCAGTGCATCCGCCCTTATAGCTTCCAGCCTTTCCATAGCCGCTTCACTGGCTGCGGGCTTTGACGACTACACTTAGGTGCTTGATATGCCCTCACGGGCCTCGATTGCCGCCCGCACCCACGCAGGCAGCGGCGCCGACTTGCCGCTCGTGAGATCAACATGGACGTAGATCTCTTCAACCATGGCGCGCGCGTCTTGTTCTCCAGCACCACGAAACTCGATACTGAGCGTCAGGCTCGAGCGTCCCAACTTCAGGGTGCGGACGGTCAGATCGATTTCCTCGTCGTAGCGAATAGGTGCTTTGTACTCGACTGTCGCCTTGGCGACATGGAATTCGGGCGTCTCGGGGCCGGACGCGAAGCTGATGCCCAGTCCCCTGAAATATTCTGTGATCGCGATATCAGCGTAGTCCAAATAACGGGCATTAAAGAGCACCGCCTGACTGTCTATCTCGCCGTAGCGCACGCGAACTCGGTGGCGGAAGGATCCCTGTGATTTCTCAGATGCATCGGTTGTCATGGAACGGAATCTTAGACCAGATTTTCGACAGTATCTGGCAGGAGCTGCCCCCGATTTCTCTAGTGAGCAACCTGACTAAGCTCCACCTGCCCGGCAGCTGCCGGTCGCATCCGACAGCAGGGGGTCGATGGCAGACTCTCGGTTTCGTCAACCGCTGCTTATCACGTCGTTTTGATCGTAAACGCAGCGGACGACCTTCAGCAAAATCATTTCGCCACTTGCGCCTAACAAGCCCCGAAAACCAAGGGTTGATCGCCAGAGGTTGCTTGTCCAACGTCGTGCTCTGGCAGCCAACGTTTGGAAAGGGCAGCAACGGGGGCATCTTCAGACGCTGCGAAACCGAATTCAAGTGAAAACAGACACTTGATTCGAGAATTTGGTCATAAGTTTCATAATAAAATCAATCAAGTATGAAAAATAACTATAAGTTACATAGCAGTAGAAACGAATTTGGTAGTGCGATCTCCGGCTTTCGCCGTTGCATTTGCATCCGGTTGCGATGGCTCAAACTTGATCGGCTATGCGAAGTCCGATATCGACCTGCTGCCGCCGGCCAGAGATGTTTGCTTTCGGACTGTTGAGTCCTTATCGATGCCAGTTCATGAATGGAGCAGCTTCCGCATACGGACACAGGCCATGCGGCCGCCAGAGGGCATGATGTGCTCGCCCTGTTCGAGAGAAGAAAAGCCGTTCGCCTCGTAGAAGGGGACGGCATTGATCGAGGCATCCATGCGCAGCTCGGTTAGCCCGGCGTCTCGAGCCAGATCTTCGAGCCGTGCTAGCAGCGCACGCCCCACTCCTTGGCCGCCATATGCTCCATCTACATAGACGGCGCGCAACTCTAAGTTGGTGGGAACGATTGAGCCGAAGCCGATGATCTTTCCAGCGAAATCCGTGGCCACCACAATTAACTCCTCGCCGCGCTCGATCCAGCGCTGGAACGACTCCACGCGCTCGTTGGCGATGACTGGAGGAGCCCATTCATCGATGATGGCTGGACTGTAGGCGGAGGCAGCAGTTTGCCTGATCGCCGAGCGCTGCGCGGTAAGGATCCCCAGCGCATCATCTGGGCGTCCCGGTCGGAGTTGGAAGGGCAGAGTTGCCATGGTCATCCTATAAGGATAACGCTTCGTGCAGATCACTATCCAAGACTTGGTCGATGTCGCCAAGCGACCCCGGCGACTGGCGGCTTGGTGGCGTCAGAACTTCTGATCTGGCACCCTGCCGGGTGCAAGTTCCCGCAGCGGCGGAGCGGCGGGCATCGCGCGACCCGCGCAGCATCTCGAGCGCCTCATGCGTTCGCGGAGGTCCGTGATTAGGATAAGCGCTCAATCGCCCCAGATGAACGCCGCGACGGCACGGTCGCTGGGCTCGGTGCTTCGATCCGTTGTAGGTCATCGCGGTGTCCAAATCACCGCCGCACTGTGGGTCTTCGGCTACCTCGTCGTGCTCTGGCTCGCGCGCGGGTCGCTACCATTTGATAGACCGGCAGTCGCTCGATTCCCATTCGCCGTGCAGATGGCTGCGCCGACTATCACATTGATCGAGATCTTTGGGCTGATGGCATTGACCTTCCTTCTGACTCGGAGGCGGGTCATTCCCGACATGTCTGCCCGTGCGCCCGAACGTCGAATCGCCTTGCGCGAGACTATCCTCGTACTTTGTTACGCGGCGTTCGGTCAGATCGGTGGCTGGATCTTGGGGCCGGCCCTGGGCTACCGCGCCTTTAGCTTCCACATTGCCGGCACCGTCTTCGGCTGTAGTGCGACACCACAACGTGCTGAAGTCTCGATCTGGGCCATTTACAATTGTTTGGTTTTTGCGGCTGCACCGTATGTGTACTTTCGACGTCGCTACACGAACACCGAGCTTAATCTTCGCTCAACCAACCGTCGAAACGACGCCCTACTGATTTTCGTCGTTCTGGCCATCGAATCCGCCTTCGAGTTGGCTGCATTCGACAAGAACATCTTCCGCCTGAGTCTGCATCAGGTGCTACTCGGCGCGCCGCTGACTTTCGTGATTTTCTTCGTCGGGACGGTATTACCGACGATGGTCTTGATTTACGCGATCTTGCTTCCACGCTTTCTCAAGCTGACCGGATCGCCTATCAGTGCCGTATTGCTCGGCGGACTTACTTACGCTGCCATGCATATCGTCGAAGGTTGGTCGGCATTTGATTCGCCGCGGGACACGGTACTCTCGCTGATTTTTGTGCTGCTCCAATATTTTGGACCCGGGATGATCAAGAGCGTGCTAACGCTGCGTACGGGCAATGCATGGGTGCATGCACTCAGCTACCACGCCGTCGCGCCACACGTGATTGTTGACACGCCGCTTATGACGAAGATTTTCGGAATCACGTGAAGGGCCGCTATTGGACATGCACTTCAGCCTGCTCTGTGACCCGCGAGGAGCTGCCGGTGCAGGCCTATGATTAGTCGCCACACAGTAGTCGTTCCCCGGACTGGAACTCCTGAATGTTAACTTGAGAATTCCGGCCGACCGCGATTCACGTCGGCGGGCTCGACTGCGTTCATCGAAAGAAACGCTAATGACTAACCCATGAGCCGCGCCGCACCGTCACTCTCGCCCTGAACGAAGCGCGCGAAATCAGGCTGCGTCATCCTCATTGGCTCGCCGCCGTGCTTGGTGAACCAATCGCGCAAGTGGGGCCCAGCAAGCACGCGCTCGATGTCCTGCGAAAGCTTGTGAACCACGCCGGCTGGAGTCCCAGCCGCTACCCAGATTCCATACCAAATCGGGAAGTCGAATCCGGCAACGCCCGCCTCAGCGATTGTTGGCACCTCTGGAAGCAAGATTGAGCGCCGCGCGGTGGTCACACCGAGCGGTAGGAGTTTGCCGTCACGGATGTGAGCTAAGACAATGGAAATAGGCGCAATTACGTATGTGGTACGCCCTTCGATGGTGCCGGAAACAATATCGGCGATCGCATCCGTCGGCTGGGGAGGCACATCTGCCGCCTCAATGCCGGCGCTGAGGTTGAATTTCACAACTCCCAAGTGCGAGCCGGTACCGGGACCAGTAGAGCCAAACTTGAGCTCACCCGGTGTCGCCTTCGCGGCGGCAATGAGCTCGGCGACTGTGGTGACGCCAGCCGCCTTACCGGCGATGAGCACGTAAGGCTGGCTCGTGAGCGGAGCGACCGGGATGAAATCCTTTAACGGGTCATACGACAGGTTCTTCAAAAACGCCGCGCTATATGCCTGCGCGCTAGTATTAATAAGCAGTGTGTAACCGTCGGCCGGCGACTTCGTGACCTGTTCGGGGCCCGCAGTGGCTCCCTCTCCGGGGTGGTTCTCCACCGTCACAGGTTGACCCCATAACCTTGAGAGCTTCGGAGCCAAAGTACGGGCCAACAGATCAGGTCCACCGCCGAGCCCGAACGGCTCAATAATGTGCACCGGCTTGGCTGGATAGTTTTGTTCCAATGCGGACGAGTTTGCTGAGTCGGTCACCGCACAACCTGAAGCGGCCAAAGGAGCATCTTGTCGCTGGCTTTAAATGGCCTTATGGACACCTTATCCGGAGTGAACAGACATTTCACCTCTCAATACCCGCCCCTGGCGACGCGCAAGAGAGGGTCGCCTGGAGTCGATCCGCCGCCAAGTTGACTGGCGCCCGTTCAGAGCGGCCACTTTGAGACATTCGGCCGCCAAAAATGCGGGCCGGTAAGCCGCCATCCACGGCACGCGGTAAACTGGCGTTAGCCAGATGACGGTCACTCATAAAGTCGCGTGGAGCGAGTGGCACGATATCGCAGTGTGGATGAAAAATGCATGGGCAAAGAAGGCATTCGTCATTGGATCCGCACCACCCTCCAAGGCCACATAGTTGGTATTTGGATATACTGCTCTTGCCCATTTGCCATTGTGTTTTTGATTCTGAACTACCAAGACGGCACCCTAACCGTGGTGTGGGCCCTTTTCATAGCTTTTGCGGCAATTGTTGTTGGCGCGGTCCTCGGAACTGTTCTTTTCTTTGTTCATCAGCCGGGACGTAAATGAGATCCCGTCATCTCAGCACGCTGCCAAAGAGGACCGTCCTGCGAGAGTCCGCTCAGGGTCCGTCTGCAGCCAGGCCATCGGAAGCCGGCAGGACGAGGGACCGCGACAGCGTGAGCGACGGTTGCGACCCTTACTGCGTGTGGGAAGAAGCGCTCGCAGGCTATCTAGCGATCTGCGAGCGCAAATTCACTTCCTCCAGATGAGCCGCACGATCAGAATCAGCGTCAAACATATAAACGCCGCACACAGTGCGATGACCCATATCGGTTGGTTCGATACCGGCGCCATCGCTTGCTGTGCCTCGTGAATCGCGTTCATGTTATAGCTGCAGCCGGTAGTCCCACACCCTGGTATTGAGCGTGAGCGATTTTGTCGGTGCGTTGGATGGCACGCTGTATTGCACTTCGAAAGTGTAAACCGCAAAGCTGACGTTGACCAATGACGGCTTGGGGTCCCGAAGGGGCCTGTCACCGGCGGCGACTTTATGGAGCGCCACCTTCGATTTTTAGAACCAGCTTCCTATGTATGAATCGTTTGGTGTCCCTCCGCCCAGTCAAGAAATACGCGAAGAATCTCCGCGAGATTTTGTGGCCCACCACGACCCCGGAACTTCATTTCCGTGACCGCGCAATGTATCCAGTCAATAGCAGATCGTTTAATAGAAACAATCTGGAAATCCAAGTCTTGGAGACCGGTATCCATGAGCTCAACCGTTAGCTTCCAGCCCGGATTGTCGATGTTTTCAATGGAAACCCCGTAGCTGTGCTGCCAATCACCGTCGCACTGACTCAAGTACCAAAGTTGTAGCCGATGTAGTTCATTCGCCATGGGGAGTGCGACTACCTGATGTGACCAACACCGTAGCAAACGATCTCACGAGTGACCGCAAAGCGGAAGACAATTCGTCCGGTCGAGTGCCCGATGCTGGCCGATCGGCAACCGTCAGTGCTGGTCACGTTTCGATAATCGCTGCGCGACCCCGTGCGGCCATTCGTCGGTGTCAGCTCTGGAGCCGTAAGTAGCACTGACCATCTCGCTAAACCGGCCGGCCTAAAGCAAACCACCCTGCCTCAACGATGAAGTACGCCGCCAATACCACAGCATACGGTCGTGAGGCGAGGTGTCGGCGCCGGTCAAATATGATCAGAGAGATTAGGCAAAGATCGATTACTGCGAAGGAAACAGTTTGAGATGAACCTTGACGGACGTGAAACCAATACCCGAGCATTCTTGCCAAGCCAGCGGGTAGCAGAACGAGCGCGATGCAAATCATATAACGCATGTGTCCTGCAACATCGCGCTTTTGAATACGCGAGACAGCCAAGCCATAAAAGGCTGCAAAAAGAGTTACCTGGGAGCTGGACAGATACTCAGCTGATCGTGCCGCGACAACGTTCATCCCGCTAGCCAAGTGCTCGTGAAATTCCTTGTGAAGCATGAGGATCGCGAAGAACAGCACCAATGGCATCAGAAAATACGACGCTTTCCCAAGCAGTCGATGGATCGTAAATGCGTTGCATCGTATGACGAGCGGCTGGATTACCAACAGTGCGACCCATGCAAACAGCAGGAGCGCGTGCACGTGTACGGCCGTCGTAATAGACGGTTCAAACTTCGGAATCTCCGAAAAATAGGGAATCCAAAATCCCGCGATGAGTACTAGCGGAAGTATGAAGAGGACATAGCCAAGATTGCGATAGGCGCTTTGTATCGTTGACTCCCGGGTAATGCCGGATCGTTGCTTGACAGCCTAAATCATCTACGTAGGCGCTTTGTTTAGTCTATCGCAGGAAATGAATTACCGCTCCAAGGCAACCAATTTGCAACCGTCAGTGAACCGGAGTTGGCCGATTGAGGACACATCCATCGCTGGAAATAATCTTTATCGCGTGGACGCCACCATTTCAAGCTTCGAAGAGACACCGTCAGGGAAATCCTCGCGCACCATGATGCGCGGAACTGCCTTACTAGCAAAGACGACATACTGTTCGAGGCCGCTCTTCTTCTCAATGCGATATGTGATTTTGAAGGTGTCGAAGTCGCCGGCCGGAACATGAACCCGACCGCCATCCTCGACCATGGCGACGCCGACGCTGGTCGCGATGGCCGGGTCATATACCTGAAAGGTGAACTTCAAGCCGACTTCTAGTTTCCTTGCCATCACTGAAGCCCAATCGATGCGTTGATCGATCACCCCTGCCTCGACCACGTCGTCAACTGCGACCGCCGCGGCTCCTGTGGACTGGCGCAGGTGGCGGGTGCCGGAGACGCGGCCGCCTCTGTAGCGGATCTCGAAGATCGGCTGATGCGTGCCATCTTCGCCGCGGAATTCAAGAACCGCCGAGACAGGTTCGAAATTCGCCATCGCGACGGCGGTCCAAGCCTGGGCCGAGTTTCCGATCACCGTATTCGAGAATCGGTAGCGGCCATCGGGTTTGCGCGCAATGAAGATTCGACTTCGGCCGAGCGCATCTTTGCCCTGGAAATCACCATAGACGAATTCACCCGATCTAAGCAGCCGCGCATCCGGGTTTTCACCGGCGAACGCGCACAACGGCGCTGCCACCAAGGCCACGATCAGGACAGGTCCAATCATTCGCAGGCTCAGCGGGCAATCTTTCGGCAGGACTAGTACACCCCCATGAAGTCGCGCTTGCCGATGGGTAGCCCGTTGTGGCGCAAAATCGCGTACGTGGTGGTGACATGAAAGAGAAATTGCGGCAAGCCGTAGTTGGTCAGATAGGCCTGACCACTCAGTTTCTTTTCTTTAACCGTACCGGGACGCAGCACGATTTCGTTCGTTTCGCTTCCTGCAAACTTGGAAGAATCCACGCTATCGAGAAATCCCAGTGTCTGGGCCAACAGTCCGTCAATATCGGCAAAGCTCTTCTCCTTGCTTTCGTAGATGGGAACAGCAACACCAGCAAGGCGTGCCGAGATCCCGCGAGCAAAATCGGTGGCAATTTGCACCTGTTTGACCAGAGGAAACATGTTCGGATAAAGGCGTGCTTGTAAAAATGCATCCGGCTCTATCGAGTTGGCGACAACGTGTGCATCCGCCTGAGCCAGAATGGCTTTCATCGCCGTCAGCAATTGCTTAAAAACGGGAACCGAGTTGATGTACATAGGGCTGGTCATGGTCGTCCCTGGGTTGGTTTGTCGGGTGACGTGATTCAAATGGGCACTTCGCCGATTGATATTGACGAGTAAGTCCACGACTCAAGGCTCGCCGTCAAAATGGAGCGTTTAGCGTTAGGGTAGCCTACCGCAAGCCGGGACCGAGGGGTTAGGAAGGAAACAAGGAGGCGTTCGCTTTTTGAGCGAACGCCTCCCATTGCCCTGAGCAAAAAGTCTTAAGGATTGCTGGGCGTGCGCGGCAACCCGGCCGCCGGATAATTTCTCAAACCGAAGAGCTTGCGTACATCGGGACTGCCATTTCCGTAAATGTAGTCGTAGTTGGAGCTCGGGAAGCCTCCATTCCAGTAACCATCATTGCCAGGAATGTTCCGATGGTAGAACTGAAACGCAGCCGGAGCATGGGCTCCGCCGAACAGGCTTTGAATAGCACCTTGCGCATAGAGGAAGTAGTTCACGTTTCCCTGGCGATGATGCTTCCCGAATTGCTGCTCGTAAATCGCCAGCGCGCCGACAAACTCCGGCGAGGACACCGAGGTGCCGATCGTGAAGAAGAATCCACCGTTGTTGGGGTCGTCGACGTCATAGGCCGTGAGCACCGAGCTGTCGTCCGGACTGCAGCTGATGGCGTTGCCGTTGCAGAAGCCCGGCGCTGAGCCGTTAAGACCGCTGAAGCCCAATCCGCCAACCTGCATGCCTACATCGGGATTAGTGCGCCATGCGAACGTGCCGGTGTTGGCGAGCAGTTGGTACAAGGGCTTCTTGAAGTACGAGCTGATGCCACCGCCGGCGCCCCAGAAGCCGCCGGACACGAGCTGTCCGACACCATAGATGTCGTAAGGAAGTTCTGGATCTCCAAAAGCGCTCTCTCTTACGTAGGCAGAATTGAGCGTCCCGTCCGACGCGGTGATCAAATTGCCGCCGCCGACAGCGGTCACATTCGGATCATCCGATGGGCTGCTGATGCCAGGACCGAAGGTGTTGTTGGTCGCGCCCGGAAAGCCGTAATCCGGACTGGGACAGGCAGGGCCTCCCTGGTCACCGGAGCTCGCAACAAAGGTGATGCCCTGTGCATTTCCTTGCTCGAAAACTTCGTGCAACGCTTGCAGAACGTATCGGAAATCTTCTCCGGCGTTATCGGCCGGGAAATACTCGAGCTCGCAACCGCCGAAGGATGAGTTGACGATATCGTAGGTATTGTTGTCGACGATGTAGGTGTAGCCATCGAGGATGCTTTGGTTCGACAGGTCAGGAATGCTGACGAGCGTGACATTCGCTCCCGGCGCGCCGCCAAGCACCTGCTGAACGTCGAGGCTGGCCTCGAATGAGCCGTTGCCATTGACCACTCCGCCCCCATCGACCGTCACGGTAGATACGGTTGGCGCTGGCTTGCCGGTTATCGCGGTAAACTTCTCATGGGTGAAGGCTGCGGCGAGATCGTCCGGAAAGAGCAGGTCGGACATTAAAATGCCCACGTGAACGCCAGTACCGTCGGTTTTTGCGCTGTAGGCCGGATAGTCATAGGCTTGCTTCAAATCGTCAAACCAATAGGATCCCGTGCCCGTGTAACGATTTTCCACAATGGGGCCGGCAAGACGTTTCGTTGCACGAGAGTGCACATGGTGCTCGGGAAGCGCATCAAGTCCCACGACCCGCGCGTTGAGCGCGGCGAGTTCGTTCGGAAGCTGCAGTCCACCTCTTGCCATGAAACGCGTACGACCATTCTGACTGCGCGTTTGGACGCCTACACCGAATGCTTGCGACACCGCGCTGACGGGGCCCTGCACACGCAGGCCATGCGGATTGCTTTGCAGTACCGTAAAGCCATGGGATGTGAGAGAAGTGCGTAACGCTGCAAGGTCTGCCGCACTAGGACCGAAACGTTGCAGGAAGTCAGACGGCTGCAGCCACTTTTGATACTTGGATGAGCTCTGATCGTGAAGCTGTGCAAGTAGGCTTTCTAGTTCCGCTTGATTCCGTAACGGCAGATAGACACTGAATGTGACCGTGGCCGCCGGTGAAGCTGCTAGCGTCACTGCCGGCGCAGCTTGCGCACCTCCTATGTTCGGCGCCGACAACGCAGCATAGGAACCCAACGCCAACGTCAGCATGATGCCGACGCCGGCCGAATGACTTCTCCTCATTAGAATCCCCTGTTAGTTGGTTTTGATCGATCGAACTCCACGCAGCGGACGATCATAAGGCGGACAAGGGATAGAAGACAGTCATTCAGCGGAGGCGTTTCACATTATGTAATGTCAAGGTCCACTCGAAGCGCGACGAACTCTAAGTGCAGGTCACAGGTTTCACAGCGATGATTTGCGCGGCGCACTGCCACTGCCGGTACCAGTGATTACAGGCGGGTGTTGGGATGCAAGGCCGAGTTAACCGCAGACGCAATCGCGCCCACCAAACCTAAAATTACCGTCACCAAAATTGTCGTCTTGGTAGGGCTCGACTCGCGTCTCTCAATCGAGGCAATCTCGGCTGATTCGGAACGCATCAATTGCGCGAGCAAAGATTTGCAAAGCCGTAATTGGGCCGCCTCGCGTAGATGCAGATCGCCGGTCTTGACAGCATACCGTCTGGTGGGTATGTTCCCAGTGAACCTGCAACCGTTCTCTTGCCCCAGGGAATAGCCCCGATAAGCACGGCATCGATCCAAAGGCCGGGAAACATAGGGAGGGAATGAGCCATGACAGAAAGAATGTCGCGCCGGTCCGTACTTGAGGCAGGTGCGTGTGCACTGGCGGTGGCGGCGGGTGTTCCGCAGCTGGCACGTGCGAGTGCACAGACAGCACCACGTTCGAAGGGCCAGGAGGTTGTCCGGAAATACTATGCTGCGTGGGAGACGAAGCAGTGGCATCCAATCGACATCCTGCTGGCAGATGACTTCACATTTTCTAGCCCACTCGATGACCACATCAGTAAAAGCGATTTCAAGTCAGGATGCTGGGACACACAAATTGCTTATATCGACCGGTTTGACCTGAAACAGGTGATTGGGAGAGACAGCGAAGTATTTGTGATGTACGTCTGTCACACCACGAACGGAAAAACGTTTCGGAACGTGGAATATGTTCAGCTTCGAGATGACAAGGTGAAGTCCGTCGAATGTTACTTCGGCGGGAAATCCAGCTTTCCGTCTGCGGTGAGCAGCGGCAAGAGCTAACGCTGGATCAATGGGGTTCGAACATTTTTATGAAAGATGCGCATCATGAATCCAAATCGGCGCTGCTCGATGCAGCGCTAGCTATCTTTCGCACCAAGGGATACACAGCGACGCGCGTCGAAGATATTTGCGAGGCCGCGGAACTTACCAAAGGAAGTTTCTTCCATCATTTTGAAAGCAAGGAAGATTTAGCGATTGAGGTGGCGGAACACTGGATCGCTGTCACAGGTCCCACGTTCTCTTCCGCAGCCTATCGAACGCTGCCCGATCCTTTAGATCGCTTACTTGCCTATATCGACTTTCGCAAGGCCCTCTTAAAGGGCACGCTACCGGAAATTACGTGCTTCGCGGGCACGCTAATTCAGGAGGTCTACAAGACTCATCCCGCCGTGCGAGATGCCTGCGAAAAGTCGATCACTGCTCACGCTGCAACCCTGGTGGGAGATATCGACGAAGCAATGCGCTTATATGGCGTGGAGCGCTCGTTTAGCGCTGAGAGCCTAGCGCTTTACATCCAGGCGGTAGTTCAGGGAGCGTTTATCCTCGCCAAGGCAAAGCAGGGGCCGGCGGTGGCCGTCGATTGCATGGATCATTTGCGTCGACATATCGAGCTGCTCTTTGCCCCCCGCCAACCCAAGGCGAAACGCGGCCGCCGCAAATGGTTGCGCAACTAACCGCCGTTAACGCACGAGTCCACCCGGTTCCCGACGCGTCTAGGCCCGCGACTTTGCACTAAAAATCCCAGGATCACTGGGTCGAGCTTGATCCATCTCCAATGGCGATGGGTTGCATCGAATAATCCAGGCTTCAAAGATGGAATTCTTGAGCCTATGTTCTCCCGCACGGACAATCACCCACTGGAGAACTGTCATGTCAAAGAACAAAAGGCTCATTGCCGTCGTCGGCGCAACCGGTCAGCAAGGCGGCGCCGTCGTGCACGCGCTGCAGGCGAGCGGTCAATACAAGGTGCGCGCGTTGACGCGCAATCCGACCAAGCATCCGCAGTTGGCTGACGAGGTCGTGTTGGCGGATTTGAATCGTCCTGAAACACTGAAAGCCGCATTTGCCGGAGCATACGGCGTTTTTCTGGTAACCAATCCCTGGGAACCGGGCACGGATGAGCGCAAGCAGGCACTCGCGGCGGTTCAGGCGGCGAAAGATGCCGGCGTTCAGCACTTCATCTGGTCGACGCTGCCGAACGTGCAAACGATCAGCGGCGGCAAGCACGATGTCCCGCATTTCACGGACAAAGCAAAGAGCGACCGCATCGTGAGGGAGGCTGGATTCGCGCACCACACATTCGTCATCGCGCCGTTCTTCTATCAAAATCTGCTCGGCGTAATGGCTGCGCAGAAGCAGGCGGATGGGACGTTAGGTTGGGCGCTGCCGCTCGATCCCGAGCGGCGCGTCATTCACATGGGCGACATCACCGAGCTTGGCCCCATCGTGGTCGGTGCATTCGCGCAGCCGGAGCTCGCCGGGCACGGTGAACATTTGCCGCTGGTCGGCGACTTCCTGAGCTTCAACGAAATCATCGCCACGCTGAATCAACAAGGGCACAAGTTCTCGTTCAAGCAAGTCCCGCAAGAAGTCTTTGCCGGCTGGTTCCCAGGCGCCAAGGAAATCGCGGCGATGCTCGCCTACTTTGAGTCCCACACGTACCTCGGCTCGGACTCGCGCGACGCAATTGCGCTCGCCAACAAGGTCGCCGGCCGACAGCCGACGAAGTTTGCCGCATGGGCACGAGAAAATCTTGCGACCAAGGAAGCAGCCTGAAAGCACCACTCGCCCCCCATTGGGGGGATACCGCCGCCGGCCTCTGCGTGACAGCATGCACTGAGGACTGCATAGAGGCCGGAGCGGCAACTTGGTACTGACGAAGAGAATTCAGCTGGGTCGTTCGATAGCTGCGTGTCTGATCGCCGTAGCCTATTGCGTGACCAGTCTCGCCGACGACACGGCGAGCAAGGCGCGTCCCGGTTTGTTGAGCCAGGAGCGCTTGAACTCCGCCGCACAAAACAGCGCAGATTTTTTCGTCACGCACGGCAACTATGCGCAAACACGCTATCACCTGGCCGATCGGATCAATACGCAGACGGTCAAGGATCTGAAGCTCGCGTGGACTTTCCAGGTCGATCTCACCGAATCGATCCAGGGCGCGCCGATCGTCTACGACGGGGTGATGTTTTTGACCACCTCGTTCAACCATCTATTTGCGGTCGACGCGAAAACCGGCAAGGAACTGTGGCGTTACATACACATCATGGATCCCGCCGTGTCGATCTGCTGTGGACCGAACAATCGCGGTGTTGCCGCGCTTGGCGATCTGGTCTATATGGCCACGCTCGATGCCAAACTCGTCGCACTCAACGCGAAAACCGGGACGGTTGTGTGGAGCAAACAGCTTGCCGATCCGCTTAAGGGTTATTCGGTGACGGCCGCGCCGACGGCGGTGAATGGCAAGATATTGATCGGCCTGGCCGGTGCGGAATACGGCATCCGCGGGGCTCTCAAGGCGCTTGATGCGAAGACCGGCGCCGAAGTCTGGACGTTCTACACGACGGCGGCGAATTCGGTTGGTATGTGGGCAACACATGATGCGACGGGACTGGATCTGCATCGCGATATCGCCGCGGAAAAGGCGGCGCTTGCCAAGCGCGGCGATCCGTACAAAACGCTCGGCGGTTCGATTTGGCAGAACCCGGCGATAGACCTTGCGAACAAGCGCGTGTACTTCGTGGTCGGCAATCCGGCGCCCGACATCGATGGCAGTGTGCGTCCGGGGGATAATTTGTATACCGACTCGCTCGTGTCGGTGGATCTTGAAACCGGCAAGTACATCTGCCATCTGCAATATATTCCACACGATATCTGGGATATGGACGCAGTGAGCCCCGCGGTGCTCACCCAGGTTGCGGACAAGGCCGGCAAGACGATTCCGGGTGTATTGCACGCGGGCAAATCCGGTTATCTGTACGTACACGACGCCAAGGATTGCAGTTTGATTCGCAGCACGGGTCTCGTCGAAGCGAAGAACGAACGTGCGCTGCCGACCAAGGAAGGTGTCGTCATCCGTCCTGGTTTGAATGGCGGCGTGAGCGTGACGCCGCTTGCGATCGATCCGAAGCTGGGCCTCGCGTATGCGCTGACCAATGAATCGGCATTGAAGTATTACTTCTTCACTAGCACCGAATATCCGAACGGCAAGCTCTGGCTTGGCGGCAGTTTCAAAGGCGCGCCGGAAGAGCCGACCTGGGGCGATATCGTGGCAACGGATTACAACACCGGCAAGATCCGCTGGAAGGTCAAGAAACCGCTGCCGATGTTTGGGGGGATTCTGGCCACGGCCGGTGGCCTGATCTTTACCGGCGAAGGTAGCGGCGAATTCGGCGCGTATGACTCGGCCACGGGCAAGGAGCTATGGAGTTACAAGACCGACGCGGGAGTGAACGCGCCGGCTTCGACTTATATGCTCGATGGCAAGCAGTATGTCGTTGTCGGCGCGGGCGGCAATACGCAATTGGATTTCAAGCGTGGCAATAAATACTACGCGTTCGCCTACTGACATGGTCAGCAGCCGATCCGGACGCCTTGAGGCGAGGCTGGCAATGTCGCCAAGGCCCATGTTGAAATTCGTTGCCTTCAGTGGACTGCTGCTGCTCGCAGCCTTTGCCGGGGTGAACACCGCCGACGCACAAGCAATCGAGCAAAAAGCCGCTGTCTGCAAGGCCTGCCATCTGACCGGCACGCTACAAAGCAGCTCGGTGATTCCGAATATCTGGGGTCAAGGCGAGGGCTACACCTACATCCAGCTGCGCGACTTCAAAAGCGGCGCACGCAATGCGCCGGAGGACGCGGCGATGCGCGGCTTCGTCGCGACCATGAGCGATGCAGACATGCTTGAAATGGCCAAGTACGCATCGGCCCAGCCCTGGCCGAAGGTCGAGCCCGTCTCGACGGATGCGGCCTTGCTCAAGAAAGGCGCCTACGCCACTGCCCTGGGCGGCTGTGTCGGCTGTCACTTCAACAATTGGAAGGGTTTTAGCGCCAACCCGCGCATCGGCTATCAGAGCACCGCCTATCTCGCGGCCACGATGCGTCAGTTCCGCAGTGGTTCGCGCGCCAATTCACCGGGCATGTCGGATCTCGTGCGTACACTCGATGAAGCCGATATCGAGGCGGTCGCTGCATACCTCAATGCGGCACAATAATCCGTGTCAGCGCCGAGCTTAGGCTCGGCGGTCGGGTTGCGGATATGTAAAGCCGAAAAATCCAGCAACTCGTGGCGGACCTCAAGCCCGCGTTGAGTACCGTCCATCCCTAAGAATCGACCCGGCCCGTGTGCCTTGATCAGGGCAACCCTACATCGTGGCGAATCCCTTGTCGCAACACGCGCGCGTCGAGTCGCCGGCGAATGATATCTTGCCGGCGTCTGTCGATCGGAAAGCGCCACATCAACAGGCCGGAGACGACGTACAGCGCCGCAGGGATGAACAGCAACGTGAGAAGCAGACCAAATGCGCCCCAAGAGCTGTTCGACTGTGCTGCAGGCTCGTAACCGAACAAACCGATCACGAGGAACGCGAAGCCGCCACCCAATGCGATATTGCCCTTTGTGACGAGCGACTTCAGGGCATAGTAGTTGGCGGCGCGATTCTTGCCGGTTCTCAATTCATCGAAGTCGACGATATCTCCGAGGATCGCATCGGCGGCGACTCGGCTTACGGCATCGGCAAAGCCGCTGACAGTGATGAGCACAAGCGCCGGTATGTAGCTCGCCGGTCCGGGCGTAAGCGGCGCGAGGAACGGATAAATCAGTGCATCACCGAACACCCCAAGAGCCCAGGCCCGGTGCTTGCCGATTCTGCGGATGATCCGGAGCCAGACTGGGACGGAAAGCAGGTTGGCCACCGCGTAGCTCAGCAAGATGACCGGAAACGCCTGCGGCAACTTGAGATAGCTGACGACGTAGATGTAGGACAGCGCAAGAAACACGCCGAGACTGATGCCGCTGATGCTGTAGCTCAAGAGGAACAGAAGCATCGGCCGATTGTGTCGTACATTTGCAAGGATGCTCCAGAAGCCGATCGGGCTGCGGGCGTGATCGGGACGCCCGCGGGGCCCGTAACGAAACGCAATCGGTACGGTGATGGCAAACAACACGGCCACGAGTTCCGCGTTGAAATGCAAAACGTCTGCATTGAAGGACACCTCGCGCGACGTGCCGAGGAACGGGGATACCAGAAACAACAAGCTGCCGAGGTAGTAGGCAGTTGCCCGGTACGTGAAGATCCGAGTCCGTTCGAGATACTCCCTGGAGATGTCTGCGCCCCAGGCATCATAGGGAATGATCGCCATGGTCCAGCCGAAGTACAGGCAGATCGTCCAGCCCAGGTAATACCCGCCGCCGATGCCCTTGTGAGGTGCATAGAGAAATGCAACTGCAACCGACGAGACGAGCGCCCCGGCTGCGAGCCAGGGCTTGCGTCCTCCCCAGCGGTGAGCGCTGCGGTCCGATAGGTACCCGATGACCGGATCGATGCCGGCATCAAACATCCGCGCGACCACCATTGAGATACCGATCACCCGCGTGCTGAGACCCATTTCGGTGGCATAAAAGCCGGGAATCACCAGCGAGGCGCAGTAAAGAAGCATCGCTTCCGGCACACCCGGTGCCGCGTAGGCTGATATGGCGGAGATCCGAGCGGTTCGAGCACCGGCCGCGGCGACCCGCGTCATTGACGCTCAGCCTCCACGCGTTGCCTGCGACTCTGTGCGATCGCGTCGCGGGTCTCTCGAACTACCCGGCTCACGATCGCATCGGCTTGCACACTGCGCCAATACGCCGAGAGTTTTGGATACCGCTGCAACGGTGGGCCCGTGCCGAATACTGAGGGGACCCACTCTTCGGCGAGAATGAGCATCGGTGCGAGCGCACCATCGGCCACTGTCAGTGAGGGGCCTACTGCATAGCCGTTGCTGCCGATGTAGAACTCGAGGGCGGCAAGCGCCTCGGCGACCTTGTCTAAGGCCGCATCGATGACAGCTCGGTCCCACTCGGCGCGCCTTATGGCGAGTAGGTCGAACAGCGGCACCATCGCCATGACCAGGTAAATATCGCTGATGCGCGTCACGAGCCGCACTTGCGCACGCTGCCACGGATCCGCCGGAAGCAGTGGGGGAGAGGGGAAGGTTTCTTCCAGGTACTCGCAGATGACTTCGGACTCGGGCAGCGCGCGCCCATCGTCGAGGACGAGTGTGGGCACCCGGCCCAACGGGTTGAGCTTCAGATAATCGCCCTTCGGCAGCTTCGAGTTTCCAAAGCCCGGCGGTTCGACGATTTCGAACGGTATGCCCTTCGCGTACAGCATCAGACGGACGCGCGTCGGAAACGGTGAGGCGAAGAACTGGTATAGCTTCATGGACCTGCCTTCTACACCAAATGCGGCGTGTCAGTAGGGGCGTTCGATTCTTGTTAGCGTTGAAGAACAGTTCGAGTTGCTGAGCTTGGCACTCGCAGACCAGCTTGAAGTGATACTGGCTCGCGCCGCTCTCATTTGCAAATTATTCAAACGAACTGCATCGCTTTTGCATCGGAGGCCGCGGCGCGGATGTCACGATCGATCGTCATTGGCGCGCGCGAGCGATCGGTAGAGCATACGCCGCCTGCAATATGGTCTTATCCACTGGTGAAAAGGAGGATTCAAATGTTTCAAAAACTATCCATTGTCGCGTTGACGCTCGGAATCGGCTGCTCATTTACGGCGGCGGGTGCCGATTCGTTGGTGAGATTCAAAGGTGGGATAGGGGTGATTCCGGTCGCAAGCGCAGCGGGTGTCGCAAATGCCGACGGCAGTTCGCCGAGCGTGATCCGAAATGTTGTGCGCGGAATAAACCCTCCTGGTCAGATTTGGGTGATCGCCGATCTACGCGCCGACATTTCGGTCGACGGGCACATCAGGGTCAACGGCAAGGGACTGTTGCTGGGCGGCGGCAATGCCATCGGCGGCAACGGGGCACAGAGCGTGTTCGCAACCTTGATCTGTGAGGCGGCACCGCCATTTACCTTGCACAACACGACCTTGACCGGCGTGCCCCTTGAACAGGACGGTGACTTCGAGATCGATGATGTATTGACACCTGTTCCGACAGAGTGCGCGAGTCCCGTGCTCCTGATCCGCAATGTAGCCGGCGCGTGGTTTGCGGCGGGAATCCCGGAACTGGAGACACATCAGCACTAATCGGCAAGGCATGAATATCCGCCCCGGGGGGAATCCCCCCGGGGCCAGCGCAGCTGTTGACGCCGGCGCGCCGTCGGGCACGATCTCAGTTCGAAGAATGCGTTGAATTGGGCATCAATGCGTTGAATTGGGCATCCCGGAACTGACGTTGCGACTCGAGGCCGCGCCGGCCTCGCGAGTTTGATCGGCCCGCGGCTCAAGTGCGCGCCACGCAGCCGCTGCCGGCAGCATTGCGGTCAGCGTATCGTCACGTCGCCAGAAGTGATGGAAAAGCGCGGCTGACACATGAAGCCCAATGAGGCCTAGCAACGAGAAACCGACAGCCTTATGCACGGTCAATAGCTGTTGCGCGAGCGCTCGATTCTTCTCGATCAACGCCGGCAATTGTCCGATGAAGAACAAGTTCACGTGGTCACCATGAGCATTCGTCTGCAGAATTCCCAAGATCGGCTGCACCAAAAGGAAAACGTAGAGGGTGTATTCGCTGGCCATCGCAGCGACTCGCATGGTCTGGGACATGTCGCTCGGCCAATCAGGATATTCGGCAAACTGACGCCACGCCAGGCGGAATAGTGTCACGACCCAGATGGTCAGACCGACGGATCGATGAACTTGCAGAACCGCTGTGTGCAAGCCACGAGACGTGGCGAGATCGATGGAAAACGCGAGTGCGAATACGCACAGCACGAGGCCGGCAGTCAACCAGTGCATCAGTCGCGTAGCCCGATCAAAGATCCCTCGGCTTGAATTGCCGACCGCACGCATCGTTCAGACTCCTCAAACAAGTTGGCATGGCGTGTATCCCCGGCGGGGATGCGCGAATCGCGCGAACGCATTTAGCTCGGTTCGATGAGTAAGACCCCTGACGAGCCGTGTTTATTCCATTGTTTCGTCGGACTACGGTGATTTCATTTCGACGGATTTAAACCAACTAATTCGACGTGACCGGGTACTCATGCGCGTGATCAACGTTCGTCAAATGGAGAGTGCTCATGAATTTGCATCGTAGTGGAAGTATTCGCGCAGTTGCTCTGGCTAGTACCGGTATGGTTTGCCTCGGCATCGTCGTGGCGTGCGGCGGAGGAGGAGGCGGCGGCGGCAGCAATCAATCGATGGTTTCAGCATCGGGCACCACCTTCGCCGACGCTGCATTGGTCTCCAATAAGACCGAAGTGGTGGCGACGGCCGCGACAATTGACGCTAATTTGCAGAACCCGTGGGGAATCGCTGCGGCGCCGGGGTTCCCGTTTTGGATTTCGGACAACAACAGCAATTTGACGACGCTGTATACGGGCGCCGGCGTGCAAGAGACACAGAGCATTACTGGTTCCGCGGAAACCGGGATCGCTATTCCCGCTTCGGCTGCGGGCGTGCCGTCCAATCCAACGGGTCAGATTTTCAATGGGACCGGCGGTTTCATGATTCCGACAGCCAAAGGGCAAGAGACGGCACTCTTTATCTTTGACGGAGAGGGCGGATTGATTTCTGCGTGGGCACAGGACAGCGGCGCCGCCGCCGTTACGGCATATGACGATGGCGTTGCAAATGGTGCGAATCACGCCGTGTACAAGGGCCTGGCAATCGGTACGGTGGGCGGAGCAACTTATCTCTACGCAACGGATTTGCACAACAACAAAGTGGATGTGTTCGATACGAATTTTTCAAAGCCCGCCGCCATGCAGGGCAAATTTGTGGACCCCAGTTTGCCGTCCGGTTTCGCGCCATTCGGCATCGCTGCGCTCAATGGGCAGTTGTACGTGACGTTCGCCAAGCAAGATACGGCAATGCATGACGAAATGACCGGTGCCGGACTTGGGTATGTCGACATCTTCGATTTCAGCGGTAACCTGGTCAGCCAATTTGCGTCGGCCGGAGTCCTGAACGCGCCATGGGGAATTGCAATCGCTCCCGCAGGGTTCGGTTCTCTCCAAGGAGATGTGTTGATCGGCAATTTTGGTGACGGAACGATAAATATTTTCGCTCCGAATGGAACCTCGCTGGCGACCTCCAAAGGGGCCCTCATGGCGGGCAATGGGCAGCCACTGGCTTTTCCTGGACTGTGGTCGCTCACATTTGGGAACGGCGACGCCGACAAGCCGCTCACCAGTTTGTTCTATACGGCGGGCTTCGCCAGTCAGATAGATGGAGTGTTCGGAAGCATCACAGCTTCGGTCGCTCCACAGGGTGGCTACTGATTTACACCCGTGGATTTCCAGCGGTCGCCACACTCCCGCGGATCGCCGCGGGAGTGTGATTTATCATCCGCCCACGGTTTCGACGCAGCCGTCAGAGGTTCCATGGGTAGGGCCTCGTGATTCCGGCGCAGCTTTACTCCCGCGCCATCAGGAAGCGCGAATCTTTTTGCGACCACTTGCCTTCCACCGGTGTCGCCGCGCACGTGTAGTCCGCCGCGACGTTGGTAGCGGCTACCTTGAGCGCATCCCGGCACTGCTCCAGGCTCGGATAGGCGGCCACGGTCTGAGTGCCGCCCGCGTGTAGCTGCGCCACCAGAATGAATAGCATTGACTTCATAGATCCCCCATTGTTTTGACTGCGCTTTCGCTGTATTGATAAATCCGCCGGATACGCGGATCAAAGTCGCAATTGATTGACTTTCCTAGCCGCGCCGTCTCAGCGGCGCGCGCACGGGCCGGTTCTCGGCTGCAATTCTGGACAAATGCTGCCGCCACCCGATGCCTGGCGACGTAGGAAACGCAATTGATCCCCATCTCACCAATGGACCGTTACTGCTGCGCTGCATACAGCACCTCTAGTTCGACGTACCCAAAAGCAATGATCCTGGAAACGATGCTGGTGTGATGCGCGATTTGTGGCAAGGCCTTCGCTGCAAAATCACGTTGCCTGTCGCAGGTCAAAAAACGTTATGTCGCAAGCGCGGCACTCATGGACAACCTGATTCGCGCCGCGGTCTACGGGTTGGCCGCCGGCCTCGGGACCAGCAACATCAAGCGTGCGCATCGCATCGCCGATCAGCTGAGGGCCGGTACCGTTTGGGTCAATCGTTACAACATCTTCGACGCCTCGATGCCCTTGGGCATCTACCAAACAAGCGGCACCAGACGATATCGAACTTTCCGACAGTACTCCTGGTAGCCGGCCAGAACCCCGAATAGAAACCGCTCCTCGGCGCGAGCTCGCCAGGCGATGATGAAGATCATCGGGATGAACATCACGAGTCCCCACCACGATCCAAGCGCAAGGGGCGTACCAAAGAGCATGACGAGCGCCCCGGAATACATGGGATGCCGAATTACCGCGTAAGGCCCTGTCGCAACAACTACCTGGCCGGGAGCCACGGCAATCGCCGCTGCCGCAAAGGTATTCTCCTTGAACACAATAAAAACGATGAGAAATCCGAGCGCGGCCAAAACGTCTCCGGCGACAACGACCGATACGGGAACTGCCGACCACGAAAAGCGATGATCGAGCGAAGGCAGGACCATCGCGCCCACGAATACGCAGGCTGCCAGAAGCTGTATTAATTTTTGGTTTTTTTCATTCTCGGCCCGAGGACCCGCGGCAGTCCGACGCTCGAGCAGCTCCGGATCGTTCTTCCATAGATATAACGTGATCAACGCGGAGGACGCGGCAAACACTGACAAATACACCCACGCCTGCCAGTAATCGAGTGTCCATGCTGGAGCCAAAAGAAGCACTGTCAGAACAGCAATGAGTTGCGCGAATCCGAGGACTGCTTTTCTCGTCGGCTTGTTCACCTCCCGAGTTTAGCAAGTCCGCTTCCAAGCACTGGGATTGCTGCGCGGCGTAGGTGTCAGCAACGGTATGAGCGCTACGTCTGAGACGCACCAGCACTGATTGCGCGGTCTCCCTCCGCGCGAAGTACCGCCAAGGCTCAGAAACTTTCTCGAAACCGAACGCCTCACCGTAGAGCGCCGGCCCCGTTTGTCATAGTGCAGGGCAGGGGCCTCATTAACCCCGTAAACCTGAAAAACTCTGCCGTATTGAGCGGCCCGTCACGCGAGACCGCTTTGCAAGCTTCTAGAGTGGCTTTCGCTCGATCAACGAACACAGACGGGGTTCAACTTATGGGCATTCTCATCATCGACGCGATGACCCGTGCGGCACGAAGTAGACTGCGCGCCCTAGCTTTCCTCGCCGTTGCTCTATTCTTCGGTGTCGGGGGCGCAATTCTTCCCGCGGCGGCGGACAATGGCGCGCTGTACGTGGCCCCGGGCCCCTCAAGTCTGGTTGCCCCAGAGGTGATAAAGCGCAATCAAGAGCAGCTCGCGGGGACGGCGAGAAAATTGGGCGACCTCGTTGGCAACTCGCTTAAATCGTCAACCAGCCATGCCACCGATCTTGTGGTCACGACCAAGTGCGGACACTACCTCTCCGCGAGCATTTCCTTTGCAGACGGGACCGTCAAAATACTCAACTTAGGCAACGCCGCGGCAAGTCAAAGCGATATGGACAAGGCGAAGGCTGCCATCCCGATATTGCGCATCGTTGAGGAATTCGGCTGCGACCGCTGACGCGATTCTTCTCCGTCTGCCCGCAGCCTTGGCCGCGAGTCTTTGACAGTGGTACGTGCTGCCGGATGTTAATATCGACCAATGAAGTCAGACCCAATCAAGACCTGGCACAATATCGTCGCAACACGTGACCCTCAGGAACTTGATGCGCTGCTTGCTGACGAAGCGGTATTCCACTCTCCCGTCGTGCACACGCCGCAGGTCGGCAAGCCCATCACAAAGAAGTATCTCACCGCCGCTTTCCACGTTTTTTTCAATGAATCTTTTCGATACGTGCGTGAATTGCAGGGCGATCGAGATGCCGTGCTCGAGTTCGAGGTTACGCTGGATGGAATTACGGTCAATGGCGTCGACATGATCAAATGGAACGATGCCGGAAAAATCACCGAATTCAAAGTGATGCTCCGCCCCTTAAAGGCGGTAAACCTGATTCACCAGAAGATGGGGCAAATGCTTCAAGCCTAAGCGAGCAAGCTGCTCGTGCGCTTGCTTGAACTCATTCCCCTGCCCCTGCCAAGTAAGCGTGCCGATGTTCTTGTAGGCGCTTCAGCCCAACCGATCGGGCGAGTGTCTGACGGTGTCGCTCGCAATCTTGCGCTACCGTGGGCACCCTTAAGGAGAACTTTATGAAACTGACCATTGCAGTGCTGGCCTCCGCGTTTGTATTTGGGGGTGCAATTGCACAAACACCGGACAAGCCCACGGGTGCGCATCCCCCAACAGACGCTACTCCCGCTGCGCTGGCGAAAGCAGACGCAAAACGCGATGCCGCGGTGGAGCACCACATCTCGGATCTATATACCAAGCTGAAGATCACTCCTGCCGAGGAGTCACAGTGGAAGAAAGTTGCGGACACGATGCGCGAGAATGCAACTGAACTTGATCGGGCCATCGACAAGCGCGACGCATCGCTTGCCAGCGCCACCGCAATAGACAATTTGAATTCCTACGCGGAGATTGCCGAGGCGCATGCAAAAAACGTCAAAAAGCTTGCGAGCGCCTTTTCGGGGTTATATTCCGTGATGTCCGATGAGCAGAAGAAGGTGGCGGACGAGGTATTCAGTCATCGCGAACACGACGGTAAAAAGGTCGCGAGTCGATAATCAAAGTTTGTCGCGACGACGAGTCGTAACCGTCGCGCAGCGCTTACAAGGATTGATCATGAGAAATAGAATTCTGTCACTCGGTATTGTCGCGTTAACGTTGGCAGCGAGCGCTGCCGCCTATGCAGACGGCCACGTCAGCGTCGTGGTCGATCCGTTTGGGTGGGGATCGCCCCCTCCCGTGGTCTACGCACCGCCTCGTTACTATGCCCCGCCCGCGGTCTACTACGGTCGCGGCCGCTATGGTGATTACCGCAACTCGCGCGAGCACTACGATCGGAGACGAGCGGACCACCACGATCACGATCACGACCGAGACGGTGATCGACGCCGCTAGAGGTCTCGCGCGTCCAACTACCGCACGCCGCCGTTGCCCGGCGAAATCACCCTGCCTAAGTCGGAGGCACGACTCAGGCGATCGAATACATCAAAGGCCAAACGCGAAATCCGCGTGATTGCCTCCTCGCCGGCCCGCTCATTGGCGAGATAGGTGGTCATGATACAAATCACGTAGGGGCGATTCTTGAGGAATACGATGCCAGAATCGTTGCGAACCCCCTCGAGTTCGCCCGGTTTGTTCGCAATTTTGAGATCCGCAGGCAAATCGCGCGGTATCCAGCTGTTTTTGCTGGTTGCCAGGACGTTGAAGAAATCATCGAGCAGCGGCGGCCCGATCACCTTGCCCCGATAGAGCTGCTCGAGCAGCTCCATCATTTCGCGCGGCGTGGAAATATTCTCCCTACCTTGAGCCGCGGCCTGCAGATCCATCATCTTACGGCGCAGTTGCGTGTGCCCAAGGCCCAGCGATTCCGTTAAGCGCACCACGTTCTCCATGCCAACACGATCGATGAGTACGTTGGTGGCCGAGTTATCGCTGACGGCCACCATGATTGTCGCGAGATCACGATTCGTGAGAGATGATACTTCGGGTGTTAGGCCGCCCAGGATGGAGCTATCGGGAACGATATCCGCCGAGCGCAGCACGTAGCGGTCCGTCAATGTTGCCTTGCCGCTCGCGCCGCGCGCCGACTGCTGCGCCTGATGATAAAGCTCCGCGAGCACCGCGATCTTGATGGAACTGGCCTGCGGAAAAACCTCGTCCGGGCGGATCAACAGTTTCTGCCCGGAGTTCAGGTCCAAGACAGCAATGCCCATGACGCCGTCGAGTTGCTGCTCCACGTCGACAACCCCCTGCCGCAAGTGCTCCCACAGTACCTGCTGTTTGGCGTTGAGTGGCGTATCGGCCGCATGCACGGTCGCCGACGCAAGTAGAAAAACCACGACAGCCAGCCGCATAAGCATCCCTGGTACCTCCCTTCACACCGCCGCTGGGCTAGGGCGGGTCCACGGCGAACAACTGAGTTTCAATGTCGCGAAATGCTTTGAACTCGAGCGCATTGCCCGTGGGGTCCAGAAAAAACATCGTCGACTGCTCGCCGGTTTGGCCCTTGAATCGCGTATACGGCTCGATGACGAATTCGACGCTGTGTTGCCGCACTCGTTCGGCCAACTCGGCCCACTGCGCGGGCCTTAGCACCACGCCGCAATGAGGCACGGGAACACCCTGTCCGTCGACCGGATTGAAATGGCTTGCCAGCCTGCCGTGAGAACCGAGATTCGGATTCAGATGGCAGACGAACTGATGGCCGTAGAGATTGAAATCCACCCATTGCGCGCTGCTGCGGCCCTCGCTGCAGCCGAGGACATCTCCGTAGAAACGGCGCGCTTCTGCGATATCGCGCACTTGAACCGCGATATGAAATGGTGTCAGTGACCCGCTCATGGGTAATTAGCTTAGCAGCAACTTGAGCGCAAACAAAAAGGCGCTGGACTTGCGAGGCAGCGCTTAAGAGGAAATGCCCTCGATCCAAGTGCGCTTGACCTGCAATTCGTCATCCACGAGCACCAGATTCGCGCGGTAACCCGGCGCAATACGGCCGAGTTCGTCGTCCAGCCCGAGGAAGGCAGCGGGATACTCGCTGGCCATGCGCGCCGCCTCGGCTATTCCTAAGTCCAACAGCTGCACGGCGTTGCGCACGGCCGTGGCCATGTCGAGCGCGGTGCCGGCAAGAGTTCCATTCTCGTCTCGGCACACACCATTGCTCACATGAATGGTGCGCCCCTGCAGAACAAAACTGGTCGCGGGCGAACCCACGGGCGGCATGGCATCCGTGACCAGCATGAACCTGTCATGGCGCTTACAGCGCAAGGCGAGCTTCAGCATGACCGGGTCAACATGATAGCCGTCGACGATGATGCCGCACCAGGAGTTCTGATCGTAGAGCGCGGCTCCGATGATTCCGGGTTCGCGGGGCGCCAGAGGCGCCATGGCATTGAACAAGTGAGTAAATCCGCGCACACCGTGCGCGATCGCCGTCGCGGCCTGTGCGTAGCTTGCATCGCTGTGACCCGCGGAAATCAAGATGCCGCCCGCAGCCAGTTGCGCGATCATGTCGGTCGTCGTCATTTCCGGCGCAATGGTCAGCACGGTGCGGCCGCCGCGCAAGCTGCAAAGCAGGGAAATCACGCCGTTGTCCAGGCGCCGCAGGTGCTTCGGATCATGCACGCCACGGCGTGCCCAATTCAGAAACGGGCCTTCGATATGTATGCCGAGCGCGCCCGGCAGGCGCGCATCCAGCGAAGATTGCACGGCGGCGATCGCCTGTCCGATGGTGTCAAGATCATCGCTGATCAAAGTGGGCAGAAAACCCGTGGTGCCGAATTGCCGGTGCGCGGCGCCGATCGCACGAATCGATTCCGGACTCGGGTCATCATTGAATAGCACGCCGCCGCCGCCGTTGACCTGCACATCGATGAAACCCGGCAGCAAGATCTGTCCGTCAAGATCCACCTCGACGGCGTCGCGACAGCGCGGATCGGCCGGATCGACGACGCCCTCGATGCGGCCGTCCGTGATCAGCACGGTCTGTCCGGTCACGATTCTTTCGCCGGCCAGAATCCGGCCGTTCACGAGTGCGGTTGGCACTACACGGTCTCCGTGATCTTGTGCAAGTGCGGCGGTCGATCGGGATCGAGGCCGCGGCGCACCGCCAGCGCTGCAATCATGCGGTAGGCGCTTTGTACCAACAGTATCGGCTCAAGTTCGGCTGGCGCGCCGACCGCCGCCAACAACATCGAGCCGGCGGCGTTGCCGCCGGCAAGCAGTACCGGAACGCCGCGGCGGGCAAGTTCAATGGCGAGAGCCTCGATTCCCGGGCGCGTCGCATCGTGCTGCGCCAGCAGCAGCGCCGGAAATCCCTTTCGCAACAGCGTGTAGGGTCCATGTCGAAGCTCGGCGCTGCTGAAGGCCTCGGCGTGGATGCCGCAGGTTTCCTTGCACTTGAGGGCAACCTCTTGCGCGGCTCCGAGGCCCAAACCCCGGCCCACCACGTAGAGGTTTTCGACAGACTCGAGTTCCGGCAGCGCCGCGGACCAATCCGCCGCCCAACTCCTATCCATCAGTTCCGGCAAGCGAGCGAGCGCCGATTCGAGTGCGGCGTTCTCGGTCCAGGCGGCGACCAGACGAGCGATCGCTGCCAGTGATGCCAGGTAGGATTTCGTAGCGGCGACGCTGCTTTCAGGCCCGGCATTCAATTCAACCGCGAGATCCGCCGCCGCCATCAAGGGCGAATCGGCGCTGTTGGAGAGTGCCAACACCACGGCGCCGGACTCCTTTGCGGATGCGACGGATGCCAGCAGGTCCGGACTGCGTCCCGATTGCGAGATCGCGATGAACAGACAACCCCGAACATCTTGCGTGACCCCATACACCGAACTCACGGAGGGTGCGGCGGACGCGGTCAAAACTTGCGCATGCGTTTCGATCAAATACTTTGCGTAGGTTGCCGCATGATCGGAGCTGCCGCGGGCGCACGTGATCACCGCTCGAGGCTTTAGCTTGCGCAATTCTGCGCCGAGCGAGCGCATCGACGCGGAGTCGTGCTGCAACTGGGCGCGCACCGCATTGGATGCGTCGGCGGCTTCCGCAAACATCAGCGTCCGCTCTGCCGATCGCGAACGCTCCTGGTTCACGTGCTCAGCTCGGCGACGAAATCGTAGGTGTCGCCACGATAGTACGACTGCGAGAATTCTATGGCGCGGCCGTCGGGCAAGGATCCCAATCGTTCCACCAGCAGACCCGCGTCTCCGGCCTTTGCTTTCAGAAGTTCGGCTTGCTCGGAATTGATCAGTACCGCGCGCAAGCGCTGCAACGCGCGCACCGGGCGGTGCCCGGCGCGCTCCAAGGCTTCGTACAGGGATGCATCGACCGCCTCGAGTGACGGCAGGGCGGTGGCAACGATGGTGGCGTATTCCAACGCCATCGGCGCATCGTCGGCGTAGCGAATTCGGTTGAAGCGAAATACCGGCGTTCCCGGACTCAAGCGCAACGCCAGTGCTTCTTCGGGCGTCACGGTGCCGGCCGCGCGTTTCAGCCAAACGCTTCTCGGCGTGCGGCCACGCGCACGCATGTCCTCGGAGAAGGACGTGAGCATGGCGAAATTTTTATCGACGCGCGCCGAGACAAAGTTTCCAGCACCCTGGCGCCTCACCAGAAGTCCGTCGGCCACCAGTCCGTCCAGCGCTTTGCGCACCGTAATTCTCGATACCGCGAAATCGGTAGCGAGATCGCGTTCCGAGGGCAGCGCATCGTCGGGGCCTAAAACACGGCTGTCGATGGCCTTGCGCAGCACCCGCTGCAATTCCTGATACAGCGGCAAATTGCCCTGACCATCTAATGGACCAATGGTTTTCGCAAGCGATGTCATGGAGGCCGCGGGCACTTCTGTAGTGGTCTTAGTCATTGCATAATACCAAACGAATACCACTTTGAGAACAACAACCAAGCTTTGTAATATTTAATCTATTGATTTTCATCATGAAATAGCACTTATGATTGTATTTATTACGCAGCACTAGCGATTTTCTTAAATTGGTATTATATTGGGTTCAAATTGGTGTGGCATGCGGTCGGCATCCACCGGGCGGATGGGGCGGATTCTTCACAAAATTTGATGACAGGACAGGGGGCATCGATATGAATCGGACAGGGGATATCTATATGAATCGGATCGCACTGGCGGTCAAGTCGGCACTGGGAATCGCGATGCTCGTGCCGCCCGGGTTGGTACTGGCGGCGGCGCCCGATGAGAACGCCCTGCAGGAAATCGTGGTCACCGGCATCCGCAAGTCCGTCGAGCTGTCGCTCGAGTCCAAGCGCGACTCGACCGAATTCACCGAAGTGGCGACCGCCGAAGACATCGGCAAGATGTGGGATAAAAACGTTGCCGACTCCCTGGCCCGCTTGCCGGGCATTACCACCAGCGCCGCCGGCGCGAACGAGGGTGGCTTCGATGAAAACGACCGCGTCAGCATGCGCGGCACCAACCCCAGCCTGACGCAGACCCTGGTCAACGGCCATAACCTCGCCGCCGGCGATTGGTTTGTGCTCGACCAGGTGCAAACGGTCGGCCGCAGCGTCAGCTTCACCTTGCTGCCCTCGGAGATCGTCAGCAAGGTCGTGGTCGAGAAGAGCTCGAGCGCATCGCTCGTCGAAGGCGGGGTGGCGGGTTCGGTCGACATCATCACGCGCAAGCCGCTGGATTTCGGCAAGCAGTTCACGCTCGAAGCATCGGTCGGCGCGGTGTACGCGGACCTGCCCTCGAAGACCGATGGACAATACAGTGCACTCGGCGCCTTCAAGAACGATGCCAACAATTTTGGCGTCATGGTTCAGCTATTCTCCGAGACCCGGGATTTGCGCCGCGACGGCGTTGAAATCCTGGGCTACGACACCATTGCGCCCGGGAGCGCTGTCGCGACGGCGCACCCGGATCTGGCAAACGTGCAGTACCCGACCGAAATCGGCGCCGCGTTTTTCACCCAGAGGCGGCAGAAGAACGGCGGACTGGCCGACATCGAGTTCAAACCGACGGACGATCTCACTTTGGATCTGTCCGCCTTTTCATCGAAGCTGACGGCCACCAACTACAATCGCAATTACCTGATGTGGTCGACGCACTTCGTCAACTTCGGCGCCGGCCAGAGTCCGGACCCGGGCTACGTGGTCCAGAACAATACCTTGACCAAGGCGAACTTCAGCCCGGTCGCCGGCACCCTCTACGGGGTCTACGATCAGATCTCTCGTCCCGACGAAACCGCCACGGCAAATTTCGTCAACCTCGACACAACTTGGAATGCGGGCAGTGCCTTAAGCTTCCTCGGGCAGGTCGGATATTCCTGGGGCGACGGCAAGACGCCGCACCAAGACGTGTCCGAGACCAACCCCGGATTGGGCAGCGGTGCTGGATATCAGCTCAACGGCATGGGCACTGCGCCGAACTTCAATCTCGGCAATACGGTCAACAACACGCCGACGCCGGGCGGCGTACCCGTGACCTTCGGCTGGATATTCGGCGCCGCCGATATCGATATCCGGGACACGGAAAAATGGGCGAAGATCGACGGCGACTACAAGATCGATGACGGCGCCTGGAAGGATTTGAAATTCGGTGTGCGCTATCAGGCGCATGACCGCACCTCCCCGACGGGCGTCGCGCAAGGTCCTCTGAACACCAGCACTTCGGCTTATCCAACGACGTTCTCGAATTATCCATCGAACTTCAACACCTTCGGCGGCAACATCCCGACGGACATCTGGTATTGGACCCCGGCGCAGCTGGCGGCCTACAACAGTCCCGCCAATGTCAATCGCGATCCGATCACGCGCGAGTACTATCAGTATTTGTTTGCGGTGTACGAAAAGGATGCGGCTGCATTCCTGCAAGCTGATTTCAAGGGCGACAACTGGGCGGGGAACGTCGGGGTACGCTACGTCAATACCAAAGAAGATGCCATCAGCTACACGCAGGTGGATCCGACCACACCAGGTGCCGTATTGACGTCTGCGTTCGGACCGTTTGCCGGCCTCGAACGAAAACATACTTATAATGACGTTTTGCCAAGCGCGAATTTGAAGCTGGATGTGGCCAAGGATTTGGTGGCGCGCTTCGCGGCCGCTGAGACCATGACACGCCCCGATTACTCGGCGCTCGCGGGATTCACCAATCTCACGCCGCCGGGAGTCGCCGGCAGTGTCGGCAGTGGTACGGGCGGCAACCCTGACTTGAAACCGATTCGCTCGACCAACTTGGACGCCGGCCTCGAGTGGTATTTCGCCAAGAGTTCGCTGCTGTCGGCGACGGCTTTCTACATGGACTTGCGCAACTACGTCGGATACGGCTCGGAAATCAAATCCTACCAAACCTACGGCTCCATCTGTCCGACCGGCTGCCCGGTGGATTACAACTTGACGGTTCCGGTCAACGCCAAAGGCCGGGTCGACGGCCTGGAGATTGCCTACCAACAGGCGTTCACCGACAACATCGGCTTCATCGGCAACTACACCTATGCAGATGCCAAGCAAACCTCGAATGTGCAGCCGAATCCAGACGGATCCCCCGGCGACCATCGCTTGGTGGGTGCATCGAAGGACACCTACAACGTGAGCGCCTACTTCGAGAACAAGATGTTCAATGCTCGGGTGGGGTACACCTACCGGTCGGCGTTCTACAGCGGCTTGGATCGCAGCACGGCGTTCACGCAGGACTCCATCGGCACGCTGTCGGCCGCGCTGGGATACACCATGAATGATCATTTCTCGATCACACTCGATGGTATGAACTTGAACAACCCGACGCTCAAGTACTATGCGTTGAACACGACTCAGCCGCGGGCCTTCTACAAGAACGGTTCGCAGTACTACTTGAACTTCCGCTTCAAGCTGTAGGGGTCGGCAATCGGCCCCCGCACGCGGCATTCGGGTAGAGTGTGGATCGTGCGACAGGCCTCTAGTCTGGTGAGACGACCCTGGGCGGCGGCGCATGCCGCCGCCCTTGCTTTGAGTCTCGCGCTGCCGCTGGCGGCGCACGGCGGAGTCATTCCGGCGCCGGCCGAAATCACTCCCCGCAGCGGAGCGTTCGACGTCGATGCCACGGTCGTGATGCGCGTGCCGCCACGCGATCGCGACGCGAAGGCTGCTGCGCACTACCTGGCTGATCTGTGGACTCGTACCAACGGGTTGACCTTGCCGGTGCGCGCCGGTGCCGCGCGGGCTGATGCGGCGGCGATCGAGTTCCGGCGGCGCGGCGGCTTTCGACCCGAGGCCTATCGGATCGAGGTCACGCCGCGGCGGATCACCGTGAGCGCAAGTTCCTCGGCAGGCTTGTTTTACGGTGCCGTCACGCTCTGGCAACTGCTGCCGGCGGGTTCTAAGAGCGGCGGCATCCCGGCGCAAACCATCATCGACGCGCCCCGATATCCCTGGCGCGGACTGATGCTGGACTCCTCTCGGCACTTTCAATCGCCGGCATTCGTCCACTCAATGATCGATTGGATGGCCTGGCACAAGCTCAATGTTCTGCACTGGCATTTGACCGACGATCAGGGCTGGCGCCTCCAGATCCGCAAATATCCGCGCCTCACCTCGGTGGGCGCGTGGCGCATACCGGCCTCGGTTCCGGGAAGCCCGAGCCCGAAGCCGTACGGCGGCTACTACACCCAGCAACAGGTCCGCGAGCTTGTGGCCTTCGCCGCAACTCGGCATGTGCAGATCGTGCCGGAAATCGACATGCCGGGCCACGCGCAGGCAGCGCTCGCCGCGTACCCTGAGTTGGGCGCGATTGACAGCTATCCGACACTTCCGGTCTCGCCCAACTGGGGCGTGCATTCGCATCTCTTTAACTTGGAACCGAGCACGTTCGAGTTTTTGCAGAACGTGCTCGACGAGGTGCTGCAATTATTCCCTTCACGCTACGTGCACATCGGCGGAGATGAAGCCGTCAAGGACGAATGGCTGGCGTCGGCAGCGGTGCAGGCGCGCGGCCGGCAACTTCAGGTAAGCGACGCCAACGCCTTGCAGACCTATTTCACCCAAAAAATCAGCGGATACCTGTCCGCCAAGGGTCGGCGCGCGGTGGGCTGGGACGAAATCCTGCAGCCTGGACTGGCAGCCGACGCGGTTGTCATGTCATGGCATGGCGGCTCCGCGGCGCGCGCGGCTGCAATGCGCGGCAATGATGCCGTGCTGGCGCCGGATCCGGGGCTGTATCTCGATCATCGGCAAAGTCCGCTGGCGACAGAGCCGCCGGGGCGAATCGCAGTTATTTCCCTCAAAGACGTGTATGACTTCGAGCCGCATGACGCAGAGCTTCCCGAGGCGCAGCAACGGCACATCCTCGGGCTGCAGGCGGATCTTTGGACAGAGCACATGCAAACCGAGGGGCGGGTCGAATGGATGGCGCTGCCGCGGGCAGCGGCGTTGGCCGAGGTGGGTTGGTCCCCGCTGCAAAGAAGCTGGCCGGATTTCTTGAAGAGATTGGTACCGATGTTTGAACGCTACCGGGCGTTCGGCATCAACTACGCTGACAGCGCCTTCGGCATCGATCCGGAGTACGGGGTTGAGGCCGGCGCGATCCGCGTGGCGCTGTCCAATCTGCCCGAGCTCAAAGGCGCTGTCGACGTGAGTATTCGTTACACGCTCGACGGTCGCGAGCCGAACGCCGCATCGACGCTCTATGCGCAGGCCCTCGAGCTGCCGCCCGGCACGGAAATTCGTGCCGCGACATTTTTGGGCGCCGAGCAGGTTTCGCGCACGTTCATATCGCGCTTGGACACGCACACAGAGTGGAGGCGTACGAGCCATCAGCTTGAACTCTGCGGCAACGGTGTTCCGCTTTTGCTCGAACCCAGCGTCGGCGGGGGGCCCGATGCACCGTTTGCGGTCGATATCATGAATCCTTGCTGGATCTATCGCGGCGCGGACTTGAGCCGCGGCGCGCGAATCACGGCCGCCGTGGTTGCGCTGCCATTCAACTATGAGTTGGGTGCCGATACCGCCAAGATTCGCGTAGGTGACGCACGCAGCGCGGCGGGCGAGTTCGAGGTGCACATCGATGGATGTGAGACGCCGGCCGTTACGCTGCCGCTTGCGCCGGCGGCGATGCGCGATGGGGTCACGGTGTTGCCGGCAGAGAAACTACCGGTGCTGGCCGGTCGACACGATCTGTGCCTGAGGTTTGCCCGTCCGCGCCTCGATCCGATGTGGGCGCTCGTTTGGGCGGAGATTGGGGAGTAGGGCGCTTGCTGGAAATCAAGGCACCGTTCGCCGGCTGGTGCACAGCGCTCGACGAAGTACCCGACGAGGTCTTTGCGGGCCGCATGCTCGGCGATGGCCTTGCAATCGATCCGACCGATGGCGTCGTCCTGGCTCCGTGCGATGGCGAGATTTTAAATATACCGGCCAGCGGCCATGCCGTGTCGATCCGCGCGCCGCATGGAATTGACGTGCTGATTCACATCGGGATCGACACCGTCCGGCTCGGCGGCAGAGGATTCGATGCACGGGTGAAGCCTGGTGCCCGGGTCAAATTTGGCGATGAGCTCATTCGCTTCGATCTCGACCTCGTGGCCCGCGGCGCCAAGAGCCTGATGACCCCAATCGTGGTGACTACTGAGGGCGCAGTTCTCAAGAATCGGCGCGCGCCAGGTTCGATCAGGGCGGGAGAGGTGCTGTACTTGATCGATGGCGCCGCGGTTCGGCAGGGATCTCCGCTGCCAACGCAGCCAGCCGCGCAGTCCGCCGTGCGTGCGCAACAGGCCGTCGTGATTGCACTGGCGCAGGGTCTGCACGCTCGACCCGCGGCGCTGCTGGCGCGGCGGGCCAAAGGCGTGGGCACGTCGATAACACTGGGGGCGCATGGCCGGACTACCGACGCACGCAGCGTTGTCGGCATCATGGCGCTCGGTGTGCGTTGCGGCGATGAGCTGCTGATTCAGGCCGAGGGCGATGGGGCGCAACAGGCCATCTCGCAGATCCTGGCCGGACTCGAGGAAGCGCAGCGCATCGACTTGGCCCACGCATCGGTGCCGGCAAACGTGCCCGTGCCGACAAACGCATCCGCGGCGGCAAACGCATCCGGGGCGCCAAACACGACCGCCTCGGCAGGCGCGTCTGTGACCACGCGCGCGGCAGGATCCGGCGAGATGGCCGGCATTTGCGCCTCGCCCGGCTTTGCCGTGGGGCGCGCGACTCGAATAGAACGCCGTGAGATCGAGGTCGCGGAGCAGGGCCGCGGTGCGGCTCACGAACAGGTCGACCTCGATCGCGCGCGATCCAATGTGAGACTGAGACTGGAACGCGTCCGCAACACGGGCGGCGCGGAGCGGCAAGACATCATCGGTGCGCATCTGGAATTTCTGGACGACCCGACACTGAATGAAAGCGCCGGCGAGCTCATCGCCAACGGCAAAAGTGCCGGCTACGCGTGGCGATATGCCACGCGGCGATCCATCGCTGCCCTGCAAGCGCTCGACGACTCGCGCTTGCGGGAGCGTGCCGACGATCTGTTGGATGTTGAAGCCCACGTCTTGCTCGCCCTGGCCGGTGAGGCAAGACCCATGCACCTGCCGCTTCCCGAGCATGCCATATTGCTTGCGGACGATTTGTTGCCGTCCGAACTGACGGCGCTCGACCGGCGGCGATTGGCCGCCATCGCTTTGAGCGGCGGCGGCGCCACATCCCATGTCGCGATTCTCGCGGCGGCAATGGAGATACCGATGTTGATCGGTGTCGGGCAGTCGCTGCGCGGCGTGCCGGACGGTCAGACCGTTATCGTCGATGCCGACAACGGCCTGCTGCAGTATGAACCGACCCCAGACGCGGTTGCGCGGGCGAAGGCGAACGTCGAGGGCCGGCTCGCGCGCAGCGCTGCGCTGCGCGCAGCGGCAGCTCGAGACGCCCAGTCGCTCGACGGCACGCGCGTTGAAGTGTTCGCGAACCTTGGAAGCACCGCAGACGCGATTGCCGCTGTCGAGAACGGCGCGGAGGGCTGCGGGCTGCTTCGAACCGAGTTTCTTTTTATCGATCGGGGCACGGCGCCGGCCGAAGACGAGCAACTGACTGCCTATCAAAGCATCGCCAATGCCCTGGGCGGTCGCCCCATGATACTGCGCATGATGGATGTGGGCGGCGACAAGCCCTTGCCGTATCTGCCGCTGCCTGCCGAAGCGAATCCGGCTTTGGGGATGCGCGGTGTGCGAACGGCCCTGGCGCATCCGGCTCTCATGCGTGCGCAATTGCGGGCGGCCATGCGCGTGAGGCCCGCGGGAATCATGCGCCTGTTGATCCCCATGGTAACCGACCTGTCGGAAATTCTTGCGGTGCGTAAAGTCATCGATTCGCTCACGGCCGAGCTGAAATTGGAGGCGAGAATATTGCTCGGCGCCATGATTGAAACGCCCGCGGCCGCGCTCACGGCTGCCGCGTTGCTGCGTGAAGTTGATTTTCTGTCCATCGGCAGCAATGACCTGACGCAGTACACACTCGCCATGGATCGCGGCCACACGGAGCTCGCGCGCCGCACCGATGCGTTGCATCCTGCCGTGTTGCAAATGGTCGCGGCGGCGGCACGCGCCGGAACAGCAGCCGGCAAGCTGGTGGCCGTCTGCGGCGGAGTGGCGGCCGATCATACCGCGGTGCCGATCCTGCTGGGTCTGGGCGTTCGCGAATTGTCCGTGGTGCCGACCGCGATTCCAGCCCTTAAACGCCAGATCGGTGCGCTGCGCATCGCGGACTGCGAAGATCTCGCCCAGCGCTGTCTTAGCTTAAGCTCGGCGGCCGAGGTGCGAGATTTGGTTGAGCGGCTTGCCGGCCATGCAGGAGACTAGCCAATGAGCTTTCGTTTCGCAGGATTCCAGCAACTCGGCCGCGCGTTGATGCTGCCCATTGCGGTGCTGCCCATCGCCGGCTTGCTGCTGCGCCTGGGTCAACCGGACCTGCTCAACTGGGTCGCCATGGCCGCAGCGGGCAAAGCGGTGTTCGATAATTTGGGCTTGCTGTTTGCGGTGGGCGTCGGAGTGGGACTGGCCCGTGAAAATCACGGTGCCGCGGGGCTTGCGGCTCTGGTCGGCTACGTTGTGACGATGCGCGCGGCCGAAACCTTGCTGCATGCGGCGCCGGGCTCGCTTTCCAAGCCCAGCATTCCGGTCGGATTGCTGTCCGGCATCATCGCCGGCGTGGCGTACAACCGCTACAGCAACATCACCCTGCCCAGCTACTTGAGTTTTTTTGGCGGCCGCCGCTTCGTGCCGATTGTCAGCGGACTCTTGGGTTTGGTGCTTGGTATCATCCTGGGCTATGCGTGGCCCTTTATCGAGCACGGCATGGATTCAGCCAGCCACGCCATCCTGGGCGCGGGTTCGCTGGGTCTGTTTGCCTACGGAGTATTGAATCGAATACTGATCGTGACCGGTCTGCACCACATTCTCAATAATTTTGCCTGGTTCATCCTCGGCGATTATCAGGGCGCAACCGGCGACCTTAATCGATTCTTTGCCGGCGATCCGACGGCCGGTGCCTTCATGTCGGGCTTCTTTCCCGTCATGATGTTCGGCTTGCCCGGTGCGTGTCTTGCCATGTACCACACCGCTCGGCCCGAGCGCCGCGCGGGCGTCGCGGGTCTGTTGCTCTCGCTCGGCCTCACCTCGTTCCTCACCGGCGTCACGGAACCCGTGGAATTCACGTTCATGTTTCTCGCCCCGGTGCTATACGCTCTGCATGCAGTCGCGACGGGCCTCGCCATGGTTCTCATGCATGTATTCGGGGTGCACCTGGGCTTCAGTTTCTCGGCGGGCCTGTTTGACTACGTGCTGAACTTCAGCCACGCGCAACGGCCGCTGCTATTGATTCCGATCGGCATTGCATACTTCGCGTTGTACTACACGGTATTTCGGGTCTGCATCGTGCGCTTGAATCTGTCGACTCCGGGCCGCGAGGCTGATGATGCACTCGTCGTCGCGGCACCGGTGACCGCCGATGCGCGCGGGGGATCCTTTGTGGACGCTTTAGGCGGCGCGGGCAATCTTACCGAGGTGAGCGCCTGTACGACGCGACTGCGCTTGAGCCTGGTCGACAATCGGGCCATTGACGAGCCGGCACTGACGCGATTGGGTTCGCGCGGGCTGCTGCGCTCCTCCAACACGGGCCTGCAGGTCGTTTTGGGGCCCATTGCGGACCAGGTCGCGGGGGAAATCCGCGATGCGCTGCGCGCGGGCGCAACGCCGCAGAATGCCGCACGGAAGGCGGCCGCCGCATCGAGCTCTGCTGCACCGAGCTCCGCTGCACCGAGCCCAGTTGCACCGAGCCCAGTTGCACCGAGCCCAGTTGCTGTGCCGCCCTTGGCAAAATCGCTGGATGCCGCGGTATCCTTCAACGCGCCTGCCATGTTGACGGCACTGGGCGGGCGTCAAAACGTAACGGAGGTCGAGTGTTTTGCCGGCCGCGTGTTGGTGCGCATCGCTGACCCCAAGGCAGTCGATGAGCCTGCGCTTAAAAAGCTCGGTATCCGTGGAGTCGCGCGCCCCACGGCGAGTTCCTTGCAGCTGCTCATCCCGCTGAGCGCTGAGGATTGGACGCAGCCGCTGCGCCGACTGCTGGCGTGACCCAGACGGGGAACAAATATGAGCGACACCGCCACCGTTTATAATCGAACGCCGGAGGAGTCCATGCGCCGGCAATCGCGGCAATCGGCGCTTCCGCCGACGGTGCGGCGAATTCTCATTGTCGGCGGCGGAACTGCCGGCTGGATGACCGCGTTGATACTGGCACGCTCACTGATCGAGCAGGGGGTTGAGATCACGTTGGTGGAGTCGCCCACGGTGGGCATCATCGGCGTGGGCGAAGGGTCGACGCCATGGCTACGAGGCTTCTTCGACAGCTTGAATATCGAGGAGGCGGAGTGGATGCCGGAATGCCATGCCACCTACAAATGCGGCATTACCTTTGACGGCTGGTCGACCAAACCGGGTCACGCCAGTTACTTTCATCCTTTCGCCTCGATGCTCGACAACCTCACCATGACTCAGTTTGTCCACAACACCGACGCCAGAATCAGGGGCGCCGATGTATGCGCGGATCCGGATCGATTTTTCATCGCCTCGCGCCTCGCCGCCAAGAGTCTGGCGCCTAAGCCCGCCGAACATTTCCCATTCGACATCTGGCATGGATATCACTTTGACGCCGTGCTGCTGGGCCAGTTTCTGCACAAGAAAGCGCTGCAGCGCGGCGTTCGCTACCAGACGGCCCATGTTACGCATGCAAATTTGGATGAGCAGGGCGCCATCGCGTCGGTCAGCACCCGGGAAGGAACGACCATCAGCGCCGACTTGTTCGTCGATTGCACTGGATTCGCCGGGCTGTTGATCAATCAGGCGTTGAAGACTCCATTTGTGAGTTTCGCCGAGAATCTGTTCAACGATGCGGCCGTTGCCATGCCGACTCCGATCGGTGCAACGATACCGTCCGAAACCGTCTCGACCGCGATGAAGCACGGGTGGGCGTGGAAGATTCCCCTCACACAGCGCTTTGGCAACGGCTATGTGTATAGCTCGCAGTTTTGTTCCGCCGACAAGGCCGAGACCGAACTGCGGGAGCGCCTTGGATTGCTTGAATCCGATACGCCTGCGCGGCATTTGAAGATGAGAATTGGGCGCGTGACCAAGCACTGGAATAAGAACTGTCTCGCGGTTGGATTGTCGCAAGGATTTATCGAGCCGTTGGAGGCCACCGCTTTGCTTTTCATTCAGCAAACCGCGGCCGTGTTCGTCGACTTCCTCGAGCAAGGCGACTTGAGCGAAGCAGCCCAGGCGCGGTTCAACACGCACGTCAACGACCATTTCGAGGGCACGCGCGACTACATTGTGACGCACTACAAGACCAACAGCCGCACCGACACCGAGTATTGGCGCGCCAACGCCGCCAACCTGAATCTCTCGGAACCGCTGAAGCAGCTGCTGAATTTGTGGATGTCGGGCAACAGCATTGCGCCCGCGGTGCGCAAACAGGCCCTGGGGCGCGGCTATCCGGTATTTTCCTGGTATTCGATCATGTCGGGAATGGGCATATTCCCGGATCCGGGCGATCTGCGCCCGCCGCGAGACGAGGAGAAGACTTTCGGCATCGCCGAAATCGACAACCTGCTCGAGCGCAGCGCCGCCAACTATCGAGATCATCGCGAGGTGCTTGAGGACATTCCGCCGCGGCGCCGCGGGCAGACGCTGCAGGTCTACTTTTGGTGATCGAACATTCGGGCCTGACCATCGAGGACATTCGGCGCGATGTCTTGCCGGACAAGCGTCCGGCGATATTGCGCGGGTTGGTGCGCGAATGGCGGGCGGTGCGCGAGTCCACGGAATCCCCCGCGTCCCTGGTGCGCTATCTCAGGCACCTTGATAGCGGGGCGCCGGTGGACGCACTGATGACCCCACCGGAAGCCGACGGTCAAATTTCCTATAACGCAGCGATGAACGGCTTTAACTTTCACCGCAATCGGTTGCCGTTGTCGGAAATCGCCGCACAGGTGCTGCGCTATGCGCAATTTCCCAAGCCCCCCGCCGTTGCGGCCCAGAGCGCGCTGATCCGCGATTGCCTGCCGGCATTCTCCGCGGAAAATTCGCTGCCGCTATTCGACGCGACGATACTGCCGCGAATTTGGTTGGGAAATAGGATCACGACGCCGGCGCATGTGGATGAATGGAACAACGTCGCGTGTACCGTGGCGGGCCGGCGGCGCTTCACGCTGTTTCCCCCCGAGCAGATTGCGAATCTGTACATTGGCCCGCTGGACTTTGCACCCACCGGGGCGGCCATGAGCGTGGTGTCGCTGCGCGATCCGGACTTCGCACGGTATCCAAAATTTCGCGAAGCCCTGGCCGCTGCGCAAGTTGCCGTGCTGGAGCCCGGCGACTGCATCTTCATTCCGCCGCTGTGGTGGCATCATGTCGAATCGCTCGAGCCTTTCAATGTATTGGTGAACTATTGGTGGCATGACCCGCTGGGCGAGAATTCAAAGGCCGACTCGGCATTCGACGCGCTGCTGCACGGGATCTTGAGCATTCGCGCGCTGCCGCCCGCAACACGCCGCGCCTGGGGCGCCTTTTTCGAGCAGTACGTGTTCGGCGCGCACCGCGAATCCATCGAACACATTCCCCCTGATCGGCGCGGTATCCTCGGTGAGCTGTCGGCGGAGCAACTGAGCATGCTGCGCGCGCATCTGGCGAGAAAGCTCACGCGCTAAGGAGCCCGGGCCGCGCCGGAATCGGCCAGGCTCCCGTGCGCGGGCCGACTCCGTGCGTTTCGCGCGTCCTTAGCCTGCCGGACTGCCTTCCACCTGGATCTGCAGTTTCACGTCCATCTTGAAGCCGTACTTGTCGCCATAGTTCACGCCGAAATCGGCGCGATTCAGGGTCGCATTGGCATCCGCGCCGCATACTTCCTTGTGGATAAGGGGGTTCTGCACGCACTTGAAGGAATCGATCGTCAATGTCACCGGCTTGGTGACGCCGTGCATGGTCAGCGTGCCTTGCGCTTCCGTCGGCGTGGCGCCATTGAACTTGGTGAATTTTCCGCTATAGCTGGCGGTGGGATACTTCGCCACATCGAACATCTCGGCGGACTTGGCGTGCTCGTTCAACTTCGGCATGCCAAAATTGATTGAGCTCATGTCAACGGTGACGTCAATGGAGCCGGACTTGGCGTCCTTGTCGTAGACCACTTTGCCTGACGAGGAGTCGAATTTGCCCCGCCAAACCGAGAGCCCGCCAAAGTGGTCGGCCGAGAAGCTCGGGAAAGTGTGGTTGGGGTCGAGATTGTAGGTGACCGGCGCTGCAAGGGCGCTCGCGCCGAGCAGGGCGGCCAGTGACGCCAAAACAATACGGTTCATGGAAGGCTCCTTAGGACGTACAGGTATAATTTTGGGATTGCCGCTCCGGCATCCCGGAGGCAAATCATAGCCGAAAGCGTCCGGGTTGCCCGAGCTTATCTTTTCCTGCACGCCACTTTGGGAGTCTTTTCATGGAATTATTCGATGCGATTGCTTCGCGCTCGATGGCCAAACAATTGAGCGGGCCTGGGCCGAGCGCCGAACAGATCGCACGGCTCCTGGAGGCTGCCGACCGCGCCCCGGATCACGGACGCCTCAAGCCGTGGCGCTTCGTTGCCGTCAATGGTCCCGAGCGAGAGACCTTTGCCAACGCGGTGGCGGAGGCGCGCCGCGACCAAATACCTGCATTTACCGATGAGCAGATGGAAATTGAACGCGACAAAATCCGGCGCTCGCCGAGCATCCTGGTGGCCGGTTGCGTGGTGCGCAAGGACATCCCCAAGGTGCCGGAAATTGAGCAAGTGATTGCCGTGGGCGCGGCGGTGGAGAACTTGATGCTGGCGGCGAATGACTTGGGTGTAGGCGCGATGTGGAAGACTGGACCTGCCGCCTACAGCGCCAGGGTCAAGGCGGCCGTGGGCCTCGCCCCGGATGACCACATCGTGGCCATCCTACATCTGGGCACGAAGGTCAAATAGCGCGGGCGCTAGAAGGTCGAATTGCGTGGGGGCGCAAGGAGGCGGTCTTTACCAGGGCCCACACGGCCTTTCCCGGCGCGAGTCCCAGTTCACTGGTGGCGGCTTTGGTAACCCGCGCGATTATCAGAATGCCGCCGATATCGATTGCGATCAGGTCGGAGTCCTCGACGTCATGCGCGACGCTCGTCACCACGCCCTTGAGACTGTTGCGGACGCTTAAGTGCCGAGGTGCTTCGGTCGCGACGATGAGATCACGCGCCAGCAGCTGCACACGCAGCTTGGCGCCGGGCGCGGCCTGCCCGCAATGAACCCTCAGTACGCTCAGGCCGACTTGCACGCGCGTCAAGCCGCTCGATGAATCCGTGCCCAGCACGGTGCCATCGACGATGGCGCCGACCGCGTCGGCGCCGATGATCGCGCGCACGCGGGGGTGCAAACTCATCTCGCCGAGATCACCCTGGGCAATGGTCTTGCCTGATTCCATCAGGACTAGGTGGGTCGCCAATCGCAGTACCTCGTCGAAATTGTGACTGACGTACACCATCGGAATAGCCAATTGGTCGCGCAGGCTCTCCAAATAGGGCAGGACCTCCTCGCGGCGCGACGCATCGAGCGAGGCCAAAGGTTCATCCAGCAATAAAAGACTCGGCTGCGACAACAGAGCACGTCCGATGGCCACGCGTTGGCGCTCGCCTCCCGACAGCTCGTGCGTGTGGCGTGCCAGCAGCGGGCCAAGATCCAACAGGTCAACGACCCGATCCAATCCCACGAACGGGGCAACTGCCGCACGCTTGAACGCATAGCGCAAATTGGCCGCAACCTTCAGGTGCGGGAACAAGCGGGCGTCTTGAAATACGTAGCCGATACGCCGGCGCTCCGGCGGCACATCGATGCCCTGGTCGGTGTCCAGCAGCACGGCATCATCGAGCGCGACCCGGCCCTGCTCCGCAACCAGCAAGCCAGCGATCACATTGACCAGCGTGGTCTTACCGCATCCCGAACGGCCGAACAGGGCAACGACCCCGGGAGTGGGGAGTTCGAAGTTCGCGTCCAGCGCAAAGGCGCCGCGCTGTTTCTTGGCAGCAACTTTGAGCATCACCGGCCCAACATGCGGCGCACGCGCCGCGCGAACCACTCGGATAACAGCAACCCGCCGAGCCCGAGCACGCAGGAGAGAATCGCCAGCCGTGCCGCTTGCGTATCGCCGCCCGGCGTCTGCAGTGCCGTATACAAGGCGAGCGGCAGCGTGCGCGTCTCGCCCGGAATGTTGGAAACAAAGGTGATGACGGCGCCGAACTCGCCCAGCGCGGCGGAAAATGCCGTGATCGCGCCCGCCAACACGCCGGGCAACATGAGCGGCAACGTAATGGTGGCAAAGCGATCGACAGCGCTCGCGCCAAGGGTGCGTGCGGCATCCTCCAGTCCGCGATCGACGTTCTCCAGCGAAATGCGCATGGCGCGCACCATCAGCGGAAAAGACATGACCGCCGTTGCCAGTGCCGCACCGTTGCGCGTAAAAATGAGTTCGATGCCGAAAACTCGCTCGAGCCAGCCCCCGATGGGGCCGCGCGCACCGAACAACAGCAGCAATATGTATCCGACCACCACGGGCGGCAGCACGAGGGGCAAATGCACGACTGCATCGAGCATCGTGCGGCCGAGGAATTGCTTCCGAGTCAGCACCCATGCCAGCAGCAGTGCGAAGGGCAGACTGAACAGCACGCTGCGCGTCGCGACGCTCAAGCTCAACGCAAGCGCTTCGCTTTCGTTGGCGCTCAGCCACATCATTGTCAGGGAGTTCGGGGCTGCATGCTTGAGGCAGTATACTGTGCTCGCGTCCGTACGCCGGACATAAGGATTTGAGCAATGCCCTATTTTCACGCGGTGGCTCCGGCCGCCGCGTTTCAAGATACGAACAGCGCACACCGCATTGGCGTGCTGCTCGTCAACTTGGGCACGCCGGACTCGCCGACCTACTTTGCGGTCCAGCGCTATTTGCGCCAATTCTTGAGCGACAGGCGCGTCATCGATACCTCGCGCTTGATCTGGCTGCCGCTGCTTTATGGCGTGGTGCTACCGTTGCGGCCGCTGCGCACGGCCCGCAACTATCGGAAGATCTGGATGACGGAAGGCTCGCCCCTGGCGGTGTACTCGCGGCGGCTCGCCGCAAAAATCACCTCCATCCTGCCTGCAGCCTTCAAGGATCAGGTCCGAATCGAGCTTGCGATGACCTATGGCAATCCCGGGATCGAGCAGGCCATGCAGTCGTTCGCGGAAGCGGGCGTCGATAGACTGCTGGTGCTGCCGCTGTATCCCCAATATTGCTCTTCGACCACCGGATCGGTGCTCGACGGGACGAATCGTGCGCTCCGGCACTGGCGTTCCCTGCCCGAGATTCGCTTCATCAACGACTATCATGACGATGACGGTTACGTCCTGGCCTTAAGCCGTAAAATACAGCAGCACTGGGACGCGGCAGGCGCTCGCTCGCATCTGCTCTTTTCCTATCACGGCATCCCGGCCTCGTATGTGGCCAAGGGTGATCCCTACCAGCGCCAGACGGAGAACACGACGCGCCTGGTGGTGAGCCAATTGGGATTGAAGGACACGGAGTGGTCGCACTGTTACCAATCCAGGTTCGGCAGGGTGACCTGGCTGCAGCCCTACACGCTCGACAAGATCAAGGAGTTGGCGGATCGCGGTGTGCGGGAACTCAGCGTGGCCTCGCCCTCTTTTGCCGTGGATTGTTTGGAAACGCTGGAGGAAGTCGCGATCGAGTACCGTCAGCGATTTCTGGAGTGGGGCGGCCGGCGGCTGACCCTGGTGGCCGGCTTGAATGACGATGATGATCATGCACAAGCCCTGATGACTCTCATCAGGAATCGGCTCACCGGCTGGGTTCAACCCTGATTCCAGGCTCTGCTTAAGATGGCGGCGCTGTCCACCAGCGCGTCGCTCGCGCCGAAAACGGCTCCCCATCCATGATCACCCAGGCGTGTCGCGCAAAAGCCTTCCGCAGCGGCGCGCGCCTGGGCATTGGCCGCGCCGGCGATCAATAATTTGGCCTGCATCAAAACGACAAAGGACTGCGCGAAGCGGCGCGCGTGCGCTTCCGTCAACGCCGCGGCTTCGATATCGGCCGCGAAACGCTCGAACGCAGTATCGAAGTGCGGCTCTTGGCCGCGAGCGCCGGATAACTCATCGAGGACGGCCTCGCGGGTGGCCGGCGACTTCGTGAAGGCGCGCAGCACGTCCAGACACATGATGTTGCCGGATCCCTCCCAAATCGAATTTACCGGCATCTCGCGTGCCATGCGCGCCAACGGCAATTCCTCGGTATAGCCGTTGCCGCCCAACACTTCCATGGCCTCCGTCGCCAGCTCGCAGCCGCGCTTGCACACCCAGAATTTTGCGGCCGAAGTGAGCACGCGGCGCAGTGCGATTTCACTTGGGCTGTCGCTGTCGAATGCGCGCGCCAGGCGCAAGCTCAACGCACAGGCTGCCTCCGATTCCAGGGCAAGATCGACGAGCACGCTGCGCATCAAGGGTTGTTCCACAAGCAACGATCCAAAAGCCTTGCGGTGATGCGCGTGGTGCAAGGCCTGAACGACGGCCTGTCGCATCATGCCGGCGCTGCCCGTGCAGCAGTCGAGCCGCGTGAAGGTACCCATTTCGAGGATGGTCGGAACGCCGCGGCCTTCCTCGCCCAACAGGGACGCCCAGGCGTCCACGAACTCCACTTCTGAGGACGCATTCGAGCGATTGCCGAGCTTGTCCTTCAAGCGCTGGATGTAGATGCCGTTGAGGCTGCCGTCGGGCAGGCGCCGCGGCATGAAGAAACAGGACAAACCGACGCGGGTTTGCGCCAGTACCAGGTGAGCGTCGCACTGCGGTGCGGAGAAAAACCATTTATGCCCGATGATGCGGTAGGAGCCGTCGCTCGATGCCACAGCTCGAGTGGTGTTGGCCCGCACATCCGAGCCGCCTTGCTTTTCGGTCATGCCCATTCCGATCAGGCCGCCGCGCTTTTTCTCGAAGGCGACATCGCGCGCGTCGTATTCGCGGTTGAGCAGCCGGGGCACCCATTCGCGCGCGAGCGAGGCGTCGCGGCGCATGGCAGCGATGGCGCCGTAAGTCATGGTGGTCGGACATAGGGTGCCGCTCTCAATCTGTGCCTGCATCAAGTACCCCGCCGCGCGAGCGGCGTGGGCCCCGGGCCTCGAGTCTGGCGCCCAGGGGCTGCTGTGGTAGCCGCGCGCGACGATGCCCTGCATCAGTGCGTGCCAGGAGGGATGAAACTCAATCGAGTCGATGCGCACCCCCCGCGCATCAAAGTTATGGAGCACCGGCGTGAATCGATTCGCGAGCCGGGCATGCTCGAAGAGAGTGCCGGTACCCAGTTCGGCCCCGGCAAGGGCCAGTTCGGAGGAGGCCCAGGCCGCACCCTCGCGCTGGACCGCCTCCTGCAATGCCATGTCGCTCGCGTAGAGGTTGTAGTCCGTCAACGGCGGAGTTTGGTTGAAAATAGTGTGTGTGCCGGAGCCATGTTCCATGAATACGATCTTGCGCCTAGCGCGCGAGCAGTGCTAGATTCGGGGCAATGCATTCTTTCGGCAGCAATCTTTCCCGCATCCCAAGCACCGCGCCGTGCCTGGGTTCGCTTGCCCTGCTGCTGCGCCGCTAGGCGCCACTCACTCAAGCGCCATCGGTCGGCGCGTATACAAGACCGAAAAACTCCTAAAAGCCCGCTTCCAAGTGGCGGTGATGTTATTGGTTTCGAGTGAGAGAAAAGCCATGTTGCGCAATCCGTCTTCCAAGTATCGAAGCTTCGCCCCGATCGATCTCACTGACCGACGCTGGCCAAATGCCGTGATCGGCGCGCCGCCCACCTGGTGCAGCGTGGATCTGCGGGATGGGAATCAGGCGCTGATCGAGCCGATGGACGCCGCCCGAAAACGCCGCATGTTCGATATGTTGGTGAAAATCGGCTTCAAGGAAATCGAGGTCGGATTTCCCGCCGCCTCGCAAACCGATTTCGATTTTGTCCGTGAATTGATCGAGCAAGACTTGATTCCGGATGATGTCGTCATCCAGGTGCTCACCCAGGCCCGCCCCGAGCTCATTGCGCGCACCTATGAATCGATGCGAGGCGCCCGGCGCGCAATCATGCATGTCTATAACTCGACCTCCATCGCGCAACGCCGCGTGGTATTTCGCACCGACCGGGCCGGAATCATCGACATTGCGGTCCGAGGCGCTACCGTCGTGCGCGAACATGCCTTGAAGCAGCCCGACACGGAATGGACCTTCGAATACAGTCCGGAGAGTTTTACTGGAACCGAGTTGGATTTTGCGGTGGAGGTTTGCGATGCGGTCAATGCGGTATGGGAACCCACGGTTCAGTGCAAATCCATACTGAATCTTCCGGCCACGGTCGAAATGGCCACGCCGAATGTCTATGCCGACCAGATCGAATGGTTTTCGCGGCACATCAAGAATCGCGAATGCAGTGTGCTCAGCGTGCATCCGCACAATGACCGGGGCACGGCGGTGGCCGCCGCTGAGTTTGCGGTCATGGCGGGTGCGGACCGCGTCGAAGGTACCTTGTTCGGCAACGGTGAGCGCACCGGCAATGTGGACATCGTGACCTTGGCCCTTAACCTGTATTCGCAAGGTATTGATCCAAAGTTGGATTTTTCCAATATCAACGAGGCGGCGCGCTGTGCCGAGGCGTGCAATCAACTACCGATTCACCCCCGCCACCCCTACGTCGGCGACCTGGTCTTCACTGCTTTTTCCGGATCGCATCAAGACGCCATCAAGAAGGGCTTGGCCGCTCGAACGGATTCGGACATCTGGGACGTACCCTATCTGCCCATTGATCCGTCCGATCTCGGCCGATCCTACGACTCGATCATTCGGGTCAACAGCCAGTCGGGCAAGGGCGGGGTTGCCTATCTCCTGGAGCGCGATTATCAGCTGGCCATGCCGCGCCGGCTGCAGATAGAGTTCAGCCAGGTTGTTCAGTCTGCCGCGGATATCACCGGTAAAGAGCTGACATCTCAAGAAATATGGGACCTATTTAGCCGTGAGTACCTCGCTCCGCGGCACCCCTATGTATATCGCGCGCATCAGCTCGCCGCTTCGACCGACGGCGCGGACCATGAGCGCCTCACGCTACAGGTGGACAATGCGGGCGGCTTGGAGACTTGGCTCGGGCAGGGGTCGGGTCCCATAGATGCCATGGTCAACGCCATTGCCCTGCCTTTCGATGTCCTGTCGTACGAAGAGCATTCTCGCGGTCAGGGAAGCGGCGCTCAGGCGGTCTCTTATATAGAGATAACGACGCGATCGCGACGCACCTTGTTTGGGGCAGGTATGCACCCCAACATCGTTACTGCCTCGCTGCTGGCGATCCTATCGGCGGTCAACCGGGCAATTGCACTGGGCGCGTTGTCGGCCCGGTCGGATTCGATGCGCACGGGGACATGAGGAATATTGTGTAAGTAATTGATATTTAGACACAAAAATCTTTTGAGCAGTCACGACCAAAACTGTACACGAGTTTTCTGGTCTACACCCTAGTGAATGTTGTCGTGCTAGTTGAATGCCGGACAGAATCGGATATAGTGCGCAGCTTCACGAACCGAGCTGATCGATGCTATTGATTTCAGGGGCTTTTCTCTAAAAATGAGCGAACGCGAAGACGAACATTTCGATATTGACGACGAGTTTCTCGGCGAAGCCGAGGAAGCGCACGACTTCGATCCCCTCATCGAGCGCACCGAACGGCGCCCGAAAGCCGTGCCGGTAGGCAAACGCGGCAAGGCCGCGTGGAGCCGGGTCGAAGACGTCCTGGCGGAACGCCAGCTGGAAAAGGAACTGCGCGACATATTCGAGGACGATTAAATAATCGCTTCAAACTGACCGCGCGCGTCAGCCCTCGTAGGACTGAAATCAGATGTCTTCTTCCCTGCTAGACAAAGCTGAAGAGTGGCTTGTGCTCAAATTCGGTGGCACGAGCGTCTCGAGCGCCGCCAATTGGCACAACATCGCACAAGTGCTGCGGGCGCGCATCGCCGAGGGCTTCCGGCCGGTGATCGTGCATTCCGCTTTGTCGGGGATCACCGATCGGCTTGAATCGTTATTGTCGGCCGCCATGGCGGGAGCGCACGCTCCCATCCTCGAGCACATTGAACTCGCGCACCGGCTCCTCGCCGAGCGCTTAAGCGTATCTGCGACTCCGCAATTCGAACAGTTTGTGCGAGAACTGCACGGGCTGGCCGATAGCGTGGCGGAGCATCGCACCATCAGCGATGCCAATCGCGCCCGGGTGATGGCCATGGGCGAATTGATGGCAACCACGCTCGGCGCGGCGTTCTTGAACGCTCAGGGGATCGCAACGGTTTGGGCGGATGCCCGCAAAGTGCTGCGCGCCGATGAGCGTCTCAATGCAACGCACAAAGCCAGCCTGCTGTCCGCGACCTGCGATTTTGCGCCTGACCAGAATCTTCAGGCTGACTGGCGCTCCCTGAATAAGGTGGTGCTCACACAGGGTTTCATCGCCGCAAATGCGGCCGGCGATACTGTGTTGCTTGGACGGGGAGGTTCTGACACCTCCGCCGCCTATTTCGCTGCAAAGCTCCGTGCCGCGCGTCTCGAGATCTGGACCGACGTGCCGGGCCTGTTCAGCGCCAATCCACGGGCCGTGCCCACGGCGCGACTGTTGCGCGAGCTGCACTACGATGAAGCGCAGGAAATCGCCAGCAACGGGGCCAAGGTGCTGCATCCGCGCTGCATTCTGCCGGTGCGGCAGTACCAGATTCCGCTGCATGTATATGCAACTCAGGCTCCAGGCCTGGAGGGGACGGTGGTGACGGCCAACGTCGCCGACACCGCCGCGCAAGTAAAAGCCATCGCCATCAGGAAGGGAATTACGCTGGTTTCCATGGAAAGTCCCGGCATGTGGCATCAAGTGGGATTTTTGGCCGATGCATTTCAGGTATTCAAGCAGCATGGTTTGTCCGTCGATTTGGTGTCGACATCGGAAACCAATGTCACCGTGTCTTTGGATCCCACCGCCAACACCCTGGATGGGGCTGTGCTCGACGGGCTGGCCGCAGCCCTGAGTGAGATATGCCGGGTGGAAATACTGGGTCCTTGTGCCTCGCTGAGTCTGTTGGGTCAAAACATTCGCGGCATTCTGCATGAGCTGGGTTCGGCGTTCGAATTGTTCCAGGATCAGAAAATCTACCTGGTCACCCAAGCGGCCAATGATTTGAACTTCACGTTCGTCATCGACGAAGCGCAGGGCGATCGTCTGGTGCAACAGCTGCATGAGCGGCTCATTCAAAGCATCGGTTCGGACAAGGTCTTGGGTCCGACGTGGGCGCAACTGTTCGGCGACAAGGACGCGGCCGCCGCGCGCGCGTTGAATTGGTGGGAGCAGCCGCAGAAGCGGCGTGCACTGCTCGACATCGCGGCGCGCGAGTCGGCGGCCTTTGTCTACGACATGCAAAGCTTGCACGCGGCGATCGCGGCGGTATTGCGCGTCGGCGCGGTCAAGCGCTGGGCGTATGCCATGAAGGCGAATTGGCATCCGCAGATCCTGCGCCGGATCTATGCGGCGGGGCTCACGCTGGAGTGCGTCTCACGGGGCGAACTCGAACATGCCTTCGCCACGGTGCCCGCACTCGACCCGCAGCGGGTGTTGTTCACGCCGAATTTTGCGCCGCGCCTCGAATATGAATTCGGCTTTGCGAAGGGTGTCCGGGTCACCTTGGACAATCTTTATCCGCTGCAGATGTGGCCGGATGTGTTTCGCGGTAGAGAGATTTTCCTGCGCATCGATCCCGGTTTTGGACGCGGCCATCACAGCCATGTGCGCACGGCCGGTGTGCATACCAAATTCGGCATAGCCCTATCCGAGGCGGACGAACTCGTCGCGCTCACCGAGGCGGCGGGGGTCCGGGTCACCGGGCTGCATGCGCACACCGGCAGCGGAATATTCGATGTGACGAATTGGACTGAGACCGGCGCGCTGCTCGCGACCCTTGCCAAGCGCTTCCCCGCTGTCGCTGTCGTGGATTTAGGCGGCGGTATTGGTGTACCGGATCAACTGGGTCATAGCGAGATAGACCTCGGCGTGCTGGATCGGGGCGTGGCGGGACTGGCCAGGGATTTTCCGCATATTGAGTTTTGGATGGAACCGGGCCGTTTTCTGGTGGCGAGGGCGGGGGTGCTGGTCGCGCTGGTGACCCAGCTTAAGGGCAAGGGCGATGTGCACTACGTGGGCGTGGCGACCGGCATGAATTCATTGATTCGTCCGGCTCTCTATGGGGCGCACCACGATATTCGCAATCTTACGCGCCTCGAAGAGCCGATGAGTCATCGCGTCAATGTCGTGGGTCCCATCTGCGAGAGCGCCGATCAATTGGGCGCCGATCGCTGGCTGCCCGACAGCCGCGAAGGTGACGTAATTCTCATTGCCAACTGCGGCGCCTACGGATACGCCATGTCTTCGAACTATAACCGCCGCCCACCGGCGGGAGAGTTTATTATCTGATGGTGAAGCAAGTCGGCATCATTGGTTGGCGCGGCATGGTCGGTTCGGTGCTCCTTGACAGGATGCGCGAGGAAAAGGACTTCGATCTGGTTGCGCCCACTTTCTTCAGCACCTCGCAGGCTGGATCGGCCGGGCCGCAGTTGAACACGGGCGCTGCCAAAGTGCAGGACGCGAATGATATTGCGGCGCTGGCGCGGCTGCCGATCCTCATCAGTACCCAGGGCGGCGAGTATACCCAGTCCGTCCATCCCCGCTTGCGGGCGGCGGGCTGGCAGGGATATTGGATCGACGCGGCGTCGGCGTTGCGCATGGAAAAAAGCGCGGCGATCGTGCTGGATCCCGTGAACTTGGAGGTGATGCAAGCCGCGCGCGCGCAGGGCATCAAGGATTTCATCGGCGGCAATTGCACTGTGTCGCTGATGCTGATGGCGGTTGCCGGTTTGATGCGCGCGGGAGTCGTCGAATGGATTACCGCGATGACGTACCAGTCCGCTTCGGGGGCCGGCGCGCAAAACATGCGCGAGATGCTGGAACAGATGGGAGTGCTGCACGAGTCGGTCTCGGCCCTGTTGAAAAACCCTGCAGCGAACATTCTCGAAATAGACCGAACGGTGAGCGCCGCGCTGCGCGGCGCGGACTATCCGCGAGCGCACTTCGATGTGCCGCTGGCAGGCAGCCTCATTCCATGGATCGACAAGGATTTGGGCAACGGGCAAAGCCGCGAGGAATGGAAGGCGGCGGCGGAGGCCAATAAGATCCTGGGCTCACAATCGCATCCCGTCCCCATTGAGGGAATCTGCGTCCGGGTGAGTACGATGCGCTGCCATGCTCAGGCATTGACCATCAAACTGACGAAAGATTTACCGATGCCGGAAGTCGAGAAGCTGATCGGCGCCGGCAATCCCTGGGTGCGTATCGTGCCCAACAACAAGAATGACTCGATGCGCGAATTGTCCCCCGCCGCCGTCAGCGGCAAACTGGACATCCCGGTCGGCCGGCTGCGCAAACTTTCAATGGGGGGCGAATACCTGGCCGCGTTCACGGTGGGCGATCAGCTGTTGTGGGGCGCGGCCGAACCGCTGCGTCGGACGTTGCGCCTTCTGCTGCCGCACGTTTGATGCGAGCGCCTTAAGCGGAATTCCCTGGGGGCGCGCCGCGTCTACGGTGCCCACATCACTTCGATCGGCGTACGCCGCTGACGCAATACGGCCCGCACCGGCATGTCCTCGAGCGGACCCTCAGCGCGCGCCGCGCCAAGGGTGCGCCATTTATCCGCTCCGGTGATGAGCAGAACGATTCGGCGCGAGTCGAGCAGGGCGCTTAGGTTCAGACTCAATCTCGGATGCGGAGCGATCGGCGACCACATGCCCACGCATCCCGCGACCGCTGCCGGATTCAGCGCGCGCGGCAGATTCGGCGAGCCGGGAATCAGCGACGCGGTGTGCCCGTCATCGCCCATGCCGAGCACCGTCGCATCGAAGGGGCGGGGTACCCGCGCGAAGGTTTCCCAGGCGGACACGGCACCCAGATCGGGCGTTGGAGCGGCATTCTTAAGGCCCACGAACCGGGCCGCGGCGGCGCCGCCCTGCAGAAGCACATCACGGACCAACTTTTCGTTGCTGCCGGGGTCGGAAGGTTCCACCCAGCGCTCATCGGCCAGCGCGATGCAGACCCGGCTCCAATCCAAGTCTTCGGCTCGCAAGGCTTCGAACAACTTGATCGGCGACTTTCCGCCGGAAACCACCAAGCTGGCCAGTCCGCGCGCTGCAATCGCAGTCTTCAGGCTCGCCGCGAGCTGACCGCTGAGCGTGCGCGACAGCGAATCGCTGTCGGCGAATTTCGAGGCAGGAGGGTCCGAGTTCGCCGGTATTGTCATCTGTGCAGCGTAACATTTGCGCGCGAGTTCTAGTAAGTCTCCTATGGCACAATGCCGAGCTGGGGGATGTATGAAAGATTTGACCGACAGTTCCATCGTCAAGAACATTTTGCAGATGGCTCTGCCCATCGCGGCAGGGATGTTCTTTCAGACGTTGTATTTTCTCATCGACTTGTATTTTGTCGCCGGATTGGGTGATGCCGCCATTGCAGGCGTTGGAGCTGCCGGCAATGTGATGTTTGTGGTGTTCGCCGTCACACAAGTGCTCGGGGTTGGGACCGTCACGCTGATCTCGCATGCGGCCGGCCGCAAGGATCAGGCGGACGCGAATTTGGTGTTCAATCAAAGCCTGGCGCTTGCCGCGACCTGCGCGGTGTTCACCTTGGCATTGGGATTCTTTGGCGGGCCCTACTATGTCAAGACCCTCGGTGCGAGTGAAGCGACCGCGGCCGCGGGAATTCAATATCTGCACTGGTTCCTGCCCAGTTTGGCGTTGCAGTTCGCGGTGGTTTCCATGGGATCGGCGCTGCGCGGGACGGGGATCGTGCAGCCGACCATGATCGTGCAGGTGCTGACGGTGGTCTTGAACGCCATCCTGGCACCTGTCCTGATCGCGGGTTGGGGTACCGGTTACGCCATGGGCGTGGCCGGGGCGGGACTTGCGAGTTCCGTTTCGCTGGCGGTCGGGGTTGTCATACTCGCCCTGTACTTTCACCGGCTGGAAAAATACGTGGGTTTCATTCGCGCTCAATGGCGTCCGCAAATGGTGGTTTGGCGGCGGTTGCTGCGGGTCGGGCTGCCTGCGGGCGGCGAATTTCTCCTGATGTTCTTTCTCATGGCGGTCCTGTATTGGGTGCTGCGGCCGTTCGGGCCGGATGCGCAAGCGGGATTTGGCATCGGCATGCGCATCATGCAGAGCATGTTCCTGCCGGCGATGGCGGTCGCGTTCGCCGCGGCTCCAATCGTCGGCCAAAATTTCGCCGCGGGAAAATTCGCCCGGGTGCGCGAAACCTTCGCGTTGTCGACGCTCATCGGCAGTTGCATCATGGTGGTGATGACGTTTTTTTGTCAGTGGGGTTCCGCATGGGTGATTGGCGGGTTCACCAAAGACCCGACGGCCCTCGGCGTCGGTTCGCAGTATCTGCAGATCATCTCCTGGAATTTTCTGGCCTCGGGATTCGTGTTCACCTGTTCCGCGGTGTTTCAGGGCCTCGGCAACACGGTACCGGCGGTGATCAGTTCGGCCAGCCGGCTGGTGACCTTTGTTCTGCCGGTGCTGTGGATGTCAACGCAGCCTCACTTTGAAATGGTGCAAGTATGGTATGTCTCGGTTGCGAGCGTCGCCTCACAGGCAGTGCTCAGCCTGTGGCTGGTTCGCCGGGAATTGAGGTTGCGCTTGAGCGCCGTGCCCGCGTCGGTGCCGGCATAGGAGCCGCCCTGGGTCCCAACGCATGACACTGCAAACATTTGTCTCGATTGCCGGATGGATGGCGGCCCTGCTCATCCTCGGCGCCTACGGGCTGCTCTCTTTCGGCAAAATCAAGCCGAGCTCGTGGGTTTATCAAGCCATGAATATCGTGGGCGCCGCCGGATTCATCATCAATTGCGCCTACAACAACGCCTGGCCGTCGGTGGCGCTGAATGTGGTGTGGATCGGGATTGCCTTCTATGCGCTGCGCCGGAATCGTCGCGCGAGGAAATATCAGGCGCTGAAGTCATAACGCATGATGGGACGAGCCGGCACCCTGCGCGCGACGGTTTTGAATCCCGCGCGGGCGAACGTCGAGCGGTAGCCGGTTCCCGAAGCGCTCGGGGACCTGCTGGCATCAAAGGGGTACGCTTCGAGCGCGGGCGCGCGGGCACGCTTCGCCGTCTGCAACGCTGCTGCGATCAGCCGCGACGTGACTCCGCGTTTGCGGTAGCCGATGCGCACATAGAGGCAGGAAATCGACCACACCGGCATAGCGTCGACGCGCTTGAGCCGCCACGTGCGATCCAGCCAGGGTAGGGCGCTGCGCGGCGTCAGCTGACACCAGCCGACGGCCAACGCGCCGTCGAATGCCAGCAGGCCGGGCGGCGGACCCTGTTCAACCACCCGGCGAAAAGCCCGTTTGTTATGATCGCGCGGCCGCTTCTTATAGGCACTGCCCACCCGCCAGTACATGCACCAGCATCCATTGCAGGCTCCGTGCTTGCCGAAGAGATCCTCGAGAGCGGGCCACAAATCGGGGGTCAATGATCGAATGGCTAGTCTCATCTCCCCTAGTATCGCTCCGGTGGTTAAATGCTAAAACTCTATTCGACGTCCCTTTCAGCGAACGGCCGCAAGGTATTGGCGGTCTGCCGGCAGCTGGAACTGGAGCCGGAAATTCACGAGGTCAACGTGTATCGCGGCGAGGGTCGCCGCCCGGAGTACCTGGCGATCAACCCATCCGGAAAAATCCCCGCGCTGATTGACGGCGACTTCGTGCTGGCGGAATCCAATGCAATTTTGCTGTACCTCGCCGAGGCGCACGGCGGCAGTCGACTCTGGTCGAGCGACGCGAAACAGCGCGGCAGAATCGCTCAATGGCTTTTCTGGGAGTCGGCGCACTGGCAACCGGGGTTGATTGCTTTCTTGTCCGAGGTGGTTGGCCACCGCCTGCTACCCGAAAGGGCTCCCCGGCCGCAGCATGCTCTGGATTGGAGCAGCGCTGTCGTTCAGCCGATCCTGAAAACGCTGGAGACTGCGCTCGGCGCCGCTGCGTTTTTGACCGGGCCTGCGGCAACGATTGCGGATTTTTCCGTCGCCGGAATGACCACCTACTTCAAGGCGGCCGCTTTCCCGTTTCAGAGATATCCGAACATTGCCGGCTGGCACGCTCGTATCGATGCGTTTGCATCCTGGCGGGGAACGCTGTCGCCGCTTTGGGCCTAGCCGGCCACCCTTTCATCGTGACGGGACTCCAGTTCGGCGACCACCTGGGCCAGCGACAAGCCCTTTGCCTTTAGCAGCAGGGCGGTGTGATACAAGAGATCGGCGGCTTCGCCGATGACCGCCTCGTCGGACTGGGCCACCGCCGCCAGGGCCAATTCCACACCTTCCTCGCCGACCTTCTGGGCGATACGGGTCAAGCCCTCCGCGACCAGCGTCGCGGTGTAGCTACTGGGAGGCGGGTCCGCGATACGCTGGGCGACAATTTGCTCCAGCCTGACCAGAAATTCCAGGCGGTGAGCCAGTGAGCGGGGCGCGTCCGCGCCCCAGCACGTCGCGGTTCCCAAATGACACGCGGGCCCGGCGGGGTGCGCGAGAATCAGCAGAGTATCGCGATCGCAGTCCGCGGAGATGCTGCACACTTCGAGGAAATGGCCCGATGTTTCGCCCTTGGTCCATAAGCGACCTTTGCTGCGGCTCCAAAAAGTAACGTGACCGGTGGCTTCGGTCGTTGCCAGGGCCTCGCGGTTCATATAGCCCATCATCAGCACCGCGCCGGTACTCGCGTCCTGGACGATGGCCGGGACGAGGCCATTCATCTTTTCCCACTCAAGTGTCAATTTCAAGGCCGCACCTCGATGCCCTGAGCACGCAGTTCGCGCCGCAGGGCTGGAATTGCAATCTCGCCAGAGTGAAACACGCTCGCCGCCAAGGCCGCATCGACGCGGGCGACTCGGAAGACCTCGGCGAAGTGTTCGGTCGCGCCGGCTCCTCCGGAAGCCACGAGGGGGACTTGACACTGCTCACGTACCGCACTCAATTGCGCTATATCATACCCCCGGCGCACGCCGTCGCTCGCCATGCAATTGAGGACGATCTCTCCCGCACCGCGTCGTTGCACCTCGAGTGCCCACTCAATCGTGTTGCGCGCGGTGTCGCGAGTGCGTGCTGCATCGCCCGTGAATTGTTGAACGCGGTACTCGCCGTTGATGGTCTGGCTGTCGATGCCGATGACCACGCATTGCGCGCCAAATCGCTCGCTCAGGGCGTTGATGAGGTCGGGATCCGCGAGCGCGGGCGAATTGATGGAGATTTTCTCCGCGCCGGCGGCCAAAACCTCCTCGGCCTCGGTTACAGAGCGAATCCCGCCGGCAACGCAAAACGGAATATCCAGCGTGCGTGCGACCCGTGAAACCCAGGTCCGGTCGACGCTGCGCCCCTCGGGACTGGCGGAGATATCGTAAAACACCACTTCGTCGGCGCCCTCATCGCGATAGCGCGCGGCGAGTTCCAAAATATCGCCGACCACTCGGTGATCCCGAAAACGCACGCCCTTGACGACCTGGCCGTCGCGCACGTCGAGACAGGGAATCAGGCGTTTGGCAAGAATGGCTGCAATTCCTCCATCGGGATCAGGTTTTCGAGCAGGGCCTTGCCGCTAATGGCTGCGGCAGCGCCGGCATTGGACAGGGCGTGCAAATCGCGGGCGTTGCGAATGCCCCCGGAGGCCTGCCAGGCCACGTGCGGGTAGCGTCGCACCGCTTCGCGATACAGATCGACGTTCGGTCCGGTCAGGGCACCATCGCGTCCCACATCCGTGCACAGCACGTGCTTGAGCTGGGACGCGGAGTATTTGTCCAGCGCATCCCATAAGGAATATTCGGATTGCCGCTGCCAGCCGTGGGTCATCACCCGGGGCGGGCCGCCGTCATCGATGCACACGTCGAACGCCAGCGTGAGGCGCTCGGCGCCAAAATGCGCAAGCCACGCCTGGACTTGCTCGACCTGCAAGACTGCCGCGCTGCCCACCACAACCCGCGCGATCCCCGCATCCAGCATCTGCGCCAGCGCCGCGGTGTTGCGTAGGCCGCCGCCCACTTGCAGACTGACTGACTTTTGCGCGGCCAGGGCGACAATGATCGCCCGATTGTCAGGCGCGCCGTCGCGCGCGCCGTCGAGGTCGACGATGTGCAGCCAATCCGCGCCGGCGTCACGATACTTGACGAGCAAGGAATGGGCATCGGCGGGATAGCGTGTCTCGGCTTCGAAGTCGCCGTGCAACAGCCGTACGCAGTGACCGGCCCGCAAATCGATCGCGGGGATGAGCTTCATGGCGAGAGGCCGCGTGGCATGCCCGGACAGACGCCTATAGACATAGAAAATTCTGCAACAGTCGGGCGCCGACCTTGGCCGATCGTTCCGGATGGAACTGCGCGCCGAAGAAATTTTCCCACTGCACGCATGCGCTGAAGCAATGTCCGTATTCGCTGCTCGCGATCGTCGCTGCCCCTAACGGCAGCGCGTAGCTGTGCACGAAATAGGCATAGTCATCCTGGTGCAGACCATCGAGCAGCGCGCTCGGACGTTCGAATTTCAGCGTGTTCCACCCCATGTGCGGCACCGGGTGTTGCGAGTCGCAGGTAAGACGAGCGGCACGGCCTGAAATGATGCCGAGACACCGCGCTTCGCCTTCCTCGGATGCCTCAAACAGCAATTGCATCCCGAGGCAGATGCCCAGCACCGGCTGCCGCAGCGAAGGTATCAGTGTGTCCAGGTTCATTTGCCGCAGCCGCGACATGGCGTCTGCGGCGGCGCCTACGCCGGGCAGAATGACATGGCTTGCCTCACGAATCTTGCGCGCATTCGCCGACACCGCGGAAGGGGTTCCGAGCCGCTGCAACGCAAATTGCAGCGATGCGATGTTGGCGCCGCCGCTGGCGATGATGACGACGTTGCTCGCGCTCAAAGCGTGCCCTTGCTGCTCGGGATCTCGGCGCTGTCGAGACGTAGCGCCTGTCGCAGGCTGCGGCCGACGCCCTTGAAGCAGGACTCGATCATGTGGTGCGAGTTGTCGCCGCGCACGCTGATGTGCAGCGCCGCTCCCAGGGACTGCGCCAGCGATCGGAAAAAGTGCGGGACCAACTCGGTGGGCAGGTCGCCAACCCGCTCACGATTGAATTTCCCGTCCCACACGAAGTAGGGCCGGCCGCTGAGGTCGAGCGCGACCTGCGCTTCCGCCTCGTCCATCGCCAGCAGGAACCCGTAGCGTGCGATGCCCCGCTTGTCGCCCAGTGCTTCGCGCAGAGCCTCCCCCAACGCCAGAGCGCAATCCTCGACCGTGTGATGTTCATCGATTTCCAGGTCGCCGGCGCATTTGAGGTTCAAGGCAAATCCGCCGTGCTTGGCGATCTGTTCGAGCATGTGGTCGAAGAACCCCAAGCCGCTGGCGATGACGCTGGGTCCTTCGATGGACAAATCGACCTCGACGCTGATGTTTGTCTCCTTGGTCCGGCGAGAAATACGCGCACGGCGCGCTCGCCCGAGAATACGTGCGGCGATTGCCGCCCAGGTTTCGTCGGGGCGGCCGCCCAGGCTGATTCGAAATCCCTGAACACCGAGATTGGCGGCGAATTCCAGGTCCGTTTCGCGGTCTCCGATCATGAAGCTGTGTGTCTTGTCGATGTCATTCGCGTCGAGAAATCCCTGCACCATGCCGAGTTTCGGTTTGCGGCAGCCGCAGTCTTCGCGTTTGAAATGCGGGCAGACGAATACCGCTTCAAATTCGATGCCTTGCGATTCGAACAGATCCAAAATGAAGCGATGCGCGGTGTCGAAGGACTCGCGCGGGAAGGTCGGCGTCCCCAACCCGTCTTGGTTGGTGACCATGACAAAGGCAAAGCCCGCGCGTTTCAATTCAAGCAACGCCGGGATGACCCCCGGCATCAAACGGATTTTTGCCAGGCTGTCTATTTGTTCGTCGGATACTTCCTCGTTCAACGTGCCGTCGCGGTCGAGGAACAATACGCGTCGGGCGCTCATGCGCTTTCCACGCAACGCAGCAGCGCGTCGTTTTCCGCCCGCGTGCCCACGGAGACCCGCAGTGAATGGGGAAGCGCCGGATGGGCGCGCAAATCTCGAACGATCAGCCCGCCGGCGATGCTGGCGTTCATAAAGCGATCCGCATCGCGGCAATCGATACACAGGAAATTGGCGTCGCTGGGCCACACCTTCGATACCAGGGGCGAACTCTCCAGGCCGCGTCGTAAATAGTCTTTTTCCATGAGCAACGCTGCCAATCTACCCTGCGAGGCGGCGAGTTCTGCAGGTGCCAGTGCGCGCAGCGCGGCTTCTATCGTGGGCTGCGCGAGCGCATAGGGCGGAATTACGCGCCTGGCAATTTGAATGAGCTCCGGCGGGCCCAACAATGCACCGAGACGCGCGCCTGCCAGGGCATGAGCCTTCGACAGGGTACGCAATATCGCGAGGGTTTGAAAACGCTCCAGCCACGGGATATGGCTCGCGGCGCGCGACCATTCGATATAAGCCTCATCGATTACCACGATGGCCTTGCCGTCAAGCGCTGTGCAGATGTGCTCGAGAGCCGTCTCGCCCAGGAGATTGCCGGTCGGATTATTCGGCGAACACAGATACACGAGTTTGATATCGGGGTGCCATGCCGCGATGACGCGCTCCGGATCGATACACCAGCCTTGCTTGGGGTCCAGTGGAAGTTCAATCACGTCGGCGCCCTGGATGCGGGCCGCAACCTGGTACATGCCGAAGGTGGGGCTACACTGCAAAATCGCATCGGTGCCGGAACGCAAATAGATGCGCGACAACAGATCGATGGCTTCATCGGCGCCGCGGGTGGCGAGGACCTGCGTGGGCGCGACGCCATAGAGGGCTGCCAGCCGTTCGATCAGTGCGCGAGGTTGCGGCTCCGGGTAGCGATTGAGACCGGCGATCGTATCGTCGCCGCTGGGTCTCCAGGGCGCTTCATTCGCGTGCATACGGGTCAAAGAAGGCAGCCACGCGGCGTGCGCATAGGGTTTCAGCGCAACGATTTCCGGACGAGCCAAAGCGATGAGAGGATTCAACGCAGCGCCTCGAGCCGTACGGTCACGGCGGCCGCATGCGCATCCAATCCCTCGAGTCCGGCCAGGATCCGCGCGGTCGGTCCCAATCCCTGCAAGCCCGATGGCGTGATTTCCTGGACGGTGATGCGCCTTTGAAAGTCCTCAACCGAGAGGCCGCTGTAAGCACGCGCGTAGCCGTATGTGGGCAGCGTGTGATTCGGCCCGCTGCAGTAGTCTCCCAAGGACTCCGGCGACCAGTGCCCCAGGAACACCGCCCCCGCGGTGCTGACTGCCGATAGCCACTGCCGCGGCTCGCGAATCTCCAGTATCAGATGCTCGGGGGCGTAAGTATTTGCAATGTCGAATGCCGTTTGCAGTGTATCGACCACAATCAGGCGCATGGCCGCGACTGACTGCGCGAGTATCGAGGTGCGCGACAGCAGCCCGCCCTGTCGCAGGACCTCTTGACGTACCGCGGCAGCAAGCGCGGCTTCCGTCGTCACGAGAATGGCTTGCGCTTCAGGGCTGTGCTCGGCCTGCGCCAGCAGGTCCGCAGCCACGAAATTCGCGCGGGCTTCTTCATCCGCGATGACCATGACTTCGCTGACGCCCGCCGGCAGGTCGAGTGCCGCCCCTTCCGCCTGCGCCACCAATATTTTAGCCGCGGTCACGTAGGCATTACCCGGTCCGAATACCTTGTCGCACTTTGGAATGGATTCGCTGCCGTAGGCCATCGCGGCGATGGCTTGCGCGCCGCCGACTTTGAAAATGGCGTCAACACCGGATTTGCGCGCTGCGACCAGAACGGCTGGATTCGCGGCACCGGTGGATTGCGGCGCCGTGCACATCAGCTTCACGGGGCAGGCAGCGAGCGTGGCAGGCACGGCAAGCATCATGGCCGTGGAGGGCAGGGGAGCGGAACCGGCCGGGACGTATAGACCGACGGCGCGGATGGGCACGCTGAGGCGCTCGCAAATCACGCCGGGCGAGGTCTCGAGGCGCAGCGCCGGCGGCAATTGCGCGGCATGGAAGCGGCGGATGTTGTCGATGGCGCGTTCGATCGCCGCATGCTGTTCGGCCGTTATTGCGCGGTCTGCATCGGCAAACTCTTGCCGCGTCACCTGCAGCGCTTCCAGCCGCACGCCGTCGAATTGTGCCGTGAGCGCGAGCAGGCCGGCATCCCCTTCGCGGCGAACGCGCTCAATGATGTCGCGCGCCGCGGCCCTTATCCGCCCGGTATCGTCAGCCGCCGGGCGCTGCAAGGCTTCGCTTCGCTGTGCGCATGACAGGCAGTTCCAGTCGAGAATTCTCATGATCGCGGTTTCGTACTTTGTGCGCCTACGCCAGCATCTTTTCGACCGGCAGCACCAACACCGACGTGGCGCCGGCGCCCTTCAGGTCCTCGAGAGTCTCCCAGAAGACATTTTCGCGGCACACGGCGTGCACCGCGACTCGATCGCCCAAGCCTTCCAGGGGAATGACGGTGGGCGACTCGCTGCCGGGAAGCAGTTTTGCGATCGCTGCCAGAGCCGAGCGAGGCGCGTGCAACATGATGTACTTGCTGCCCTTGACCTGTTCCACGCCGTCGATGCGCATCAGCAAGCGGCGCGTCCACTCCTGTTTCTCCGGCGCTATCGGCATCGGGGTGCGGATCAGCGCAGCCTGACTCTCCATGACGGTTTGGGCATGGCGCAGATGATTCGCCGCGAGAGTCGATCCGGTGGAGACCAAATCGCAAATCAGGTCTGCCCGGCCGAGCCGGGGTGCAATTTCAACCGAGCCTGACAGCACCACCACCTCCGCGGTGAGACCGTGCTCCTTGAGAAAGCGGGCTAGCATGTGCGGATAGGTGGTCGCGATGCGCTTGCCCTGCAGGGAGTGCGGGCCTTGATAGTCGAAGCCGTCGGGTACGGCGATGCACAGCCTGCAGCGGCCAAAATCAAGCAGCTGCACCGTATCGAACAACGGCCCGATCTTGAGCGCCTCAAACGCCAGGAGCTTCTCCTCGACAACATTCAAGCCGACCAACCCCAGGTCGCAAACGTCTTCCTGCACCAGGTCGGGGATGTCGTCATCGCGGACGAACAACACGTCGAGCGGCATGTTTTCGCCGTAGCACATCAATTGATCTTTGCCGCGGCTGTACTTGAGGCCGCAGCGCGACAGTAAATCCAATGAGCTGTCGGTCAGACGGCCGCTCTTCTGAACCGCGATCTTGAGGCGCATCGAATCGCCGGCGCCATTGCCGCTAGCCATTGAGTTTCAACCGTTCGGTCACCGCTCGATAGCCGCCGTTGCCCGCCACAAGATAGCGCGCAACGCGGCCGATGGTCGTGACGCTCACGCCGGTCTGCTTGTGAATTTCGCGATAGGGCAGGCCGCGCTCCAGCAGCTCGACCACCGCCCAGCGATCCGCCATCGCCTGCAGCTCGGCAGGGGTGCACAAATCGCGGAAAAAACTGCGGCATTCATCGATTGAGCGCAACGCCAGGATCGCCGCGCACAACGACCGTTCGTGCTGCTGTTCCTGCCGCTGAGTCACCGCACGGTTGGTTTTCAAATCCTGCAACTCCTCGCCGGATATTACGTTCAATTCTGTATTAATGCGCTAATACATTAATGCATTGGCAAAAGCTGTGCAAGCAATCCGGGTAAAATGCTTGACGCGCCCGCTGCATCTGCCTAAAATTCAATGGCTTATCTAGACCGGCTGAGGGAAAGGCCCTTAGAAGCCGGGGCAACCACCTTTAAGAGTTCTCATTACGGAGGCTCAAAGGAACGGTGCCAACTCCTGCGGAGTTGCGAATGTCGCAAATCCGGTAGATGGGCAGCCGATTGCGCGGGTTTCCCGCGACTTCAATGGGCTACGAGCCGATGCTCCAGGGGTAGTCGCCTTAAGGAGCTTTTAAGCTGGTGGCCGAAAATTCTTTCAATCCAATCGATGAGACCTTGCGTCTCACGTCTTTCGATTTGCGCTACGGCGACTCGCTGCCGGATGCGCGCGTCGCGTTTCGGCTCGTCGGAAACGAACAGGGACCGGTTGTCGTCGTGCTGGGCGGAATCTCCGCGCATCGTATCGTCACCGGCTTGCCGGGCGAGGGGTGGTGGCCGGAGATGGTGGGCCCCGGGCAGGGTGTGGACACGCGGCAGTATCGGGTGCTGGGAATCGACTATATCGGCGGCCGCGGCGACAGTTCGACGCCGAGCGTGGGGGGGCAATTCCCTCCCATCAGTTCCTATGATCAGGCCGGGGCATTGAGCCAGATCGTTCGCCACCTGGGATTGCGGTCGCTGCATGCCATCGTCGGCGCCTCGTACGGCGGAATGGTCGCGCTATGTTTTGCCGAGCGCTATCCGCAGCTTGTGGAGCACATTGTCGTGTTGAGCGCCGCCGACCGCTCTCAGGTGCTCTCGACTGCATGGCGCAGCGTGCAGCGCCAAATCGTGCGTGAGGCCATTGCCCGCGGCGACGGTGCGGCCGGTCTCAAGCTCGCCCGGGCGCTGGCGATGGCCACCTATCGCAGTCCCATTGAGTTTGCCATCCGGTTCGGCGGAGCGCCGAAACGCACGGCCGATCGCTTTCGGTTTCCGATTGAAGACTATTTGTTTGCGCGCGGCGATGACTATGTGCAGAAGTACCGCGCGGAATCGTTCCTGACCTTGAGCGAATCGATTGATTTGCACGAGATGGACGCCACTCAGGTGCATACGCGGGCGACGTTGATTGCCGTGCGCGAGGATCAGCTGGTGCCCTTCAGCGACATGCAGGCACTGTCTGCGCGCTTGAACGGTCCACGCCAACTGATCGAGATCAATTCCATATTTGGCCATGACGCCTTCCTGAAGGAGGGAGCGGCCCTGACACCCATTATCAAGCACGCCCTTGCGGAGCAGCAGCCATGAGCAGCAATGCCAAAAATATCGCGACCCGATCGGTTCGCGCCGGTCTCGAGTCGGACACGCACCACGGTTCGGTGGTGCCGCCGATTTATCTGTCGACCAACTTCGCCTTTCAAGGCTACCGGCAGCCGCGCCAATACGACTACACGCGCTCCGGCAATCCGACTCGCGACCAGCTCGCCGATGCATTGGCGGATCTCGAAGGCGGCGCCGGCGCAATCGTGACGTGTACCGGACTGGCCGCCATCGCCCTGATCCTGGCGACGCTGCCCGCCGGCGCGCGCGTCGTCGCGCCCTACGATTGCTACGGCGGCACGTATCGGCTGCTCAGCGCGCTGCATGCCAAGGGAAATATTATCGTGCAGTTCGTGGACCAGAGTAATCCGGCCGAGCTGCGCGCGGCGCTGGAAGCGGCGCCCAAGCTCGTGTGGATCGAGACCCCGAGCAATCCTTTGCTGCGCGTGGTCGACATTCGCGCAATCACCGATGCCGCGCATGCGGCCGGCGCACTGGCGGCGGTCGACAATACGTTTTTGTCGCCGATCTGGCAGCAGCCGGTGTCGCTCGGCGCCGATTACGTGATGCACTCTACGACCAAGTACCTGAACGGCCACAGCGACGTCGTCGGGGGGGCGGTGATTGCGGCGACGCAGGAGCTGCACCAAAACCTTGCGTGGTGGGCCAATGCCATCGGCGTGACGGGAGCGCCGTTCGACAGCTTTCTCACGTTGCGCGGCGTGCGCAGTCTGCACGCGCGGATGCGCGTACATGCCGAGAACACCGCGAGCATCGTTGAATTTCTGACGCAGCATCCGGAAGTGCTGCGGGTCTACTATCCGGGTCTGGCCGGCAATCCGGGCTACGAAATCGCATGTCGGCAACAAAGCGGCTTCGGCGCCATGTTGAGTTTCGAACTGGCCGGCGGCGAAGAGGCGATCGCGGCATTTCTCACCGGGCTGCAGTGCTTCACGCTGGCCGAATCTCTGGGCGGCGTCGAAAGCCTCATCGCGCACCCGGCGAGCATGACGCACGCCGGCATGGAGGAGTCGGCAAGGCTGCGGGCGGGAATCAGCCCCGGACTGCTGCGCGTCTCGGTGGGCATCGAAGACGCCGCGGATCTGGTGGCGGATCTGGAGGCGGGACTGGCGCGCGCCGCTAAAGCGCGGCCAGCACCGCATCGGCAGCTGCGCGCGTCGTAATCGCTTTGCCGGGAGGGGCGAGATCGGCCGTGAGTGCGCCGGCGCCGATCGCCCGATCGACTGCGCGTTCCAGCGCCAGTGCCTCGTCGAGCAGCGCCAAGGAATGACGCAGCAGCATCGCGGCGCTCAAGATCGCCGCGTAAGGATTGGCGATGCCGCGGCCGGCGATGTCCGGCGCGGATCCGTGGATGGGCTCGAACACGCCGCCGCGCGCCGCATCGGACAGCGACGCCGACGGCAGCAGCCCCATGGATCCGGCCAGCATCGAGGCCTCATCGGTGAGAATGTCGCCGAACATGTTTTCCGTGACGATGACGTCGAAGTCGCGCGGCCTTTGCAGCAGGTGCATGGCGGCGGAGTCCACCAGGATGTGCTCGAGCGTCACGTCCGGAAATTCCGCCGGCATGATCAGATTCACCGTGGAGCGCCACAGGCGCGAGGTCTCGAGGACATTGGCCTTGTCCACGGAGGTTAGTTTTCCACGTCGGCCGCGCGCCAGGCGCGCCGCGAGCCTCACGACGCGTTCTATCTCGAAGGCGCTGTAGCGGCAGACATCGACCGCCTCGGTCGCCGTGCGGGATTTCTCTCCGAAATAGATGCCGCCGGTGAGCTCGCGCACCACCATGATGTCCACGCCGCGCAGCAGCTCCGCTTTGATCGGCGAGGCATCGAGCACCGCGGGGTGCGGCACCACGGGCCGCAGGTTGGCAAAGAGGCCCAACGCCTTTCGCAGCTGCAACAGGCCTTGTTCCGGCCGAATCTTCGCGTTCGGATCCGACCATTTGGGTCCGCCCACGGCGCCGAGCAATATCGCGTCCGCGCGCATTGCCAAGCCAAGCGTGGCCGGCGGCAACGGCTCGCCCGCCGCGTCGATGGCGGCGCCGCCCAGCAGCCCTGACTCGAATACGAACTGATGACCGAAGCCAATCGCCACCTTCTCGAGCGCGCGCACCGCTTCGGCCGTGACTTCCGCGCCGATGCCATCGCCGGCGAGCACTGCGATCGTCGCCTTCACAGGGTGTCTGAAGCTCGGGAGATGGGCGATTCGGCGCGCGCCGCTTCAAATTGTTCGATAGCGGCGAGATTGCTGCGCAAGTAGCCGAGTTCGTCGAGCCCGTTCAACAGGCAATGGCGGGCGAAGGGCTCGATGGGAAAGCGAATCGACGCGCCGGTCGGCAGCGTCAATTGCTTCGATTCAAGGTCAATGTCGAGTTCCGCGCCGGGATGCTGCAGCAGCCAGTGCGATGTCTGCTCGTCGACGACGATGGGCAAAAACCCATTCTTGAGGGAGTTGCCGCGAAAGATATCCGCTATCTCGGTGCTGATGACGGCGCGAAAGCCATAATCGAGCAACGCCCAAGGCGCATGCTCGCGCGAAGAGCCGCAACCGAAATTGCGCCCCGCGACCAGGATTTCGGCCCCATGCGCTTCGGGCCGATTCAAAACGAATTCCGGCTTAGGCGTGCCGTCGGCATGGTAGCGCCAATCGGCAAACAGCTGCCTGCCCAGGCCTTCTTTGTCGGTGGTGGTCAAAAACCGCGCGGGAATGATCTGGTCGGTGTCGATATCGCTGGACGCGATGACGACCGTTCGCGACGTGATGCGCCTCAACGGCTGCATTACAGAAACTCGCGGGGGTCAGAGACGCTGCCCCGAACGGCGCTGGCTGCCGCGGTCAGCGGACTGACCAACAGCGTTCGCGCCCCCTTTCCCTGCCGGCCTTCGAAATTGCGATTGCTGGTGCTGATGGAGTATTGCCCGGCAGCCACCGTATCGCCGTTCATGCCGAGGCACATCGAGCAGCCGGATTCGCGCCAATCCGCACCAGCGGCCTTGAAAATTTCCGCGAGACCGGATGCTTCCGCCTGTTGTTTGATTTGCTGCGAACCGGGCACGATGAGCAGGTGTACCCCGTGCGCAACCTTGCGTCCTTTGAGTATTCGTGCCGCTGCTTGCAGGTCCTCCAGGCGTCCATTGGTGCAGCTGCCGATAAAGACCACGTTCACAGGTTTGCCCAGCATGGCTTCACCGCCGCGAAATCCCATGTAGCGCATGGCTTTGTCGAATACGTCATCACCCTTTTTATCGGGGATCGTAGCGCCGATCGGCACGACCATCCCGGGATTCGTGCCGTACGTGATCATCGGCTCAATGCGCTCTGCATGTATATCGACCGACGCGTCGAACCGGGCCGTCGGATCCGTCGCGAGCGCGCGCCAACGCGCGACCGCGGCGTCCCACTCCCTGCCTTGCGGGGCCTGCGGCCTGCCTCTCAGGTATTCGAACGTGACTTCATCCGGCGCGATCATGCCCGCGCGCGCGCCGGCCTCGATCGACATGTTGCAGACCGTCATGCGTTCGTCCATGGACAGGTCGCGCACCGTCGAGCCGCGATACTCCAAGACGTACCCGGTGCCCCCCGATACGCCGATCTGTCCAATGATGGCGAGAATCAGATCCTTGGCGGTCACGCCAGGCTGCAAGGGACCCTCGATATTCACGGCAAGAGTCTTGGGCTTGCGCTGCAATAGTGCTTGTGTGGCAAACACATGGCCGACCTCGGTGGTGCCGATGCCGAAGGCGAGGGCGCCAAAGGCCCCATGGGTACTGGTGTGGCTGTCGCCGCACACAATGGTCATGCCCGGCTGCGTGCGGCCGAGTTCCGGACCGATGATGTGCACGATGCCGCGGCGCGCGTCGCGCATGCCGAAGAGCTCAATGCCGAATTCGGCGGCGTTGTCTTCCATCTGGCGCACTTGCCTGGCGGCGCCATCCACCTTGATCGGCACGGATCCAAACACCTGCGCGCTTTGGGTGGGGGTCGAATGATCCATGGTCGCGAGCGTCCGATCGGGCCGACGGACCGGCAGACCCAGCTTCCGCAGCATGCTGAATGCCTGCGGAGTCGTCACTTCATGAATGAGGTGCAGGTCGATATACAGCACGGCGGGCGTATCCGGCGATTCCGCGACCACTTCGTGCGCAGACCAAACCTTGTCGAATAATGTGCTCGCCGTCATGCGCGACAGGTTCTCAGCCGGCTTCCAACCACGGCATGCGCGCGCGCAGTTGCGCACCCACCTTTTCGATGGAGTGCGTCAAATCCGCCTTCAGGAGTTTCGAGTACTTGCGCCGACCGGCCTTGTTTTCCGCGATCCATTGCCGTGCAAATTTTCCTTGCTGAATTTCCGCAAGGATCTTGCGCATTTCCTTCTTGGTTGCCTTGTTGACGATGCGGGGTCCGCGCGTCAGGTCGCCGTACTTCGCAGTCTCGCTGATGAAACGGTGCATTTTGGTGATGCCGCCTTCATGCAACAGATCCACGATCAATTTGAGTTCATGCAGGCACTCGTAATAGGCCACGGCGGGCTGGTACCCGGCTTCCACGAGCGTCTCGTAGCCCTTCACGACCAATTCCGTCGCACCGCCGCAAAGCACCGCCTGCTCGCCGAACAAGTCTGTTTCGGTCTCTTCCGCAAAAGTCGTCTCGAGAACGCCGCCGCGCGTTCCGCCGATGCCGTCGGCATAGGCCAGTGCCTTGGCTTTGGCGTGCTTGGAAGGATTCTGCGCAACGGCCATGAGGCAAGGCACGCCGCGCCCCTGTTGGTACTGGCGCCTCACCAGATCCCCCGGCCCCTTCGGCGCAATCAAAACGACATCGAGGTCCTTGCGCGGTTTGATCTGCCTGAAGTGAATATTGAAGCCGTGCGCGAACAGCAGCGTGGCGTCCCTTTCGATGTGCTTGCGCAACTCCGCATACAGGGGCTTCTGAGTCAGATCGGGGACCAACATGGCAACCAGTTGCGCGCCTTTGATGGCCGTGGCGGGCTCGGCGACCTGCAGCCCATCCTTCTTGGCCTGGGTCCAGCTACGGCCCTTGCGCACACCCACGACCACGTCGTAGCCACTATCGCGCAGATTGAGCGCGTGCGCGCGCCCCTGACTGCCGTAGCCGAGAACAGCAATGCGCGCGCCGCGCAGTGCCTTCTTGTTGACGTCCTTTTGCGAATACAAACGCATCCAAAATCTCCTGATCCAATCGTGACGATGTAAAACGCAGTTCCCTAAAACGCGAAACCCCGCTTAAAGACTGCCGCGGCCTTTAGCGGGGTGACTTGGAAATTGCGCCTAAACGCTTTGTTAACTAGCATCAGATAGCACCACAGAATCTCTTATCATGCAAGCATCGGTGCGTGGCGATGAGGACTCGCTTTTAATGAATCTTGGCGGCAATAACCCGACTCCCTTGTGGCTTCTATACGAGGATGAGATCGATGCCTGGCGCGAAGCCCAACGGCCGCTCGCGCGGCAATGGCTCATCGAGCAGAACTTCAAGGCCGAAAAGCATCGCGTGGTGTTGCTGCCGACCCCCGACGGCGGCGTTGCCTGCGCCGCAGCAGGTCTGGGCAAACGGGTGGGAGAGTTGTCTCTTTGGCACGCGGCAGGATTGGTCGAGAGATTGCCGGCGCGCCGTTTTCGTCTGGCGCAGGAATTTGCTGCATCGGAAGCCACTCAGTTGGCATTGGGTTTCGCCTACGGCGCCTATCGCTTCGAACGATACCGCTCTTGCAAGAACGAAACTGCGAGCTTGGACCCGCCGACGAACGCCGATATGGCCTACGTCCTCCATGCGGCGGAGTCGCTGCGCATGGCGCGAGACTGGATCAACACGCCGGCGGGCGATTTCGGTCCGTCACAACTGGCTGCCGCCGCGCGCCAGGTTGCGGATCGCCATCAGGCTGCGTTCAAGGAATGGATCGGGCAGGATTTGCTGTCCGCGAATTTTCCGGCGATTCACGCCGTGGGACGCGCCAGCAGCGAGGCGCCGCGTCTGGTTGAACTGCGTTGGGCCCCCCGCGGCGGGGATGCCTATCCATGCGTAACGCTGATCGGCAAGGGCGTGTGTTTCGACAGCGGCGGCCTGGATATCAAACCCAGTTCCGGCATGGCTCTCATGAAAAAGGACATGGGGGGCGCGGCGGTAGCGCTGTCGCTCGGACACTTGTTGATGAGCGCCAAGATCCGAGCCCGGCTGCGCGTGTTGGTGCCGGCAGTGGAGAATGCCATCAGCGGCAATGCCTACCGGCCCGGCGACGTTCTCGCAACACGCAAAGGCCTCACGGTTGAGGTCGGCAACACGGATGCGGAAGGACGGCTGGTCTTATGCGACGCGCTGGCTTATGCCGATGCGGAACGCCCAGATTTGATCATCGACTTCGCCACGCTTACGGGCGCGGCGCGGGTGGCGCTCGGGCCTGAGCTTCCGGCTCTGTTCGGCAACGACGAACGCGTCGTGCAGGAACTGGCGCGCGCCGCCGCCGCCGAGCATGATCCGCTGTGGCCCATGCCGCTGTGGGCCGGCTACGAAGATGAGCTGGCCAGCAAAATCGCCGATTTGAACAACGTGGCGTCCTCGACCTTTGCAGGTGCGATTTTCGGCGCATTGTTCCTGAAGCGCTTTGTCACTGAATCGCCATGGGTGCATATCGATCTTTTCGCATGGAATTCCAAGGACCGACCCGGCCGCGGCGTCGGCGGCGAGGCTCAGGCACTGCGGGGCGTCTATCGCTACTTGGTCGAGCGCTACGGCATTGCGTAAGCTTGCCGGTATGACGAAGAAAACTACCGCGGTCGACACGCGCCGTCATTCGCGACTGGTGGTCGACGGGCTGAAGCAGGCACCGAGCCGCTCGATGCTGCGTGCCGTGGGCTTCGGCGACGCCGACTTCGAGAAGCCTCAGGTGGGGGTTGTGTCGACCTGGAGCAACTTAACGCCCTGCAATATGCACATTGACGAGCTTGCACGTCTGGTGGCGGCGGGCGCGGATCGGGCGGGTGCCAAAGCGGTTACCTTCAACACAATTACCGTTTCGGACGGGATTTCCATGGGCACGCCCGGCATGCGCTATTCGCTGGTTTCGCGCGAGGTCATAGCGGATTCGATCGAGACAGTTGTGGGCGCGCAAGGTTTTGACGGCGTCGTGGCCCTGGGCGGCTGCGACAAGAACATGCCCGGCTGCATGATGGCGCTTGCGCGGCTCGATCGCCCCGCCGTGTTTGTGTACGGCGGCACGATCCGCCCCGGCACCGACAAACGCGACATTGTTTCGGTTTTCGAGGCGGTCGGCGGCCATGCTCAGGGAACCGTATCGGAGCAGCAGCTCAAATTTGTCGAGCGCACGGCGATCCCCGGACCGGGTGCCTGCGCAGGAATGTATACGGCGAACACGATGGCATCCGCCATCGAGGCAATGGGGATGAGCTTGCCGAACAGCTCGGCGCAAGACGCGGTATCGAGCCAGAAGCGTGATGATTGCGAGCGGGCCGGTGCCGCCGCGGTTAACCTAATCCGTCGCGGCATCACACCTCGTCAAATCGTGACCCGCGAGTCCTTGGAAAACGCCATAACCGTGGTGATTGCGCTCGGCGGCTCCACTAATGCTGTGCTGCACCTATTGGCAATCGCATCGTCAGCGAACGTAAAGCTGAAACTTGACGACTTCACGCGCATCGGCAAGCGCGTGCCGGTGTTGGCGGATTTGCGGCCGAGCGGGCGGTATTCGATGTCGGAATTGGTGGCGATCGGCGGCATTCAACCCCTGATGAAAACTCTGCTGGATGCCGGCTTGCTGCATGGCGATTGCCTGACGGTGACCGGCACCACGCTGGCTGAAAATCTTCGAGATGTGGCCGCGTACCCGGATGGCCAGCCGATCGTGCGGCCCTTGAATGAGCCGATCAAGAAGGACAGCCACTTGGTGGTCTTGTACGGAAATCTTGCCCCCGAGGGTGCGATTGCAAAGATTACAGGCAAGGAGGGCTTGATCTTCGAGGGTAAAGCCCGCGTGTTCAATTCGGAAGAGCAGTCGCTGCAGGGAATCTTGAGCGGCAGAGTTAGATCCGGCGATGTCGTGGTGATTCGATACGAAGGCCCCAAAGGCGGCCCCGGCATGCGAGAGATGTTAAGTCCGACCAGCGCAATCATGGGAAAAGGCCTTGGAAAAGAGGTTGCGCTCATCACCGACGGGCGATTCTCGGGCGGCAGTCATGGCTTCGTGGTGGGGCATGTGTCGCCTGAAGCTGCGCTCGGCGGTCCGTTGGCCCTCGTGAAGACCGGGGACGCGATCACGATCGATGCGCGGCGCCGCGAAATAACCCTGCACGTCGCAGCGTCGGAGCTCAAACGCCGCCGCAAATCTTGGGCCGCGCCGAAACCCTATGCGCAGCGGGGCGCCTTGGCGAAGTATTCCCGGGAAGTCAGCAGCGCTTCATTGGGAGCCGTCACGGATCTCCCGCAAATGGCGCCAAAAGTCGCCAAGACCTCATAAAGTCTGACGATCAGACGAGTGTTTCTAGACTTACATCGCGCTTGCAGTTCGGGCGGGATATGTGTCAGTCTTATTTACTTGCCGAAGGGAACTTGCTGGGAAGCTGCTAGAAAACTAGCTGCAAGTTGATGGCGTGCGCGATGCGCAAGATCAAGAGTCAGGGGTAGGGCCGCATAGACTTATGTATTACGAACAACCTTCGCTATTCTCCGGTAAACGGGGCGCCGCCCTCGTTGTTGTTATCCTCATACACGTGGTCATGGTGTGGGGATTCTATTCCGGGTTAGCCGGTCAGCTGGTGCAGAAGATCATACCTCCCGTTGAAATTGCCCAGATCGAAAAACCCAAAGACGTCGACAAGCCGCCCCCGCCCCCGCCGAAGCTCGAAGAAATCAAACCTTACGTTCCGCCTCCGGAATTCGTGGACATCCAGGCCGCTCCGCCGGAGACCAACGCGATTTCGGTGGTGACGCAAACCAGGACACCGCCGCCGGCGCCCGTCGTGGCCGCACCGGTGCAGCATACGGTGACGCCGCCGAAGTACGATCCGAAGCATCCGTTCCACATCGGCGAGGAGTATTATCCCGACGCTTCCAAGCGCGCCAATGAAGAAGGCAGCTGCGTTCTGCTGATGAAGGTGTCGGCGACCGGGCAAATTCTGGACGCGACGGTGCAAACCAGTTCGGGCTTTCCGCGCCTGGACGATGCGTGTTTAAAGGGAGTCAAAGGACAAAAAATGGGCCCTGCCATGGAAGACGGCAAGCCTGTCGAGGGTACTTTCCCATTCAAGATCACCTGGAAGTTGACGGGCAAGTAGCCGTCGCTTGATGAAGGACTTTAGTTTTAGCTCATTCAATTATTAATAAGCTTTCATAAGTAGAGGGAATCGGTCAATGCAAGAGACAGTTGTTGAGAATCCATATGGCCTAGGTGCGCTGATTGCCAATGGCAATATCGTCAGCAGATCGATCCTCGCCGTGTTGCTGATTAT
>Ga0210389_10000112_pt1 | contig 81274 bp, 67 predicted proteins | sample IncBWH28OmetaG_FD_160127 | JGI IMG/M metagenome (GOLD analysis project Ga0210389, IMG submission 160127) | Forest soil microbial communities from Barre Woods Harvard Forest LTER site, Petersham, Massachusetts, United States - Inc-BW-H-28-O ...
CCTTGCCGCAGCCGGGGCCGCGGCTTGTTCAATGGTCGGAGTCTGGGCAAGCGCAACGGTCGCGAAGCCGAAGAGCAAAATCACCAGTGAAGTTCTCATGTTCGAGGCTCCAAATCGTGCGGGACTCGGTTCCAGATCGGAGACATATACCTTCTGCTATATAGGACGTTCGGATTCGACAAACCGTTTCAGAACAAAAAGATGCCGATAATCGCTTAAGGCCAACTGGGAAAAGACTAGATTCGTCGGGGGGTGTTGGGGAAGTCCAGCCAGACTTTTACGCCGCAGAAGTGGGAGCCTTCGGTGCAGATAGGGGTGGTGATGCCCGAGCGGAGGTGGCAGGGCGGACCGATGTAGCGGGAGAGTTGCGGGTGGACTTCGCGGAGTTGGGTGATTTCGTCCATGGAGGCGGCGTAGATTTCTTCCTGGGCGTTGAAGCAGGTGCGCATGGTCCACTTGTGGAGGAGATGGAGGAGCGAGCCGGTTTCTACGAGGCGGATGGATTTGGAATTAGGGAGTAAATAAAGGGCGATTTCTGGAGGGACTCCACGGTCGAGGAGTTCGTTTTTGGCTGACCAGGCTTCGTGCATGGCGCGCTGGTAGAGTTCACGAGCGCGAGGGTTTTCATCCAGTAACTTGGGAGTGATGTAATCGGGTTGGCGTGTGTCGGCCAGTGTTAGCAATGGGCGCGAGCCGGGAACCATGCGGTGGCGCTGATCCTGGCTGTCAGCGGTGTGGCTGATTTTTTTTGCGAAGGTGTAATTGGCGTGTTGCAGGGCGCGCATCATGGGTGCGTGGACCCCGATGTTGAGAGTTTCGAGGCGATAGAGATTGCGAGCGGGATTGAGCAGGCGGTCGATAGCTTCGGCATCGCTGCAAGCGGATTCGGGAAGGCCGACGACGGCGCGGTAGGATTCGGCCATCACGCGGGGGGCGTTCGGGGAATAATCCGCGAGGCGAGAAGTCTTGCCATTGAGTTTCGCGTCGAATTCGTTGGCGAATGAATCGGCTTCTGATTTTGTTGGCGCCGCATCTTTCCATTCGGGCAACTCTTCCAGGGGAGAGAGGCCAAAGCGATCGAAAAACTGGGGATCGAGTTGGCGGACCTGCGCAACCATATCGCTGATGATGGAGCGGGCTTCGCTTGGCGTGTCGGAGGCGGAGCACATGCGCCAGAGGCGATGGAGGACGATGCCCGAGACGGTGTGAACCATGGTGGTAAAGGCTGCGACGGGCAAGACATAGCGGGCGATTTCGATGGAGCGCTTTTCGGCGGAGCGCTCAATTTTCTGGATGCGCTTCGGGTGAGACATCGGGCCGATATGCCAGATGTCGCCAAGAATGTTGCGGGCGTCGGGAGTCAGTAGAGCGGAGAGTTCGCGGTAAAAAGCCCAAGCACGGGCAACCGCGTTTTCATAAATGTTGCGAGAGGCCTCGTCAAAGAAAAGAGAGACTGGCGGGATGTAGGCTTGGGCGCGGTCGAGACGAACGTAGCGCTGGCTTTGCTGCTCAGAATTGTAGAAAGGATGCGCGTGAAGAAACGACCAGACAAACTGGCGGCTGACATTCTCTAGGCCGAACTCGAAATGGGCGTGCTGGAAGACGGTATGGTGGCCGCTATAAAAGGTGGCGGCGCCGATATTCAGGCGCTGTTTGTCTGTAATTTCGTCGTGGGTTATGAGATGCGAGGCGTAACAGGTTCGCGCCGCGGCGATTGCGGAATCAAATGGATGCAGGAAAGCATTGCGGAGGGTGACGCGAGGCGCGCCCGTTTCCACCAAGCCGGTATCCGGTGCGCCATCGAACATGCGGGATTGCGTTGCCACGTTGGGAGTTGATTCTACACGGAGAAACGGAGTCGGACAAAAGGATAGAAAGAAAAAACGGACCGGTTTGAGGCCGGTCCGCAACCAGGGAATTGAATTTCAGCTAAAAAACTACTTTTTGGCGGCAGCGGCAGGAACGTTGGCGTATTTCTTGTTGAAGCGCTCAACGCGGCCCGCAGTGTCTACAAGCTTCTGCTTGCCCGTAAAGAAGGGGTGGCAGCTGGAGCAGATTTCGACGCGCAGCATGTCACCTTTGATCGTCGAACGAGTCTGGAAGGTGCTCCCGCAAGCGCAGTGGACGGTAACGGGATGGTAGTCAGGATGAATACCGGGTTTCATGGATCTCCAATCTAGTGTGGCCGGTCTGCACGGCTTCCCCTGGAGGGAGCTACAGCCGCGTCGCTAGGTCACAGGCAATCACTGATTATACGGAAATCGTCTGGAAATTCAAAATCAGCATTCGGCGGTATTTGGATCAAGGAGTCGGAATAACGGCGGTCGCCTGGTTGGAGAAGGAACTTTCATCTCCGACGGAGTCAACCGCGGTAACGGCGTAGTGATACGTGGCCCCGGAAACGACGGTGGCGTCCGTGTAGGTAAGGCTCGCGATTACTGAAGTAAGAGGGAGGAAGCCGGAGCCGTCGTCTCGGTAGACACGGTAACCTGTGACTGAACTCGCGCTGGGACCCCAAGCGAGCGCCACACTGTGCTGGACGGGTGGTGTAGAGCTTGTTCCGGAAGTTATGCCGGCTCCAGAGACAGCAATGGTTTCAGGCGCCGAAAGATTTGAACTGAGAATCGAGATATGCCCGGAAGCCGAGCCGCTGGACTGCGGGCGGAACCAAATCTGAAACGTCAGGCTCTGATTCGGTGTGATGGTGGAACCGGGCGCGAGGCTGGAGAAACCGAAGCCCGCGCCAGCGGCGGTCACGCCGGTGATGGTGATGTTAATGTCGCCTGTGTTTTTGAGGGTGACGTTTTGCGTAGAGGTGGCCTGCAGTTTTTGATTGCCGAAACTGATCGAGGATGGCGTCACCTGCAGGGCAGCAAATGCCTTTTCCGCGACACCTGCGAGCGAGACAGCGGCCGGGCTGCTTGAGGCATTGCTGGCGATTTGGATTGCCGCCGTGGCATTTCCGGCAACACTCGGTTCAAACGTCAGTGTGTAGTCCACTTTCTGAGCCGGCAGGATCGTGCGGGGAACGGAAGGGCCGGTGAGAGAGAATTGGGAACTCTTGAGTGTTACGGACTCGAGAGTGAGAGGAGCAGCGCCGGTGTTGGCGATGTGGAGAGTCTGCGTGGCGGACTTGCCGATTGCGACCGTATTGAAGTTGAAACTTGTGGCTGAGAGCGAAAGAACGGCCTCGCTGGTTGCCGAATGAGGCGAATAACTGGTGCAGCCTGCGAAGGTGGAGGCGACAGCCAGCAGGAAAGCAACGGCAAAAATGCTTTCGATGGACCGGCAATTGAAGTGACGCGAGACCACCTCGGCTGCGAACCCCCTCAGATTCGGAAATTTCAAGTTACTGTTTGAGGAACAGTAACCGCAACCTGTCCAGGGTACAGTTGTAGGACAGGTCTTACAGAGTGGAGACCTGTCCTAAAGAACAGGTGAGATAAATAGCGGAGAAATTTGAGATGTAGAGGGTGTGCGGCGCGACACTACTCGAGGTGAAACGGGAGAAGATTCCAATTACGGGCGGGAGGCTGGAGGGTTGGCGCGGACGCTGGGTAGTTTGGGGCAATCAAGAGACGAAGTGGCAGCCAAAACGGAAGGCGCCTTCGGCGGTGCGCCGGGACCAGACTGGGCGGAGATAGACGCGAACGGGCGGAAGAATCGGCACATGGAGAATTGCCAGAAGGCTCTCCGGGAGTTCCTCCTGTTGCTCAAACTCGAGGGCGACGCCGCCAAAGCCAAGGTCGAGGACGCGGGCGCGGCGGCTGCCTTGGTCACCAATGATGGCGTAAGCGTTAGTGCCGGCCATGGAGACGCGCTCTGCCTTGCGTTGAATTGCGAAAGACGCCTCGACAACCGGTGCATGAGTCCTTTCTGACAAGGCCCCCGCGGCAGCGGACGATGCAGCTGCAAAATCTGCTGACACTTTCTCGGCGACGCGTCCAGCCGAAATGGAAATGGGTGACTGGGAGACGGGCTGCGGTGGGGGCGGCGTAGCCGCAGCGCGTGAAGGATCGCTGGTTGTTCGAACCTGATTGGCGTGCTTGAAACGGTAGAGCCGCTCGTCGGCGACGCGAATCAGTTGATCCGACTGATCGCCGTCCTGGGGGAAAGTGGCGACGCCGTGATCCATGGTTACGGAGAAGCTGAGCTGAAGCGGGCGGAGAGTTTCGGCAAATACGGTCTCAATACGGCGGCCCAGGGCGATCGCCTGGGCGGCATCGGTTTGCGGCAGAAGCAGGGCAAATTCATCGCCGCCGATGCGAAACGCGGAGTCTGACGTGCGAAGCGCTTTCTGCAACGTGGTTGCGGCGGCACGAAGGACTTCGTCGCCCCGCGGATGGCCGTATGTGTCGTTGACTTCTTTAAAGCGATGAAGATCCAAGATCACGATGCCCAGCGGGAGACCGTAACGACGCGCGCGATTTAGTTCCTTTTCAAAGGATTCAGCGAAGAGCCGGCGATTGTATAGACCTGTAAGCGAATCTGTAACCGCATTCAGCTGAATCTTTTTCAGCTCGTCATACTCGAGGATTACAGGGACGCGCACTAGGCCGGAGGAAGAAAGCACATCCATGAGCACGGTCTTGAGAGAGACTTGGCGGCCGAGCGTGTCCGTGAGTTCGCGCCGGCGAGTCAGTACCTCGTCCCAGAGCTGCAGAGACTGAGACTCGCGGAGGTCCAGGTGAGTTGTGGCGCGAAAATATCGCTGGAGAAACTGACCGCGGGCAGACTGCTCCAATCCCTCGAGAGTGTCGGCCAAAAGCTCGAGGTAGGCATCTTCCAAAGGCGTACGCGGGGCCACTGGGGCACCGGGGCTGGGCATAGCTGGGTTTTTCCCACAATCTGCCTGTCCCCGCGGGGTTGGGGGAAAGCACAGTCCGAGAACCGTAGGACTAGGGAGCAACTCGGTGGCCATTCCTGTCGTTGGAACAGGGAGGCGAAGCCAGCCCTAATTGGTTCTCTGTTGTGGTCTATCCTATTACAAAAAGAAAGGATATGCCAAATTTCTTCCATGGGAAAAACAGTGACCAAAGTAGGTGGGAGGAAGTACGTCTGAATGGTACTAGAAAGAATGCTTACTCTAGAGATCGAAGAAATTCCAGTCCGAAAAGGCGTTGGTCTCCCAGATTTTCCAGGCGGCGAACTCTTGCCTGAATCGGAGGAGTCTCACTGGGGATAAGACTTGAGGAGGACGGGGAGGGAGCCGGAATGGTTAACAGGACCAGCTGATCCGGCCGCAGCATATGGGTTGACGTGATACACGCGCCAGTAGCGCTGATATTGAGAGTCCGAGTGAGTTCGATGAATTCGGTCCCCGAGGCGTCAGAGGCTCGCAGGAAGACAGGAACTTGCAGGCGGATTCGAGGCGAACGGCGTGCCCGTTGCGAATCCACGCGAACTCCCTCCTTCAGTTGGTCGGTGCGCAAGTCCATGGGGTCCGGATAATAGTACTCAGGAACTAGTACATCCGTAGCAGGTCGTTTGCCAGTGTTCCAATTCCAAAACTCAAATTAACATGCTTTTTTATATAGAGATAGAAGCCTGAGGGGCGCAGGAGCGCACGGCACAAAGAAGTTGATGCTCTGATTGAGTAGGGCTTTTCCCAAATTGTGCAAATGGAACGCTTTTACCATTGACAGTCCGGGGAGCGTTTGAAAGGATGAACTCCACAAGGGAAAACTTTTACCACTCTGGACAGGAGCCAGCCAGTCTATATGGGAAGTGGAATCACAACATCCACGGGCAAATTTGTGCCAAGTGGAACTAATTTTCCCGCGGAGCATGTCCGGGCTTTATTGGATACGGTCGAAAAGGGCGTCATCGTAGCGAGCCGCGAAGGCCGAGTTCTGATGGTGAATGCCCGGGCGAAAAAGTGCCTCGACGAGCACGGCAAATTTGACGTTTACTCCCTGAATATATTTGAAGAACTGCTGAAAATCGAACCGCGAGAAATCTCGAAACGAATTGAAAGCGGCGAACACGAAATTCAGCTAACCGGAAAAACCGGGTTCAAGAGTTTTCACGCGCGGTTGCGATGGATTCCGGAAACAGATTGGGTGGCGATTCAATTCGCGAATGAGATGGAATCCGTTGACGGTAACGGCGCTCCGCAACCAACGGTCCAGGAATTGCTGCAGGAGCGCGAGATCACTTATCGCAACCTGCTGGCTGCGTATTTGAAGCTGCAGGAAGTGAACCGGCAGAAAACAGTGTTCCTGGCGTCGGCCGCGCATGAATTGAAAACTCCCCTGGCTGTGATCAAAGGCTATTACGATCTGCTACTCACCAATTCGCTGGGAAAGTTGACGGACAAGCAAAAGGACATTTTGGAGGAGTCGAAGGAAAGCTGCGAGCGGCTGGTGCGGCTGGTTTCCATGTTTTTGAATTATTCGGCACTGGAGAGCGGGAAATTAGTGTTGCAGCTGCGGGAAAACGATCTGCGGGACTGCCTGGTGGAAATGACCGCGCGGTGGTCCGAAGCGTTTCAGAGAAAAGGCGTGAAGCTCGAAAGCCAGATCGATCCGTCGATTCCGACATTCAAGTTCGATTACCAGAAGGTGCAACAGGCAGCGGCAAACCTGCTGGACAACGCCCTGAAACATACGCCTTCGGGTGGGACCGTGACCTTGCGGGGAAAGCCCCATTTTTGGGAAAGACGGGTGGCGGAAGTTGCTCCAGTGGAAGAACGCCGCCGGTTCCGGCTGCCGAGGCCGAACAGCGTGGAAGTGAGCGTGACCGATTCCGGGACAGGCATCGCGCCGGAACATCACCAGGAAATATTCGAAGACTTCGTACGCGTAGACCGCAACACGTCTGGAATGGGCCTGGGCCTGGCGATCGCGAAGCGATTGATTCAGGCGCACCGGGGAAAAATTTGGGTAGAGAGCGAATCACAACGAGGAAGCACATTCGCGTTTTTGTTGCCGATGGATCAGACCTGAGAATTCAGTTTGAGCGGGAAAGAGGGGAAGAGACATGCCGGTTAAAGAAAAAATCCTGGTGGTAGACGACGAACCGAGCATCCGGAAGTATTTGCAGACGCTTCTGGAAGTGGAGGGGTTCGACGTTGATACGGTCAGCAACGGGAAGGATGCAATTCATCGCGTCAGTGAAGGCGAACGGCCGGACTTCATTATCCTGGATGTACTGATGCCAGAGATGGGTGGCCTGGAGACCCTGCAGGAACTTATGCAGTTGGACAGGAGCCTGAACGTCATCATGCTGTCGTGTTCGAATGAGGTCGGAACCGTGGTGGAGGCAATCCGCCTGGGAGCGCACGATTACCTGACGAAACCGTTCGAAAAGACCGAACTGGAAGCCGCGATGCTGAAGTCGCGCCAGAAGAAGCAATTGACGCAAGAGAATAAGGCGCTGCGGGATTACTGCGATCAGGTGACCGAGGATTTGAGTTTTCTTGCGGCCAGCCCGCAGATGGTGCGCATCCGCCAGCAGATTCTGCAGATAGCGCCGGTGGACGTGCCGGTGTTCGTATGCGGAGAAAGCGGCGTCGGCAAGGAAGTTGTGGCGCGGATGATCCATCTGCGGTCGAAACGGCGGAATCAGGCGTTTATCAAAGTGAACTGCGCGGCGCTGCCGGGCGAATTGCTGGAGTCTGAACTTTTCGGATTTGAACAAGGCGCGTTTACAGGCGCGGTGCGAGCCAAACCCGGAAAATTCGAACTGGCCAACAAGGGCACCATTTTCCTGGATGAAATTGCGGAAATGTCAGTGCACCTGCAGGCCAAGCTGCTGCATGTGTTGCAGGATCACCAGTATTCGCGTCTTGGCGGCAGACACCTGGTGGAGACCGATGTGCGCGTTCTTGCCGCGACGAACGTGGATGTGCACGAAGCGATGAAGACGGGCCGGTTCCGCGAGGATCTGTATTACCGGTTGAACGTTCTTTCGATCAATGTGCCGCCGTTGCGGGAAAGGACGTCGGAAATTCCGCTATTGTTCAAACATTTCCTCGAAAAATACAGCGAAAAATTCGGGAAAACCATGCAGACGCCTTCGAAACACCTGATAGATGCAGCGATCAATTATCCGTGGCCGGGAAATTTGCGCGAGCTGGAAAACTTTGTGAAGCGGTATGTGATTCTGGAGGATGACGAAGGCAGCCTGCGCGAATTGATCGAGATGTCCGCGACGCGGCAGAGAACCTCTCCACGCGAGGAAGCCCCAGTGGCCCGGGAGCAGGGGTTGAAGGCGCTGGTCCGCGGTTTGAAGGACGAAGCAGAAATGGAAGCTATAGCCGACGCTCTGGAAAAGACCCGCTGGTGCCGCAAGGACGCCGCGAAAATGCTGGGGATTAGCTACAAGGCGCTGCTGTATAAGATGCGGCAGTTTAATTTAGACACCCCGCGTACGCGGAGGAGCTCCGCGGTCAAACCCGAGGAAATTGCGCCGGCCACCGTGGGCGCAAAACAGGAAGGGTAGCAGGGTCTAGTACCGGGTTACCGGCAAACGACACTCCTCTGAAAAAGAGAACTTGCGAGTTCGCTGGGCGCAAGGTATCTTGCGCAGCGATTAGCTGTGTCGGCTTTGCAGTGCGATGCCTGAACCATCACGGGACATTACAGATAAGAAGCGATTCAAAAAGTCAGGTTCCTTGGGGACGGATGGGATTCATCTGAAACTGAGCCTTTAGGATTCCTATATTCAAGCGGACAGGATGCAATTTAAATTGTAGAAGGCTTGCGAAGCCTTGGATGGAGTTTAGGATGTCTTTAATGACTGAGCGCCGGCTGGCACGGCGTTACGATTTGACTCTCCCGGTGAGCATTCGCTTTTCCGCCGAAAAATTGGTGTTGCGCCAGGAAGGAAAGACACGAGACATCTCCACCAAGGGATTGTATTTCGTGATAGAGCGCGATCTGGAGGCGGGAAGTGCGCTGGATCTGACGCTGACGCTCCCGGGCGAAATCACCCGCGGATCCGATGTCTTCGTGCGAGCGCAGGGCAAAGTTGTGCGCGTAGAACGCCGACTGGAAGATGGAGAGCAACGCATGGGTGTCGCGGCTGTGATTGAACGGTATGACATCGTGCGCGGGGACGGAGCACGGGCTTAGCGGATAAACCTGAAGATTGGGCCTACCCAGTTGCCTGAGGGTGCATTTTCCCATTGCAATCAACCATCGGCGAGTCTAGCATGTGGGCAATTCCTGTTCCCCGGAGGGTCCAATGAGAGTGGCGGATCTAATCGGGTCCCGCAAAGAAGTGTTTTCCATCCTGGAAAGCAAGAGCGTTCTTGACGCCGCGAAATACCTGCGAGAAAAACAGGTTCGCTCGGTGGGGGTTGTGGATTCGAGCGGGAAGTTGATCGGAGTGGTGTCGCAGAGCGACATTTCCGACAAGATTGCCGCAGAGAATAAGTGCCCGGCCTGGTCGAACGTCACGGAGATTATGACCCGGGAGTTGGTGACGGTGACACCGGAAGTGACGTTTGAAGAGAGCCTGCGCTTGATGGAGCAGCACGGCGTTTACCACCTTCTGGTGCTGGGAGAAGGGGGCAAGTATCTGGGCATGATGTCAGTAAGCGATCTTCTGAAGGTGATGGTCTCGAGTGAAAAGGCACGAGCGGACATGCTCGAATCTTATGTGTTCCCGAGTCGCTAGGGTCGAAACGGAACTGACCGCGAACCATTAAATCACACCCGAAATTTCCCAAGAAGAGAACTATCGTTCCTCGTCCAGAGATTTGATTTCCCGATTCCGCCACAAAAATCATCCTACTCGCGCTGTTAGGTACCATTACTTATATACCTAACCTTGCAACAAATCGCTTATTTTGTGTTGCTTAGAAGTTGTTGAGGTAATTCCAAGAGTTGACTAAGACCCTCTTGTTTGGTTGACCATGTGCTGCTAGCCCGTATTGGGGGAACATGTCAGCAGAAGGTGCAAACAGCGGGGCAGTTCTGGGGAGGCCGGGAGCTGTGCCTCCCGATAACGTCCTCTTCGGGCAGTCGTCTGTGATGACTGAGATCCAGACGCGCGCCAGGCGGATTTGCCGCACCAATGTTCCGCTACTCCTTTGTGGCGAGGGAGGAACCGGGAAGGAAGCGCTGGCTCGGTGGATTCATAATAACTCCGAATATGCGAGTGGCGAATTTGTGAAGGTGAATTGCGCAGCCATCCCTGGGACGCTGCTGGAAAGTGAACTGTTCGGATATGAAAAAGGAGCGTTCACCGGCGCCAACAACGTGAAGCCTGGCCGGGTGGAGCTGGCGCACCGGGGAACATTGTTTCTGGATGAGATCGCGGACCTGGACCTGAATCTGCAGAGCAAGCTGCTGCATTTCCTTCAGGACGGAACTTTTTCGAGGATTGGCGATCAGGGCGAAAGAAAAGTGGACGCCCGGCTGATATGCGCCACCAACAAAGATCTGGAAGCGGAAACGATTGCAGGCCGGTTCCGGCAAGACTTGTTCTACAGGATTCACGTATTCCGCCTGCGGATGCCGCCGCTGCGCGAGCGGCGGGACGATATTCCGCTGCTTGCCGAATATTTCCGGAAGCAATTTGAAAAGCAATTTGAGATGAAGGCAGAAGCATTTCCGTCAGAAATGCTGGAGTACCTGAAGAATCTTGCCTGGGCCGGCAACATTCGTGAGTTGTCGAACGGAGTCGCGCGCTATGTGCTGCTTGGGCCGGAAGCGGCGATCCACCAGGAGATCCCGACGCGCCGGGCCAGGAGAGTGGTCACTGGTGCAGAAAATGGGGGACCGCAGGTTACATTGAAGCGCCTCTCCAAGGACGCGATCCGGGAAATGGAAAAAAATGTAATCCTGGAGACCCTTCGTGCTAACCAGTGGAACCGGCGGAAAACCGCGCTGGCACTGAAGATCAGTTACCGGGCGTTGATTTACAAAATACAGGATGCGGGCCTGGTTTCGCGGCGGGCGCCCATACGGCCGGCCGAAAACGATGGGCGGATAGGCCTCGCCCGAAACTGACTGCAGTCCAGATCGAAAAAACCTTCTGTTTGGACCTCCCGTTGTGCGAATTCACGATATCCTGCCATTCATAAGAAATGCTTAAGCAGCGGTGTGCTTGTGAGGCTTTTCCGGTCGCCGGAGAGGACGCTTGCTGTGATCGCAACGTGTGCCTGCAGATCGGTAACTGGTGGGGAGAATGATGAAAATTTATCTGACAGAGCTAAAAGGAGTGGTTGTAATCGAGCCAGAAGTATTTTCAGATGCGCGGGGATATTTTCTGGAGACGTACAACGCGAGGGCCTTCGCTGAAGCCGGAATACTCGACCTGTTTGTACAGGACAATCAGTCGATGTCGAAGCGCGGCGTGCTCCGCGGGCTTCATTATCAACGAGAGAAAGCGCAGGGGAAGTTGGTCCGGGTGCTGGCGGGAGAAATCTTTGATGTGGTTGTCGACCTTCGGCCGGATTCGAGCACATTCGGGAAGTGGTCTGGGTTCAACCTTTCTGCCAGAGAACAAAAGATGGTCTGGATTCCGAAGGGATTTGCGCACGGATTCTACACGCTGTCGGAAACAGCTCAGGTCAGTTATAAGGTAACGGAATTTTACGCGCCGGGAGACGAGCAGGTGCTTTTGTGGAGTGATCCAATCTTGGCGATACGCTGGCCGCTGCAGGGGGAGCCGATTCTATCGGAGAAAGACAAAAAGGGGCACTTCTTGCCGGAATTTTCCAAACCGGGCGGGTGAGTTCCGCCGTAACTTGGTTGGACCTCCTTCGTTCGCAGAATTCAGAATTCGGCAGTATGAGAGGCGAGGCTTCCAAGGGAACTCTAGGCATTAGCTTGTGGTGTCATTAACGAAACACGCCGGAGGGTCCACCCGCCTGCGAGTCAATTACCTAAGCAGTTGAGCATGGACCGAGTGAGCCTTTGCACTATTCTTGATGAGTAACTGTCCTGACCTTGCCCTCGACTTGGACTGGTGATTCTCCGACAACGCCAATCCAGAACTCCAATCTCTTTGTAAGTGGTTAATTTATAAATAGTTAAGTGAATTACTGCGCCCACCGGGGCCCTCTTAAAACCCTCCAACCCTGACATACTGGCCCCTGGTGCACGGAAGGGCAGGGCGAATCCTGTCTTGCGGACAGTGTAACCGGCTGTCCCGAATTTGTTCCTCTCGCCAGTAGTTTTACTAGTCCTAGTACCTATACCCTCGCTGTGTGGACAAGATCGCGGAGGGTAAGACCATGGGAACTAGGGGAACTGCTGTGGCCAAGGGGACGTGGACCAGGCAGCGACCTTCTAGTGCCCGGCGGAAGTTTGAGGCGACCCTTATAACCGCCGCGATTCTGTGCGCTGGCTTTGTAGGTGGATGTGCGGGTCTGGTGAGCGGCAGCAAAACGACCACTGGTCTTGCCGCCTTCCAGGTAAATCCGACGGCATTGAATTTCGGGAGCGTGGGGGTAGGCAAGAAGGCCACCCAGACGATCGCGGTGGCAAACACCGGCACCATGCCGGTTTCGATCACGCAAGCCACGCTTTCCAATCCGCAATTCAGCTTGACCGGTGTGACCTTTCCGATGTCGATTGGAACCGGCCAGTCGGGGAACTTCACAGTTGGCGTGACGCCATCGAAGGCCGGGACACTGACCGGGACACTTACGGTCCAGGGCAGCGACGGAGCAGCGCCTGCGACGGTGAATCTCTCCGCAACGGCAGTGGCCCCCGCTCCGCAGATTTCCTTGAGCAGCACGTCGGTTCAATTTGGAACCGTGGGTCTCGGGTCCACCAGCAACTTGAACGTGACGATCTCGAACACAGGTAATGCGGACCTGACGATTTCTGTGGTTTCGCTCACTGGTGCGGAATTCAGTGTGAGTGGAATCACAACGCCAAAGACCATTACTGCCGGCCAGTCGGCGCCGGTGACGTTGACCTTCAAACCGATAGTTGGTGGAGCGGCAGCAGCGACCTTGTCCATTACAAGCAACGATGCGGTGAATCCGACAATGAATGTCGCTTTGACTGGGACAGGGTCAACCGCAGCGTTTGGCCAGTTGCAGGCAAATCCACCCTCCGTGAGTTTTGGCAGTGTGAGCACAGGGAGCAACGCGACCCAGCAGATTACACTAAGCAACACCGGAACAGTCGCTGTTCATATTTCTGGCATCGCCGTGACTGGAGCCAGTTTTACTACGAATGGGATAACCACTCCTTTTACGTTGAACGCGGCGGCAACAGCGATTCTTAACGTTGTGTTTGCACCGACGACCGGGGGTGGTGCATCGGGGAATGTATCCGTGACCAGCGACGCAACCAACTCACCGCTCTCGATATCGTTGACAGGCACGGGAGCGCAGCCAGGGTTGAGCATTACGCCGGCGAGTTTCGCATTCGGAAGCGTGGTCGACGGGCAAACAAAGTCGCAGACCTTCACGTTAACGAACACAGGCAGCGCATCGCTGACGATTTCGCAGTTGGCGGTAAGCGGGTCGGGTTACAGCGTGAGCGGGTTGGCGACGCCGACGACGATAGCGGCGGGAGCCAGCACGACTTTTAGCGCCACCTTTGCCCCTAATACTGCCGGAAGTTTGCCAGGCACTATCACGATTACAAGTAACGCACCGACATCCCCCTCGGCGGTGGCCTTGACCGGGACCGGCACAGCGCCGCAACCGGGAGTGAGCGTTACACCGGCGGGGTTTGCTTTTGGAAGCGTGGTGGACGGGCAAACAAAATCGCAGACCTTTAACGTGACGAACACGGGCAGCGGAGCCCTGACAATATCGCAGCTGAGCGTAAGCGGGACCGGCTACAGCTTGAGCGGACTGGTGACCCCAAGCACAGTAGCACCAGGAGCAAGCGCGACTTTTAGCGCCACATTCGCGCCAACCACTGCGGGAAGTCTGCCGGGAACCGTCACGATTATCAGCAACGCGCCGACATCTCCATCGACGGTAACGCTGAGCGGCACCGGCGTCGCGGGGACAGTGATCCTGTCCGCGAGTCCAACGAGTTTGGCATTTGGCAATGTCAATGCTGGCGTAACCAGTTCCAAGAGCGTCACGCTGACCAACAACGGAACGGGGAATGTGACCATTTCACAGATAACCGTAAGTGCGAAAGATGTAACCACTAGCGGCGTCACGACGCCGGTAACCTTGACGCCGGGGCAAACCCAAACGTTGAATGTGACGTTTAATCCAACGGCGCAGGAGACAGTTACCGGGAATATTTCGATAACGAACTCGCAGGGGACCACTACTGTGGTCGCTGTCAACGGTACCGGCGTGCAGGCGGGGATCAGCCTGACGCCTTCCAGCGCAAATTTCGGCAGCGTGACCGTAGGCGCCACAAATTCCCAGACAATTCAGATCGGCAACACCGGGAATGGTGTCCTGACGATCACCCAGGCAAACGTTGCCGGAACTGGCTTCAGCCTGGCGGGATTGACACTGCCGCTTTCGATCAATCCAGGGCTCACGAGCACATTCAACGCCCAATATCAGCCTTTAGGTGCGGGTTCGGCGAGCGGAAGCATTTCGATTGTGAGCAACGCTGCGGTTTCACCGAGCGTAGTTGCACTGACAGGAACCGGCGTGGCCGCCACCCAGATTTTGTCGCTGAGCTCAACCTCCTTGAGTTTCGGGAACGTGAACACCGGGACGAGTTCGACGCAGACGGTGTCCGTTACAAACACCGGCAATGCGAATGTGCAGATTTCCCTAATCGCAGTGGCTGGAACGGGGTATTCACTGAGCGGAGCAAGCACGCCGATTACCCTGACCCCATCGCAGAAGCTGACCCTCAGCGTTATTTTCAACCCGACAGTTGCGGGCAGTGCAAGCGGAACGGTGGCGATCACCAGCAATGCGACCGGTTCACCGGCAACGATTGCGCTTTCGGGCAGTGGTGTAACGGCCGTGTCGCACACCGTCAGCCTGTCCTGGACAGCGAGCACGTCGGTGGTTTCCGGTTATAACGTGTACCGAAGTACAACTAGCGGCACAGGCTACGCGAAAGTGAATGGCAGCCTGGTTGGAGCCGTGAACTACACCGATTCGAGTGTCGCGAACGGCACAACTTATTACTACGTGACCACAGCCGTGGATAGCAGCGGGAACGAAAGCAGCAATTCCAACGAGGCGGTAGCAGCAATACCGTAATCGATTCACACAACTTCGCCAACTAAGAGGATTCCTCCACCGGTTCATGAGACGGCTCATCTCTCCGATGAAGCTGTAAGTACGCCCAGATAGACAATTGAGCCAACAGGGCGCCAGTCGAATCGATCAGGACATCGCCAATTCTGGCTTCGCGCATCGGCACGAAAGACTGGTGCCACTCATCGAGACCGGCGTAGCCCGCGGCTATCAGAAGCGCAATGAAGGCCCACTCGGGCCGCCAGTTGCGACGTTCGCCCCGAATACCATGAAAAACAGCGGCACTGAACATGCCGTATTCCGCGATGTGAGCGGCTTTGCGAATGCCGGAATGCAGAAGCCCCAGCGTGTTTTGGCTTGCGGAAGGGAAGAGCCAGTGCAGGAGCGGAATGATGATGCGCGAGGTACCCTCGCCGCTGAAAACGCTTGTGGAGAACCCCGAAATCATTAGCGCAATGCAGATTGCCGGAAGCCAGTAAGAGAGGCGTCGCATCATTACCAATTATCCGTTGATACCCCTGTCCTTCCCCTAACGGAGATTCTGCCTTCGGCGGTACTCGACGAGATACGCTTGCAAAGCCTCCTGCCAGGTGCGCAGAGCGATGCCGTAATTTGCCAGCGGCGTTGGAGAGAGGACGGAATATGCCGGACGCTGCGCCAAGCTCCCCGCTTCAGCGGATGTGATCGGGGAGATGGGAGTGCCCCGGCCTGCCCTGTGAAGGATTGCCTTAGCAAATTCGAACCAAGAGCACGTTCCTGAGTTCGTGATGTTCACGATGCCTTGTGCGTCCGCTCGAACCAGTTCCTGGATGGCGGCGGCGAGATCTTTCGTATACGTTGGCGAGCCGATCTGGTCCACCACAACTTTCAATTCGGGTTGGGTGTCGGCCGCATGCAGAATTTTTTCCGGGAAACAGGATCTGTTCGCTCCAAAAAGCCAGGAGGTGCGTGCGATCAGCCAAGGGCCGGCCTCTTCCTGGACTGCTTTTTCTCCGGCCGCTTTGGATGCGCCGTAGATGTTTAGAGGATTGACCGGGTCTTCGGGTTCATACGGACGAGTCGACGAACCGTCAAACACGTAGTCTGTGCTCAGATAGCAAAGTTTCGCACCTAGTTCACGCGCTACAACCGAGACGTTCCGGGTGCCGTCTCGATTCACGGCGAACGCCAGGCCTGGGTTCCGTTCGCTGCCATCCACATCGGTGTAGCCGGCGGACAGGATGATCCAGTCTGGGCGGTGCCTGGATGCTAGCCCGCGAACCTGTTCGAGATCGCGAATGTCCGCGTCGCGCGAACTCGCCGGAATGATTGTGTCTCCCGTCCAGTCCTCAACGAGGTCACTTCCGAGGAGGCCATTGGACCCAATGATCAGAATTCGCATGAATGGTTTGTTTCGGCGAAAGCCGGCACAGCCACCGAATGTCGTGGTCGGCCGCTTAGAGCTGCCACGCTACGAGTCAACATGAGAACGAAAGGTTTTCGCGCGGCGATCGTAGTGCCGCTGATAGTAGTTCCGATATTCTCCGGAACGTGCGTGAGCGAGCCACTCGGAATTGACCTGATACCACTCGATCGTTTTGCGGAGGCCCTCCTCAAAGCCGAGCAGCGGGCCCCAGCCGAGTTCGCGCCGAATTTTCGAGCTATCAAGCGCGTAGCGACGATCATGGCCCGGGCGATCCTGAACGTACTGAATCAATGAGTCGGACTTGCCGAGAAATCGCAGAATTGTGCGTACAATTTTGACGTTGGGTTCAGACTCACCGGAAGATACGTTGTAGACAGAACCCGGGGCGGCTTTCTCCAGCGCCAGTGCGATGGCACGGCAATAGTCCTCCACGAACAGCCAGTCGCGCTCCTGCATGCCGTCACCGTAGATCGGCAGGGGCTTGTCCTCGCTTGCGTTTGCGATCATCAGCGGAATTAATTTTTCCGGAAATTGAAAAGGTCCAAAATTGTTGGTGCAGCGCAGAATCACGGAGGAAACGCCGTATGTGTTGGCGTAGGCGGTGACAAGGTGCTCCGCGGAGGCCTTGCTTGCAGCATAGGGGCTGCGAGGGTCGAGCGGTGCCGCTTCCGTGAAAGCCTGTCCAGCGGGGGCGCTGCCATAAACTTCATCCGTGCTGATGTGGATAAACCGGATGCTGGGAAAAAGACGGGCCGCTTCCAACAAGGAGTGGGTGCCAATAATGTTGGTGTTGAGAAAAGGAGAAGCATCCTCAATGCTGCGGTCCACGTGGGTCTCCGCGGCAAAGTGGACCACGGCGTCAAATACCTGCCGGAAAAGCTCGGTGACGGCAGTCCGGTCGGTGATGTCGCCGCGAACGAAATGGTACCGCTGGTCCCGCGCGACATCGGCCAGATTCTCTGGGTTGCCTGCGTAGGTTAACTTGTCGAAATTGAAGATTTCGACGTCGCGGCGAGAATTCAAAAGAAAGCGAACGAAATTAGCGCCGATAAAACCCGCACCACCCGTGACTAGAACTTTCAATCACCGCCCTCCTTTCTCAAAATCAGAACTTTTCTCCGACTCGATTACTCCGTTCCGACTATTTTGAATTTTCGGAGGGCCGAGGGGGTTTGCCGCGTTTGGGCAACTTATTCGTGCCCGTTTCGGCGGCAAGATTTGTCACCCGTAGAAGGGATTCGAACGTTCCCGCGTCGCTCCACCAGCCTTCCAGGATGCTATGAGTGAGAGTCTTTTCTTTCAGGTACATATTGTTGACGTCGGTGATTTCCAGTTCGTTCCGCCAGCTTGGCCTGGTCTTGCCGATTTTCTCGAAGACCGTCGAATCATAGAAATAGATTCCGGTCACAGCATAGCTGGACTTGGGTTTTTTCGGCTTTTCTTCAATCCGCAGAATTTTGTCGCCGGAAAGTTCGGGGCAACCGAAGCGCTCCGGGTCGGGGACTTCTTTGAGAATGATGTGGGCGCCGCGCTTTTGTTTTTCAAAGATGTTTTTCGCCGCGACTATATTATTTTCGATGATGTTATCGCCCAGGACGACGCAAATCTTCTCATTTTCCACGAAGGGCTGCGCCAACCGAAGGGCGTCTGCAATTCCACTCTCTCCCTCCTGGTAAGTGTAATGAATGCGCTGGAGGCCGAACTCCTTGCCGTTCGATAGCAGGCGGATGAAATCGCCCGAGTTTTGTCCGCCGGTGACGACAATGACGTCGCGGATGCCCGCGTCCACCAGCGTCTGGATGGGATAAAAAATCATCGGCCGGTCATAGACGGGAAGCAAATGCTTGTTGGTAACGCGAGTCAGAGGATACAGGCGCGACCCCTTCCCACCGGCAAGCACAACACCCTTCATGGACGAGTTTCTCCTGGTCGCAAGTTTCCCACATTAAACTATTCGAAGTGCATGATTTTAGCGCTCGCACGAAAACCCCGAAGCCTAACGCTTGAACTGCCCAATCCCACGTGATTCTCCGCCTATTTTTTGGCTGAGAAGTTCAGTTGGGGCCAGAAATTGGACAGGCTAATTCAAGTTGGATCACGCCAATCAGAATCAGCCGCCGGAGAGTTGAGAAAGCGCGCTTCGCACCTGGTCTGCGAGCCGGGATTTGGGATCCAAATTGATAGCCTTCTCGAATTCAACCTTTGCTTTGGCAGGGTCATTGAGCTTTTGGTATGTGAGGCCAAGGTGATAGCGGTAAGTTTGATTATTGGGAGTGGCCTTCACCGCGTCTTCCAGGAGCGGTGCGGCAACAGTGTAGCCGCCGTTATTGTAGTAGGCCCATCCGAGGGTGTCCTTGGCGTTGGGAAGATTGGGAAGTCCCTTTCGGGCGGTCTGGGCCAGAGTCAGAGCAACAGTCGGGCTGCCACCATGCTCCAGTAGCAGATAAGCGAGATTGTTCGAGGCAAGAGGGTTTTCCGAATCGATCGTCAGAACCTTCTGATAGGTCGATTGGGCTTGCTGCCAGTTTCCAACCCGTTCATACAGGGCACCGAGCGAGATTTGCAGCCGGACATCCCTCGGGGAGAGTTCGATCGCCCGCTGGTAAAGCGCGATTGCTTTGTCTGGGGAACCATCCGCAGTGACCAATTGGGCGAGGAGGACCATGGCGGGAACATTGTTTTTGTCCAACGCGAGCACCTGGCTAGCCGAGTCCTCTGCGGGCTTCAGTTGCTTTGCCTGAACCTGAAGTTCGGCAAGCAACAGAAACAGGGCGGGCGCGTTGGGATTCCGTTTAATCTGCTCCTGAACAAAAGCCATTGCGTCGGCAGGCCTGTTTTTAGCTTCATCAACTTGAACAATGCCGCGGATCGCTTCTAGCGAATTTGGATCGCGAGCTAGTGCCTGGCGGAACATTGCCTCGGCGTCCGCCGTGCGTTTTTGCGCCAGCCGCAATTCTCCCATTTTCAGGAAATAGAGCGGATTCTGCGAACCCAACTTCTGCAGGTTCATCAAATCCGCCTCGGCGCCAATCGCATCTCCCTGATTCATTCGAGCGGTCGCGTGATAGAGATATCCGTCCGGGGAGTTCGGAGCGTGCTTCTTCAGTTGAGTGCTCAAGTCCTCCAGACTCTTCATATCTCCCTTGAGGGCGGCGTTTCTTGTCAGCGCGAGCCACGCTTCTGCAAAGTTTGGCCGGAGGCGCACGGCCTCTCGCCATTCACTCTCCGCTTGCTGAGGATTGCTTTTTTCGGCGAACGCCAGGCCCAATTGATAGTGACCTACCGCATTGTCGGGAGCTTGCTTGACGGCTGCCTGCAGTGTCGTTAGAGCTTCATCCGGCTTGTGCTGGCGCATCAGGATTTGGCCTTTGAGGATAAGGGCTTCCGCGTCCTGAGGAGATTTCTTCAAAATAGCTTCCGTGCGCGGGGAAGCATCGTCCAGTCGATTGTTGAGGATCAAAAGCTGGATATAAGTTCTTTGAACGGAAAGGTCTTCGGGATATTTCGCGGAGAGGGCCGCGAATTCGGCGACTGCCTTTTCAAACTGGCCACGCGAGAGATAGGAGTCGCCTAGCATCCGATAGGCAATTGGGTTGGAACTCAACTGATTCTTGGCGTCCGTCAGGACCTGCTCCGCCAGTTCCACGTGCCCTTGGGAGTAGTAAAGCGAGGCAAGTGTAGAGCGCGGAGAAATATCCTGAGGAGCGGCAGCAATGGCCGCCTGAAACTGTTTTTCAGCATCAGAGTCCCGTTTCAGCTGATGGTAGAGGGCGCCGAGCATCATGTAGGAGGCAACGGCTTTCGGCTCCAAGCTCTGTGCTTTCAGCAAATTGGACTCGGCGTCCTCCGGCTTGCCGGCACGCATCTGGAGTTGGGCCAGATTCAAATAAGTTGCTGCACGGTCCGGGGCCATCTTGACGGCATCATTGGCAACTTGAAAAGCATCCGCGGAATTACCAAGCGCCGCCTCGGCGTCGGAAAGAAGGAGTTGCGCCTCAACGTTATTGGGATTGGATTTGAGTACAAGTTGAGCGCGATCCTTCGCTTCCTGTCTCTTCCCCGCAGCAAGTTGTAACTGTCCAAGTTCGACCTGCGCTTCCAAATTCTCTGGCTGGAGTTCCACAGTTCGCTGAAGTTCGGCGAATGCCGCGGACCAGCTTTTCAGTTTGAGTTGGGTTTGCGCGAGTTTGAAGTGTGCTTCCGCGTAGCGAGGATCAAGTTGGATGGCGCGGCCGTAATAGATCAGGGCTTCAGGGTATTTTCCCTGGTCAAAACTCACGTTGCCCTTCGCAAGAAATTTCTTGGGATCGCGATTGCAGCCGGCACAGAAAATCAGGAGAAGCAAAAACAGGGCAGCGGGAATTCGGCGGAAAGCCCGCATCGGAAAATAGGAGACTCCGAAGTGGAATACTCTGGATTTCATGTTCGCTGGCAAAAGCAATTTTGCACCCCTATCCCGTCCGGTCGCAAGCGGCGTCCTGGGTCAGCGTTAAATTTAAGAGAATCTGTCGGATAAGACACAGGATATTGGGTAAGTTGGAGTGTATCAGTAATGTCGGGGGAGGAGGGTGGTTGCGGCACGGGGAGAGGGGAATCGAGGGGATAATAGGGATATTTTTTTTCCACTTTCCGAGGCCTAAGCGGGTGTTGTGCAGTCGAGTTTAGATATTGCCTTCCGCGGAAAACTGTAACTTATTGATATTGCGTTGGTTGTCCGCCTGTGGGAAAATCAACAAGGATATTGGGCTATTTCTGCGTGGTTATCCTCGTGCATCTTTCTTTCCTCGGGGGCGACGCTTGTTTAGTCTGCCCCGGACCAAGTCTTAGGGCGGCTCGATAGCGAGGTCGTTGGAAATGGTACGCAACGGAGAAATTTCGGTAGCGGATGTGAAGCGAATCCTTCGCCGCTACTGGTGGATTCCTGCTTTCATAACGGTGACGCTGGGCGCAATGGGCTTGGCGGCCTCACTCGTTCTTCCAAAGAAATATACGTCGTCAACGCTGGTTCTCGTCGAGCCGCCGACTGTTTCCAAGATCCTGGTCCAGCCGGTAATTACAGACGACCTGAATCAGCGGATGGCCTCCATGAAGGCGCAGATTCTGAGCCGGTCGAGGTTGGAACCAATCATTAATAAGTTCAACCTGTACCCCGTTGAACGAAAGACAACCCACATGGAGGATTTGGTCGAAAGGCTGAAGAGCGCGGTGCACGTTGAATTGATCGAGCCGCTGGCCGGGTCGGCCGACAGGGACCCGCCAGGCTTCAATGTCAGCGTGACGTTTGACAATCCCCAGTTGGCCCAGCAGATCTGCCAGGAAATCACCTCGATGTTTATGGAGCAGAACGCCTCGGGGCGCGTCGAGAAAGGGAATAGAACGACGCAATTTTTGACCGAGCAATTGAATGAAGCAAAGGCCAAACTCGACGAACAGGACAAGCGACTGGCCCAGTTCAAAGCGGAGCATTTGGTTTCCATGCCGGAGCAGGAACAGACCAATCTAGCTCTTCTGGGCGGATTGAATACACAATTGGATGCCGCCACCCAGGCTCTAACGCGCGCGCAGCAGGACAAGTCGCTAAATGAGACATTGCTTTCCAACCAGGAGGCTAGCTGGAAGGGTGCACAGGCGGGATCGCAGAACCCGGAAACTCAGGATCAGGAGTTGGCGGCGCTGCAGGCGCAGCTATCGTCATTACTGGCAAAATACACTCCGGAACACCCCGACGTGATCAAGGTGAAAGCCCAGATTGAAGAGCTGAATCGAAGAATGGCCGCGGCGCCAGCCCCGAAACCAGCGGCTGCAGCGTCCCAAGCCGCACTTCGCGAGCCGCCCGCGATTCAACAGTTGCGAACTAGGATTAAGCAGGATGAATTTACGATTGCCGAGATGACCAAGCGTCAAGGACAGATTCAGGATCAGATACGAGCGATCCAGGGCAGGTTGCAGGCGAGCCCCGTGGTGGAGCAGCAGGTGAAAGAACTTACGCGGAGCTACCAGACTGCTTCGGAGATCTACAATGATCTGCTGAAAAAACGGGAATCTTCCGCCATGGCCACGGATCTGGAACACGAGCAGCAGGGAGAGAACTTCAAGGTTTTGGACGCGCCGAGTCTTCCTTCTTCGCCGTCGTTCCCGAAGAAGTCTATCTTTGTTGGCGGAAGTATCGGAGCAGGACTGGCGTTGTCTCTCGGAATTCTCTACCTGCTCGCCATGAGTGACAAGGCAATGTACTCGGAGCGCGACGTCGAGCTTTGCCTGAAGCTGCCGGTACTGACGACGGTTCCCAGTTTTGACGTCCGAGGACACGGAAACGGATAGCAGCAAGAAATTTGATGGTAACGGCAAGAAAGCTACAGATTGAACTCAGGATTGTGATTGAGAAGGACTGAAAAGAGCGAACGATGAGCCGGATCCACGAAGCCTTAAAAAAAGCCGCGGAAGAACGCAGCGCTCAGACCGTAAATCGCGCTACCGCTGATTTGGTGGATCTTTCGATCCAAGAAGAAATCGCCGTAAATCAGCCGGCAAACGGCGGGGCTCCCCTGAAGCCTCGCGTTACCCAAAAATCGGATCCCGGGGTTCTGCGATTCGAGGAGTTCGCGAAACGCTGCACCCACGTAAAGTGGAAGGTAGATTCGGACGCGGGCATTTATGCCGCCCATGCAAACAATTCCGTCGGCGCCGAGAAATTCCGGACCTTGCGTTCGCGACTTTACCAGGTCGCTTCGGTGCAGCCCCTGAAGCGAATTCTAATCACAAGCAGCACTCCCGCTGAAGGCAAGACGTTTGTTGCCGCCAATCTTGCGCAATCTTTCATCAGGCAGGAAAACCGGCGCGTCCTGCTGATCGACTCGGATCTGCGTGCTTCCCGTCTGCATCTTCACGTGGGAGCTCCGGATACACCCGGCTTGTCTGATTACCTTCGAGGCGATGCAGACGAATACCAGGTCACCCAGGTGGAACAGGATGGAAACCTGTGCCTGATCCCCGGCGGCAGTGAGGTTTCGAACCCCAGTGAACTGCTGCATAGCGATCGAATGAGACAATTGCTTGAACGAATGTCGCAGATCTTCGATTGGATCATCCTGGATTCTCCACCGGCACTGGCGGTGCACGACGCCAGCATCCTGGCCGACATGTGTGACGGCGTGCTTTTTGTGGTGAGGGCGGGATCAACAGATTTCGAGCTGGCTACGAAGGCTTCTTCGGAATTTCGGGAAAAGAATTTGCTTGGCGTCGTGCTGAACCGCGTGGATAAAGGCGATTCCTATGGCGGTTATTACTACGGATACGGTTCTCAGCATGAAGGCGAGCCGAAAACCAGGGACTGATTCAGGACTGAAATTTCCTCTGTGAGTTGTTCGGCCGGAAAATGTTGGCTACGACTGCTGCGTGGCAACAATTGGAGTGGGCGTTTCACCCTTGCGCAACGCCCAGTATACGGGCAGGAGTAGCGCCAATCCGATCAAAAAAAACACGATTCCGCCCTGGTGATGCAAACTTCCGTTCAGAAAAGAGGGGTTGACATAGTTCGCCAGCAAAGTCAGCGTGGCGATCCGAATCCCATTTTTTATGAGCATCATGCAGAGCCCGGCCGCCACAAATGCCAGCTTTTTCCAGAGCGGACGGAACGCAAAATGGGCTACGAGCAAAGCCAGGATCACAAGAGCCAAGCTCGAGCGTATTCCGCTGCATTCCCGAGCCACTTCAATTGACATGACCGGAAGTCGAAAAACAAATCCCTGGCGCAATACAGGGGCACCGCTCAGATTGAACAGGACCTCGGCAATGTCCGCGGAACCTGCTTGCAAGCCGTAAATGACTTGACCAAGGATTCGATCCGGGATGGGAATCACAAAAAGCAAAAACGCCAGTGCAAAGCTGGAAGATCTGGCCGCGGTCGTGCCGAATGTGAAGACGAAACCGGCAACCACGGAAAGTATCAAGGATAAGGCATAGCCGCTTAAGCGAGTCTTAGCAGCGCAAGAGTCGCAGCTCAGGGCGAGGACGGCCATCAGGATTGATGGCACGAGAAAAGCGCTCGCCGGCCAGATGCTGAAACCGGCCTCAGGAAGCAATTGCTTTCTTTCGGTGTAGAGAAGCCATGCGGTAATGAAGGGAATCAGCAAGATGTGAGACGAGGTCTCATCCTGGTTCGCAAGCTGGAAAAGCGCATAAACAGGCTTCACAAAGAGCAGAAGGGAAATAAAGACCCAAGCTCCAAAAATCATCCACCGACTCGACGGGCGAGCAGAATCAAGGGTCAAGAAAAGATCCTTCCCAGGAAATCCAGGGCGAAAATTGGATCTGCGGCAACTTCGAATTCCGAGGTTTCCCAAAGTCAGGGAGAAACCCATAGCATCCGCAGTGAATGTCCGATCCCAGTATTCCAGATATTCGGGAAAAGATGGCAAAGCCGATTTGAGTTGATGCCGCATACAGCAATCGCGAAAACTGCCAGCTCAATTGGCAGTCGGTGAGCGGGGAGACACTCCAGGCGCCGCCATTGAACTGAACGTGGATTCGGGCACGGATGACACCGCTGCAAGACCAGTGATTTACACCCTGGTGTGTGGAGACTTGCTAGGAGTCTTTTAGAGCCCCGAGGACGACCTGGCACGGTGGCATTGAGGTTTTCTCTTCTCTCGCGAGGGGCCAAATTGCTGAAAAACAAGACCATTTGCCAGATAACGGAGGCTGTTGACAAGCCTTAAAAGACTTGTTTTCAGTGTATTAACAATAGGTCTTAAGTGGCTCGAAAACAGATTGAGGAACCCGATTGCAACAATAGGGCATAGCTTTTCTCATTGCCAGTGGTCCAATCGTTTCGCGACTTGAGCTTCCAAATACGACCTTCTTTAAGTCGTTTTAAATGAACATCTTAAAAAGACACCTCCAACGGAAACGCTGGTCGCTCCCCGTAGCCGACTGGCAGGGTAATTGCCTTTATGGGGGTGACAGTTCGCTGGGACTGTAACGGCGATAGCCTACCGAGCAGACCAGTATGGATAGGAAACGGGCAGAAAATTGAACGAATCAATGGAAAGTACGCCAAGCGATTCAACCTCCAAGCCCTCTTGGTACGCGCTCCAGGTCCGGTCCCGCAAGGAAGGATACGTAGCCTCGCAGATCGAGGGGCAAGGCTATGAGTGCCTGTTGCCGACCTACAAGAGCGTTAGGAAGTGGTCGGACCGGGTAAAAGAGGTCGAGCAGCCTCTCTTTCCGGGCTACCTTTTTTGCCGATTTGATTTTCAGAATCGTCGCTCCGTGATTACGACCCCGGGTGTGCTGCAGATTGTCGGGTATGGCCGTACGGCCATCTCTGTTTCTGACGAAGAGATCCAGTCGCTGCAACTTGCAGTGTCTTCCGGGATGCCCAAGCAGCCATGGCCGTACCTGGAAGTCGGCCAGCGTGTCCGCGTGAATTACGGGACATTGAGCGGTCTCGAAGGAATTCTGGTCAACGTGAAGGGTAACCACCGGGTAATTCTCTCGGTGACGCTCTTGCAGAGATCGGTAGCAATGGAAGTGGAAACCTCGTGGCTCTCCGTTGTGAAGGAAGAACCTCGGGAAAGCATGGCACAACGGATACTTCGCCCGATCCAAGTGCCGACGGGACTATAAATTCAATCGGACAGGAATCGGAGCAAGACAGATGAGTCCAATGGAAGCGCTAGCGCGGCGAGAAAATGAAAGGCCCAAGGTGGAGGTTCGCACCCATTTGTCGGTGCCGAACATGGGCAACACACCGCCAAGGATGTTGCTGCATGAGGACGCGTTCGTCTCCATGCTGTATCTGGAACGCCGCCGCGCGGAACGTGCCCAAAACCGGTTCGTGCTGATCCTTGTGGATGTGCAGAAAATCATGGAAGGGATTTCCGGCAAAGACCGCATGGTCCAACTGCTGGCGAAATCGCTGTCTGAGGCCACCCGAGAGACGGACATCATCGGTTGGTATCTTGAGAACAGCCTGATGGCGGTGATCGGAACTGAACTCGGAAAAGCCAGCAACGAAGTTGTGCAGAAAAGGTTTCTGGAAAAACTGCGCGGCATTTTCGAATCGACGCTCGGAAAAGAGAAGAGCGCGTCCATCTTCGTTTCGTTTCACTTTTTCCCGGAAGAATACGGCAACGGAGCGAACGATCACTCCGCAAACATCAAGTTGTATCCAGAAATTCAGAAGCGTGATGACGCGAGGAAAGTTCCTCTGGCGATCAAGAGAGCCATTGATCTTGCCGGCAGCGTTGCGGCACTCGCCTTTCTCTCCCCCGTTTTTGCGGCCGTGGCTCTGGCGATCAAACTGACTTCCAAAGGCCCCGTGCTTTTCAAGCAGGAGCGCCTTGGCCAACATGGAAAGACATTCACTGTGCTGAAGTTCCGCTCGATGCGGACGGATTGCGACCCCAAGATTCACCAGCAGTACGTCGAACAATTCATCGCCGGCCAGGTGGATGGAAACTCGGAAGCGGCGGCAAAGCCGGTGTTCAAGATTCAAAAAGATCCGCGCGTGACTCCAGTGGGCCGTTTTATTCGCAAGTCCAGCCTGGATGAACTGCCTCAGTTCTGGAATGTGCTGCGAGGTGATATGTCCCTGGTTGGACCCCGCCCGGCGCTCGCCTACGAATTCCGGAAGTACGAGGTGTGGCACCGCCGCCGCGTTCTGGAAATCAAACCCGGCATCACGGGCTTGTGGCAGGTTGAAGGACGCAGCCGGACGCGATTCGATGAGATGGTGCGCCTGGACCTGAAGTATGCGCGCGCTTGGTCTGTTTGGCTGGATCTGAAAATTCTGGCGCAGACACCCGGAGCTGTGATCCAAGGCGAGGGCGCGCACTAAGCGAATGAGCCCAGTCGTCGCCCCGGAAAACTTCAGCGCAAGTGCATCCGCCAGTTCGGCCAGACAGCATTTCTTCTCTAGCAGTTCCTCTGTGATCGCTCCACAACGCGCCGTTGCCCCCGGCGCCGTCTAGTCCGAGGAAGTCTCAAGGAGTTCAACGATGCGTATCGGTGTGATTGGTTACGGTTACTGGGGTCCGAATATCGTCCGGAATTTTCATTCCCAGGATCATTGCGAAGTGGTTCTGGTGGCCGATCGCAATGCAAATTGCGAACCTCGCCTGAAGAAAACTTTTCCGGGGATCGGATTTACAACCGATGAAAATCAAATCCTGACTTCGCCTGAAATTGACGTCGTTGCAGTGGTTACTCCGGTTTGGACCCATTTTGAATTAGCCAAGAAGGCGCTGGAGAACGGCAAACACGTGTTTGTGGAGAAACCATTCACCTACAGCGTGGCGCAGGGCGAAGAACTGGTGGAACTGGCCGCGCGGAAAAACCTGAAAATCATGGTGGACCACACGTTCTTGTTCACCGGCGCGGTGCGGAAAATTAAGGAATTGGTCGACAAGAAAGAACTCGGCGACCTCTACTACTACGACGCGCTGCGTGTAAACCTTGGATTGTTCCAGCACGATGTAAACGTGATCTGGGATCTGGCGCCGCACGATCTTTCGATCATGGATTACGTGATTGGAGAAAAGCCGGAAGCCGTGGTTGCCACCGGGGAGAGGCATCTGAACGGAGTGGAGGACGTGGCGTTCATTACGGTCTACTTTCCAAAACATATTATCGCTCACGTAAACGTCAACTGGCTTTCGCCTGTGAAGGTGCGGACTACTCTCATCGGCGGCGAAAAGAAAATGCTGGTCTGGAACGATTTGGAAGCCGACGAAAAACTGAGGATTTACGACAAGGGAGTCAGCATGTCCACGAATCCCAGCAACCTGCACCAGTTGCTGGTGAGCTACCGCTCGGGCGACATGTGGGCGCCTCAGGTGGAGCAAGTGGAAGCGCTGCGCGCAGAGACAGCCTACTTCATCAAGTGCATCGAGGAAAACACCAAGCCATTCAACGATGGCGAAGCCGGACTTCGCGTGGTGCGAATTCTGGAAGCCGCCGATCGATCGATTCGCAGCCGTGGGGAGGCCATATCTCTGTGAACGACTACGTTTGCATCGCGCCCAGCGTAAAGCTGGGGAAAGACGTAAAGCTGTCGAAATTTATCAATCTTTACGGATGTGAGATCGGTGACGGCACCAAGATCGGAGCGTTCGTCGAAATACAGAAAAACGCCAGCGTCGGCCGGTGCTGCAAGATCTCCAGCCACACCTTCATTTGTGAAGGAGTGGAAATTCAAGACGATGTGTTTATCGGGCACGGCGTGATGTTTATCAACGATGTTTATCCGCGGGCAACGGCTGCGGGCGGGGGCCTGCAGACAGAAGCAGATTGGAAAGTGGAGAAGACCAGGATTTGCAAGGGAGCTTCGGTCGGATCGGGCGCAACGATTATGTGCAACATCACTGTTGGTGAAAACGCGATTGTCGGCGCAGGCAGCGTTGTGACCAAAGACGTCCCCGCGAATGCGATCGTGGCCGGGAATCCGGCGAAGTTTTTGAGATTCGTTAATGAGGAGAAAAAGTAAAGACATGGCAAACCCGACGAAGATTCCATTCCTTGATCTTGTGACCCCGCACCAGGAACTCCAGGAAGAACTGCTGGCGGTTGTGAAAAAAGTCTTCAGCAATGCGGGATTCATTGGTGGTCCGATGGTTGAGGAATTTGAGCGGGAGTTCGCGGCATTTTCCGGCGCGAAGTATTGCGTCGGCGTGAATAGCGGTACCGACGCTCTGCGTTTCGCCTTCATGGCCGCGGGTGTGCAACCGGGCGACGTCATCATCACCGTCCCGCACACGTTCATCGCGACCACGGAGGCCATCTCCCAGGCTGGCGCACACATCGCATTCGTGGATATTCACGAACAGACCTACACGATGGATCCAGAGAAACTTCGCGAATATCTGGAGACTCGCTGCGAGTTTAACAGCAGGACTGGTGAAACAATCGAGCGCGGGTCGAAGCGGCGCGTCGTGGGAATCGTCCCCGTGCATCTTTACGGGCAGACTGCGGACATGGACCCAATCCTTGAGCTGGCGGAAAAGCACAATCTGTTCGTGATCGAAGATGCTTGCCAGGCTCATGGAGCGCAGTATTTTTCGAAGAAAGACAACGCGTGGAAACTTGCGGGCTCGATGGGCAAAGCCGCGGCGTTCAGCTTCTACCCGGGCAAGAATCTGGGCGCGTGCGGAGAAGCTGGGGCCGCCACGACGAACGATTCTGCGATGGCGGCACGCATGAAGATGATCCGCGATCACGGGCAGGCCAAAAAGTATTACCACGACATCGAAGGCTATAACGGACGGCTGGATTCAATTCAGGCGGGCTGGCTTTCCGTGAAACTTAAGCACCTCGCGAAATGGAATGAAGCGCGGCGAACCCACGCGCACCGCTATCACGAACTGCTGTCGGAAGCGAAAGGTTCGATTGTGGTCCCAGTGGAGGCTCCCTGGACCAAGGGCGTTTATCACCTATACGTTGTGCGCGTGCAGGATCGCGAAGCGTTCCAGGGCGCGCTGGCGGAAGCTGGTATCGGCACCGGAATCCACTATCCCATTCCGCTGCACCTCCAAAAAGCCTACGAAAACCTCAACTACAAGAAGGGCGATTTCCCGGTCACGGAGCGGGTCGCGCCGGAGATCGTCTCGCTGCCAATGTTCCCGCAACTCAGCGAGAGTCAGCGGAGTGAAGTCGCCAACAAAGTGCTGGAATTTTGTGCTTCCAAAGTGAGCACGCCTAATTCTTAGATAAGGCTGCGTGCAAGCCTGCGTATAAAACGGAACAATGCGGTTATTTCGTTGAAGATCAAACTTTTGACGCGGCTTCATTGTTCCTGTCAAATTCTTCCCAAAATGATGGCGGCCGATTCCGGGTTTCCGCATCGGCTGATTTCGCAACAGGCCATCGGGACTCATCGTCGATAAACATGCTTTCCTTATCTTCAAATGGAATTCAGATTCCTCGCCTTGACCGGTTGGCCACAATCTATTTGTGTCATCCACTGAGCCGTATCTTCCGGCGCTCTACTGCTGCCCGAGTTCCTATGTTGATGTATCACAGCGTCTCGGAAAACCTGTTTGGCAAGGTTCATCCTTACACGCAGATTAATACGACTCCGTCTGTGTTTGCCTCTCAGATGAGATGGCTGCGTCGCGAAGGGTACCACACCGTAAATCTATCGGAGCTACTGCCCGCTCTGGATGCGGGGAAGGATCTCTCGAAAGCCATCGTCATCACTTTCGATGACGGGTACATGGATTTTTACCTGGAAGCTTTTCCGATCATGAAACAGTGCGGCTTCAGAGCAACGATTTTTCTGGCCACCGACCGCATTCAAGACAGTCCCGTGAAAAGCGAGGGTGCGGATTACCTGACCTGGCAAAAGGTCCGCGAACTGCACACCGAAGGATTTAGTTTCGGATCGCATACGGTGACCCACCCCGATCTCAGGTCGTTAGACCCGGAACAGATCGACTATGAACTGAGCTGTTCCAAGGAAACCATCGAACAGAAGATTGGCGCCGCTGTCGAGTCTTTCGCGTATCCGTTTCCGTTCCCAGAAGAGGATCGGGATTTCATGCGCTTCCTAGCGGACGCCCTGGAGAATAATGGCTTCCTGAACGGAGTATCCACGATCATTGGAAGAGTCACGCGGGAAAACAATCGATTCTTCCTGCCTCGGCTACCTGTGAATTCCTGGGATGATCTGGAGTTTCTGCGCGCCAAGCTCGAGGGTGGATACGACTGGGTGCACGGCCCACAGTGGTTTTACAAATTTGTACACCACAACATTTCGCCAATGCAGCGAGCCAGCGTTTTCAAGTGGGAGGCGGTGAAGTAATGAAGCAAAACTCTTCTCAGCAGCAACTACAGACTCTCCCGGAGAAAGAGCAGGCGACTCCGGGTGCAAGCGAGAACGTTATGACTGAAACTGTGAAACGTCCCCACGGCTCTACGCGGTCGTTGCCCGGGAACAAAGGAACCACCAGGAAAATCTGGATTGATCTCGATAACTCTCCCCATGTTCCGTTTTTTCTGCCGATTGCCGATGAGCTTAAGAAGCGGGGCTACGAAGTGATTTTGACGGCGCGCGATTCCTACCAGGTGTGCGACCTCTTGAAGTTTCACAACGTGTCCTGCAGAGTGATTGGCAAACATTGGGGCAAGCACCGGGCGTTTAAGATCTTCGGCACATTTGTCCGCGCACTGCAACTGTCCATGTACATTCGGAAAGAAAAAGTGGACTTGGCAATCTCGCACGTGTCGCGGTCTCAGCTACTCTGTAGCTTTCTGTTAGGTATCCAGACGCTGACGATTGCCGATTACGAGTTTATCGCGAAGCTGGGCTTCCAGAAATCTGACTGGCTTTTCATGCCCCAGTCTATCGAAGACTCGACTGCGCCGAAAGCCAAGCACGAAGTGATGAAATATCCCGGATTGAAAGAAGATGTCTACGTTCCCAGATTTCGGCCAGACCCTGCGCTGAAAAAGCAGCTCGGATTTTCCGCCGGGGATCTGATCGTGACCGTTCGGCCGCCTGCCACGGAGGCCCACTACCATAATCCCGAGGGTGAGATTTTGCTCGATGCCACCCTGCGAATGCTCGTGGAGCGGCCTGAGGCCCGCGTGATTCTGCTCCCCCGAAATGAAAGACAGGACAAAATTCTCAGGAAAGACTGGGGAGAGTGGATTAAGAAACGCAAGATCATCATCCCGGACGAGGTGGTGGACGGCCTGAATCTGATCTGGTTCTCGGATCTGGTCATCAGCGGGGGCGGAACAATGAATCGCGAGGCAGCCGCGCTAGGCGTCCCGGTCTATAGCATCTTCCGGGGACAGATCGGCAGCGTGGATAGGTATCTGGCCACGAGCGGACGCCTGGTGCTGATTGAGAACGTGGATGAGCTTAAAACCAAGGTTCGCCTGGTTCGGCGCGAGACTGCCGACGAGAACAGCATCGAACGTGGCCGCGCCCTGGAATGTATTGTGGCCGGAATCAGCTCCATCGTTGAGAATCATTCGCTTCCCAAATTCTCCTGAGGATCTTCAGTCTGGTATCGCCGCCGGCCAGGGAGAAAAAGCTGCAGGGCATAAATACACAAGGAAAGCATAGGCCGAACATTCAGGCTCGCTGAACATCAGGAACAAAACGTGGCCCAACCTAAAAACATCAAAATACTAAGCGTCGTTGGCGCTCGACCGAATTTCATGAAAGTCGCGCCAATCATTGCGGCGATTCGCGAGCACAACGAGCGAACCACCGGATGCAAGATTCACCACGTGCTCGTGCACACCGGGCAACATTACGACGCCATCATGTCCGATCAATTCTTCGAGGATCTGCGCCTGCCCAAGCCGGATGTGCATCTTGGCGTGGGGTCGGGTTCCCACGCCAAGCAGACTGCCGAAATTATGGAGAAGTTTGAGGCTGTGCTGCTGGCAGAGAAGCCGCAAGTGGTCATCGTGGTCGGGGACGTTAATTCGACGGTGGCGTGCGCGCTGGTTACTTCCAAGATTTCTTTCGACTCCAACGGGTCCCGGCCGCTGATCGCACATGTCGAAGCGGGGCTTCGTTCCTTTGATCGTGGGATGCCCGAGGAAATTAACCGGGTTTTGACCGACCACCTGACCGATTTGCATTTTATTACGGAGGAAAGCGGTCTTCGGAATCTGCAGAACGAAGGGATTGCTCCGCACAAGGTTCATTTCGTTGGCAACACAATGATCGATTCATTGCTTGCATTCCACGGGAAGGCGGATGAATCGAACATCCTTGAGACTCTTAGCCTACGCCGGCGCAGCGCCTCCAACGGACATGGAGATTCCATCAAGCGATACGCGCTGCTCACTTTGCACCGGCCTGCAAACGTGGACAATCGTGAGACCTTCCTGAACATTCTTGGCGGGTTGGAAGAATTGGGAAAAACCTGCCCCATCATTTTTCCGGTCCATCCGCGAACCCAACAACGAATTAAGGATTTTGGCTCGACGATGCCTGTGGGAATGAGCACGGCGGAGAACCCTGGCGGCGAGGCTGAAATGACGAACGGTCGCACCGGCATCGTCCTGACGAACCCGCTGGGTTACCTGGATTTTCTCTGTTTGATGAAGCATGCGGCCATCGTAGTGACAGATTCGGGAGGGATTCAGGAAGAAACCACTTGCCTGAAGATCCCCTGTGTCACCGTGAGAGAAAATACAGAGCGGCCGGTTACAGTGGAGGGCGGAACGAACGTTATCGCGGGAACAAAAAAAGAAAATATCCAGGCCGCCATCCGTGGCCAACTTGGCAGGACCGGCGGCCAGGCGCCAAAGAACTGGGACGGCCTCGCGGCACACCGCATCGTCGAGGTCCTGGTGCGCGCACATGGCGAGGACCGTAAATTCTAATGTCCCATTTGCCAATCTCGCAAAGGCAGGTCGAAGAGAGCGTGTTTCTGATGGCACTGTTTGTACACGCGCGCATTGAAATTCAGAGGAGCGTGTTGATCCACGCATGAGAATTGTCCTGTTAGCAGTCGATGACGAATTTGCCGGTGAGATCCAGCACCCGCTTTACGAAATGCACCCTGAATGGATTGTCGGGTCGGTCATATCGTCACGCATGATTTACAAGCGGTCAAACCTTGGGGCCGCCCTGTTCACATTGCGGACCTGCGGCCTGAGATTCCTGATCGAAATGGTCCATATCAAGCTCTTAAGGCTGTTTCTCGACCGGAAGAAAAAAGTTCTGCCAACGCAAATGGCAAAGCAGTATAGAGTCGAACAATTTGTCAGCGCGGATATCAACGACGACGAAAGCATTGCAAAATTGAGGTCGTGGCAGCCCGACCTGATCATTTCCACAAATTTCAGCCACTATATTGGCAAGACAGTGCGGGAATCGATTGCCCAATACGGCTGCTGGAATCTGCACAAGTCTTTGTTGCCCCAATACCGGGGAATGGCACCGAGTTTTCATGCGCTTCTGGAAGGTGCCAAAAAAGTAGGCGCGACGTTGCACGTGGTTGCGAAAGGCTTTGACACCGGGGAATTGCTGGCCCAGGCAGAAGTTCCCGTGACCGATACCGATAGCGTTTACAATTTGAACAGAAAAACATCCATCGCCGGGGGCCGGCTTTTGGCGTCTTTTCTTGATAAGTACGATCCCCATTCCACAAAGGCTGTGCCCCAGCCGACCGGGGACTGGAAGAACTACACGTACCCCAACCCGAAAGAAGTCAGCGAGTTTCTGAGAAAGGGACTTCGATTTTACCGGGCAGACCATGTATAACACCGCGGCACCATTTGATAGCAAGAGCCGGGAAGGCCGGGAAGTCCTCGCTTCCTTCCACGCCCATACTAAATGTCCGCCTTCCATGACCGGGCAGATCAGTTGTTCGCCGGGAAATGGCCCCGATGGATTTTTCAAGCTGGGCGACACCAGGTTGTATGGCCGGGTGAATGGAAGTTCCGCCTCGCGCGGGCCGGCTGAGCCGTTGGAACAGGCTGATTCGCAACTCAAAAATGAGGGTGGTTCGATAGAGTTGCCGTTCGATCCGAACGAAATCATCGACAATCTTCGCCTGGAAAAGTACGTCCATTCAGCGAACGGGCAAATTTCCTATATCTCCAACAGTAAATCGCTGTCGCGGCGGCTCTACTACGCCATCCGGCCGTTGTTGCCGGTGCAAGTCCGGCGCCATTTGCAAAAGGTAGCGCTTCAGGACTGGTCGAAAATCAGTTTTCCAAACTGGCCGGTTGACACGACGGTGGAAGATTTCATCGACTGGTTGTGGGTGCGCATACTTGAAAAGAGCGGAGAAACACGGATCCCGTTTATCTGGTATTGGCCGGATTCCTTTCACTCATGCGCGATAATGACTCACGACGTCGAGACCGGCGCGGGACAAGATTTTTGTCCGACCATGCTACGGATCGAGCGGGAGTGCGGAATCAAGTCCGCATTCGAGCTCGTTCCAGAGGTCAGGTATCCGATCTCCCGTGACGTAATGGAGCAAATCCGCGAGGCGGGCAGCGAAGTATGTGTCCACGGATTAAACCATGATGGACGGCTGTTCAGCTCGGAAGAAATTCTTCGGACGCGCGCGAAAGCAATCAACCAGTATGCCAAGGAATGGGGAGCGCGGGGATTCCGGTCGCCAGTGATGTACAGGAATTTTGAGTGGTATGACGCGTTCAGTTTTTCCTATGACATGTCCGTGCCGAATGTCGCGCATCTGGATCCGCAACGCGGCGGGTGCTGCACCATATTTCCTTATTTTGTCGGCGACATTCTAGAGCTCCCGCTCACGACGATTCAGGACTATCCCCTGTTCAACATCCTCCGCACGAATCCAATGGAGATGTGGTCGAAGCAGATTGATTTGATAGCTGCAAGGCACGGGCTTATCAGTTTCATTGTCCATCCCGACTACATCATGGAGCGGGAGAGGCAAGAGTTGTATCGCGAGCTTCTGCTGTTGTTGAAGCGGTATAACAGCGAAAAAAATGTTTGGCTAGCACTGCCGGGAGAAGTAGACGAGTGGTGGAGGGATCGCGCCGGAATGAGCCTGGAATGCAAAGATGGGGAATGGCTTGTTCGAGGGAAAAATTCCCACCGGGCGAGTGTTGCTTACGCAACGCTCGAGCATGGCAAACTTAGCTACATCGTGCCTGAGAAAAATAAGGAACTGACTGCAAGTCGACAAAGTTAATGGACGAAAACCCGCAAGAAGCCAATCCCCTAAAGCCGAACGATTCTTTGAGGTCTGTGCAGTCGGCCACAATGAAGCTCCTGGCCTATTGCCAGGCCCGACAATGGGCGGGGATCGACCCGTATGACGCGTTGAACAGCCGGATTTTTCAGGCTCTTCCCTTGTTGGACCAGCGCATTCCCCGTTTAATCCTAAGTCAGCTTCTGAAGAGGAGTGTATTCAACATCCGGCCGCTTCTATTGGTGCCACCGGCGCAAAATCCAAAGGCGCTCGGCTTATTCCTGATGGCGTTGCTCAGAATGCGGAAACTTGGGGTGGTTGATACAGAAGCCCAGCAGAGAACAATTGTCGCGAGCCTCGAATCGCTTCGGGCTCCCAACTCTACACACTATTGCTGGGGGTATAGCTTTCCCTGGCAAACAAGAACGCAGTTGGTGCCTCGCTGGGCGCCGAACCTGGTATGCACGACGTTTGTTGCCAATGCATTGCTGGATGCCTATGAGCAAAACGGCGATCCTCGATTTCTGGAAATGGCCGCGAGCAGCGGGAGATACATCCTGGAGGAGTTGTACTGGACCGAAGGAAGCTCCGTCGCCGGATTCGCCTATCCTCTCCCGTCGATGCGGAACAGCGTTCACAACGGGAATCTCTTGGGTGCGGCGCTGTTCACCAGAATCGCAAAGCACACCTGTGAAAAAGTGTTCATCGAGCCGGCTCTCCGGGTGGCTCGTTTCTCGGTTTCAAAGCAGCAAGCCGACGGATCCTGGAACTATGGAGAGCAGCCCACTCAGCGATGGATCGATAATTTTCACACAGGGTACAATTTGTGCGCCTTGCACGAAATGGGGGATCATCTTCAGACAGACGAGTTTGGACAGTGCGTCAGGCGTGGATTCGAATTTTATCGCGCTCACTTTGTCCGCGAAGATGGTGCCCCAAGATATTTTCACGATCGGACATACCCGATTGACATCCATTGCGTCGCGCAAAGCATTCTGACGCTCCTCGCAATGAAAAACTTCGATGATGGCAATGTACAACTGGCGAAGTCGGTATTTGACTGGGCCATGCGGCATATGTGGGACGAGGAAGGTTTCTTTTACTACCGGATTTTGCGGGCCTGCACGATTCGGACCTCGTACATGAGGTGGTCTCAAGCCTGGATGCTGCTGGCGATGTCCAGTCTGCTTGCTGAATCGAAGGAAGAGTTCTCAGAAATGCCGCTCACCAAGGATTCATCTGTGCAGGCGCGAGCTTTCACCCGGCAATATTGATGCTCGAGATTATTTTCACAATCGACTACGAGATTCTCGGCAATGGAACAGGTCCGTTGAACGAACTGGTGTTTGAGCCTGCGCGCCGTTTGAAGGAGTTGTTCGAAAAGTACAATGCAAAGTTTGTTGCATTCGTCGAGATCGCGGAGTTTGAGAAAATCGATCAATTCGGAACGGATTCCGCGATCGAACCGGTCAAAAAGCAAATCGCCGACTTTCACCGGGATGGATTTGAAGTTGGCCTGCATCTGCACCCTCAGTGGTCAAACGCCCATTATGAACACGGGGCATGGCACCTGGACCTGAGCGAATACAATCTTTGCACGCTGCCGCGGCCGAGAATTGCGGAAATTGTGGACCGTTCATTAGCCTACTTGCACCAAGTCGTCGGAGCGCGTGACTTCCGGCCGGTTTCATTTCGCGCAGGCAATTGGCTGTTCCAGCCGACCGAAAACGCCGCCAGCGTTCTTTCGGAAAAAGGAATCAAGATCGACTCTTCTGTTTTCAAGGGCGGCCTTCAGCGCGGCCACCATCTGGATTATCGCCCGAGTCTGAAGCACGGATATTTCTGGCCGTTCAGCAGCGATGTGAATTGCGTCGACACAAAAGGTCCCTGGATCGAGGTGCCGATTCACAGCGAAATGGTTCGTCCGTGGAAAATGGCCAGCTCCAAGCGCATGGCGTTCAATAATCAATATGGAGCCACGCACCAGGATATTCGGCAAAAGATGATTCGCCGCCTGGATTTTCTGCGTCCCTGGTATCCTCAGAAACTTGATTTTTGCCGCATGACGATTGATGAAATGGTTTCCATGACGGGAAGGGTCATTCAGGAAGATAATCAGAATCCTGATGTGTACCGCCCAATCATCAGCATCGGGCATACCAAGGATCTTATGGATTTTGACACAGTCGGATCTTTTCTTTCCTTTCTCCAAGCCAAAAAAATCCCGATTTCCACCTTTTCTCAAATTCTGCCCAAGTTGCGCGCCGGCATTGCCAACTGACGTCCAGCCGCAATATGTCGATTTTGCTTCTAAGGAGCGCATTCCAGTGCTTCGGTTAGCCTTAGTGACGCCCGCGAGAAATGAAGCGACCTTCTTGCGGGAAACAATCGAATCGGTGGTGGCGCAGACGGTGCGTCCCGTCCGCTGGGTCATCGTCAGCGATGGATCGACGGACGGCACTGACGAAATCGTGAGCGAATATGCCAGCCGGCATGGCTGGATCGAACTCGTACGGTTACCTGAGCGCAAAGAGCGTCACTTCGGTGGAAAGGTAAAAGCCTTTTGCGCGGGGTATGAAAAGCTTGTGGGTTTGGAATTCGACATCATCGGCAATCTCGACGCTGACATTACTTTCGATCCCGATTACTTTTCCTTTCTTCTGGAGAAATTCGAGGGAAACCCCAAGCTTGGCGTTGCCGGAACGCCTTTCGTGGAAGACAACCGGCATTATGACTTTCGGTTCACCAGCATCGAACACGTGTCGGGTGCTTGCCAGTTGTTCCGAAAGCAATGTTTTGTGGAGATTGGCGGATACAAACCCATCAAGACGGGAGGGGTCGACCTGGTTGCCGTGATATCGGCGCGAATGAAGGGATGGGAGACGAGGTCATTCCTCGAAAAATCTTGTTTTCATCATCGCAAGATGAGTTCCGCAAACCACAGACCGCTTGGAATTGCGTACGCTGGCGGGCGAACGGATTATACGCACGGATGCGACCCGGTATGGGAGTTTTTCCGATCCATTTACCAGATGACGCGAAGTCCGTTGTTGCTTGGGGGAGTGTTTTGTCTGACCGGATATGTGTGGGCCATGTTGACCGGGGCGGAGCGAGTGGTCACACCCGAATTCGTGAATTTTCGAAAAATCGAACAAAGGCGCAGGTTGCTCGATTTCTTTAAGAAGCTTCTGCAACTGCAGTTCTTAAACTCCTAAAACGCCACAACTGATCACGGAATGCAGATGCCAGCCCAGCAGGAAGCGATGAACGTCGACAGCCTTACGGCCGCCCCCGTGGAAATCCGCTGGCATCCGGGCCTGCCTATCTATGCGTCAGAGGAATATCTGAAGTCTGAGGCGGGCGAGTACGGGTGGGTTGGCGGCAGGAACACCGAGGGGTCGATTCGTTGTGTTTTGCCCTACACCGTCATCCGCAAGCCGGGTTTCCGCATGATCCGATTCCAAACGGAGACGCTCCCGCTTGGAGATAATTTTAGCCTTGAGGAAGAAAAAGCCTTTCTGAATCGCGTCCTCGGATATTTTCAAACGACCGACGCCGACATCATCATCCCGTCAGGGAATCACGCAATTTTTCGAACTTACCCCGATGACGCACTGTTTAGCCCGTACGGCACATTTCTGAATTACCTCGATAAGCCGGAAGAAGCCCTGATGTCGGAAATACGGAAGACGTTCCGGCAAAATATCCGCAAAGCGACCGCGGCAGGAGTCCAAATCAAGACCGGAATGGAATACCTCGAAATCGCTTACCAGCTTGTGGCGGAAACCCTAAAGAGGTCAGGCGTTAAATTCAAGGGCTATAGCGAATTTACAAAGAGAATTCAGAGCCTCGGCGAGCATGTGAAGGTGTTTGTAGCGGAGCATGAGGGTGCTATTCAGGGTTGCATGATCGCTCCTTTCAGCGAGCACACGGCTTATAACTGCTATGCTGGGTCCAGACCGCAACCAACGCTTGGGTCGATGCACTTGTTGCATTGGGAAGCTATGCGGATGTTCCGGTCTCTGGGTGTGAAACGCTTCGATTTTCAGGGTGTGCGAATCAATCCTGCGAAAGGATCCAAGCAGGAAGGAATCATGCACTACAAGCAAGGCTTCGGGGGCAATCTAGTCCAGGGATTTTTGTGGAAATATCCACTTCGCCCACTGAAATCGGCCGCTTATTCCCTTGCTGTGCGATTGCTGATGGGTGGCGATATCGTGGATCAGGAACAAAAGAGAATCACGGCTGGCCAGGATGGCGATTCAGCCGGCGCAACCGCCTCCCGGAATATGGCTGACCCCGGACGAGTGTAACTCGATGAAACCTCAACCCCAACATATGGCTGTACTGGCCAGTCCCGACATTTCGGGTACGAAGGATGCATCGAATTCCCCTGAGAGCGCCCGGAATCGTGATACATCGGAAACCAGTCAAGGAAAGCGAAATTCTTCTGGTTTGCTGATCGTAAACGCTGACGATTGGGGGAGGGACTCCAATACCACGAAGAAAATATTTGAGTGCAGATGTGCCGGAACGGTTTCGTCGGTAAGTGCCATGGTTTTTATGGCCGATTCCGAAGGGGCCGCTGCCTTGGCCCAGGAATCCGGAATCGATGCGGGCTTGCATCTCAACTTCACTTTGGCATTTTCGTCCTCCGCTTGCCCTGCAAGTGTTCAGGAGCGACAGCGCGCTTTATCAGCCTATTTGTCGCGCCATTCCCTCGCTCAGGTGGTGTTTCACCCAGGCCTCGTCCGTTCCTTTGAATACGTAGTGAACGCTCAACTCGATGAGTACACCCGGTTGTATGGGGCTCCGCCGCAGCGAATCGACGGCCATCATCACATGCACCTTTGTGCCAACGTTCAGTTCAGCCGTCTCCTCCCCGCTGGAACGCTGGTACGGCGAAATTTTTCCTTCCGGCGTGGCGAAAAGAGTCTGGTAAACCTGCTATATCGTCAGGCCCTGGACCGTCGACTAGCCAAGCGGCACCAGATTGTCGACTTCTTGTTTCCTCTGTCGCCGCTTGAACCAATGATGCGCCTGGAGAATATCCGCCGTCTGGCGCATGAGTTCGTAGTGGAAGTGGAGACGCATCCTGTAAACGCCGACGAATATTCGTTTCTTACTGAAGGTGAAGCGAGTCGTTGGGCAGGGGAAGTGCCGATCGCTGCTCATTTCGCACGGCCCAATGTTGACGGCAGTAAATTGTAAGGAGAACGGACACTATGGAGTTTTCAATGAAAAAGATGACCAAAGACCAGAGCCGGGATACCGGAATGGCCATGGTTCTGCTGTTGCTTCTCATCTATTTGAAGACACGGCGGGATGGTCTGGTGTACGCAGCCATGATCCTGCACGTGGTGAACATGATCGTTCCCCGAGTGTACGCACCCGTGGCGGTGCTGTGGCTGGGCCTTTCGCACGTGCTTGGTACGATCATGTCGAAAATTCTGCTGTCGATTTTGTTCTTTGGCCTGGTGACCCCGATCGGTGTCTTGCGGAGGCTCTTTGGGAAAGACTCCCTGAAACTTCGAGCCTTCAAGGCGAACGAGGAATCGGCCATGTCGGTCAGAAATCATTTGTTTGTAGGCCACGATATTGAACGGCCCTACTGAACGGAGGAAACAATCATGGAATTCTTGAAAGATTTGTGGGGATTTCTAAGTCAAAGGAAAAAATTCTGGCTTTTGCCGATGATTATCATCCTGCTTGGCTTCGGCGCCATCATGGTCTTCGCCGCCGGCTCGGCCATCGCACCGTTTATCTATTCACTTTTCTAAATCTCACTGCTGGACCGCAACAAATCAGAAGGAATCGGAATGAAAAAAGCGATCCTCGGTATATCTGCGTTTTACCACGACAGTGCCGCCGCTCTTCTCGTCGACGGCAAGATCGTCGCGGCCGCGCAGGAAGAACGATTCACTCGTAAGAAGCACGACTCGTCCTTTCCCCTCAATGCCTGCCGGTATGTATTGCAGGAAGCGGGTTTAAGTTACAAGGACCTCTCGGCGGTGGCGTTCTACGAAAAACCGTTCTTGAAATTCGAACGGCTGCTTGAAACGTATCACGCCTTCGCTCCCAGCGGATTTGTCAGTTTCGTTTCCGCAATGCTGGCGTGGATTAAGGAAAAGCTGTTCATGCGGCGGATGTTGAGGCAGCAGCTCGCCGAACTTGGCGATGGGGAAATTCCGACCTACTTCCCCGAGCACCATCTTTCCCATGCGGCAAGCGCGTTTTATCCTTCGCCCTTTGACGAGGCGGCCATCCTGACGGTTGATGGCGTCGGCGAGTGGGCGACAACAACCATTGGGCGCGGCCGTGGGAAAGACATCGAAATTCTCAAGGAATTGCACTTTCCTCACTCCATCGGGTTACTCTATTCGGCTTTCACGTTTTACACGGGATTTGCCGTGAACAGTGGTGAATACAAGCTGATGGGGTTGGCGCCATATGGCAACCCAGATTCGCAGCGAACGGCCGAGTACAAGAAAAAGATCGAGGCGGAACTCGTTGACGTTCGAAAAGACGGCTCGGTGATTTTGAACATGGATTATTTCGACTACGCCACCGGCCTGAAGATGGCCAACGAAGCGAAATGGGAAAAGCTCTTCGGCGTGCCGCGGCGGAAGCCGGAGTCCGAGATCTCCCAGGAATATATGGACATGGCTCTGGCGATTCAGCAGGTGACCGAGGAATCGGTTCTGCGCCTTGCGGCCAGCGCAAGGGAATTGACGGGATGTAAGTACCTGGTAATGGCGGGCGGTGTGGCGCTTAATTGCGTGGCGAACGGGAAAATTCTTCGGTCTGGAATCTTCGAGGATATCTGGATTCAGCCGGCCGCAGGCGATGCGGGTGGCGCAGTAGGCGCGGCGTACGCGGTCTGGCACATATCGTACGGAAATGCGCGACAGCCCAGTGGACAGCGGGATGCTACGCGCGGCTCCTACCTGGGGCCGGAATTTTCCGACACGGAAATTCAGCGCATTCTGCAGAAATACGGCGCCAAGGGCCGGCACTATGATGATTTTCAGTGCCTGGCAGAGGATGTAGCCCGAAAGCTAGGCGAGGGGAATGTCGTTGGCTGGTTTCAGGGGCGCATGGAGTTCGGCCCGCGAGCATTGGGAAATCGCAGCATTCTTGGAGATGCCCGAAATCCGGAAATGCAGAAGAAACTGAATCTGAAGATCAAGTATCGCGAAGGATTCCGGCCATTCGCCCCGTCCGTGCTGGAGGAGGACATTGCGGAATATTTTGAGTTGGACCGCGAATCCCCGTACATGCTGTTGGTTGCGCCTGTTCGCCGCGATAAGCAAATCCCCGTTCCGGCCGACTATCACGCAAAGCCGCTTTACGAACGCCTCTATTTTCTCCGGTCGGATCTTCCGGCCATCACGCACATTGACTACTCGGCGCGCATCCAGAGCGTCAGCCAGGAGACCAATCCGCGTTACTGGGAATTGATCCACGAGTTCAAGGAGCAAACCGGTTATGGCGTGATCGTCAACACCAGCTTTAATGTACGCGGCGAACCGATTGTCTGCACACCTGACGATGCTTACCGGTGCTTCATGAGGACCGAAATGGACTTCCTGGTAGTGGGGAACTATGTCCTCGACAAAAAAGATCAACCGGCGTTGCCTGAAAAGGGCGACTGGCGAACCGAGTTTAAGCTCGATTAATCATGGCGAAGCTCAAAACATTCCTGATCAATATCATCGTCTTCGCCGTCTCGGTGTGCATTTGCTTGGTCATTTGCGAATTTGCCTCACGGTTCTTTCTTAATGCCTCGGATTTCCTTTCCCTGGAAGTTGTCAACGATCCCATTTTAGGCTGGGTTCCTTCACCGAGCGCGATGGCGGGATTCGACAAATGGGGTTTTCGAAACCGCAAAGTGCCTGATAGTTCGGAGATTGTTGCGGTGGGGGACTCCCACACCTATGGAAATACGGCAAGGATGGTTGATTCCTGGCCGTATGTGGTTGCACGGGAGACCGGCCGTCCGGTGTACAACATGGGCCTGGGAGGGTACGGCCCGAACCAATACTATTTTCTTTCCAAAACAAAAGCTCTCCAGTTGAAACCCAAAGTACTCCTTTGGGGGCTGTACATGGGCGATGACTTTGATAACGCCTTCCAGATTACCTATGGGCTCGACTACTGGAAGGACCTAAGAGAGCTTTCTCCGCAGAAAGTCGATGCCAACATTACCGAGCTCCCAGCAACGGATACCGGGATTCGGCGGATGAGAGTCTGGCTGTCCCGCCACAGCGTGCTGTACCAACTGGTGTTCCATTCGGGATTTGGTGGACGAGTTACCGGCGAAGTCCAGATCAGAAACGCTTCGCAACTCTATCCTGGCTACGCGACTTCTCTAATCGTTCCAGATAAACATATCCTTGAAGCTTTCCGGCCGAGAATCCTGCTTAGCGGCCTGGATCAACAGGATCCCAGGGTTCGCGAGGGTATGCGAATCACCTTTAAGCTAATGAAGGAAATGAACGACATTTGCCGCCAGAACCAGATTCAGTTTGTTGTGGTTGTGATCCCCACGAAGGAAATGGTTTTTTCAGAATATCTTGAGCATGACCCGAAGCTGTCACTCGGCGACGTAATCGACAAGCTTATTCAGAACGAGCGCCTGGCCGAAGTCGACACCTTCAAGTTCCTGGCCGACAACAATATTTCGGTTGTCTACCCGCTGGCCGCGTTGAAGAAATCTATTGGGGAAGGCTTGTACGCTCGCACTGCAAACGATATGCATCCGAACAGAAACGGTTATCGAGTGATCGGACAGTCGGTGGCGGAGTATCTAAAACAATCAGGCACCGAATTGCCTCCTGGGGTGCCGGCACGGTGAGGAACGTAATTCTGATTGCCGGAATTGGCTCTCTCGGAAACGGCTCCTCTAACTAGGCCATGTCACAAACCACCGTCCTGATCGGGTTTGCGGAAGCGATGGCTGCGCCAGAAGTGACTTGGAGTCTTGCAGACGCGGGCTTTCGCGTGATCGCCTTCGCTCGCAGAGGAAAAGCGTCCGCCTTACGTCATAGCCGCTACGTCGAGTGCCACGAAGTCACTGCGCCGGAATCAGATATCAATGCTTCCCTATCAGAACTGAGTGCGCTGATGATCTCACTCGAATCCCAGGTCGCCGGCGCTCATCTGGTGCTGTTTCCCCTCGATGACAAAGCCGTATGGCTTTGCAGCAAGATCGAACTGAAGGGCGGTTGGCTATTGGCCGGCCCCCGGGGAACTCGTGCCGATCTCGCATTAAACAAGTATTCGCAGGTCGAAGCGGCGAGGAATGCCGGCTTCAACGTTCCCCAAAGTGCGTTGATTCGCACGGCGAGTGATTTGTTTGCTTTTTGCGCAGAAGCACCCTTTCCCATCATTCTGAAACAGAATGAGTGTGTTCCCATAGTGGAGGGCCGTGTATTTTCCTGCCGCAAATGGATCTGTGCCAATGGGACGGAATTGGAACGCGCCATTGCAGAGTGGAAGGAACGGGTCCCGCTTCTCGCGCAAAGTTTTATTACTGGAGTCGGGGAAGGTGTATTTGGTCTTGCCGCATCGGAAGGAGTTCGCGCCTGGAGCGGCCATCGCAGAGTAAGGATGATGAATCCTCAAGGTTCCGGTTCGAGCGCCTGTATTTCACAGCCGGTGTCGCAAGAGGTCAGACAGAACGCGGAGAATCTGATCGCCAAAGCCGGATGGAGCGGACTCTTCATGATTGAATTGCTCCGCGACGAGGCCGGGAAGATCTGGTTCGTGGAGCTCAATGGCCGGCCTTGGGGCAGTATGGCGCTTTGCCGGCGTCAGGGCCTTGAGTACCCCGCGTGGCATGTGAATCTGGCCCTGGATAAGAATTCAAACGCTGGCAATGTGGTGCCCTCGGATCCCCGCATTCTTTGCAGACACGCCGGGCGCGAATTCATGCATGTCCTTTTCGTGCTTCGGGGCGCAAGATCTAACGCGTTGAACCGGTGGCCCTCATTTTGGAAGACCATCGCAGACATGTTGCGCTTTCGGCGGGAAGATGGACTTTATAACTGGCGGAGCAACGACAAGAAAGTATTCTGGGCCGATTTTTATTACACGATTCACGACAACGTTTTCAAAAGTAGAAACTAAGCTCTTATGGAACTTCTTGCTGTCTGCCACGTGCACTCCAATTGGTCGTACGATGGCAGTTGGACGCTGCAAGCTCTGGCCGAGAGATTCAGCCGGCGCGGATTCCGAATTCTGATGATGACGGAGCACGATCGCGGATTCAGCGCGGCACGGTTGAAGGAATATCGGGAAGCCTGTGCGCGAGCAAGTTCGGAAAAGATTTTGGTCGTTCCGGGGATTGAGTACAGCGATAGCTCCAATCGTGTGCACATTTTGGTTTGGGGTCAGGTTCCCTTTCTGGGAGAGGGTTTGCCGACTGGCGAGATGTTGGACGGGGTTCGGAAAGCCGACGGAGTGGCCGTCTTGGCGCACCCATCCAGACGAGATGCCTGGAAGTCGTTTGAAGCGTCATGGGGCGAACGCCTGTTAGGAATAGAAATCTGGAACAGGAAGTACGACGGGTGGAATCCAAGCAAAACCGCACCGGAGTTGTTGGTATCTTCAAAAGGGATTCCTTTTGTAGGCCTGGATTTTCATACTGTGAGGCAATCATTCCCCTTGGGCATGGCTTTTGACGTTTCGTCAGAAATCACGGAAACATCCGTGCTCGACTCGCTTAAGAATCGCCGCTGTAAAGCCAAGGCATTCGGATATTTGATGAACAGTACCGTGGTTCGAGGAGCAGTCCCGGTCCTGGCGATGGCGGAAACCGGCCGACGAATGGCAGCCGCTGTCCTTAGGCGCGCGCGAGTCCGAAAAGGGTAATTTGTAAAGGTGCGATTATTCTTATGATGCAATTTAGTCTGCGGTGAGCTTTGACGACCACAAACACCCTACACATTTGCGTCTGCGTCTGCACCTTCCAGAGGCCGGAACTCTTGCGGAAACTGCTTCTAGGCCTCGAGAATCAAAGCACGAAAGCATCTTTCAGCTACTCAGTGGTAGTCGCCGACAATGATCCAGCGCAGTCCGCAAAAACACTGGTTGCAGATTTTGCAACTAGCTCGCGGATACGGATCACCTACTGCTGTGAGCCGAAGCCAAACATTGCCATGGCCCGCAACAAGGCCCTGGCCAATGCAGAGGCGGACTACATTGCGTTCATAGACGACGATGAAGTTCCCGTTGAGGATTGGCTCTGCCGGTTGCTGGAAGCCTGCCTGGCGTACCAAGTAGATGGTGTCCTTGGCCCAGTGATACCTGCTTTTGAGAATGCGCCCCCGGAGTGGGTCATTAAGGGCAAGTTTTTTGACCGCCCGACGTACGAAACCGGGTATCAAGTGAAATGGGAGGAAGCTCGCACAGGCAATGTTTTATTCAAGAAAAATATTCTTGAACCCAGCGAACTGCCTTTTCGGGTTGAGTTCGACACTGCCGGCGAAGACGTGGATTTTTTCCGGCGGATGATGCACAAAGGCCGTAATTTTGTCTGGTGCAACGAGGCCGTGGTGCACGAATTGGTCCCTTCCTCGCGTTGCAATCGGAGCTATCTCCTCAGGCGCGCCATGCTTCGCGGCAGCAATTTTCCGAAACATCCTACGGACAAAGCTAAAAACGTGGCTCGATCTTTGATTGCGGTTCCGTGTTACGCCTTGGCCCTTCCGCTCATTGCGCTTTTGGGGCAGCACCTTTTTCTGAAATACCTGATTAAGTTTTTGGACCACGCCAGCCGCCTGTTGGCATTTCTTGGGCTAAGGCTGGTATCTGAGCGCCAAACCTAAGTTGAATAGCCAAGAGGGAATCAAGTCATGAGTTCGTTGATAAAAGTTTTGGACAAAGAGATAAGGATCCGGGGTGGGGTGATGCGCATCGCCCAACTCGAGGCCGATATGTATCACTTCGTAGAGCGTCCGGAGGAGATGCTTGATGCCCTTCGTACCAGCGGCCATCGGATCGACCTTTTCACGTTCATGCAGCGGTTACCGGACACAGATGCAAAATTGCCCTACGCCTGGGAGATGGATAATTTTGCGGCTCTACGGGTAACGACATTTGATAATTGGTGGAATCAGCAGATCGGTTTTAAAGGGCGTAACAAAGCCAAGCAGGCAGAAAAGAAAGGCGCGGTGATCCGCGAAGTCCCGTTCAGCGAAGAATTGGTGAAAGGGATTCAAGGAGTTTATAACGAAACACGCGTCCGGCAGGGCGCTCCGAACAGCCATTTCGGAAAGGATTTTGACACTGTCTATCGCGAAGAGGCGACCTTTCTCGATACAAGTATTTTTATCGGCGTTTATCTGGGCGACGAGCTCATCGGTTTTGCAAAATTGGTCTTTGACGAAACACGGAGCCAGGCGGGCTTGATGAATATCGTCTCCATGATCAAACATAGGGACAAGGCGCCTACGAATGCGCTTGTTGCGCAGGCGGTCCGTTCGTGCGCCGACCGGGGAATTTCGTATCTCGTTTACTCGCGTTTTGCCTATGGGAAAAAAGAGCAGAGCAGCCTTACGGATTTTAAGGAGCGTAACGGGTTCCAGCGGATCGACGTGCCCCGCTATTACGTGCCCTTAACGGCGCTCGGCCGGGCGGGATACAGATTTGGCTTTCATCACCGGTTCGCTGACCGCCTCCCAGCGCCGTTGCTCGCCAAGCTTCGTGAAGTCAGGGCCGCCTGGTATAACCGCAAATTCCCATCCGCTCCGGAGGCCGTCTAGGAACTCCCATGCCCGGAATTGTAGGCCTTATCACAAGAATCCCGCGTCCGCTTGCCGAACAGCAATTGCTGCGGATGGCGGAAACGCTCCGCCATGAACAATCTTACATTTGCGGAACGTGGATTGATGAAAGCCTCGGCGTTTATCTCGGCTGGGTGGCTCGGAAGGATTCGTTCTCCGACGGAATGCCACTGCGGAATGAAAGCAAGGACACTATCCTGGTCTTCTCCGGAGAGGAATACCCCGCGCCGGAAACGATCCGAAAGCTTAAGGAAGATAGACACGAATTTCCGGATCACGGTCCCTCCTATCTCGTCCATTTGGCGGAGCAGGATCCCAATTTTCCGAAAGGCCTGAACGGAATTTTCAATGGAATTCTCGTAAACTCTGCTTCGGGAACCATTACGTTGTTTAACGACCGCTATGCATTGCGTCGATTTTACTTTCACCAGGCGAGGGAGACGTTTTACTTTGCGGCTGAGGCCAAGGCGATTCTGGCGGTGTGCCCGGAACTTCGGGCCGCAGATCCTCGCGGCTTGGGGGAATTCGTTTCATGCGGGTGCGTGTTGGAAGGGCGCACGATCTTCAAAGGTGTAGAAGTGCTTCCACCTGGCTCCGCCTGGATTTTCCGGAACGCCAGCCTGCAAGCAAAAAACAAATACTTTCTCCCCGAGGAGTGGGAGAACCAGGAGCGCCTGGCACCGGAGGGGTATTACCAGGAACTCCGTCATATTTTTTCCAGGAATCTCCCTCGATACTTCAACGGGCAGGAAAAGGTTGGGATGTCGCTCACCGGGGGACTCGATACCAGGATGATTATGGCGTGGCACAAAGCTGCTCCTGGCGCGATGCCTTGCTATTCCTTCGGGGGGCCGATCCGCGAATGCCAGGATGTAGTGCTGGCGAGGAAAGTCGCCGCCACCTGCGGGCAGTCATTCGAAGTGCTCCAAATAGGCGAGGAGTTCTTCTCGCGGTTTGATAAGTACGCCGAGCGTGCTGTCTATCTTACAGATGGCTGCGTAAACGTTAACCGTTCCTCGGATCTATATTTGAACGAGCGAGCCCTCCAAATCGCGCCGGTAAGAATGACGGGCAATTACGGAGGCGAAATTCTTCGCCAGTTGAGGGCTTTTAAGCCAGTCCAACCTGCCCCGGGCCTATTTCGGCCGGACTTTCTCTCCCATGTTGATGAAGCTCGGCAAACTTATTCACGGCTAGTCAGCGGGCACGCTCTTTCCTTTATCGCTTTTGGCCAAACTCCCTGGCATCATTTCGGACTGTTGGCGCTGGAACAAACTCAGGTCTCTCTTCGCTCACCGTATCTGGACAACGATCTGGTTAGAACGGCATTTCGCTCGCCGACGGCAGCGGTCACACAGACTGATATTTTTGAAGACAGCATGGAATGCACGCGGCTGATCGCCGAGGGAAACGCCACACTCGCAAAAATCCGCACGGACCGCGGCCTGGGCGGCGACTCCGGTGTTTTGTCCAGAGCCGCGACCCGCGGTTGGCTGGAGTTCACTTTCAAGGCGGAATACGCCTACGACTACGGAATGCCCGCGTGGGTAGCGGAGATCGATCATCGGCTGTCTGGGTTACACCTGGAACGGCTGTTCCTCGGCAGGCACAAATTCAATCACTTCCGTGTCTGGTATCGCGATGCGCTCTCGGGGTATGTCCGGCAAATACTGCTGGACTCGAAGAGCCTGGCCCGGCCTTACCTGGATCGCGGCCGCGTCGAGACAGTGGTTCGCGGTCATTTAAAGGGAAATCAGAACTTCACCACCGAATTGCACCAATTGTTGACACTTGAACTGATCCACCGCCAGTTTTTCGATTCAAACTGATTTCGAAGTGTTCCGCACGCGTGAAGCCCGCAAGGGTGAAAGACCCGGATCCAGACGAACTTCACCGGGCAGATACATTTCGGAGATTTCAGGCAATCACAACATGACGACCAAAGTCAGCAGTCCCGGCCGTATAGTCGCCCTTGACTACACAAAAGGGATGTTGGTTCTGATCATGGTGCTCTATCATTGGATAAACTATTTTTGGTTTGCTCAGGATAATCGATACCTGAGATTCCTGACGCCATCCTTCATTTTTATCACCGGATTCATAATTTCGAACATATACCTTACGAAATATGGGGTACAAGATCCGAAACTGTTCAAACGGCTGGTTGAAAGAGGCCTGAAAATATTGGCTGTCTTTATAGGTCTGAATGTAATCCGCAGCCTGGTGCTTTTCGGCAGGGCGCTCTGGACCGTCCCATCGGCTCGCCCCTCGGCAAGCAGCCTGATTGAAGTTTTCACGATCGGTACCGGCGGGGGTGGGGGCCAGTCCAAATTACTGGCATTTTTTATTCTAGTGCCGATCAGTTATCTGCTCATAATTTCGGCAATAATCTTGGGCCTGACCAGGTTCTATCGTTACTCCGTCTGGATCATATGCACTTTGTCCATTCTTTCCGTTGTTGGCCTTGATTTATTCGGACTGCAGAGCCCCAATCTGGAATTGGTTTCCATCGGGTTGCTCGGAATGATTGCCGGATCTTTTCCAATCGATCGGGTAAATTCCTTCGTCCAGCATCCTTATTGGCTTGCTGTGAGCTATCTTCTCTATTTGGCTGCGATAACCGTCTGGAACGTAATCTATCCCTTGCAAATCATGGGAGTTTGTCTCAGCCTGATGATCATTTACCTCTTGGGACAACCCAGGAACGAGCCGGGAAAATTTACAAATTGTATTCTTCTCCTTGGCAAATACTCACTGTTTGGCTACATCGCCCAGATCGCGGTCCTTCAAATTCTCCGTCGCGCGCTCAATAATATCGATTCAGAAGCGTTAGTGCTTGTTCTCTCGTTCGTCCTTGGGTTTGCCCTTACAATCGTAGCCGTGGAAGCAATGGATCGATTCAGGGCAATCTTTCGCCCAGTGGACAAAGTCTACAAAGCTATATTTGCGTGATGCGGTTTCCGTTGGGCTATGGGACTGTATTAGTTTCGAAAAATAAAATTTGGCAACCTGTTTCGTGAGGCCGAGTCGGGCTACCGAAATAGCAGCGTCTCACGGTTGAGCCTGTAGAAGGCAGACAAGTCGCCTGCAGGCAAGAAGGGAAATATGGGACCTGTTCGTCTGATCGCTGCGACCTTCTGTGGTTTGGTGATCTGGCAGTTGTTCCGGTTGAATCGGGAAGAGAAGATCCGAACTTCTGCGGCGCTTTGGATTCCCACATTGTGGATTTTCATCGGAGCCACCCGCAATCTCTCCGTGTGGCTCAATTTCTCCTACGGGGGTAGCGGGGAGCGATATACGGAGGGAAATCTTCTTGATCAGATTGCCGCGACTGCGATGCTGGCGATCGGGCTAATAGTGCTTTTCAGACGGTCGCGGCGCGTAATCGAACTTTTGCAGTCGAATCTCCCTGTCGTCCTTTTTTTCCTATATTGCGCAGTTAGCGTCCTGTGGTCCGATTTTCCGGATGTCTCGTTCAAGCGTTGGTTGAGGGCCATCGGCGATATCGTGATGGTGCTGATAGTGCTCTCCGACGTCAATTGGCAAACCGCCCTGCGGCGAGTCCTGGCCCGCGTCGGCTTTATAGCAATACCCCTCTCCATTTTGTTTATACGATATTTTCCGGAATTGGGGCGTGCCTACAGTCGTGGTGGAGCTTCGTCCTGGTCGGGCGTTGCAACGGGCAAAAATAGCCTCGGCATGATTTGTCTTGTGTTTGGATTGGCCTCGCTTGCCTGTTTTCTAGAGGTATATCGAGCGGAAAGAAGCCGGCAGAGAACCAGAATATTGCTAGCGCAGAGTGCACTGCTGGTAATGACCGTCTACCTCCTGCTAAAGGCGAATTCCGCCACCTCCTTTGCCTGTTTCTTTATGTGTTCGGCTCCGATGATCTTGATTTCTTTTTTTCCGCTGGCCCGCAAGCTAGTCATCCTTCACCCAATGGTGTTGGGCATTATCGGGGTAGCATTCTGTGCTCTTTTCCTCAACATCGGGACCGGCATGGTGCAGGACTTGGGGAGAGACTCGACACTCACAGGCCGTGATGACATTTGGAGAGCTGCATTTAGCCAGGTTCAGAACCCGGTCGTCGGGAGCGGGTACGAAAGTTTTTGGATTGGCTCGCGCCTCGAAACAATTCAAAAAATTCTCAATCAATATCTGAACCAAGCCCACAATGGCTACATTGAAATTTATCTGAATCTGGGGTGGGTCGGAGTTGTACTTTTGGCCATTCTGATCGTCACCGGGTATGGCCGGGTCGTTGGCGCTGTGGGCAGAATGACGTCTACAGCGACACTTGGCCTCGCGTTCTTCATAGCGAGCGTCGCCTATAATTTCACGGAAGCTGCCTTCAAAATGATGCACCCGCTGTGGATCTGCTTTTTCCTTGTAACAATGATCAAACCGGAATCCCCGGCGGCAGAGACTCTGCCCATCCCCAATACTCTAACGCCGGTCAAGCGTAAACAAATCGCGGAACCTAAATTACAGTTGGCCCCAGCCGGCCGGCAGCGGTAGAGTGCCCGTCCGATACATCGCTGGCATGTTTCTCGTACTACCCACCAACGTAAAACTAGCCCTTGCCGAAATATGGCGGCTCGAATGGGTGGGTTTCAGCGCTCATTGCGAATCAATCCGAGAAAATCTTTGAAGCCATTCGACTCACAAGGTGCTTTTGTTCCGGGATCGGATCAGGGAGAGGTCCACCGGCGGGCCATCCGGGGTGCGGGAGTCACCGTCCTTTCCGGAGGGTTGGGCTTGGCCATTCAAGTGGTCTCTACCGTCCTGCTTGCGCGCTTACTCACTCCCAAGGATTTTGGCCTGGTTACTATGGTCACGACTGTGAGCCTGCTGTTTGTGAATTTCGGGCTGAATGGGTTTACGGAAGCGATATTGCAGGCGAAGGAGATCAATCACGTTCTCGCGAGCAACCTCTTCTGGATTAATGCAGGAATCGGCTTCATTCTTACGCTCGGATTCGCCGCATCGGGGTCGTTCATCGCCCGGTTCTATCATGTTCCCCAGGTAGCTTTGGTAGCCGTCGGAATATCACCCACGATTTTCCTGACAGGTTGTTCTGTCCAACACATCGCTTTGCTCAAGCGAGCGATGCTCTTCTCGGTTACATCCTTCAATGAGATTTTCGCCCGCGGCGTTTCACTGGCAGTTTCAATTGCTCTCGCCTGGATGGGCTGGGGATACTGGGCACTCGTGGTGGGCGCCGTTGCGTTGCCACTCACGCAGACGATTGGGGCCTGGTTTCTGTGTCCCTGGCTTCCTGGTTTGCCGCGGCGCGCGGCCGGCACGCTGCCGATGGTGAAGTTTGCCATGAACGTCTACGGCCGATTTACCCTGAGTTACTTTTCCAGGAACACGGATAATCTTCTGGTTGGCTGGCGTTTCGGCTCGATTTCGCTCGGCTATTACAAAAAGGCATACGATCTGTTTGCCCTCTCGGCAGGCCAACTGTCCGCGCCAATCGCGAATGTGGCCGTAACGGCCCTCAGCAGGTACGACCCCCGCTCCACTCAGTATCGAAAAAACTTTCTCAGTGCACTATCTGTAATCGCACTCATTGGCATGGGCCTCTCCGCGGAGTTTACGCTCATCGGGAAAGATCTGATTCTGGTGTTGCTGGGAAAAGGTTGGGAACCGGCTGGCCGCATCTTTACCTACTTCGCCCCCGGCATTGGCGCCATGCTGATCTATTACATGCATGGCTGGATTCACCTTTCTATCGGAAGGGCTGATCGCTGGCTACGATGGGGAATATTTGAAATCGGGGTAACCTTTCTGCTTTTTCTGCTGGGTCTCCCCTGGGGGCCAGTGGGCATCGCCGTGGCCTGGAGCGCATCTTTCTGGATCCTTGTAATCCCGTCTTTTTGGTACGCTGGCAGGCCAATCGAGTTCAGCATAACCCCGATCATAGCTACGGTCTGGAGATACGTGCTGGCGGCACTGCTCTCGGGTTACCTCACGGCACTGCTCGCCCGGCAGGCTGACTCGTTATTTACTAAATGGACTACGGCGATGGCGGCCGTCGCTGCGATTGCCGTAAACTCAATCTTACTGGTAGTCATCTATCTGATCGCAGTCGTGTTCTTGCACGGCGGGCCCGCACCTATCCATCAGTTTTTCAGGGTGTTGAGCGAAATGACTCTTTGGAGGAAGTTTCTGGGGCCACCGGCAGGATCTCCACATACCGACTCGACTTCTGTGCCAAGACCTTCAGCATCTCCAGGAAGCAGCCAAACGCCCCTTGTGTCCATATTGATCCCTGCGTTTAACTCGCAGGAGTGGATTGCGGACACTCTGCGGTCCGCTTTGGCCCAATCCTGGGAGCGAAAAGAAATCATCGTCGTCAACGACGGCTCCACTGACCAAACCTTGACCATCGCGCGGCAATTTGAATCACAAGGCGTTCGGGTGATCACGCAGAGCAATCAGGGTGCCGCGGCCGCGAGAAACAAAGCCCTTTCGCTCTCTCAGGGGGACTATATCCAATGGTTGGATTCCGACGATCTACTTGCACCGGATAAAATTGCCTTGCAGATGAAGGCCGTGGAGCAGTGTCGCAACAAGCGGATGCTCATCTCGGGTCCGTTTGGACGATTCAAATATCGATACTATCAAACGCAATTCATTCCCACGGCTCTGTGGTGCGACCAATCTCCGGTTGAATGGATGATCCGCAAGTTGGGGCAGAACGTTTACATGCAGACGGCCACCTGGTTGGTCAGTCGCGAATTGACGGAGACTGCGGGGCCGTGGAACACGCAAATGATGGTAGACGACGATGGAGAGTATTTCTGCCGCGTCCTTCTTGCGTGTGAAGGAATCCGTTTTGTGCCCGATTCCAGAGTGTACTACCGCGCCCCCTGGTTCGGGACGTTGAGCCACATCGGTCGGTCAACCAAGAAAATCGAAGCCCACTGGTTGTCGATGCAATTGCACATCAGCTACTTACGCTCTCTTGAAGAAAGCGAGAGAGTTCGAGCTGCGTGCCTGAGATATCTTCAGACCAACTACATCTATTTCTATCCGGAAAGATCGAAGATTGTCGAAGAAGTGGGGCGATTGGCCGTGGACTTGGGCGGACAACTGCACCCCCCCAATCTGCCTTGGAAATATGCCTCGGTCCGATCTTTGTTCGGATGGCGATTTACGAAACTTCTTCAAGCGATTATTCCGCGAATTAAATGGTGGTTTGTTAAATCCTGGGATAAAGCGCTTTTTCGGGTTCGTACCCGCTTTTCCCGTATTGAACTGTGAGGAGCATTCAACATGAATCAATGTGATGTGGCGATTATCGGAGCGGGACCCTACGGGCTGTCAATAGCAGCCCATCTCAGGGCTCTTGGTGTCGACTTCCGGATTTTTGGAAGTCCCATGCATACCTGGCTGACGCATATGCCCAAAGGCATGAGGCTCAAATCGGAGGGCTTTGCGTCGTCTCTCTACGACCCGGGTTCCACCTTCACGCTTGAAGTGTATTGCAAAGAAAAAGGGATCCCCTACGGCCGTCTGGGCCGCCCGGTCCCCCTGGAGGTCTTTACTGCCTATGGCCTGGAATTCCAAAAAAGATTTGTACCCAATTTGGAAAACAAAATGGTCGAATCGCTGAAACGCTCCGGGGATGGTTTCGAGCTCGGCCTCGATAGCGGGGAAACATTGACCGCGCGCCGAGTTGTCATGGCGGTCGGCCTGACTCACTACAGCAATTTTCCCGCCGAGTTGGCGGGGCTCCCGCCGTCGCTGGTCAGTCACAGCTCAAAACATAGTACTGTTGATCAATTTCGCGGGCGCGAAGTCGCCATCCTGGGAGCGGGCGCATCGGCATTGGATCTGGCGGCGCTCCTGAATCAGGCGGGCGCTCGCGTTCAGGTCCTATCGCGCAAACCGGTGATTAAATTTCATGATCCACCAGAAAAACTGGAATTCTCTTTCTTTGATCAATTGCGCAATCCGATCACCGGTATCGGGCCTGGCTGGAAGCTCTTCTGGTGCGCAAACACTCCACTGCTGTTCCGTCAGATGCCCCTGAAATTTCGCCTGGACAAGGTGAAAAGCATACTGGGACCGGCGCCGTGTTGGTTCATCAAGGAAGAAATCATCGGAAAGGTACAGTTGCTCGTGGATGTTTCGATCTCCGAGGCGAAAGTGCAGGAAGGGCGGGTCTGTCTCCAACTTACCGACAGTGCCGGGACCAGGAAGTCCGTCACGGTCGACCACGTAATCGCCGCAACGGGCTATAAAGTAAAACTCCAAAGGCTGGTTTTTATGGACGCTCAACTTCAATCGGCCATCCGGTCCGTTGAAGACACGCCAGTGCTCTCTTCCAATTTTCAGTCTACAGTCCCCGGCTTGTATTTTGTTGGTGCCTCCGCTGCGAATACCTTCGGACCTCTCTTGCGCTTTGCCTTCGGCGCGGGATTTACCGCGGGGAGACTTTCCAAACATCTTGCGAAGTCGGCGATTCGCCGGCCGGCGACGGATCGCTCATCGTCTGAAATCGAAGCCTCGGACCGCGACGAAGTCGGTGTCCGTTAGTGCGAATCTTGAGCCGGTTCATGAGTGAGAGCTTTCGGTCGGCTCCACGGGCAACTCCGGAACGCGGTTCTTGACTCACAATAGTGGAAACTGAGACCTACATGCATAGCGGAAGTTCCAGCCCTGAGTGCCCTGTGGCCCATCGTCCCAAGGTACTTTTGACGGACACCAATCGATGGCCCAGCCCAGCGCGACTCGCTATGGGCCTGGCAGCGGCGGGCTGCACCGTTTCCGCTCTTTGCCTCACCCGCGGCCATCCACTTCTCCACACCAGCGTTGTGCGGGAAACTTATCCGTACAGCAGTCTTCGTCCATTGGAATCGTTGATATCTGCGATCGAATCGGCCAAACCCCAAATCATCGTTCCGTGTGATGACCGAGGAGTCCAGCATCTTCATGAGCTCTATGCCTACGCTCTCAGCCTCGGAGCGTCTGGGAAATCCCTGGTCGACCTGCTGGAGTTTTCGCTTGGTGATCCCGCCAGCTTTCCCATCGTTTCGGGACGGTGCGAGTTGCTCGAAATCGCGAGAGCCGAAGGAATCCGTGTCCCGGAAACCAGGCTCATCAGCGGGATCGCAGACTTCAATGGGTGGCAAAACAGCCACGGACTTCCGTGGGTGCTCAAGGGGGATGGTACGTTTGGCGGCCGTGGTGTCCGGATTGCCGACTCGCTGCCGCAGGCCCACGCACTGTTCTTCGAAATTCAGAATATGTTCCGGCTGAGGCGAGCGCTGAAACGCGCCATCGTGAACCGGGACCCGTTCTGGTTACTGCCCTGGTGGCAGGGCGTGAAGCCCGCGATCATCGTTCAGTCCTACGTCGTCGGACGCCCGGCAAACTGCACGGCCTTCTGCTGGCGGGGCGAAGTAAAGGCTCTGGTTGGGGTCGAGGTGGTAAGTTCCGATGGGATGCTCGGTCCCGCGAACATTGTGCGCGTGATTGACAACCCGGAAATGAAGTTGGCGGCGGACCGAATTGCGCGACGCCTGAATCTGTCCGGATTCTTTGGCCTGGACTTTATGATTGAGGAGACTTCTGGCGCCACTTATCTGATTGAGATGAACCCGCGCTGCACTCCCCTCAGTCATTTGCAACTCGGCCCGGGGCGCAACCTTGTGGAAGCACTGAGCGCTCAGTTATTGGATCGGCCACCGAGGGATATTCCACCGGTTACGGAAATGGACCTGATTGCTTATTTCCCTCAGGCCTGGCACAACAAGAGCGAATTTCTCCCGGCCAGCTTTCAGGATTTCCCGCAGGGGGAACCGGAGTTGGTCGAAGCCTTGCTCCATCCTTGGCCCGACACTAGTCTGCTTTTTCGCCTGGTGTCCAAGGCCAGCGCCTTAAAGACGGGGCCTTGAAAGAGGAAAGTTGTTGGGAAAGTCGCCCATTGTAAGGGTTCGCGCATCGGACCCCCAGGGGAACCGCAAGAGCTTTGATTAGGGCGGCTGGCGGAAGCCCAACCACCCCAATATCGTGGGCCCTTCAGATTGTTCAATTCACGATAGCTGAAAGGCTTGTTGGCGCGGCAACCGGCGGAGCAGAGGAAGAACCCGTCGCGTAACAATTGTTGGCGTCGAACTTCAGGACTGCAGTCCCAGGATAGTTTGCCAGATCCTGCGCTGTATTTTCGTAGCAGAGGCGGGCCAGGTTTTCATTGGCGTGCCCAGCGACTCCTCCCAGATTCCCACTCGCGACATCAGGGCCGATGAGCGGGAATGCTGGTGTGCCATTAGCGCCTCCCCACCAGGAAGGCTGCGAATTGTAGTAGAACGAATTGGGCAGCGTGTGGGCAAGAGTGCTGAAATAGCTGTTGCTGAAGTTTGCAGGAAGAAAATTGGTTGCTGCCGGAGAGGCTTCCGTGGCATTCCACTGCACCGCTCCCGTCACCGTATCGTAGTTTCCCCAGCGCATCATGGTGTTGGGCACACCCGCATCGCTCAGTAGATTCCCCGCACTGCCTGCGCAGGAAGCACCGGGCCAGCCAAGCATGTAAATGACGTTCGGGCAATTGGCTGTTCCCGCTGTCGGCGAGGCTTCGTAAGATTTCTGATAAGAGGGTCCCGTCAGAGTACCCCCCACACACTGCGAGTTTTTGTCCGCCGGTTGGCCGTTAAAGGTGCCTCCAGCGCAAGTCGCAATGCCAAGCACATTCCCGATAAAATTTATTCCCCGCTGGTTGGATTGAATTTCGATCGGGGTGGTGAACTCGGTTTTGACGTTCGGGACGGGCTGGTTACCGTTGATTCGATTCCGGAAATAAGTGATCACCGGTGAAGGGCCGTGCTGGGTATCCTGGGACACCTGCGTGAAGAGGTTGCCTTCCCACAAATTCATCATACTGCCCGAATCGTGCGAAGGCAGCACATCAATCACCCAGTTGGCGTTCACAAACATATTGTTTCGGCTGAAGTTGTACCCGGTAACGATCCCGCTTCCATTCTCGAAAATCATGGGATTGTCGACTTGATCGTAGATATTGTTTTCGATTAAAGAGTCACTGGTTTCCACTACGTCCGTGACATAGCCGCCGCCGCTGCTGCTCCCGGCTGTCTGGAAAAAATAGCTGTCCCGAATGATTACGGAACTGCTTTGCACCAGATACATCACGTTACGGCCCCCGCCCCAGAAGAAGCGGATGTTCTTGACCCAACATTGGTAGCAGTCGTAGATATTCATTCCCGAAGTTACGCTGGCTCCGTAGGTATCAAGGGTTATATTTTCAATCCCGCATTGGGTGCAAAGGTTGCTGTTGAAGTTCCACCACGCCCCTGGATGCTGGCTGGTGCGCATATTGTTTGCGTAGAGGCCTGGAGAGATCGTGTAAGTTGAACCGCTGATAGCTGTGACGCGGACGACCTGCACTTGCTCATAGTTCACTCCGCCGATCGATCTTCCATTGTTATTCCCATTTTCGCTGCAAGCAGAGCCTGCAGTGTTCACGGCGCATTGCAGCCAACCAGGAGCCAAAGCCGTATCATCCGCCTGATCAATTACTAGCATTGTGCCCACATGCGGAGCATCTGAGCCAACGCTCGCCACCGTAATCTGGGTGGCGCCTTTCGGATACAACCCTGCACCGCAACCTGTGCACCCAGTTGTGCCCGTGATAGAGAGGGAATTGGAACCCCCGGGCATGTTCGCGGCGCTCTGATCGTAGCTGTTTGACGCGGCCTGTAACTGGATCATCGTGTTGCCACCGTACCCGCCGCAACCGGATCCCGTGAATTTCAAAATCGTGTTGGTGGGCCCATTCCCGCGCAGCACCACGTGGCTATGCCCCGCCCAGCTGAGACAGTTGGTAAGCGTAAAGATGCCGGAGCCCAGTTTCACAAAGGTATTCGCCGGCGCTGATGCGATCGCCGCGTTGATTTGCGCCGCCGTGGCGCTGGTTCCCGCCGAAGTTACGGTATTGCAGGCCGCCGTCGTGCATTGAGACCAACCGCCCGATGGGATGGCGAACGTTACGCCACCGACCTGGCGCCAGTCGATGGCACGGCTCGGGTCCAGAAGTCCGGACCAAGCCTGCGCGCGAGCAGCGGTCGGCATCATCAGAAATGCCAGTGACAAGACCACGCTGAGTAGTGCGCTTTTTCCGGCAGCCAGGTTGCCGGCCGATTTATCTGTGTTATTAATATCATTACGTAGCAACTTCATTAATGTCACCATCTTCCTCGCGTCGGCCATCTGGCCAATCGTACCTCTTCTACTCCGTCAGCCTATCTCCTCCACTGGGATGAAACCAGTTGGCCTAACGTCCAGATTACGAACAGGAGTGTTAACCTGTACCCCCTCTGAACTGGAATGCATGGCGAATTCCTTGGAAATCTGATTACATGTAACTCTTGCGTTTGCAAGTACTTGTATCTAGAATTCGGCATGCGTTGCACGGATCGTCCCCTTGCACTTATTTCGGCACCACATACCCCCGTCCGATTCGTTCTACACAAGTCATGATTTTGATTTTTTGGTTCGTAATAGGTTTCAGGTTGTGCATTTCCGAGCTGGTTTGACTCGGATAGTTCAAGATTATTAATTATTCAACGTCCGCGATTAAAACGTCGGCCGCTCACGAATGGTCAAAAACAACTGTGGAATTCTACCAAATTGACCCCACGCAGGACCCCCGCTGGAGTATGCTGGTCAATCGGCATTCGCGGGCAAGCGTCTTCCACACCTCGTCCTGGCTTCAGGTACTGCAAGACACCTACAGATATCAGCCCATAGTTTTCACGACCTCGCCGCCATCTACTGAGCTGAAAAATGGGCTGGTAGGTTGCGAAATTGATAGCTGGGTCACCGGACGCAGGTTCGTGTCGCTCCCATTTTCCGATCATTGCGAGCCGCTGTTCGACTCGAGCGCTGAATTGCTGTTCTTGATTCGTTCTCTTCAAGCGAACCTGAGTTGCAGAAAGTGGAAGTACCTTGAATTTCGGCCCATCGACTGGAACTTGGGCCAACTCGATGAGCCGAGCGGGTTTAGCACAGCAGCCAGGTACTTCTTGCACCGGCTGGACCTGCAAGGGGAAGTCGAGACCGTGTTCGCGAAGCTAGACAAGGATTCCCTTCAGCGCCGAATTCATCACGCGGAACGGGCGGGCCTGGTGGAGAAATCCGGCTCGTCCGAAGAGTTGCTGGCACAGTTTTATCGCCTGTTTGTGGTCACCCGCAGCCGGCACCAGGTTCCTCCCATGCCTTACCTCTGGTTTCAAAATCTGATCCGGGCACAGAAGGAGTTCCTTAAGATTCGGGTGGCTTACTCAGAGGGAACGCCGGTCGCTTCGATCTTGACCCTGCGGTTTAGAGATGTCCTCTATTATAAGTACGGTTGCTCGGATGCACGTTTCAACAATTTGGGCGCCATGCCGTGGCTTTTGTGGAGAGCGGCGCTCGATGCGAAACTCTCGGGTGCTCGTGAATTTGACCTGGGGAGGACGGAAGAAAACAATCCGGGGCTCCTGACATTCAAGAATCACTGGGTACCGCAACCTCTCCGATTAGCTTATTGGAAATTCCCGTATACTCCATCGTTTGATTCGATCAACAGCTGGAAATTAAGGCTCGCCAAACGCGTTTTTTCGCGTATGCCGGGTGGCCTGCTGACACTCACAGGAAAAATAATTTACCGGCACATCGGTTAGGGCGCCAGCGAAATCCTGGCAGCCGGCAGGCCGTATCGGTTTGGCAGGCTCACTCTTTGGACAATGTTCGATTGATTTTGGCTCCCTGGAACTGAGATTCTGCCCAGTCGGCGGAATCGGTTTGCTAAAGTTGAATCTGAACTGGGCTGCCTTCAACAATTTGCCATGACATTTCTCCAGACACAAATACCGGGAGTTTTCGAGATTCGCCTTGAGCCCATCAACGACGAGCGAGGGTTCTTTGCTCGGGCCTGGTGCCGAAGCGAATTTGAAGCTCATGGATTGGATGCCGGACTGCAGCAGAGCAACATTTCCTTTAACACACGAAAAGGCACCCTGCGTGGTATGCATTTCCAGGTCGTGCCGTTTGCGGAGACGAAGCTCGTCCGCTGCACCAAGGGCGCAATTTATGACGTGGTTCTTGATTTGCGGCCAGAGTCGGGGAAATTCAAACAATGGATCGGTGTAACCTTGTCAGCGGAAATCAGGAACATGCTTTACGTTCCCAAGGGTTGTGCCCACGGCTTCCTGACTTTGCAGGACGACACCGAAGTCTTCTACCAGATGTCGGAGGTCTACAACGCGGAATCAGCCCGGGGCGTGCGCTGGAACGACCCCGCTTTCGGTATCGCTTGGCCTGAAAAAGTGGAAGTAATTTCGAATCGCGATCGTGATTACCCGGACTTTAGATAACGATATGTCCTCCATCGGAAAAATCGACCAACACACGCAGACGGAGATCGGCGTGGAATTGCACCGTTTTGCGAGCGAGCTTTTTCCAATTTGCCGCAGCATTACCGGAAATGGAATTCGCCGGACCCTTTCCCTTATCGGCGAGAAAATTCCGCTTGCCATCAGCGAAGTTCCTACCGGTACGCCTGTATTTGACTGGACCGTCCCGAAAGAATGGAACATCCAGGATGCTTACATTCAAGGGCCCGACAAGAAGCGCGTCGTAGATTTTCAAAAATCCAACCTGCATGTGTTGAATTACAGCACTCCGATCCGTGCGAGGATGTCGCTGCAGGATCTGAAGCCGCATCTCTTTACAATTCCTCAGCATCCAGACTGGGTCCCCTATCGCACGTCCTATTACAAAGAAAACTGGGGATTTTGCCTGACCCATAATCAATTGCTCTCTCTCAAAGACCAGGACTACGAAGTCTGCATCGACTCTACCCTTGAAAACGGATCCTTAACTTATGGCGAGTGTTTTATTCCCGGCGAGTCTTCCGACGAAGTCCTGATCTCCTGCCACGCATGCCATCCGTCGCTTGCGAACGACAATCTTTCCGGCTTGGCTGTGGCCACTTTTTTGGCGGGTCTCCTGACGGGCAAAGCTTTGCGTTACTCCTACCGGTTTCTGTTCATTCCCGGCACCATTGGCGCGATCACGTGGCTCTCACGCAATAGTCCCGTGGTTGGCCGTATCAGACATGGTTTGGTGCTGACCTCGATCGGAGACAGGGGGCCATTCCACTACAAAAAGAGCCGGCGGGGCAACGCCGAAGTAGACCGCGTCGCTGAACATGTTTTGAAACACAGCTCAGCGGCGGCCAAAATACTTCCATTTGCTCCGGTTGGCTACGATGAGCGCCAATACTGTTCGCCAGGGTTCGACCTTCCGGTCGGATGCCTGATGAGAAGCGTTTGGGGCACCTTTCCCGAATATCACACATCTGCCGACAATCTTGATTTTCTCGCTCCTGAATCCTTGGGGGAATCTTTGCAGGTTTGTGCTTCAATCTTCGATCTACTGGAGAACAATCGCAGCTACAAGAATCTCGCGCCATTCTGCGAACCCCAATTGGGGAGCCGCGGACTTTATCACTCAACAGGTGGAATCTCGCCGGAAACGGAAATCAACGCGCGGCTATGGGTTTTAAATATGTCCGACGGAACTCATTCTTTGCTCGACATCGCCGAGCGCTCAGGGTTACCGTTTTCAATTCTGAACGATGCCGCTGATTTGCTATCGCGCAACGGGCTTCTAGAGCCGGTGAATTCACCAAATCCGTAGGCCTTGGTTCGATACGCAGGCGCAGCAGGGAATAAGAACCGCTCCGCGACAGAGTGTCTCGGCGCCGAACAATATTTCACAGCAAACAAAGGAAGATTATGCGATTAATTCTGACCGGTCACAAAGGATACATCGGCGCCGTAGCAGGCCCTCTTCTGCAGGCCGCTGGACATGACGTTGTGGGACTGGATACGGACCTCTTCGCCGGGTGCGACTTCGGGAATCCGAATCCGAACATACCCGAGCTGCGAAGGGATCTTCGCGATCTCTCGGAATCCGATTTCAAAGGCTTCGAGGCGGTTGTCCACCTGGGCGCCCTCTCCAACGATCCCCTCGGTAATCTGGACCCGAAACTCACCTACGATATTAACCATCATGCTTCGGTACGCCTGGCAGAACTTGCGAAGGCCGCGGGCGTCAGTCGTTTTGTGTTTTCTTCTTCTTGCAGCACCTACGGAGCGGCGGGCGACGACTTTTTGGACGAGACTGCCGGCCTTCATCCAGTGACTCCCTACGGTGAATCAAAAGTTTTCGTCGAAAGGGATGTCGCGCCGCTCACTGACGACAAATTCAGCCCGACCTTTATGCGCAACGCCACCGCCTATGGCGTCTCGCCTCGCCTGCGTCTGGATATCGTTCTGAACGATTTGGTCGCCTGGGCATACACAAAAGGCAGGGTGTTTATCAAGAGCGATGGCACTCCCTGGCGGCCTATCGTCCACATTCGAGACATTATTGCGGCTGTGGTCAGCGTCCTCGACGCTCCCCGTGAAATTGTGCACAACCAGGTTTTCAACGTTGGCAGCACGACCGAGAATTACCGGATCAGCGAACTGGCTGTCATCGTCTCGGAAACCGTGCCGAACTGTCGCGTCGAATTTGCTCCAGGTGGCGGCCCCGACAAACGTTGTTACCGTGTGAACTGCGACAAAATTCGACGGGTGCTTCCCAGTTTCCGTCCCCAATGGACTGCCCGGAAAGGTGCCAAGGAGCTCTACGACGCCTATCAAGCTCTGAAACTCACCTATGCGGACATCGAGCGGGGTAGCTATGTCCGCATGAATCAAATCCAGCGGCTCCTGGACTCCGGCCAACTCGACGCCTCCCTCCACTGGAGGTGAGGGAATGTGGAAAGATTTTTCCCCAAGATTCCCGCCTGACTACCACTTTGTGGAGCAATCCACTCCGTGTTCCCTTTGTCGTTCCTTCCGCCCCGGTAAGTCAAGTATAATCATGTACTTGCAGAATTCCTTCAATGCCCGACTCAATTCATTTCTGATTGTTTGGCACCCCGATTGCCCTTAGGATACTGGAGAAAGGGCTTAGATTGGGACTCTCACGGCGGAAGCCTGTCTGCCCGCACCCGCGGTCCAATCGCCTTCGATCCCTGCTTTCGCTTTTTCCTCTCGTTCAAAATTACATAACGCTGAGGAAACCCATCCCAATCCCGACTTTCGAGCGTAATCTTCTTCCCAAGGATCAGAGACAATTCCATGGCCACCATGACGCTAACTTCTGAAACTTCTCAACAAACCGCTTTGAAGCCTTGCCGTTTCTGCGGCGCGGAACTCCGTCGTACTTTCGTCGATTTAGGTATGTCCCCGCTTTGCGAGACCTATCCATCCGCGACTGAAATCAATCGCGGAGAAATGTTTTATCCGCTTCACGTCTTCGTCTGCGAGAAGTGCTTTCTCGTCCAGCTCGAAGAGTTCGAAAGCCCTGAAAATATTTTCAGCGACTACCTGTATTTTTCTTCGTATTCCGATTCCTGGCTGAAGCATTGCGAGAAATACACGGCAACTGTCAGCGAACGATTTGGCCTTGGCGCGCAAAGTTTTGTTGTGGAGGTTGCCAGCAACGACGGTTATCTCCTTCAGTATTTCGTGAAAAAGGGTGTGCCTGTTCTCGGCATCGAGCCCGCCGCCAATGTTGCCAAAGTGGCCGTTGAAAAAGGGGTGCCGTCTCTGGCTCGCTTTTTTGGCACGCAGCTCGCGTTGGAACTCGCCGGAAGGGGAAAAACAGCGGACCTGATTATCGGCAACAACGTGCTGGCGCAAGTCCCGGATATAAACGATTTTGTCGAGGGCCTCAAGTTATTGCTGAAACCACACGGAGTCCTTACCCTGGAGTTTCCTCACCTGACCCGCCTGATCGAACACAATGAATTCGACACTATCTACCATGAGCATTTTTCATATTTTTCGTTGCTCGCCACCAACAGCATCCTGCGGGCTCATGGACTGAAAATCTTCGACGTGGAGGAGATTCCGACTCACGGGGGCTCGCTGCGCGTGTACGCTTCCAGGGTAGAAGATTCCACCCACGCGATACAGCCGAACGTGCAATCGCTCATCCAGTTGGAAATAAAGTCCGGACTCGATTCCATCGCAGGTTACGAAGGGTTCGCGCGGCAGGTGAAGGAAACGAAACTCGCGCTCCTGGATTTTCTTCTGTCCGCCGCGAAAGAGGGCAAAACCGTCGCCGGCTACGGAGCGCCTGGAAAGAGCGCCACGCTCCTGCACTATTGCGGCATTGGCAAGGATCTTATTCAGTACACGGTCGATCGCAGTCCGCACAAACAGGGACGCTTCCTGCCCGGCACGCACATCCCCATTTATCATCCCGATCGTATTCGGGAGACCAAACCGGACTACGTCATCGTGCTTCCCTGGAATTTGAAGGATGAGATTGTTCAGCAATTGCAATACATTCGGGAATGGGACGGCCGCTTCGTCGTACCGATCCCCAAAGTAGAAGTTCTCTGACGCTCCGTAGCTCGAGGTGATCCGTGAAAGTTGTGCTCTTTTGTGGTGGCGCCGGAATGCGGCTCCGCGGATACGCGGACGATGTGCCGAAGCCAATGGTGCAGATAGGAACCCGCCCGATCATCTGGCACCTGATGAAATACTATGCGCATTTTGGCCACAAGGATTTTATTCTCTGTCTCGGCTACCGCGGCAACGCAATTAAGGACTATTTCCTCCATTACGATGAAGCTGTTTCCAATGATTTTGTCTGGTCCAAGGGCGGAAAGAAGATCGACTTTCTGAACCGCGATATTGACGACTGGACGATCACATTCGTGGAGACCGGCATCAATTCCAATATCGGCGAAAGGCTGAAGGCCGTGGAGCCTCATCTGAAAGGCGAGGAAATGTTTCTCGCCAACTATGGCGACGGATTGAGCGATGTGGCTCTTCCTGCCATGATCGATTCCTTTCGAAAAACCAAAGCAGTTGCCTCGCTCCTGCTGGTACAACCCACCGCCAGTTTTGACATCGTCAACGTCAGCTCGGAGGGAATGGTTACGGACGTTTCCGCATTGACCAGCACCGACATCTGGATCAATGGCGGATTTTTCGTGATGCGCAATGAAATCTTCCGCTACATGCAACCCGGTGAAGAACTGGTGCGCGAACCGTTTCAGCGCCTCATCAAGGAGCGCGCGCTTCTGACCTACAAATGCAACGGTTTCTGGCAGTGCATGGATACCTTTAAAGATAAGCAGCGCCTGGAGGAGTTGAATCAAACCACGGCACCGTGGAAGGTTTGGAATCATGCCGCCGGCTCCATCGCCCGCGACTCCGAAACTGTTTCAGCCGACCTATGATCCAACTGAATCTTCCCGAAAAGGCCGCCGAAAAGTTAGAGGTTCTTTGCCTCGGCTCCCATTCCGACGACATCGAAATCGGGTGCGGCGGCGCAATTCTCCGCTTTGCAAAGCAATACCCTCACTGCGTATTTCATTGGGTCGTCTTCAGTGCAATCGGCGAGCGTGATACCGAAGCCCGCCGCGCGGCTTCGCTTTTTGCCGGCCCCGCGGCGCTTCGCGGGCCGATCTTGAAAACATTTCCAGATGGATTCATGCCCTTTGTGGGCGGGGAATTGAAGGCCGTTTTTGAGGAGTTGAAAAAGAACATTTCCCCCGACCTTATCTTTACTCATTATGGGAAAGACGCACATCAAGATCACCGCCAGGTCTCCGAACTGACCTGGAATACTTTTCGCGACCACTTGATTCTGGAATACGAAATTCCCAAATTCGACGGCGACATGGGGCAGCCAAATGTGTTCATTCCGCTTGAAGCGGAGCAATATCAGAATAAAGTGCACTACCTCTGGGAAGCGTTCGAATCCCAACGCTCCAAGCGCTGGTTCCAGAAAGAGACTTTCCTCGCCCTCATGCGCCTCCGCGGCATGGAGTGCAACGCTCCCAGCGGCTACGCCGAAGCGTTCTACTGTCGCAAAGCGTTGTTGTAGCTCCGATCCTCACCTGGAGCTGTTATCCACCAAGAGCTTCCTTAATTGACTGGATTTATCAAAACGATTGGGTGACGGCGGCATGTTCCAATGAAAGATTTGAAAGCCAGGGCAATCCGAGGCGGATTTGCGAAAGTTTGCGCACAGGGAGCAAATTTTGTCCTTCGCATCGGCTCGCTTATGGTGCTGGCTCGCTTGTTGGATCCCAAAGATTTCGGACTCGTCGGAATGGTTACGGCGTTCACCGGAGTGCTGAATCTATTCAGGGATTTTGGACTCTCGTCGGCCACCGTACAGCGTGTAGAAGTATCCGAAGAACAAATTTCAACCCTGTTCTGGATTAATTCCTTGGTGGGAGTGATCCTCTGGCTTTTATTGGCCTCTGTTTCTCCTTTGGTGGCGAACTTCTACAGAGAACCCAGGCTCCTTTGGGTGACGATTGTTCTAGCGACGGGCTTTTTCTTCAACGCAGTCGGTGTCCAACATTCCGCGATGCTTCAGCGCCAGATGCGATTCACCGCTCTCGCGACCATCGACATTATTTCGCTGCTTGCCAGCATCGCTGTTGGCATCGGAATGGCCCTTTATGGCTTCAAATACTGGTCGCTCGTCGTGATGACCATCGTCGCGCCGCTCGTGACGTCCATCTCTCTTTGGCTTGCAACCGGCTGGATTCCCGGAGTTCCACGGCGCGGGGTTGGAGTTCATTCGATGATGCGCTTCGGCGGCACCATCACCTTGAACGGCTTGGTCGTTTATGTTGCCTACAATCTGGAAAAGGTCCTCCTGGGCCGCTTCTGGGGAGCAGAAACAGTTGGCATCTACGGTCGAGCCTACCAGTTGATCAACATCCCTACGGACAACTTGAATTCAGCTGTCGGTGAAGTAGCCTTTTCGGTCCTGGCGAGGGTCCAGAAGGATGCGGCTCGGCTTCGAAGCTACTTCCTGAAGGGCTACTCTCTCGTGCTCGCGTTAACCGTGCCGGCCACGATCGCGTGTGCCCTTTTTGGTGACGATTTGATCACTGTGTTGCTCGGCCCAAAGTGGAAGGCCGCCGTGCCCATCTTCCGGCTGCTTTCCCCGACAATTCTTATGTTCGCGATGATGAATCCCTTTTCTTGGCTGCTCTTCTCCATGGGCTGGGTCAATCGAAGCCTCAAAATCGCCTTGGTCATCGCTCCACTCACAATCTCCGCGTATCTGATCGGATTGCCCTATGGTCCCAAAGGAGTTGCATTCGCCTATTCAACAGCCATGTGCATCTGGCTTGTCCCGCATGTTCTATGGTGCATTCGCGGTACAAATATTTCCTTCGGCGATATCTTGGGCGTGGTAAAGCGTCCGGTAATCTCTGCTTTGGTTGCTGCCGCAGTCGCATTCGGAGTGAAGTTCCAATTCGGCCAAGCCCTGCAGCCGCTGTTTCGCCTCGTCATCGGGTGTGGAATTCTCTTGTCGGTTTATACCCTCATGCTTCTGTACGTCATGGGCCAAAAAGTCTTCTACGTTGACCTGGTGCGGGGCCTGGCAAACCGCACTCCGGTGGAAGAGAATTCTCCAGTCATTATCTAACATGGACGAAGCCTTGAATCGCGAATCACAGCCGCTCGTCAGTGTGGTTATCCCTGTTTACAATGGGGCCGAGTATCTCGCTGAATGTATTCAGAGTGTGTTGGCCCAGACCTATCAAAACTGGGATTGCGTCATCGTCAACAATTGCAGTACCGACGACACGGCCGGAATCGCGCGCAAGTTCGCCTCGAGGGATTCGCGGATCCGGGTCCACGACAATCGAGAGTTTCTCCGCGCGGTGCCGAATTACAATTCTGGTTTACGCTTGATTTCCCCACAGAGCGGCTACTGCAAGATTGTGTTCGCGGACGATTGGATATTTCCGGAATGTCTGGAACGCATGGTCTCCGTCGGAGAACAGCACGCTTCGGTCGGAATTATTGGCGCTTATGGATTGCAGGGACGCCAGGTCATGTGGGCTGGCCTCCCATTCCCAAGCACACTCGTCCCCGGCCGTGAGGTTTGCCGCAAACTATACTTGGAAGACCTCTACGTATTTGGCACCGGGACGTCAGTCATGTATCGTGCCAGCCTTGTCCGGGATCGTAATCCCTTCTACAACGAATCGAATCTCCATGCCGACTCGGAAGTTTGCGTTGCGCTGCTGCGCACCTGGGACTTCGGTTTCGTAAATCAGGTGCTGACGTACACCAGGGTCCGCACCGGTTCGCTCACCTCGTTTACCCAGGACGTTAATACGCTGATCGCCGGCCGCCTCCACGATCTCGTGACATACGGCCTGGATTACTTGACCCGGGAAGAGTACGACGCCTGCCTGGATCGCCTGCTCTCGAATTATTACGAATTCCTTGCCATCAGCGTCAAGCGGCGCCGGGACGGCAAGTTCTGGGAGTATCACAAAAAGAAACTCACGGATGCCGGCGTGGGATTTGACCGGGTCCGTTTGGCCAAAGCTATCCTCTCGAAGGCAACCAGCGCCGTGCTTAACCCCAAAGATACGATCGGGAAATTCTTCTCGCGCAGCCACCCTGTTCGCGACCCCGAGTTCGTCCCCGGCTTCAAGCAAGAAAAAGGCTCTCTCTAGCCGCGCGTGGATATTGATGAAGTATGGGTTTAGCGAGTCGGCTTGTTGAAATGTTTCTTACCTACCCTAAACCAGCGTCATGGAATTAAGCAGGAGTGAAACCGCAATCGCGGTAGCGGATGAAGACAACTGTCATACTCTGTTCCTATAACCATTGCCAAAGTCTTGCGCGCACACTGGAGAGTTTGGCCGCGTCCATACTTCCAGCCGAAGTTGGTTGGGAAGTTCTTGTTGTGGACAACAACTCGAATGACCGGACTCGTGAAGTCGTTGAAGGCTTTTGCAGGCAGTTTCCGGAACATTTTCGATATCTCCATGAGCCGCGCCCGGGAAAGTCCTTCGCGCTCAATTCCGGTATTGCCCAGGCAAACGCTGATCTCGTGGCTTTCCTGGATGATGATGTGACAGTTGAGCCTACCTGGTTGCACAACCTGACCGCCAACTTATTGAACGGTGAATGGGACGGCGCAGGAGGGAAAATCATTCTGGGATGGCCCGAAGTTCTCCCCCCATGGCTGGCTACGAAGGGGCCTTATTCTAGAACCCCCTTCCCGGATTTTGATAAGGGGTGCGAGCCTCGGCAACTCACCGAGCCACCGTTTGGCACGAATATGGCCTTCCGAAAGGAAGTTTTTCAAGTTCACGGGGGATTTCGTCTCGACCTCGGCCCCAGCCCAAATCGCGAAATACCGTGTCCTCACGAAGACACAGAATTTGGTTACCGATTGATGGCGGCCGGCAAACGGTTGCGTTATGAACCTTCCGCCATCGTATATCATCCGATTGCGCCAGACCGGATTACCAAGAAGTATTTCCTGCATTGGTGGTTTGACGAAGGCCGTGCGAGTGCCCGTGTCTTCGGGGTGCGAGCCGGAACCAAGTGGTACTTTGCAGGCATTCCGCTTTATCTCGTCCGCAGCCTCGGCCTGTGGAGCTTGCGGTGGATGCTCTCCATGGAACCACACGCACGTTTCTATTACAAAATCGTGGTCTGGGGAAAATTGGGAAGAATCTCTGAACATTTCCGCCAACGGCTTGAGTTGAAGTCAAAAAAGGAATGCAATGCCTGAAGCTCCTGGTGGTAGAACTGCCTCATTGAATCTGAAAGCCGGGGAATGGGTAGAAGTCCGCAGCCAGGAAGAAATCCTGGCCACGCTCGACGGCAATGGTCGCCTCGAGAACCTCCCGTTCATGCCGGAAATGTTGCAGCAGTGTGGCAAGCGCTTTCGAGTTTTTAAGCGGGCGGATAAGACCTGCGAATACACACAAGGCTGGAGCATTCGCCGCATGAAAGATTCTGTTCACCTTGAGGGCGTACGGTGTGACGGGAGCGGCCACGACGCTTGCCAGGCTGGCTGCCTGATCTTCTGGAAAGAGGCGTGGCTTAGGCGCGCAGAAAACAATCTGGTGTCGGTGGATAGTTTGCGCCCTCCCCATCTTGGGCCCACGCAGGCAAGCCACCTCTGTACAGTGAGCACTCTTCGGCAGTCGGCAAAGGAGCTGAACTCCGAAGGAGTGGCGCTCTACACTTGCCAGGCTACGGTTGTTCCCCAATTTACTACCTACATGAGCTTTTGGGATCCCCGGCAGTACATCCGCGATCTGCGATCAGGTAATCTGGAGAGCGGGCTCTCCGGGAATTCTCGCGACCATCGGGCACTCGAAGTAGTTCTCATTATATTTCGGATGCTGCAAGCTTCAATCATCGGCCTCTTCAACGAGCTACAAGCGCGCCGTCAAGGCAGCCGATACCCTTTCATCGAGGGAACGGCTGAGAAAACACCGGTGGAAATTCTCAACTTACAACCGGGTGAACTTGTCGAAGTGCGAAGCAAGGACGAGATAGTGCGCACTCTTGGCAAAGATCAGAAAAACCGCGGCTTGTGGTTCGATTCGGAGATGCTCCCCTATTGCGGCGGGATTTACAGAGTCCTGCGTCGAGTCCACAGAATTGTTGATGAGAAGACTGGCAAGCTTGTGGAGATGAAGAATCCGTGCATCGTCCTCGAAGGCGTCGTTTGCAAGTCTGACTACCACCGCCTCTGTCCGAGGGCCATCTATCCTTACTGGCGTGAAAGTTGGCTGAAGCGTGCATCCTCGGTGTCGCCCCCAGCGCAATCCGATCAGCAGTTGGAAAACTGCGGGAGAAGCTGATCGCCTTGTGCCGATAAATAATTAGGGCGGTTGCTGAAGTTCTGCGAACCCTGCTTGTCAGAAATGATCAAACCAAAATGACGCTATCTCAGGTTGAAAACCCCGTACCTCCGTGCGACATGAACCAGCATGGCTCCGAACAGCCAGCCTCGGCCCTGCTTTTGCGGATTTCTCGCTGCTTGTTGCCGACTGTAATTCTGCTGTTCCTGGTGCCTTTTGTCGCGTTGCAGTTCTATTCCGTGCCCGCCGTCGATGATTTTTGTAAGGCGACACTTTCCTTCAATGCAGTCCCCCAGCCAACCGTGTTGAGCATCACATGGATGTACTACACCCACTGGTCTCCAAGATGGCTGACCACGCTACTTCAAAGCTTTCTGATGAGCCGCTTCGATCTTGTGCGCGCGTATCCTTGGCTACTGCTTGCAGTCCTACTCGCAAATGTGGGGGCTGTCTGGTATTTCTTCAGGGCGGTCTTCCGCTTCACTGTCGGAAGTTCTCTGCTTATCGCGCTCGTCTTTTACTCGGCATACGTGGCAAGTCTCACAGATCCCGAACAACAGATACTATGGGTCACAGGAGCGATCGAATACAACCTGTCCTTCAGCACTCTGCTCGTTCTGGTGAGCGCTCTCTGCCGGCCACGCAAACAAACCGGGTACTTCGTATTGATAGGGCTCTTGTCCATTGCGCTTCCCGCGCAGCACGAAATCGCAGGCGCCTTCCTCTTCGCAATTTTGTTAGGGGGAATAATAATCTCCCGCGTGCAAGAAATTCCCGCCATGCAGTGGTACCTCAGCCTATTTTCTGCCTTCCTCAGCCAAGTCGTTGTTATGCTCTCGCCGGGTAATAAGATTCGCGCCGCCCAAGAGCACCGGCATCTGTGGGATCTGGCTCATATTCCCCGATGGGCTGGCCATTCCCTGTATCACTCCATGGGCTGGCTCGCTTTTCCCTCGATTCTTTTGGCAGGATGTTGCGCGATACTGGTGGCGAAACGTGGCCAGGGTGTGGAAGTACGTAACGCTCTCCCTCCCGCCTGGCTGGGGGCTGCTGGAATTTGCGCAATGATTGCCCTCTGCGGCGAAATGGCGCTGACGGAGGTCGCGATGGGCACCTGGATACCCTCGCGAACTATTGCATGGTTCCAGTTCATGTTTTGGTTATGCTTTGTCTGTGTAGTTCTGATCGGGATCCCCGAATTATTCCGCGTCCGGTTTTCCGTTGCTACCAGACTCGGAGTGTATCTATTGTTCGCGGTGTCCCTCTTAGGCTCCGCTAATTTTCGCGCCGCTTTGGATGACTTGCGTGGTACGGCCCAGGCCTGGCATCAGATCGACGCTGCTCAATTGCGGCGGCGAGGCGGCACCGAGAGTTTCGGATTGCCAGCAAGATATCCAAAACTAGCATTGCGTCAACGAATAGCCTCCGATTCAGGGTGCTGGGTCAATCAGTGCCTGGCGAACTACCTGCACACTGCCACCGTGATCGGGAAAGATTCCAGTGAGGAATGCCCACACTAGTCAGATTTTCTTCGGCCATCATCGATCGATGAAGTGCTTTCTGGCGCGGCTTTGGCTGTCGCTTTTCCGCTCTAGAAGATTAACTCGCCCGGTCGCGACCCTCATTGTTCTCAGCGCGACCCTCTTCCTTTCCTCCTGCCATCAAGTTTCACCCGCCTTCGTTTCTTTCACTCAATCCTCCGATTCAATCCAAGCCTACGACTTTGTCGAAGTCACGGCCAAGGTGTCGCTCCCGCACGCTTCTAATCCATTCACGGACGCCGAACTTAACGGCTGGTTCGAGTCGGCGGATCATTTTAAACGCTGGCCAGTGGAAGGATTCTGCGATTCCTCGGACGGAAGTATATTCCGCATCAGGTTCATGCCTCCCGCGCCGGGGGCCTACATTTACTCTGTGAATTTTCACCAGGGTCGGACCACAGAATCTTCAACCGGCAACTTCCATGCCTCGGACGGTCATCGCCGCGGCCCAATCCGCGTTGATCCTCAATATCCTTGGCATTTCATCTGGGAAGGCGCGGGCGAACATTATTTCTTTAATGGAGCCACCGCCTACTGGCTGATAGGCTGGCGAAATGACAAAACAATCCAATCCAGTATCGATCGTCTTCACAATCTGAAAATCAATCGATTGCGGGTCACCATCGCCGGTCGCTCGAATCTACTCTATGGTGAGCCCGTCATCCCCGGCGAGAACTGGACGTTGTTCATCACTCCATGGCCGGCGAAATTGCCGGAAGATCCTTACCACCCGGGATTTGACTACACCCGTTTTGATGTTTCGTACTGGCAGAAATTTGACCGCGCCCTTCAATACGCGCGCGACAAGGACATGATCATTTCGCTCGTTCTTGACATGAACGACGGCCGGGTTCACCCTGCAGAATTCAGCGCTGACGAGCGTCGATTCATCCGCTATGCAGCGGCCCGTTTCTCGGCCTACTCCAATATCACTTGGGATCTAGGCGACGATCTGGATCACTATCGTAACCGCATCTGGACCCGCTTCACCGGCACCTGGCTGGAACACCTCGATCCGTACCATCACCTGGCAACGAGCCATCCCCTTGACAACCGCCACCAGGACCGCACCTCTGATTGGTTCGGTTTTACATCCTTTCAGGAATGGTCCCGCGAACAGCATGCCTTCATGCTCGCCCAGCGAAAAAAACAGGCGGAACTCGGCCGTATCATTCCTCAGGCCAACGAAGAATATGGGTACGAGGATCATTATCCCGTGTGGTCCCCAGGCCTCGGTTCGGAATCCGCCGACACCTTGCGCCGCATGGCCTGGGAAATCGCCATGGCGGGCGGTTACCAGACCACCGGCGAATCGGCGCGTCGCGGGACAAATGTGTGGCCCGACACGGGGGGCGGTTGGATGAATGGCCGCGGTGACGACAGCATGACCATGCTGCAAGGCTATTCCCACATGGTTGATTTCTTGACAAGTTTCGAGTGGTGGAAAACGGAACCTCACGATGAACTGGCGACACGTGGCGATTATTGCCTTGCGAATCCTGGTGAAACATATGCGATTTACCTCCCCAAAGGGGGGAGGGCCGCGCTTAGAATTTCAGCCGGCCGCTACATTGCTAAGTCCTTTAATCCTCTAACCGGTGACTGGCTCGATCTGCCCCCGGTCCAGGGGGCCTCTTGGATCTCCCCGGAAACTTCCAACCTGCATGACTGGGCTTTCTTGCTCCAGCGTGTCTCTCCTCGATAGTTTTCTTCGACCACCTTCTGAATCTCCTGGATTTCCTGCCTCTTGGTCATCGCAGTTGTAAGGGTGTGCCCGCTCACTTCTGGCGTTAAACTCAACTTAGCTGGAAACTTGTCCTCCCTAGAGAGGTTCATCAGGAGAATTCATCTATGTTGCCCAACGCTCTGGAACTGCAAGCCATCATGCAGCGACTGAATAATTTGGAAACTCAGAACCGCAGACTCAAGTGGAGCGGCCTTTCCTTGCTCGTTGTTCTTTTAGCCCTGGTGTTGATGGGCCAGGCCACGCCGACTCCAAAGGTCATTGAGGCCCAAAGATTCGTGCTGAAAGATGGAAAGGGAAACGTTCGCGCCTGGCTGGGACTATTTGGAGAGGGATCTGAATTAATCCTCGGGAACGTCAATAAACAGCCGAAGATGACTCTTAAGGTGAGCGACGACGCCGGCGATCTTCATTTCTTTGGCAGCGAAAATTCAGGCATGAATCTCGGGTTGGACTTGGGCAGTCCCGCCATCGCGATGGCCGGCGCCGGCGGAAACGGTGGCGCAGACATTACTTTTTCACCCTCCGGCCCAGCCATAACAGTCCAAGATCGTGAGGGATTCTCTACCGTTGTCGGCACACCTCAGTTGAAGGTCTCTCCGCGCGGCGAGGCAAAACATCCTTCCGCGGCTTCCATACTCCTTCTGGATAAGGCCGGAAAAATCATCTGGAAAGCTCCCTGACGCACTGGTGATTTCCCGGATTTCGTGCCAGTCGCCCACATGTTTTCGGGAAAGCCTCGCCCGTCTTCAGTGAGCACCGGATTAGTTTCGTAGCCCTGCTTCAGTTCGGAAGCAGTCCGAAGACCGTGAACGCTTTCTGCCCGCCAACATATACCTTGCCGTTGGCAACGGTTGGCACGGTGAACTTGGTCGCGACTGCCGCTGAGCCGGTTCCACTCGCCGGGCTGCGGTACAGCAACAAACTGACATTGTTCGCATCATATGCGTCCAGAACAGTTGCGCTGTTCGACTGGTAGCCTGTAATATCCGCCACCCATACGATACCGTTCGACGCACCGCTCGCGGATACTGTGGGCGTGGCTCCTCGGAAGTTGAAAGTGTTGCTCGAGTTCGAAGTTGAGCCGACTGAAATGCTGCCATTTGAAATTGGGAATTGCCGCAGCGAATCGCCGACTATGATGGCATAAAGATTCCCATTCCAATAGGCAGGTTGGCCGTAAAACCCATTGACGGCGCTGCTGGTATTGAAGGAGATGGTAACTTCCTCCACATCTTTATTGCTGGCAGCGTTGAATTGTCCCATGTTCGTTTGATCCAGCAAATAAATCACGCCCACTTTCCCCGTTGCGATCAGCAGGTGCGGGTGCGCCGTCGAACCCACGGAGTCAGGCAGAATAATCGGATTGGAGGACCCCAGATCTATATCGTTGTCCTGCATAATCTGTTGGTCGAAGGGCGTGAAGTAATCCAGTCTCGTGCCCTGCGGGCTGATTTTAAGTACGGAATCAGAGAAATTGTTGACTCCGTCAAAAAACCCATTGCCCGTTTCCACGTAGATATTCCCACTGGCATCCATCGCGGGTCCGTTTCCGGAGCCCCAGATCGCCCCTTCATTGTTTCCGCTCGTGGGATCCGTCGTGTGGAAGACCCACTGTTGTGGCAGTAACTGCCCCGCAGTGTAAGCCATCAGCCAGCCTTGGTAGGTCCCGTTATCCCCGTGTGACCCGATCGCCACATACACCGTCCCGTTGTTTAGCAGCAACGCCGGCCGTTGCAGATGTGTTAGCGGGTTGAAGTTTGGCGCCGTGACCACCACGGGTCCCCCAAATTTCTCCGCGCCGGTAGTCAAATCCAGCGCGTGCAAACGATGAACGAAACAAGGAGCGGCCGTCGAGCAACCTGTTCCAACCGTTTCCTTCGTCTTCGCCATCACATAGATCGTGTTCGTTAATGGATCGATCACTGGAGTTGATGTGATGCCGATTTCCGGGACCAAATCGACGAGTTCGTTGACGTCCGACGGCGCCACTGTCGTTACGCCGGACGACAGGAAGTTGGTTTTCCACAACTGTATACAAGCAGGCGAATCCGCATCGAACGCGTACACGGTGTCGTGTTCCGTCGCGATGTAAACGACGTTGCGCGTCTGTCCGCCTATATTGATATTCGCGACGTAGAGTGGCGCTGCGTAGATGTAACCGTCATTAACCAGCGGACAGGTGAACAGTGCTCCGAAGGTGGATGAGTTCACTGTCGACGTTGTCAGCGCATATTCCTGCAAGTTCTGGCCGGTTCGCGCATTATCATTGTGATAAGTGAAAACTCCTGGCAAATCTGTCACCGCCACACTTACCGTTACACTGGTGGACGGATTCGAATTGCTTGTGGCCGTAACTGAATGCACCCCTGCCTGAGTTCCCGGTGTGTACAGACCGGTTGAGGAAACGGTTCCGCTAGCAGGCGACCCTCCGCCCACTCCGTCGACCGACCAACTCACTCCGCCATTCAGCGGATCATTGCTTACCGTGGCTGTGAACTGCTGCGGCTGAGAAAGGGTCACAGCTGCGCGCTTGGGACTAACCGTCACAAAGAGATTTGTCACGGTAAAGATCACGCCATTGCTGGCGAGTCCGTTGACGGTGACGACGACGCTTCCCGTGGTGGCTCCGGTCGGTACAGGTGCAGTAATGCTCGTGGGTCCCCAGAGAGTTGGGACAGTCGTGACACCGTTGAACTTCACCGTGCTCGTCCCTTGCGTGCTCCCGAAGTTCGTTCCCGTAATCACCACCGGCGTCCCGGTCCCCCCCGAAGTTGGGCTCAACCCGGTTATCGTCGGTCCGCCCAGCGTGGCGTTAAAGAGGGTCAGAACCTCCCCGGCACTCAGCGCACGGTTATAGATCTTCACCTCGTCCAGCACGCCGTTCAGCCGCTCAAACCCGCAGCCACTGCACCCGCTTCTCCCAAACACCAGTGGCTGTGTGTTCGGCACCGGCACGCCGGTCTCCGCCACACTGGCTATCAGGTTTCCGTTCAGATAGGTGTTGTAAGCATTGTTGGTGTGGTCCAGCACTACCGTAAAGTTGTACCAGGTGCCGGCGACCAGGTTGGCGTTCGTGGTGATGTGTTCAATGCAACTCGAGCCGTTGTTGAACCCGCTGTCGATCTGTCCATTATTTACGATCTGCAGGAAGTAACCGCATCCGGCAGTCGACTCCTTGATGATCAAAGTCTGCGTGCCGGCTACGGTTGCGGGGTTGACCCAGGCGGAAAGCGTAAAGCTGCCGTTTAGGTCCAGCGAAGGTGAATCATTAATCGTGATATCGCCCGTGGTTCCGTTGAAGGCAACCGCGTTTCCAACCCTCCCGGTCGTCCAGGTAACTCCGCTCGAGAGCGTTCCGGTGTTGTTGTTGCCGGAAGAGTCGGCCGTGGTCGTGCCCGTGCCTTCCTCAAACGAGTAAGCGGCAACCAGGCCTGACTGTACGTTGTAGGTAACGGTGTTGTCGGTACTGGTGGAAGCCGTGTTGGGGTTTCCAGCCAGATCCGTGGCCTTGCCAGCCCCGATCGAAGCAATGACCGTTCCCGACTGCGTCATGCCACTGACAGCGATGTTGTAGGTCGTTCCGCTGCCGGTCACAACCACTGTCGTTGCTCCCGCGGTTCCTCCGATAGTCACACCCGTGTTGCTGAATCCCGTAACCGTCTGGCTGAATACTGCCGTGAAATTAATCGGTGAAGTGCCTGTCGGATCGGTCTGGCTGGCAGCCTGATTCACCGTGACGGTTGGCGGTGTGATGTCGTAGGTGACAGTGTTGTCGGTGCTGGTGGACGCCGTGTTCGTCGCGCCATTCGCGGTGGCCACACCGGCGGGAATCGAAGCGATCACCGTTCCGGTCTGCGTCATGCCGCTGACGGCAATGTTGTAGGTGGTTCCACTGCCGGTAACGACCTTGGTCGTGGCTCCAGCCGTTCCGCTCAGCGTCACACCCGTGTTGCTGAATCCGGTGACCGCGGCGCTGAAGACTGCGGTGAAGTTAATGGGGGAAGCATTCGTCGGATCGGCCTGTGCTGCAGCCTGATTAATCGTCACAGACGGAGAGGGTGTTACGGTAAACGTCATGCCATTACTGGCGAGTCCGTTGACGGTGACGACGACGCTTCCCGTGGTGGCCCCGGCCGGTACAGGTGCTGTGATACTCGTGGGTCCCCAGAGAGTTGGGACAGTCGTGACACCGTTGAACTTCACCGTGCTCGTCCCTTGCGTGCTCCCGAAGTTCGTCCCCGTAATCACCACCGGCGTCCCGGTCCCCCCCGAAGTTGGGCTCAACCCGGTTAT
>Ga0210389_10000113_pt1 | contig 80378 bp, 70 predicted proteins | sample IncBWH28OmetaG_FD_160127 | JGI IMG/M metagenome (GOLD analysis project Ga0210389, IMG submission 160127) | Forest soil microbial communities from Barre Woods Harvard Forest LTER site, Petersham, Massachusetts, United States - Inc-BW-H-28-O ...
GTGCCGTGTGAGAGTGCGAGGTAGCTGCCGCTGGGGAGGGCGTCCATCAAGGTGGCGACGATCCGATGCGGGTTGTCCTCGTCGGAAAGGGCGTGCAGGACGGAGATCAGCAGGAGGCCGACCGGCTTGCTGAGGTCGAGGGTCTGTGCGGCCTGCTGGAGGATGGGGGCGGGATCGCGCAGGTCGGCGTCGATGTAGGCCGTGGTGCCGGGTTCTCGGCCGGTGAGGAACGCACGGGCGTGCGCGAGCACGACAGGGTCATTGTCGACATAGACGATGCGGGTCTCAGGGTTGACGTCCTGCGCGACCTCGTGGGTACTGCCGGGAGCAGGGATACCGGTGCCGATGTCGAGGAACTGCGACAGCCCGGCCTCGCCCGCCAGGAACTGGACCGCGCGCCCGAGGAAAGCCCGGTTCTCCCGTGCCGTGGTCGCCGTCGCGGGGTAGACGGCCGTCATCGCGTCGCCGTAGGCGCGGTCGGCGGCGAAATTGTCCTTGCCGCCCAGCCAGTAGTTGTACACCCGGGCGTGGTGCGAGACGTTCGGGTTGAACGCGGGATCGTCATCGGCTGGGGCCGGGGGGAACTCGTCAGTGCTCATCTAAGGCCGCTTTCCGTTAAGTCTCGTCCAGGATCTTGGCGAGGAATCTCTGGGTGTCCTGCGGGGTCAGGGACTTGGCGCCGAGACGGTCCATGACCTCGAGGTAGAGTTCGACGTCCTCGCGCTTGTCGAGGTAAAGGGCGCTGGCGATTTGCTCGATGTACACCACATCGGGCACGTCCGGGTTGTCGAAGCGGAGCACGTTGAACGAGCCGCCGACGGCCGCGTGTCCGCCGCGGCCGAACGGGATGACCTGAAGGGTGACGTGCGGCAGTTCGGCGACCTCGGCGAGCCGGGTGAGCTGGGCGCGCATGACGGCCTGGCCGCCGATCGGCCGCCGCAGCACGCCCTCGTCGACGATCGCCCAGACGTGTGGCGGGTCCTGCCGGGCGAGAAGGTCCTGGCGCTTGAGGCGGAGGCTGACCCGCCGCTCGGTTTCTTCCCCGGGCATCGCCGCGGGGGTTAGCAGGGTGACGGCCCGCGCGTAGTGCTCGGTCTGGAACAGCCCCGGCACGAACTGCAGCTCGAAGTCCCGGATGACGGACGCCGCGGACTCCAGTCCTAGATAGGGCTCGAACCAGCCCGGGGCCACGTCGCCGTGCTGGTTCCACCAGCCGGTGGAGTTGGTCTCGGCGACCAGCGACAATGCCGCTCCGCGCGCCCCCGCGTCCGTGACGCCGTACAGGGTCAGGAGATCCTCGACATCGCGCCTCTTGAACCCGACGCGGCCGTTTTCCATGCGGCTGATCTTGGAACGGGACGCCCGGATCTGGTACGCGGCCTCGTCGGGCGTGATCCCGGCGGCCTCGCGGAAGCGGTGCATCTGGCTCCCCAGGATCATGCGCACCGCTGTCGGGGCCGGCAGGCCATCGGACACGCCGGCATCGTCGTCCTCGATACTCATGGCTCGCGCGCTACCCCGGCCTGCCAGTAAGTGCTCCCGTAAGCCTGATCGTGGCCCATGAGGCGGATGATACTCTCCACCGTCCCGGTTATCCCGGAGTGAGCAGGTCGTCGATGGCCGCGACCGTCACGACGTCCCGGGCTGCGGCTGCGAGGTTGGGGTCCACGGTGATCAGGGCGTCGGCTTGCAGCCGGGTGACCGCGAGGTACTCGGCGTCCCTGAGCGTGTCCCAGCCGTGCTCGCGCGCGACCCGCCACGCGGTGCGGCGGGACACTCGGTCGCCGAGCAGCCGCATTTTTACCCCGGTCATCCGCTCGTGTGCATCCAGGGCGGCGGCTTCGGTGCGCTTGCCCGCACGGACGTCACCCAGCAAAAGCTCCAGCGCCTCGGAGCGGATCGAGTTCGGCGCGATCAGCTGGTGGCCTGGATGGACGTGAAGGTCGGCGTCCACGAGGTGGAGCAAGGTCGGTGCGTCGATCACGTAGCGAGCCACGGACTCACCTTAAGCCGCCGTGGGCGGTGGTTCAGGGCAGCGGACTCAGCGCGGGGGTGGCGCTCCGGGCAAGCGTGAGCGCCTGCTGGGAGAACCAGGATCCCGCCGCGGGGTCGGTGAAGTCCGAGCCGGTCTGAAGACTCCACAGCGGATCGAATGTCTGGAAGGCGGGGCTGGTACTGCCTGGCCAGCCGGAGATGGGCGGCGTGTAGTCGGCGTCGTCCCAGGTGCGTACGCCGCCCGCGGCGTCGCACTGTCCGTCGGACTGACCCGGCGTCTTGATCCACAGGTAGGCGTCGAGCAGCGGCGGGTTGCCGGGCAGGTAGGTGTCCAGCGAGCTCAGCATGACGCCGGGGGCGGCGGTCGGCCGCAGGCCCAGTCCTTCCGCGGGCGGGTTGCACCAGTTGCCGCTCACGAGGGAGCTGATGACGCTGCTGGGCTGGTCGTAGGGCGCGGCCGTGTAATTCTGCATGTTGTCGGGGCCGAGGCCGTTGCGGCTGCTGTCGACGATGAAGTGGGTGGCCGGCACGGTGCTGCCCAGGATGCCGGCATAGCTGGCGTCGATGCCGGAGGTATTGAGGTCCGCCGTGGTGGTGGTGTCACTCCAGACGCCGAACGGGCTCAGCGCCACGCCGGTGTAGGGGCCGAGCAGCGAGGCGATGGCGGTTCCGGGGGCGCCGCCGTTCCAGTACTGGCTCGCGCAGTCGGCGAACGCGCCGGTGGGAGTGGACGTTCCGGTGAAGGTGGCCGCGGCGGCCAGCGCGTCAGCCGGGGTCTGGGCCTCGTTCACGGTCGCGTAGGCGATGCAGGAGGACACCCAGGTGCCGAAGAAGTCGCTGTCGGTGTCGTACTGGAAGTTGGAGACGTTGAGGAAGAAGCCCTGCGTCTCCTGGACATCGGCGGCGACGAGCGTTTCGGCCATGCCGCCGACGTTCTGCCAGCTGCTGTTTCCCCCGTCGAGATAGAGGCTGATGCTGGGATCGCGCTCGAGCGTCGTCACCGCGTAGCGGATGTCGTCGATTCGCGTGGTGTTGGTGATGCCGGGGAACTCGGTCGCGTAGGCGGAGCCGCAGTATCCCGGAAGGTCGGCCAGGGCGTCGGGTTCCTCAAGCACGACCGCCTGGGCGTCGCCCAGAGCGTGGCTTATGGAGTTGATCCAGGCAGCGTAGGCGGCGTCGGAGGGCGCTCCGCCGGCCGAGTACTCAGAGCAGTCACGGCCCGGGATGTTGTAGGCCACGAATATCGGTACCGCGTGCTGAAGTCGCGCCGCGAGCAGGGTTTGCCTGACCTGCCGCGCGACATCGGCGTCGGCCTGTTCCCAGCCCAGGCTGCCGGGCTCGGCTGCCTGCGCCGCGGTCTCGCCGTCGAGCCAGACCGCGGACGGCACCGACTCCATGGTGGCGATGAGGCCGGCGTTCTTCAGCTGGCCGCTCTTGATCAGCTGCCGGATCTGCTGAATCGAGCCCTGAGCGGGCGGCGGGACGTAGAAGCGCGTGCTGGGGGAGAGGTGGTGCCCGCTTGCCGCCGACGTGGGCGTCGACGTCGCCGTCGCTGGGGTTGCCGCCCCGAGGACGGCGACGGCGACCGCGATCGATGACACGAGTGTACTGGCCTGCATGACCCGGCGCTTCATCGCTGCCTCCTCGCACCGCACACAGCCGACCGCCCGGCAGGCCGGGCATCCGAGTCGCTGAGTAGGTACGTAAATGCATATAAGCCCATAACTGGGATCGGGTCTAGATCCCGTTCACGTCGATGGGCCTCGATCTGCGGTTGTCCTCGACCCGTCCTGGCGGCGAGAACGCTAGGACGCACAGTGCATCCGCACAGCGCGGATGCACTGTGCACGAGAGGAGTAATGTCTGTGGCACAGCTGTGACATGTTGGCCGCGATCGGGCTAAAGGGATGGGACGGATGCAGGACAACAACGGGATCCCCGCCGACCAGTTGCGGGCGCAGTGGCGGAAGAGCACGCGAAGCAACCCGAGCGGCGAGTGCGTAGAGGTCGCGGCGTTGCCGGATGGCGGTGTCGCCGTGCGCAACTCGCGCCATCCGTCCGGCCCCGCGCTGGTCTACAACCGCGGCGAGATCAGGGCATTCCTCGCCGGGGTGAAAGACGGCGAGTTTGACGACCTGGCCTGAGTCCGGCAATCGCGCGCAGGCAATTGACCCCAGCCACTTGATAAGCCAGGTATAAAATCCTCCTCATAGGCGCATATCGTCATCGGGGCAGCAGAGTGTGAATCAACGGGGTGCAAAAGCTGTCCGGCATTGGAGCGGTATTGAGTACGAGCATGTCCGGCGACGATCGGGATGATCGTGGTCCAGGGGGATTCTCCGCCGAGGCCACCGTCCTGCGTATGCTGCTCGGCGCCCAACTCCGGCGCCTGCGCGAGGCCGCCGACATCACAGCGGACAAGGCTGGCTACGAGATCCGGTCCTCCCGGTCCAAGATCAGCCGCATGGAGACCGGCCGGGTCGGCCTCAAGATCCGTGACGTTGAAGACCTGCTCACCCTCTACGGCGTGACCGACCCGCGGGAGAGGTCGCGGGTCCTCGACCTGGCGAGGCGGTCCGGTACGCCTGACTGGTGGACGAAGTACGGTGACGTCCTGCCCGCCTGGTTCGGGACCTACCTCGGGCTCGAGGCCGCGGCCGACACCATCCGCAGCTTCCAGGTCCAGTTCGTCCCCGGCCTGTTCCAGACCGAGGATTACGCGCGCGCCGTCACCCAGCTCGGCCACAAGGCCGCCCCCCAGGAGGAGATCGACCGCCGCGTCGCGCTGCGCCTGCAACGCCAGGAGCTCCTGGCACGAAAGGACCCGCCGCAGTTCTGGATGATCATGGACGAGGCGGTAGTGCGCCGTCCGTACGGGGGCGCCGAGGTGATGCGTGCCCAGCTGGCCCACCTCATCGAGACCGCCCGGCTGCCGCATGTGACATTGCAGATCGTGCCGTTCTCCCGCGGCGGGCACGCCGGGGCAAGCGGGTCGTTCTCGATCCTGCGCTTCGCCGAGCAGGACCTGCCCGACATCGTCTACATTGAGCAGCTCACCAGCGCCGTCTATCTCGACCAGCGGCCGGACGTCGAGCACTACCTTGAGGTCGTCCATCAGCTCAGCGGCGAGGCACTGACCCCGGCCGACACCACGCGCTTCATCGAGCAAGCAGCCCGAGAGATCTGAAAGGCACCTGGATGAGCACCGACGAGGAAGCGGCGGCAAGCAGCGACGTCGGCCGGGCGGGCCCGCCGGGGTTCGACACCGGCAAGGCGCACCAGGCGCGCGTCTACGATTATCTGCTCGGCGGGAAGGACAACTTCGCGGCCGACCGGGCCGCCGTCGACGCCTGGCTCCAGATCGACCCGGAGCTGCCGTTCACCGTGCGGTCCAACCGGGGCTTCCTCGGCCGCGTCGTCCGCTACCTCGCCGCCGAGGCCGGGATCCGGCAGTTCCTCGACATCGGCACCGGCATTCCCACCGCCGGCAACACCCACCAGGTCGCCCAGGCGATCGCGCCGGAGACCCGCGTGGTGTACGTCGACTACGACCCCATCGTGCTCGCCCACGCCCGCGCCCTGCTCATCAGCAGCGAAGCGGGCGCTACCGAGTACATCGACGCGGACGTCCGCGACACCGCGAAGATCCTTGACCAGGCCAGCCAGTTCCTCGACTTCACGCAGCCGGTCGCGATCACCCTGCTCGCGCTGCTGCACGCGGTCCCCGACGCCGACAAGCCCTACGACATCGTCGCCACGCTGCTGAACGCCGTCCCGGCTGGCAGCTACCTCGCCATCTCGCACGCCGGCTCGGATCTTATCGATGCCGACAAGCATGACAGTCTCATGGGCGTCGCCGACCGGATGATCCAGAACAAGATCACCTATCGCAGCCGCGAGCAGCTGGGACGGTTCTTCGGGGGCACCGACCTGGTGGAGCCGGGCGTGGTGCGGGTCGAGGACTGGCGACCGGAACCGGAGGCGGCCGCCAGCGAGCGGTCGACCCTGTGGGGCGCGGTAGGCCGCAAAAGGTAGAGCCCTCGGTGCATGCCCCCGCATAGGGTGGCTGCTATGCCCGGTGATTTCCCTGGCGTGCGCGCGGAGCTTGCGCCGCAGGTCGAGGACATGGTGGCGCGGTTCCGCGACCCGTTCACGCAGATCGACTTCCTGCGTGTCCTGGTGGACGGGAGGGTCGTCGGGCCGGAGGTCGATGACGTGTCGGACGTGGACGAGGCGACCGCGGCGAAGATGGTCCACCCCTACGCCTGGCTGCTGGACCGTGTGGGGTCCGAGGGCATCAAGCTAACGTCGGCCGGTTACCTCCCTCCGTCGCACGTCGAAGCGATCGCGGGCGAACTGGGCTTGTCGGAGGAATGGTTCGGCAGCTTCAACCGGGAGTCGCAGACGTTGCCGGTCCTGGAGTTCCGGGAATCGGCGATGCACGTGGGCCTGCTGCGGAGGTACCAGGGGAGGCTGCTGCTTACCCCGCGCGCCCGCGGCCTGCGTGCTGACCCGGTCGCGCTGTGGCGGCACCTGGCGCTGAGCGTGCCGCTGGCGAAAGCTGTTCCTGGGGTGCGCGACGCGGGGATCCTGCTGCTGGCGGCTGTTGCGGGCCGTGCCTCCGGTCTCACCGGAGACGATCCGCATGACTACGTCGCGCGCATGCTGTGGGTGGCGGGCTGGGGCAGGCCGGACGGCACGGAGGTGAGAAAGGGGAAGCGCGTGTCATCGCCAGTGACACCTACACGGTGCTGGTCCGCATCGGTGCGCTGGTGCCGGACTGGCACGGGCTGGGGCCGGACAGGGCTACCGCCGACGGCGCGCTTTTCGCCTGCGCCGCGCTGCGGACCTGGCCGCCCGCGGGATGGCATCCGGGACCTACCCGGGCATAGGCTGCCGCTGTGACCTGGATCGCGCCAGATGTCGAGCGTTCGGAGGGCTATCCTGCGCGCCGCAATGACCCTGAGCGGGAGATGCTCCGCGACTGGCTGGACTGGCACCGGGCCACGCTGCTGCGCAAATGCGCGGGGTTGGACGGGACGCAACTGGCCGAGCGCGCGGTGCCGCCGTCGAACCTCTCCCTGCTCGGGCTGGTCCGGCACTTGAGCGACACCGAGCGCGGTTGGGTCAGGCAGACCTTCCGGGGTGAGCAGGTACCCGACCTGTACTACCGCTCTGATGCTCCGGACGCGGACATCGAAGAGGCAGAGCCGGCTGGTGCCGAGGAGGACCTGGAGCGCTACCGGGCGGAGTGCCGGGCCGTCGATGACGCGCTGGAGGACGCGGAACTGGACGACACGTTCACGTTCGGGGAGCAGGTCATGTCGGTGCGGTGGATGTGGCAGCACCTCGTGGAGGAGTACGCCCGCCACAACGGGCACGCCGACCTGCTCCGCGAGGCGATCGACGGCTCGACTGGCATGTGAGCCGCGGCCCGGGCGGCGTTCGCGCCGGTTCTCGTCGCGCCGGGGGCGACTGTTACGCCGACGGCGAGTGCTGGGTGTGTTGTCCGGGGTGTCCGGTACCTGGACGACTCGAGCGCGGTGACCAACGATGGCCCGAGCCCGGCAGGTGACCAACTGGAGGCCATACCGTACGAGTACAAGGTCGGCTAAGGGCCCGCTAGCGGGAGGCAAGTCCAAGATCAACGGCATAATCTTCCCTCATGTCCGTGGCGACTCCCCGCGATCAGTCGTCCGCGGATCCTGGTTGCGGCGGATCGGCCCGCCGAGGCACCTGGTCATCCGCGAGATACGCGGCTTTCGATGTTGTTGAGGCAGACCCAGATGGCTTCGTGGAGGTTAAGCCGTTCGCCGGAGTGAGGCGGGATAATCGTGGAGTAGGTGACTTCCGCGTCGTGCGTTCCGCTGATGGCGTCGGCCGCTGAATCCGGCAGCGGCGGGCAGCCGGGCAGGTACGTCCCGTCGGCGAGGTAGAACGTGAAGTCGCTTCCGGTCCTGGCGATGATGACGCCCTTTTCATGGACGATCAGATGATGCCGTTTGCACAGGCAGATGAGATTCTCGAACTTGGTCTCGCCCCCGTTGGCCCAGAACTGGATGTGGTGCAGGTCGACCCGGCGTGACTCACAGCCCGGGAACCGGCACCGGTGACGGTCACGTTCGCGTACTGCGCGGCGGAGAGCGGCGGAGGGCTTCCGGGTGCGGCGGCCCGCGTTCATGACGGTGCCGTCCTGGTCATGGAGCATGGTGGAGATGGTCGCGTTGCAGGCGATCATCTGGAGAGTGGCGGTGTCGACGGGTCCGCCGTCTTCGACGTGGCTGCGCCATGGCCAGGCCGGGTTGGTCTCGGGGAAGGCCAGCAGCGGGACGGTTTCCTTGAGGAATTCCATGGCCTGCTGCGCTGCCGTCGGCTTGCCCGCAGGCGTTCCCGCGGGGGCGTTCGGCGTTCCCGCGGGGGCGTCTGGCGCAATTGCGCCAGGGTCGGGGGCGTCAGTGATAGCGCCGGTGCCGGCGTGAATGATCACCTGGTAGTTGTCTGGGTTGGCGGCGGTCGCGGCGCGGCCGGACAGGTATTCCCCGCAGATCTGCACCAGCGCCTCGGCCAGGTCCGCGGCGGGGGTCTTCTCCTGCGGCCACGGTTTCACGGCGGTGTTCCAGTCCACCCCGGCGGCGGCGTCCCGGGCGGCCATGAGCTCCCCGCGGGTCTTCGCGGACGCGCCGTCGTGACCGTCAGGGCCGTCGTGACCGTCAGCGCCGCTGGGGTCGTCGGGGCCGTCGTGGGGGTGGTCAACGTCGTTCAGCCAGGCGCGCAGTGCCTGCAGGACCAGGGCGCCTTGCGCGGGCGGCAGCCGGATCCCGATGTTCACCCCCGCCGCGTCCGTACGCAGGTTCACTGTCGGCGGCCGGCAGCCCGGCTCCCCGCCCTGGTCCCCGTCTGAAACCTGGCGGTGTGCCCGCGCGAACCGGTCCAGCTGACCAGCGGTCATCGGCAGCGCCATCTCCGCCAGCACCTGCTCGCTGACCGGGGTCGCGATCCGGGTCAGCGCCCGGACCTTCGCGTACGACAGCCGGGCGGCGGCGAACTCCTCCCGGATGAACGGCAAATCCTTCAGCGCGCGGGCGACCCGGACGTGCTCGCGGGCGGTGCCCGGGGCTATCTGGCACTTCCACGCCAGCCACGCCGCGCACGAGGGCATCTCCCACGAGGCCCAGCCCTCGCGCTCGTCGAAATCGGCCACGAGCAGCAGGTACCGGCACGTCGCCGCCGTGATGTGCCCGGCCAGCTCGCAGATCCGCGCCTCCAGGTGCTCCATCGGCATGGCCAGCGGGTCATCAGTCGTACACGGGATCCTGTCGATGTTCCAGGCGGGCTTGTCAGCAATCAATGCGTTCATGTATTCGATATTAATCTTTAGGTATGACGTTCTCGCCGGACGCTTTCGATGATCAGACCGTCAGTCCGGGGGCGATCGGCGGAGGAGCACGGGCAGGATCAGGCACATGTATGGTTTGCATCATCCATTATCGACCCTAGTCGACCCTATACTATTGATAGATTCTTGGCGTCGATCCCGATGGACTGGACGGAGGATCGCTTGGCGACTGCGAACGATGATCTGGCCGCACACATCGAGCGGCTCGAGCGCAAGACCGCCTGCCGTGAGGCGGAACTCGCGGAACTGGCGGCCAAGATCGCTGGCAACGAGGCTCGCACGGAGCAGCTGGTCCGCATGGAGGCTGAACGCTGGGAGCGCCTCGCCATGCCCGACCCTTCGTTCGACTCGGCGATCGAACCTGGGCGCATCGATCCGCGCGGGGAGGAACCGTTCCGGACTCTCATCGGCTACGCGATCCGGGGCGAGCTGGAGGAGCTGGCGGCGCAGGTCTACGCGCACGGCGAGGAGATGTTCCGGGTTGTTCTGGGTTTGTCGATGGTGACGGCTGCGTACGTGATGTTCGACGTGTGCGGGCGGGTTCCGCCGACTGAGGGCGACATGCGCAAGATCGCGGAGATCACGATGCGAAACGAGATCCTGGCGGACATGCGTGACGCGGCCGACGATCCTGAGATCAGGATGCCGCTCGCGATGAGCGAGGACAAGGTCTATGCGTACCTGGCCCGTGCGGTCTTCCGCTATGAGGACATCACGACCGTGTTCGGAGCGCTGGAGGCATCAACGCTGCCGTTGTTGTTCACGGCCGCGATGGTAGCCGCGTTTCGTCCGGCGGGCATGCAATGGTGGGAGTACCTGGACCAGATCTGGGACGCGCTGGAGTTCGCCGAGCGCACGCCGCTTGCCGTCCTGCACTTGCGAGCTCACCGGGTCGCCACGTTCGGCACCCGCCGTGCCTTGCCGCCTGCACCCGCGTGGTCCTGACGGGTGACTGTTGAATTCGCCTTGATCGGCCGGACGTGTGCTCCGGCGTCATGGTGGATCCCAGCCAAGAGGAACGCACAGACCAGATGGCTGAGCGCGCGGCCCGTCTGGCGTCGTCGATCCCGAGCAGCTGGTCCTGGCGCTGCACTTCCTGATCGGGTATCAGCCGCGCGCGTTCGATGCGGTGATGGACGCCGTCGAGCCTGGCGGTGTCGGGGCGGCCGACACGGTCGAGGAGGAGCCGTACTGCTTGCTCTGCCGTGCTCCGGTCGGCATCTTCCAAGCTCATGGCCCGGATTACCGTCATTACAAGGCCGTGCTCACGGCGACGAGCAAGCCCAAGCGCCGCAAGGCAACCACAAGCCCGGTGATCGGCTGGCGCGCGGCCCGGGAGACCGCGGTGTGTTAGCCGAACTAGAGGACGTGAAGCGCCCGGCTGGCTGTCAGCACGGGCGCTTTCTCGTTTTGTTACATGGTGTGCTGGTTTGTTGGCGTTGAGCTATCGGATATTGCTAGCCTGATGTTCACTGGGGCCGGTGGCAACGCGTTGCGTTGCGCGCGAAGGGACGTGTGGATGGCAAGGCGCATGTGCCGGGCGGTGGCCCGCAGGTGAGCTTTGACCGTCCCCGTAGTCCGGATGACGAGAAACCGGACAAGCCCGAGGACAATCGTCCGGGGGACCAAGCTGTCTCGCCGCAGGTCCCGGTCCGGCGCCCGCTGCACGAGACGCGGTCGGAGGCCGAGCACGCCAGGGACGTGATGTCGAGGCCGCCGGTCTGGCGTGATTCTCCTGGGCCCGCGGGTTCGTCCCTGCCGCGGCAAGGCCGGGACGGAGGGAAGAGCCCGGCTGGCGCGGATGTGCCCGCCGAGAAGGCGTCGGCTCCTGAGGAGGCGCTGAAGAAGCAGGTCGCGGATCTGTGGACGCAGAAGCAAGAGCTTGGGGAGAAGAACTACAAGCTTGAGATGGAGAACAAGCTCCTGCGGACGGCGAAGGAGGTCCAGCAGGACAAGAACGCCGACCTGGAGCGGGAGAAGGAGGTCCTTGGCCGGGAGAACGACGGCCTGAGGCAGGAGAACGCGGAGTTGCGTTCAGCGAAGGAAGTCCAGGACGGGAAAAATGCCGAACTGGAGCAGAAGCTCGTTGAGCAGGATAAAGAGATCGAAGCCCTGAAGGCTGAGGTCAGCAGCCTGGGGGCCGAGAGCAAAGAGCGCGATCGAAAGGACCGTGTCCGGGACGATCAGATTCGTGAGCTGAGAGACAGCATCGGGGAACTAGTCAAGGAGCGAGCGGACGAGGGGGGCGAACAGGGACGGGAGAACAACGCGCTCGACGAGCGGTCTAGTGGTAAGCGCGAAGATGACAGTGAGCGCGGAAAACGGGAGAGAGGCTGGCATCTGCCGTCAGACACGGCTAATACCGTGGTGGCGACAGCGGTCGGAGTTGGGGTTGCCCTTGACCACATACCCCGCAACGCGGCGGACTACGGAGGCATAGGAGTCGCTACGGCCGCCTTCACCGCCGCGGGAGTGGCTTGGATACGTGAACGAATGAAGGCCCGGAGGGAGAAGAATGACGCGGGTAATCGACCCGAAGGTTGAGAAGGCGACCCGGGAGATGCTCGGCCACGCGATCCGGGGCGAGCTCCAGGAGCTTGGAGCCCTGATATACGCCGTCGGGGACGAGACATATAAGCAGGTGCTCGGTATGTGCGTTGTGGTGGCTAAGTACGTCGCTGTCGAAGCTAGTGGAAGATGGCCCACCGATGCCGACCTGCACCACATCGCGCGCAATACAGTTCGCGAAGAGTCGCGGCTGGACCTCGATGAAGATCTGATCTACGTCTACCTGTCCGAAGCCGGGTTCGGCTATAAGGAACTAGCCGATGCGCTGGGCTCAGACGAAGCCGCCGCCACGCAGCCTGTATTGATGACCGGCAGCATCCTGTTCACGTTCTGCCCACGCGAGCTCGAGTGGTGGGAGTACTTGGACCAGATCTGGAACGCGACCCTGGCCGCTGAGAACCTCGACGAATCCGTCCTTCCCGCCGTCCAAATACGGATTCATCGTACGAAACTACTTCAGGAACGCGAATCGTGAACGGGGCTGCGCTGTGGGCCCTCATCTTGGAGACGCGCTCGGCGGGCGGATCTGGTTCCAGGTTCGCTTGTTGAGCCAGTTCCGTCCTTCGGCGGCGATGCCTTCTAGCAGATGCATGGTGCTGGCGGTGCTGGCTGCATTCAGGGGGGCTTCATTGTCTGCCGAATCCGTATTTTCTGGAGGCCGTTCCGTGATGGGGCTGGTGCCCACTACGAGGGTGATCGGTTCACCGGAAGTCAGCTGGAGTTCGAACTCTTCCCGGCTTTCGCCTTTCGGGGTGACGCGGACGGCGACGATGGAGTCGTAGCGGAAGTCCCTCCGCTCGCGGATGGCGAAGGACCCGGTGCTGAAGTCGAGCCTTGCGCGTACCATCCGGAGCCCTTCATCGACTAGGAGGAAAACCAGGATCTGGTATTTCTCGGCGTACATCTGGCCGTCTTCGGAATGCCCGGTCCTCGCCCACGGCGCGCGTTCTTCGAGGAAGGCGTGGACGATCAGCCGGCTTCGTGGCAGGTCGAAATGGCTAAGGGCCGTACTTAGCAGAGCGACCCGGTCGGCCGCCAGCCAGGCGCCCATCTCTTCGTCGCTGGGCCTGTCCACTAGCCGCTGTGACCATTGCGTGTACGCCTCGTCAATATCTTCCTGCCGTCGATCGCGTCGTTCGGACTCAGCCCGGAACCTGTCCTCTTCCAAGGGAACTAGGCGCCAGCAGCGCCACGCCAACAGGGCGCTTAGCAGCACAGCGACCATTCCGGCCGCGTCCGTCAACGGGTATTCGCGCAGCTCAAAGACTGTGTAGATAATGCAGAGGGTCAACGCCAGGCCGGTTCCGCGGGCGATCACGATGATCGGGCGCGGGGGTTCCGTCAACTGCCGATAGCGCCCGGGGGCCTTCCGCCAGAGTTGGAGCAACTGGCATGAGCGGTGCCGGATAAGCCAACGAACTTCGTCGGCGGTTGCATTGGCCTGACGGCACATACTGATGATTTCGGAATGTTCGGCTATCAAGTGTCCAGCGAAATATGATTTGAAGTTCTCGCGGTTTAAGGTGTCTGGTTCGTACTTATCGATGTACCGATCGAAAAGCTTCTTCACTCGTGCGGCTAGTTCCTTGTCGTCGCAAATCGGAGCCGAGATGGGTGACCCTGCCCGCTCCAGGCGGTGACGGAAATTCGCGCAATGCCGCCGCAGATCAGCATCCGCGGCGGCCAGGCCACCTATGAGTGCAACCATAAACGCGAGCAGGCCGCCGACCACACTGTGCAACAGCAGCTCGGCACCAAAGAAACTAAACACGATCGCGAACAGCATCCCGCTCGCGTACATCCGGCGACGGTCGGCGGAAGTGACCTGGGACCCGAGTGGATCGGGGAGGGCTACCCGCCTGGGAACTGGCTGGTAGTACATCCACACCCGGTGCGGCCGCCTTCCCTTGCGCCGCTGCTCAGTCGCGCGCTGGACTTCCTCCCTCCACAGCGCGTCTAGTGCTGGTCCGGATAGAAACAGCTCAAGATGGGGCCGGATTAGGTCCTGTTGGTCCCGGTCGAGGTTGCTTAGCTCCTCCTGCAGTGCCGGCAGGTCTGCCTGCGAGGCAAACCGATCGGTGGCAGCGAGTTCGGGGATCGCCAGGTCGAGGAGCTGGGACAGGACGCGAATGCCCGGTGCCCACCTGTCGCCCGTGACCGTGGTGTACCGGGGTCGCATCCGCCTTAGCTGGTGGTGCTCCTGGGGAGAGAACTCTCTCAGCGTGCGCCCGCTGAGCATCGCGAGCAGCCAGTGGAACAGGACCTCGTTGGTCTCGTAACCCCTTGCCATGGCTGTGCCGATGCACTCTCGGGCCTTCTCGGCATCGCCGCGCGACAGGTAGTGGGAACCTTCCTGGTAGACCTCCTCCGCTGACCGTTCCTCCCCGAAATGGATCCCGCCGTTGACCGTGTTCCCCTGGCCCTGAACACCGATGAGGGAGTTGTCGCCGAAGCGGTTGGTCTGGCTACCGTCCTGCGTCGCGGTCATGCCCCGCTCCTGATTGCCGTCACGATCGTGGTCACACCGGTGGCGAGCTCGACGACGCGGCGAAACATACGAGTTCCGTGCGCGAGCAGGATCCTGATTCGGCCAGGACGAGCTGCGCCCGCATCCGCGCTGGGAACCAAGAAATCCGTTTCGCCATTCTTCGAGCTCGAACCGCCCATATGGATCCCGCCATTGACGGTGATGTTCTGCCCTTGCACCCCGAACCGGGCGTTGTCGCCGATGGTCGTGGTGAAGGCGCCCCGGCGGGGGTCCTCCGGACGACGACCGGTTCCGCCGGACCGCGACGAGATACCGGGGTCGTCGGCGAACGCGATTGCGAGCGATGCGGCGAATGCGGCGGCGTTGGCTACCGCGCGTTGCTGCCAGCCTGCTCCATCGGCGGCCGGCTTGCTTCCATCTCCGTAGTCGCAGATTCCGCGGACCATAACGGTGGGCAAGCCGTCGTTCATGTGCCCCGCCTGAGCCACCCCTGCGGCCTCCATCTCCCCGGCCACCGCGTCGTTGTAGTGCTCGTGCAGCCACTTGCGCACGTTGGAAGTCGCCGAGTATTCTGCGATCTCCCCGGCGGCAATCGGGCCGAAGATCACGCGCGGCGCGTCGGGGCCTGTACGCGGAGGAACTGGCAGCGCGCGCCTCCATTTACCCTTGAGTTCCAGCTGCTCGGCGACCTGGCGAGTCCGGTAGGAAAGCTCCCAGGTCCGGGGCCTGGCCCTGAGCCCAGAGTCCTCACTCGTCGCGCCGTGGTAGGAGTAGACATGGGTGGCCACGATCACGTCGCCGAGCCGCAGGCGCGACTGCAACGCGAACGCGACGCCGACGAAGATGATCGCGGCGGGGGAGAACTCGTTCGCGGCACGCTCGGCGGTCACTGCGGCTGGCTGGTTTCCCACGCCGGTTCGTGCCAAAGCGACCCGGCAGCCACCGCTGAGGCGCCCTATCTCGAAGATGGTGCCCATCGGATGAGTGTGGATGGTGACGCCGGATAGCCGTTTGCGGACCGCGTCGTACTCGTGGTTCATAGCCGTGAGGATCACAGTGGTGGTTTCGGACATCAGGTTCTCCCTGTCAGGAGGCGAAATCAGGGGATTGAGTCAGGAGACCGGATCAGCGGGCCGGATCATGGGCGGGTAGAGGAGGGTTCCCGGGCCCGCACGGAACAGGCGGGCGGGGCGTCCGGCGCTGGCCCGTTTCGCGGGGCCATCCGGGACGACGAAGTCAGGGGTGCCCCGGATCTTGCGGTAGAAGTTCCGGGGGTCGAGGTGGACCCCCCAGACCGCCTCGTAGACCTGCTGGAGTTCGGTAATCGTGAAGACCGAGCCGCAGAAGGCCGTCGCCAGCGCGGTGTGCTCGAGCTTGCGGCGAGCTTGTTCTACCCCGTCAGCGATGATCCGCTGATGGTCGAACGCGACCGCCAGCCTCGATTCCAGCACGTCGCCGGCATTCACCCAACGCGCATCGGCTGCGTCCGTGCTTGCTACCGGCTCTGGCAGTCGCGGTGCGATCGCGAGGTACGCAACGGACACCACTCGGCCTCGGGGATCGCGTCCCGGATCGCCGTACACGCCGAACTCCTCCAGGTGGAGACTGTCGGCGTTCAGACTGGCTTCCTCGAACAGCTCTCGACGGGCGGCGGCCACGATCGGCTCTCCCCCATCGCGGAGGAACCCGCCGGGGAGCGCCATCGTCCCCGCATAGGGCTCGACCCCGCGCTCCACCAGCAGCACATGGAGGGCTCCGCCGCGCAGCGTTAGGATCACCAGGTCAACGGTCAGCAGGACGAGCGGCGGCTGCCAGTCTTCGTCGGTCACGAACCGATCGTCACTTCTTGTCAGCTAGACAGTAAGTAGCGTGTCAGCCATTTTTTACTGACTTGGCAGAAAGGGAGCCATGGCCGGCGTCTTACGGAGGCTAAACCGCGGAGGCTGGCCGCGTTATGTGTCTGCTGGCGCAACGGCAAGGCCGTCTCAAGGAGCAGCTTGGGGTCGATGTGTTGATCAGCCTGCCGAAACTCTGGCGGCCGCTTTCCCGGTTACCCACAGGCACAAGCCTTCATTAGCATGGATGGAAGCGATCGATCATAGTCGCCCGTTAACGTGTTAACCCTTGACAAGGTGTAGGGGTGTTCGTTCTGGAAAATCGGCCAGGCTGGGACACAATGGGACGGATTCAGGGAACGACCCGGCGGGACGTAGCGGGATGAGCGTCGACCGATTCGCAACGTTGCTGTATGGCATCGGGGAAGCGGCGGGTTATCTTTCTGTCCCACCGTCCACCTTGACCACCTGAGCCTATTCTATACGGTCGCGGATGAATTCCGACTGTCCCGCGATGAGCTCGAGGACGCGATTCGTGTCGTCACCCGAGCAACCGCATCCTAAGTTTATCCTCGACCGTAGCCTTGGGCGGAAAGCCATGCCCAGGGCTCTTAGCGCGGACGGCTGGGAGACCGTCACGCTGGCTGAACACTAAGGCGTCCCCCTGGCGAACAGGTAGCCGACGCCGACTGGATCAAAGAGGCGGCCGGGCAGGACTGGCCGATCCTGATGGAAGACAAGCGGATCCGTCACCGTCAGACGGAGAGACCAGCGGTGATCGAGCACGGGCCCGTTGTTTCGTGATCGCGGGAGGCGACTTGTCATCGGCTGAGATGGTGGAACGATGCCTAGCGAACAAGCCTTCAGTTCTTGCTGCCGTGACAGAACCTGGGCCTACCAGGGTGTCTGTGCGTGGGTCCGCGGTCGACTATCGTTACAACTACCCAACCGTACATGATAGTTACGATCCGCAAGGTGCTCTCACTTCCTGTTGTTGCCAGTGCTGGTCGCGCAGCGGGGCCGCAGCAGCCTTGTGACCGAGGACGAACGAGGCGAGCTTCTGGATAGCCTTGCCAATCGGAAATACACGGCGTCTGGCTCAGAACATCGTCACGGACTCGATAACTGCGGCGATGTGTGGAGATCGCATACCAGGCACTGCCACGGACGGTCCCGATACTCCGTACGACCTTCCCACGGCCTTCTCCAGCTCCGAGAAGTCCGTGAAAATTCCATGTCGACGCTGAGGCGTCCACGGATCTCCCTGGGCTAGTTCGCGAAGCTAACTACCTGGTCGCCAATGCGACGATTTCATCACAAGGCGTTGCGTTTGGCAACTTTGCCAAACGCAACTGCTTACGATTGGCATATGGCGGATGAGGGGCGGAAACGCCTGGACTGGCAGTGGGAAGAGATCGTCCTCGCCTGCGACCTCGTAGCCCAGAACGGCTGGCGGCAGGTCGATGCTCACGACCCGCGTGTCGCAGTGCTCTCGGATCAGTTGCGGCAGATGACGCTCTATCCCGAGGATGTGCGGCTACCCAACTTCCGGAACATCAACGGAGTAGGACGCAAGACAGCGGACATTGCCACATGGCATCCCGATTACGAGGGCCGTCGAACTAACGGAAACCGCCTGGACCGGGAGGTGATGCGCGAGTTCCTCGCCAGGCCAGATGTGATGCACGCTTTGGCCGAATCGATCCGTAGCGGCATAGCCGCGGGTGAACCACCGGACTTCCCGCGCGAAGTCGGCTACGAGGACGAGAGCGAGTTGGAGGGCCGCTACCTCCTCCGCCTGCACGCGTACCGCGAGCGAAACCCCAAGCTACGGCGCCAGAAGATCAAGAGTGTCCTGGACGTGGGCGGTTCACTTGCTTGCCAGGTTTGCGGGTTCGACTTCGCCGCGACGTACGGCGAGCGCGGCCAGGGCTATATCGAGTGCCATCACGTCGAGCCATTGCATGTCGGCGGCGAGAAGGTGCGTTCGATTAAGGACCTGGCGTTGCTCTGCAGCAACTGCCATCGCATGATCCACACCAAGCCCCCGTGGCCAACGCCTGAAGAACTCCGCGAGCTCATCGAACGCCAGACACAGGCATGAGCCTGGGGGAGATCACTCGCGCTGCGGTCCTAGCCGCGATCGCCGAGTACGACGAGCTGGGCCAGGATGACTTCCTCGCTAGGTACGGCTTCGAGCGCGCTCGCTCCTGCCTACTCATTCACGACGGCAAGGCATACGACTCGAAGGCCATCGTTGGTGTAGCGCACGGCTTCCTGCCAGGCGAAGGAGCGCTGCCGGCCGGATACTTCAGCGGCGGCGAGGCAACCGTGGGCCGCCCCCTTCGCCGTCTGGGCTTCACTGTTCAGGTTGGCGAGCTGACCATCGCCAGCCTGGTCAGGCTTCTGGCCAAGCTGAACGTATTCTATGCTGGCGGCCTACCCGCGCTCTATCAGCCGATCTTGCTGCTGTGGGCAATCAGCCGAGCGGGTCGCAGCGAGCCGAGACTCGTCACGTGGGAGACGACGCAGGATGAGGTCTCCGCGCTGATCGAGTGTTACGGGTGACCGGGAGAGACGCCCCGGATCTACTACCCAGTGGCCGCTCTGCACCACGCGGGCCTGCGGGAACTCGACGCAGATTCCAGAGCAGTCCCGAACGCGCATGGCAGCTCGATACCGCGCGCTGGTTCGACGAGCATCAGCCGCAGAACGGCCTGGTCGTATCGGTCCACAACCTCGTCCGCGACTCACGCGAAGCGCGATCGGCCGCCGTTCGAACCCTTGTGGAGAAGTACTTCGTGGACGCACCTCACGCGGCGCTGCTCATCGAACTCGGTCTGCTAGCCTCGCCCGCCGAGATAGCGCCCAGCGACCTGGCCGCCGAATACCGGCGTCTGTGCGAGCGAGCCGACATCTTCTGGAAGGGCAGGGAAGACACCCGAGTTCCCCGAACGTCAGCCGACCCCATCCGCTCCGGCGCCGCAAGACGAGCGGTCATCGTGCGGAGCAAGGGCAGATGCGAGAACCCGGACTGCTCCGGTGATATCCAGGACATCACTGACCGCGGCGAACCGCTCCTCGAAGTCGATCACATCCAAGACCTCACCCTGGGCGGCGAGGACAACCCGGGCCTGATGATCGCCCTGTGCCCGACCTGCCACACGCTTAAGACCTACGGCCGGACCCGCGAGCACTTCCGCCAGAAACTGCTGGTCCTGGCGGAGTGCCTCCACCAGGAGCTGTTCTCCAGAGCCTAGGGCGGCTGCGCCGTGCCCAGCGCGGAGGCAGGCCTTGGCCTGCCCCCTGTTCCTGCCCCAGGGGCCGCAGTTGTCTCCGCGGTCGGGCGGCCCGCTTCGCATCGCCCGCAGGGCGATGCGAAGCACCCTTGACGCCGGAGGGGTGGCCCCGCACAATCGGCGTGCGCAGCTGCCATTCCATTGTCGCCGGGTGAAAATCGCAGGTGGACGAATGGGATGTCAAGCCAGCTTCCTTACTGGCGTGATCGTACGTCGCGCTTGGTGCCATCCGAAGTGCACACGCGATCTGCGCCCAAGGTGCCAGCAAGAACGATTTCGGCGCTGTTGATGAGTGATTTCCTCAGCGAGCAGCGACAACCTGATCAATGTCAAGCGCGTCTAACGGCTGACGTATCGATTATGAGCAGAAATCCTGTAAGGAGAACAGATGTACTCAGCTGAGATCAGCCGTGCCAACCCGACCTGTTTCGTTTTCTTGATCGATCAGTCTCGATCGATGGAGGATCGCATCGGTGGTGAGGGCGGAGAACAGAGTAAGGATGACGTCGTCGCTGACGCGATCAATCGGCTCCTGCAGGAGCTGTCGATCAAGTGTGCCAAAGAGGAAGGAGTTCGTGACTACTTCTACGTCTCGGTCATCGGCTACGGGAAGTCAGTAGGACCCGCGCTGGCAGGGGCACTTGCGGAAAAGCAACTGGTCGCGCTTAGTGAGGTGGCGGCCAATCCTGCGCGACTTGAAGACCGGGTCAAGAAAGTCTCAGACGGGGCTGGCGGGCTCGTAGACCTCGCGGTCAAATTTCCTATCTGGGTAGATCCGATCGCCAACGGCGGCACTCCTATGTCGCAGGCGCTCGCTCTCGCGCAGTCAATCGTGTCGTCGTGGCTCAAAGAGCACCCCGATAGCTTCCCGCCCGTGGTTCTGAACCTCACGGACGGGGAGTCGACCGATGGCGACCCAACCGGCCCTGCCCAAGCGCTAAGGGAACTCGCCAGCACTGACGGGAACGTTCTGCTGTTCAACTTGCACGTCTCATCAGACACCAGCCCAGCCATCAGTTTCCCGGATACAGACGCTCTCCTGCCCAATCGATACGCGAAGATGCTGTTCGACATTTCCAGCGTGCTGCCGAACCATATGCGTACCTATGCGCTGCAGCAGAGCTTCTCAGTCTCCAGCGACACGCGGGGCTTCGTCTTCAATGCTGACGTGACTTCGGTCGTCCAGTTCCTAGACATCGGTACTCGGGCTTCTGACCTGCGGTAAAGCGATATCAATGCAGGGACGTGTGAATACTTTTGGGCTGCCCAAGCGAGGCGCCGCCGATTCAGAGTACGAGGACGCCTGCCAGGTTGCTGACGACGATACTCATGGCGGTGACCTGCGGATCGTCGTCGCTGATGGGGCGAGCGAGTCGATGCTTGCCCGCCGCTGGGCCTGGCAACTGGTGACGTTGTTCGCCATGGCGGTGGAAGACGTGAGCACGTTGGCCGGATTTTCTGCCGCTTACCAGCGGGCCGCGGATACATGGGAAGTGGAAGTCGCCCAGTACAAGCAGGAGCGGGAGGAGAGGAACTTTCCGATCCAGTGGTACGAAGAACCCGGGCTCGCCAAGGGGGCGTACTCGACCCTGCTCGTGGCCGATTTCCGGCGTGGCTTGGACGGTCAGTTCGTTAGCTGGACCGCTGCCTCGATCGGTGACTCGTGTCTGTTCCAGGTACGCGACAGGGAACTGTACAGCCGCTTTCCGATAGACAGCAGCGAAGACTTTGACAATCAGCCGCCGTTGCTGAATAGCCACGGGACGAGCCCGGAGGTGCTGGACCGCTACCTGACCCTCGCAGATGGCGAGTTGGAACCGGAGGACATCTGCTTCCTGGCGACGGATGCGCTATCCGCCTGGTTCCTAAAGACATTCGAGGCTGGGGGTGAGCCATGGCGCATGTTGGGAGTACTTGACGAGCGTGCACCGGACGAGTTCGCCGAACTAATCGGCAAGCTGCGCGACGACGGCACTATCAAGGACGACGACACGACGCTCGTCAGCGTAGATTTCCGGTAGATCCAATGGCAAACGTCCCTGGCTCGAAGTACCAGGAAGCCCTTCAGGATACTGGCCGCTTCCTCAAGGATCCCGACCTTCGTGGCGGCGAACCCCTACTCGACGTCCTTGGCATGCCCAAACCCATCAGCGGTAATTTCGCAAGCGTCTTCACCATCAAGGGTATCGACGGCCGCCGCTGGGCTGTGAAGTGCTTCACTCGGCGGGTAAATGACCAAGCTGACCGGTATCAGCGGATCAGCGAAATGCTGGCGACTGTCAAGAGCCAGTGGAAGGTTGGGTTTAAGTACCTCTCAGAAGGCGTCTTGATCGATGGCGCCTGGCAGCCGGTGCTCAAGATGGAATGGGTTGATGCGATGGGTCTGCTTCCGTTCGTCGAGGCACATCTCTCGGAGCGACAGACCCTCGTGAGGTTGGCGGGAAAATTTGAAGACCTAGTGCATGACCTGTCGAGCTACGGCATCGCGCACGGCGATCTGCAACATGGCAACATCCTTGTCACGCCGTCAGAGGAATTGAAGCTAATCGACTACGACGGCATGTTCGTCCCGGGGCTGGAATCCCTACGCGCGAGTGAGCTAGGACAGGAGAACTACCAGTCCCCACTACGGAACACGGATACCTGGGGCCCAGACATTGACCGGTTCTCCAGCTGGATCATCTATGTGTCACTGACCGCGCTCGCGCTGGATCCTGGCCTGTGGACGCTCCTGCACGCCGCGGGTGACGAGACGCTGCTGTTCCACAGGGACGACTTCATTGATCGGGATGGCTCGCGGGTGCACTATGCACTTGCGAACAGCTCTGTGCCCAAGCTCCAGGAGATCTCCAAGGACATCGACTTCCTGTGGAGACCGGACCTGGCAGCGATTCCGCTGCTAGGAACACAGCCGGCGTCGAACGGGGCGAGCGCGCCAGGAGTGAGCTGGGGCTTGCCCAGCACAGGCTCGAAGGTCACGGGGACCCGCTGGCTGCGACAAGTTGGTGCACCTAACGGATTGACTAGCGCTGACAATGCTGCCGACTCGGTTAGTCACGGGGGGCCGATTGGGACTGCGGCATGGCTGACGACTCATATTCCCCTGCCGCCGCCCGTCGAGTTCTCCCGGCCGTCGGCCGCTGTCCGTGTCGTGTGTGCTGCGCTGCTCTGCTTTGTCGTGTTGTTCGCGACGATCGCCGGGTTCGGAACCACGTCGCCAACTATCGCCGGGTTTATCGACCTTGACATAGTGACACTGCTGGTCATCTGGAGCATCAGCTTCGTTTCGTACAAGCTTTCTCCTGTACGACGCGAGATGAGGCGCAACCGCAAGACGTTCGGCGAGCGTAGGGCCGCTGCGTCTAAGGCGAATCGAATCGTCTCCGACCTTGAAGCCGCGGTACGCAAGCTTGCCAGGACAGTGGAGGCTAGCAAGACTGAAGCCGGTAAGAAGGCAAACAAAGCGCGCGAGGAAGAGCAGCGAGAGCTCGCCGTGGTTGACAAGCGACTCGAGCGCGAAATTGCCAAGCTCGACCATGAGATGGGCAGTCTTAAAGACAAGGAGGGCACCGAGTCAGGGAACGCATTGCGCGTCTTGCAACAGGCTCATGTGGACACACATATGCGAATGGCGCGAGTGAGCAGAGCGAAAATCCAGGGGATCGGCCCAACGCTAGTGGCGACGCTGACTGCCTGCGGGATAACAACCGCCGCTGATTTCACCGGGATCCGCTACACGCAAAACCGATACGGCACTGGTGGGGCGAATCTCGTGTTGCGTAACGGGCTGCAAGTGAGTCCGCGGGGGATCGGCGTGAAAAAGGCCCAGTCGCTAAACAGCTGGCGGCTTGCCGTCGAGATCCGGGCGCGATCGAGTCAGCCGAAGATATTGCCGAAAGCGCAGCTAGACGCGATCTCCTTCAAGTACGCCCAGCAGATTGGGTCACTCGCGAACGATCGGCAATCTGCCCGTATCAGGGCAGAAGTGCAGAATAATGAGTTGCGAGCCAAGTGGACCAAGACCCGGACGGAAATCGCCACGGAACTCAGTGTCGCCACAGAGCGTTCCGCACGCCTGCATGCGGAAAAGAAGTCGGAACTCGCCGCCGCCCGGCGGGGAGCCAGCAATTCTGAATGGCAGCGGGACTTCGCGAAACGCGAACTGGACCGATACGATCGTATCCGCTACCGCCGTTACCTCTGGAGGCTGATAATCGGATGAGACGGGATCTCATACCGATGATCCGCGCTCACTCCAAGGATCGAAACGGGCTTTGGAACAGCACTTAAGCACACTTGATGTGAGAAGCTCGATCGATAAGGCGTGGACATGCCGCGTTCAGAGGACAGGACAGACAGTCAGGCTTCTTAGGGCGGCACCACTGTCTCGTGGCGTCCCAAGTTGGTATCTCAAGAGCGCCGGGCCGTTCGGGATAGAGCGAGCGGGCGGCGGCGACCATGTCGTGCACGTCATCACGCTGGGCGAGGCCGGTGCGGAGAAAGACCCGGCGCACATGTACGTCATAAGCAATGTCGCTGCCGCTGAGGTCTTGGACGGACACGCTGCGGTAGTGAGTTAGCAGCTCCACAGCCATGGCTGCCTTTTTCTGGGCGATGCCGGGAAACGCCTCAAGGCGCTTGCGCAGTTCAGCCGCTGTCGGTTCATCGGACCAGATGCTGCCCGCGTTGCCCTGGTACTCGTCGAGGACGATCTGTGCGGCCCCAACCAGCCACCCCTGGGACATTGTTCACGAACCGGTGGAGCTTAGGTTCCTGCTGGAAAGCAGCCCTGACAGCGCCGGGGTCCGCCGCCAGTTGGTCCGGCGTAAGGTAACCCAGGCGCTTATGGAGTGTACGCTGTAAAAGTCGCTTCCGGTGCCTTTCTTTGGAAGCTGACTACGTAGCCATACGTGCAGAGCCCAGGAAGCAAGGTCGTCTTCCCGTATCTTTACGGCCAGGCACGGGGGCTGCACGGCGTTTCGATCTCGCGACGGTGCTCGACGATCTCGAACTCTTCCTAGCCGATAGACACTTCGTGGCGTGTGCGAGCGAAGCTCTGCCAGGACGACGTAGACGGCTGATCAGCGCCTGGCTGACGGGATAGTCGACCGCCTCGACGCCTTCTACCTGTACTTCGCCGCCGATCCACGTCACGGTGTGGACTCGCATCCGTCCGTAGACCTCACGAGATCCCAGGCCGTGACGTGCTCTGTGGATTCTTCCGCCGACGCGAACCCTGAGCCGCCAACCGGATTCGAAATACTCGATTCCTTCCGGTCAGTGGAACTCGAACGGCTCGATTTTCAGGATCTCTATGGTTGTGTTCAACGTGGCACGCTCCTGAACTCCCGATTTGTATGCTTGGTTTCCTACTGCTATGAGGCAGTATTTTCTCCTACTTGAGGGAAAGTGGGCTGTCCAGGTTGCAGATGCCCGGCTATGTGTCCTCGTGATTCCCTCAGCCGAGGGTGAATAAATCGCTCTGTACTGATACTTTCCATTCCTTGGTTATGAAATCTTCCGGCAGCGTCCCTGCCGGTCTCTCTCGGGGGATTTTGGTGCTAGTTAGATTCACCAGGCATATGGTGATTGTGGTCGTGGCGGCGGCACTTGCTGGCTGTGGCGCCAGCACCGTCCGCGATGCGGGGAACGAAACCACTCCTTCTCCCAGCGGGACGGCAGCTTCTTACAGCCGGAGTTCCGACTCAAGTGACTGCCTTCTGGGCGCCAACAGCGCCGACGTGGAAGTTGGCATCGCTAACCCCACAGACCCGTGCTCGACCTGGATAAGCAATCTCGCCGCCATGGGGCTCGTCTGGTACCCGATCAGCCAACTGGCGGTGCCTGGTTCCGCGGGTTCCGCCGACTCCGACGCAATGGAACAGGCGTGTGACCTCACCGACGGCGGGCAGGAACTCTACATCGAAGACGGCGGCGGTCAGAGTTATGGGGACACCATCTGCTCCCAGGAAGAGCAGAACGGCTGGACGCCGGAGAGTACGCCCGGTCCGCTCGCCGCCCAGGCTCAGCAGGAGGCGCAGCAGCAGGCCCAGGCAGCCGCGTCGGCCGCCGCGGCTCAAGCGTCGGTCTCCGCGGCCGCGAACCTGGCCCAGGAAATTAGCCAGGACCAGCAGAATCTCCAGAGTGACCTCGGCGCGCTGGCAAGCGACTCGAATTCCCTGAACACGAACACCCAGCTCGCCAGCGACGTCAATCAGATGAAGACGGACTACCAGACAGAGCAGAGCGATTACCAGACCGAACAGCAGCAGGGCTCGTGCTCGGACGGCAGCATGGGGGATGATGCGGCGACCGTTTCCGACGACGCGGCCACGGTCGACGATGACCTGGCAAGCCTGCAGGACGATCTTCAATCACTCCAGGACACCGGCACGACAGTGGGCGGTGCCAGCATTGGCGGACTTGAGGTCGATGCCGCCGCCGTCAACAGCGACGTCTCGACCCTCAAGGGGCTCGGTGCTACTCCGGCGCAGGACCCGTCATCGGCCCTGGCTACGGCGAAGACGGATCTCGGTAACGCGAATGCCGCCGTCACGTGGGCCCAACAGCAGGGTAACGCCATCGACACCGAAGCTGACCAACTCGCCACGACCGCAGAGAACTGGGAATCCCAGCAAGGCTGCTGAGCCGTCGGCGCCCAGGCCGTCTATCCACGGACTGAAGAGTACTTTTCAGTTTGCGGATACTGCCGGTAGTAGGAGTTGACGGCGGGGTGGCCGGTGTAGTCCGGTCCGGCCTGATCGTCAGCGCCTAGGTACGTGTACGGCAGTGACTTCTCCTGTCCACCGCTACAGGTGATGCGGTGCTTGCGAGAGCTGTAGGCGAAGCCCGCTTGACCGAGCGCGTTGGCGAGTGCCCGTCCCGCGGGGCTGCCGTCGGGGAGGCGGACGGTGGCCAGGTCGAAGTCGGTAATCAGCAGGCCATCGCTGGCCAGCCAGCTGGCCGCGCGGGTGAGCACACCGAGTTTGTCGCCGACATAGTGCAGGCCGTGGACGCACGTGATCAGGTCGAAGCGCCGATCCGAAGTCCACGAGGCGACGTCGGCGCAGATCAGCCGTAGCGCCAGGTCCAGTGTTGGCGCCGGGGCGAAGCAGTCCACCAGGTCGACGCCGATGAGGGTGATCCGGTCGGCGAGGCCCCCGTGGCGGGACTGCTCAGCGGCCTATATCAGGGCACGCCCGCTCCCGCAGCACAAGTCCAGCCAGCGCGCCGTACTCCGGCCGGATTCGGCCAGGTGCCTGCGGAGCCAGTTGAGCGGGTGGAGTCCGAGTTCGCGGGTGTAGCTGTTCGGGCGGGCCAGCTGGCGTTCGCGGTTCATCGCGCAGTTGGCTACTACCGCGGACTGAGTTAGCTCTTCGTCGGTCAACAGCTGCCGTTCCACCCTCTCAGCGTTTCATGGTCGAGGCCGCTCGGAAACGAAAAGAGGCGAGAGGGGTGTGGATGGGAGTCGCCACGGACGTTCGGGCTAAAGGGGTTGAGGGGCTATTGGGTGAGCGTGTGCGCCGGGACGGGTCAGCGTCCGCCGAACATGGTTTCCCGTCGAGCAGTTCGCGTGCGATCTCCAGATGGCCCGAGTGCGTGGCGGTCTCCTCGATCACGGGCCGCCGAGGTGCCAGAGCATTCCGGCGACTGTCCAGCCGGACGGCACGACCGGCGTCTGCCAGGCATCCTCAGCCAGCCCCGCGACGATCTTCAGTACCGCGTCGCGCTGGTACCGCAGGAAGCTCAGGAGCATGCGCGGCTCATCGTCGTTATTCACATCACTCACCGCTGGCGACGCCGTCAGGGGAGTGGTTCCAGAATCAGCCATTGTGCCCGTCCTTCGAGGTGCCTCCCTGGCCTCTTAGAGGCGACGAAGGCACCAGGAGCTCATCGCGGGAGCGCGATCGACGCGCGTGATGGGCCGCTGGACGATTGTTTTTGGCCTATGACGAACTCGACGCCAGCTGCACGGTGGCGCCCTTAATGTGCACGCTCACCGGCCCGAGTCCGATCTCCCGTACCTGCAGCTGGGGCGCGCTCCCGGTCTGGCCGGTCGGTGCGTCCGTGGGGATGGTCGCGACCCAGGTGAGGGTCTTGTAGGCCGAGCCGAGTTGCACCGCCTGAGTCTGGGAGTCCGAGCTCCCGTTGTACACGTCCAGGAAGACCTGACCGGAGCCAGCCACCTGCGCCGTGAAGCGGTAGGTGTCGCCGTTGATGACCGCCGGGTAGACGCTGGCCCACTGGTTGCTTGACCCGGCGTCGCCCGGGTTCGGGTCCGGTCCCGGGCCCACGTTCGCGCTCCAGGCGATGTCCGGGCTGCCCTGGTAGGTTCCGGCGCTCAGCGTGCCCGCGGTGTCGGTCCAGTCAGTCGTGCCGTCCTGGCCGCTGGGGTTGGTGACCAGGTTCGGGCCGCTGAGGCTGGCGGGCGGCGTGTAGCCCTGGAGCTGGCCCGCCGACGGCAGCGCCAGCAGCGTAGTACCGGAAACCGCCTGCGCGTTCAGCTGAGGCAATGCCGACCCCGAGCCGTCACGGTAGTTCTCCTCGGTCAGCGCCAGCTCGCTCGGGGTCGTGAACACGACGTTCTTCCCGACGCTCTGGCCCCAGGTGGTCAGCGCCTGCGCCACCGCCAGGATGTTCTGCGGTGTCTCGTTCCAGGCGTCGACCAGCGGCTCCAGGAAGTCAGGGCTGCTGCCTGGCTGGTTCACGACGTCCTGCTCGATCGTGGAAAGTATCGAGCTCGCCGGGTCGACATAGCCGCTCGTCTGCCCGAGGACCACCGTCTTGCCTACCTGCATGTAGGCCAGCGGCGCGTCCACCGAGATGCTCGGCACCCCCGAGGCCTTCGCGTAGGCGGCGATCTCGCTCGGGTTCTCCCAGAAGTCGGCCGTGCTCATCGCGGTCTTGCTCATGAACCCGCCCGACAGCTGAGCGAACCGCCGCAGGTCACTTCCGCTCATCTGTGTCGCGTAGCCGACCCCCGACGGGCCTGACAGCAACTCGCTGTTCCGGGGCAGGTTCCGGTAGTACCAGCTGAGCAGGCTCGGCGCGTAATCGGCCATCCCCGGCGCGATGGTCCAGCCCTCTGGCACGTCGCCCATATCCGGGTAAGTGCTCCACATCTCGAACATGTGGTGCTCGACGAACTGGGAGTTGTCGCCCTCACTAACCACGAACGCCACGTAGATCGTGTTCTTGTCTGCCCGCACCGGCTGTGGCGCTGGCTGGGTCAGGCTCGACACGTTCGGCACCGCCGCCCAGTCGCTCAGGTTATCCGTGTCATCCGAGGCGTTCAGGAAGTCGCCCCGCGAGCTGAGGTCCGCCACATCCGGCTGCTCGTCGGCGATATAGCCCATGATCGGAGTGCTGGCCGGCCGGGCGCTGATGATCTGGTTCATCAGCGGCTCCTGCGTCGAGTCGTCGGTGCTCAGGTAGAACACGAAGGACTTGGTGGCGATGATGTAGTCGCGCAGCAGCCCGTAGTCCGCCGGGCTCAAGATCACCAGATCGCGAGGGTTCGTCCCGTGGAACAGGTTGGTGTACTCCCACTGGTAAGCGGCCGTCGGACTGGCGAACGTTGTGTCGGCGAAGCTGTAGATAACCGGGATCCCGTACTGCTGAAGCAGCGCGGCCTGGCTCGGATCGGCCACCATGGCATCGTCGATCCCGGCCATCGTGGTCGCCAGGTTGATCGTGTCCGGGTCTGACGGGTTGATCAGAATAGCGCCCTTGATGTCCTGGCCGTAGTCGGCCAGCATCGCCGCCAGCTGCCCGGTCGCCCCGCTGCCGATCCCGGCCAGCGCACTCCAGCTGTCACCCTTCGGGAGTACCCCATCGGTGAGCCACGTCTGGTCCTCGGGCGGCGTCGTGTTGTCGGGGTTCTCCACCACGTACAGCCGGTTCGCGCCCTGAAGCTGGTTGTAGGCACCCTCCAGCGTGACCGCGGCGAGTTGCTGGTCGTCCGTGCCGTCGGCGAGGTTGGCGACAGTCAGCGTTTTGAACGGTGCCAGTTTCGGCCACAGGTTCGGCGTTGAGCTGCTCGCTGCACTGGTGGCCGTGATCGTCGTCGTCTTGGCCGTCCCAGCCGCCGCGGATCCGGCGCCGGCGAGCGAGGCGAGGGCCAGCGCCGCTGCAGCCGCTACGCCTATGAGCGGTGTTAGCAATTTCCGCAGAGGCATGTTGGACTCCTTCTCGTCACACTGCCCGACACGCTCTTTCCCGCGACGGCATTATTGTTGCTGTTCGCTTTTGTTGTAACTCGTCTCGCCAGTCGTGACAAGGCCTCCAGCCAGGACCGTTTTTGAGGTTGCTGAATGTAACCGGCGCCACGTTATGTAGTCATGAATTGAGATTGGCTGGCGAATAGCGGTGATTAACGGGCCGGGAGTTCCCGGGCGGGGAGCGGCCGGCGGAAGAGCCAGGCCCAGAAGCCGCGGCGAGCACCGCGGGGGCGGCGGACTATTACGTTGGTGTGCCGCAAGTTGCCTGACACGGTGACCAGCAGCCTGACCGGACCGCCCGGGGCGCCGTGGGCGCGGTTCCGGATGTTGCTATGGCCTACGACGAGGCTGTCCAGGTCAACGGTTACATCGGGCGGCGCTATCAGCACCAGGTTTCCGTGGCGGAGCGAGACCGACAGGTCCAGGGTCGGCTCGCCGATAATGGCCTGCGTGAAGTCGATGACCACGTTCCCGTGCCGGGCTTCGATGTCCAGGCGACGCGGAACCGCCCAGCGTCCATCCCGCCGGATGTTGCCATGATTGGTCTGTAGCCGGACCAGATCCTTGACTTCCGGGGCCGGAGCCGGCGCCGTGCCGGGAACAGCTGGCAGGTCGGTCAGGAGAACCTCAAGGTCGCCGTACGTGCGCGCCGTCAGCGCGGACCCGACCCGTTCGTCGAGTTCCTCGGCGGTGAGCCGTCCGTCCGCCGCCGCAACCTGAAGTCGCTCCACGACCTGGTCGCGATCCTCGTGTGACACGCGCAGGTTACGTCTGTCCGGCGCCAATTCTCCAGGCATGTCAGGTACTTTAACGTCCGTCCGGTTGGCCCGCGCGGTAGAGCGAGCCGGCTGGTCATACGGAGTCGCCTCGCACGTTAAGAATAATGAATTGTGAATCGGATCGTGGTTCTCGTCAACGGGATGCCAGCTTCCGGGAAGACGACCCTTGCCCGCGGGCTGGCCCGCAGGCTGCGGCTCCCTTTGTTCAGCAAGGATGTCATCAAGGAGGCGCACGCCGAGGTCTTCGGCGCGCGGCCGCCCGATGGGCGGGCGCAGCGGGAGTGGAACCGGATGTTCGGCGGCCGCCAACAGCACGATGTGGGCGCTGCTCGCTGACTCGGCATGCGGCGCGGTCCTTGAGTCCACCTGGCCCGCGGGGGAGACGTGGCCATTCGTGCAGGCCGGGCTCTCGTCGGCGCAGGTCGAGCGCCCGTTGCAGATCTGGTGCGAGGTGCCTCTCTCAGTGGCCCGGGAGCGTTATGCGCTGCGGCATCCATCCCGGCATCTCGTGCACGGCGATCCGCCCGACGATGCGGAGTGGGAGCAGCGGTGGGCGCTGGCTGAGCCGTTGCCGATCCACGACACGCTGCGCGTCGACACGACACAACCAGTCGATCTGGCCGTTGTCGCCAGCTGGTGCGAGAGGCGTTCGGAAGCAGAGACACCTGGGACGTGAGGGTAAATGCTCCGTATTGCTGGATTCGGTACAGTCCTAGCGTGGACAACGACAAGCGGTGTCGGCCTGGCGACGGTGCCAGTGCCGCCTGAATCGCCGCAGGAGTCACCGGCCCCACCACCGCGCAGCGGCCCGCCAATGGTGCTGGACACCACCGTCAAGCTGGACAACGCCCTCAGGGGGCGGCGTTTGCACGCCGATTCGCAGGCGATCACCCTCGATAGCAGTTCGATCGCACTGGATCAGGTGCAGTGGGTCCGGTACTGGGTCGTCCGCAACTCGAGCGTCGTGACCTTCGTTAAGGTGCACACCGGTGACCAATGGCACTTCGAGGTAGGCAGATACCCCTTCAAACGGGCACAGCGGATCGCCATGACGTTTCCTGCATTCCGCGAAAAGACCCAGTCAGACGCGTGGACGTTCTTGGTGAACCTGTCCCAGCGACACCTCGAACCACGCCTGTCCGCGGAGCTAGTTGCCAGGGTCCGCCGCGGTGAGACCGTCGACGTCGGCGCCCTACTAGTGCACCAGGGAGGGGTAGGCACTCGCAAGGTTTCCCTGCCCTGGGCGGCGGTCGGCGGGAGCCGGGTTGCCAACGGCTATGTATGGATCTACCAGACGGGCTCGACGAAGCCGGCGATCAGGGTGCCACTGGAGAATCCCAATGCGGTGCTCATCCCGCGGATGCTCACCGCCTTGACCCCATAACGCGTAGCCGTCTTCTAGGAGAGCTCGAGCACCTCGGCCAGCCGTCCGAAACCGGCGTCGATCTCGTCGTCTTGCTTGCCGATCAGCTGGATCGCCACGTGGTCAGCGCCGGCCTGGTGGTGCTCTTCGAAACGGCGCCTGATCTCAGCGTCATCGCCGGAGACGACCAGGGCGTCGATCAGCCGGTCACTGCCCTCGCCAGCGACGTCCTGCGCAGTGAAGCCGAGCCGTTGCAGGTTCGTCGTGTAATTCGTCAGGCCCAGGTACGGTTTCACAACCGACGGACGACCAACGGTCCGTGCACGCGCCGGGTCCGTTTCCAGGACAACACGCTGCTCGGGAGCCAGTATCTTGCCCGCGCCGAGAATTTCCCTGGCCTGGCGAGTGTGCTCGGGCGTCACCAGGTAGGGGTGCGCACCGGCCGTACGAGCCCCGGCGAGGCGCAGCACCCTCGGTCCGAGCGCCGCGAGAACCATGCGCTCGGCCGGTACGCCCTCTGCGTCGAGAACGTCGAGGTAGTCCACCAGCGCCTGGTACGGCGAGTGATACTCGGCGACGGCCTCCGGATGGCCGACCCCGATGCCGAGCAGGAAGCGCCCGGGGTGGGCCGCCTCGATGCGGTGGTACGAGTGCGCGACAGCGACGGCGTCGGCTGACCAGACGTTGACAATGCCGGTCGCGACCTTGACGGTGCTCGTCGCGTCCAGCATCGCCTCGACAAGCGAGAGTTCGGCTGGCGGCGAGCCGCCCTGCCATATCGTCCCGTACCCGAGTGACTCCAGGAAGCGAGCCCGCTCGGTCGTGAGTATCGACCCGTGTCCGAAAACGCCGTAACGTCCAAGCTCGATTGTCTCCACCCGACGATGATGCCATGTGCGGCCGGGCGCCATGCCTGGCGGGGCCGACGGCCGCGGATGGCGGGGCCGAGGGAGACTACGGCACGAGCACCAGAGCCTGTCCGTTGAGCCGGGGGAAGTGCACGACGGGGCCGACGAATTTTCCCGTGCCGAAATCGAAGGCCACGACGTGGTTCTCCCCGACGCAGTACAGGCGATCGTTCGGCCCGAACCGCAATCCCCGCGGCCTGTGGAACCCGAGGGAGCGTTCAGGTGCGAAGACGCGCACGAGTCGTCCGGTGGCCGGGTCGTATTCGCGTACGCTCGGCACGGCGTCAGCGGCGCCGAACGGCCATTCACTGGCGACCACGATGTTCCCGTTGGGCGCGATCTTCAGGTCCAGGGGACTCAGCTCGGGGTCAGTGACCAGGCGGGGCGTGAGCAGTTTTCCGAAGCGATCGAACACCAGGATGGTGTTGTCGCCCTGCCCGGATGGCGCGATGCCGGAGGAGAGGTACAGCCGGCCACCGGGCCCGAAGCCGAACCCGCGCGGGAACGGGACGACGCCCTCCGGTATCAAGAATCCTCCCTCTCCGTCCAGGGCGGCAGGCATGGCACGTATCGCCCGCTGACGACGCACGGTGAGGTAGTAGCGGCCATCGGGCCCGAACTCCGCGCCGCCCGGGTCGAGCCCGTGTATCTGCCCCGAGTCGCGCACGACGTTCCCGTGCAGATTAAGCGCGAGCACGCGATCGTCACCGTTGTTCAGGTAGACGAGCTCGCCGGACGGGTCAAGAGCCAGGCCGCGCGGATCGGCGATCCGCGGGTCGTTACTGAACGGCCCGGTGAATTCGCCATCCGGGCCGAAGCCGAGGATCGCGCCGTAGCCGTCGCCGTTGGCTCCGCTGGCGCTGGTGACAAGGACGCGCGCGTTCATACCGTGAACCTATGGCAGCGGAGGGACTAGGGCACGCTCCATTGCTGGTTTGCGCCGCCGTTGCAGGTCCAGCCCGGGGGAGCGAGGCTACGTGCCAGGCGCCGCGTGCGCCGTGCCGTTGCTGGCCGTCTCGAACGCCTCCCACATGGAGGCATATTTGCCGCCCGCGGCCAGCAGGTCGTCGTGCGGCCCGGCCTCGATGATGCGGCCGCCCCCGAGAACGACGATGCGATCCGCAGTCCGGGCCGTCTGCAGGCGGTGGGCGATGACGAGCGTCGTCCGGCCACGGGAGACGCGCTGCATCGCCGCGGCGACCCGGGCCTCGGTGACGAGGTCGAGATTGGACGTGGCCTCATCCAGGAGGAGCAGGACCGGATCGACCAGCTCGGCCCTGGCCAGCGCGATCAGCTGGCGCTGTCCGGCCGAGAGGGACCGGCCCCGTTCGGCCAGCGCGTGCAGGTAGCCGCCGGGCAGCTGGGCGATGAAGTCGTGGGCGCCGACGGCTCGCGCCGCCGCCTCGACATCGGCATCGCTGGCGCCGGGCCGCCCGTAAGCGATGTTGTCGCGGACGGAACCGGTGAACAGGAACGCCTCCTGCGGCACGTAGCCGAGCTGATGGCGGAACGAGAGCAGGTCCAGCGAGCGCAGGTCGTGGCCGTCCACGCGGATGGCGCCCTCGCCTGGATCGTAGAAGCGGGCAACTAGCTTCATGATCGTCGACTTTCCCGCGCCCGTCTCCCCGACGAGCGCGACCGTCTCGCCGGCCGCGATGCGCAGGCTGATGCCCCGCAGGGCCTCGGGCGGCTTGGCGGCCAGGACGTCGGCGTGCTGGAGCTGCCGGGCGTCCTGCGGGCCCCTTCGCTCGGGCGCGGAACCGCGCCGGCGTGGCACGCTCGGGTAGGCGAAGCGCACGTCGTCGAGGACCAGATCGCCGGATAGCCGGCCCGGGTTCACCGGCTCCTCGGGGTTGGGGGTGAGCGTGTCGATCCGCATCAGATCGGCGATGCGGTTCACCGAGATCCGGGTCTGCTGCCAGGAGTCGAAGACCTGCGAGAGCTGCTGGATGGGGGAGAAGAACAGATCGATGTAGAGGATGAAGGCGATGAGGGCGCCCGAGGTCAGGTGCCCCGACGAGACCATCCCGGCGCCGACGCCGAGGACGATGGCATCGGCCGTGCCAGAGAGGAACTGCACGAACGGGAAGTACGTGGCCACCAGTCGCTGGGCCTGGAGCCGGGAGGTGAGGTACTCCTGGCCGAGACGGTGATACTGGGCTTTGGCGGCTTCCTCGTGGACGAAGGCCTGGGACTCGCGGACCCCGGAGAGGCTCTCCTGGAAGTCCGCGTTGACGATCGCGATCCGCTCCCTGGCCGTGTCGTAGAGGACCACCGCCCGCCGCCGGTAGAGCACGGTCGCGATGGCCAGGGGAACGACGACGGTGAGGGTGACCGCCCCTAGTTCGGGGTTCAGCACGACCAGCGCGATGCCCACACCGACGAAGGTGACGAGCGAGACGAGGGCGGACAGCACGCCGTTCTCGATCAGCGACTCGAACTGGTCGACGTCGGTGGTCATCCGGGTCATGATCCGCCCGGCCATCTCGCTTTCGTAGTAGTCGAGGGACAGGCGCTGGAGCTGGGCCCAGATCCGGATCCGCAAGGACAGCATGATGCGCTGGGCGGCCTTGCCGGTCACGAACGTGTCCCCGAACTCGTCGATCATGTCGGCCAGGGCGACCACCAGGTAGATGCCCGACGCGGTAAACAGGGCAGCTTCGGATCCGGCCGACACGCCACTGTTGATGCCGGTCTTGACCAGGTAGGGGCCGACCAGCGAGGCCAGCGCGTCGAGGACGACCAGGAGCAGGCCGAGCAGGAGGGGGCGGCGGAATTCCGCCATGAGCCGGCCCAGGCCGAACTTGGGATCGCGGCGCGACTCGGTTTCGAGGTCGACGGCCGGGATGTCGCGCACCGGCTTGAGCGCGGCAACCCGGCGGAGCAGCTCGGGGGTGGGAGCCAGGTTGCTACGCCAGCCGCGGCCGCCCCCGGCGAGCCCGGGCCCGAGGCTGGCGCCGCCCGTCGGCCTTACGCCGTTGCTGACGGCACCGCCGTGGCCGCGTCCGGCCTGGCGTGTTCCGCTCCACGCCGACGCGGTCGTGCCGTCGGCGGAAAGGGTGGCCAGCGCCTCGATCCCGCCGCCGGCCGCATCCTCGTCCAGCCCGGTCAGCAGCGTTCGGTACAGCGCGTTGCGCTCCATGAGCTCGTCGTGGCTCCCGGCATCGACGACCCGGCCGTGGTCCATGACCACGATCCGATCCGCGAGGTGCAGAGTCGACCGGCGATGCGCGACGAGGATGGTGGTCCGGTCGGCCATCACCTCGCGCAGGGCGTCGTGGATGGCCTCCTCGGTGGTGGCGTCCACCGCGCTGGTCGCGTCGTCGAGGATCAGGACGCGGGGGTCGTAGAGCAGCGCCCGCGCCAGGGCGACCCGCTGACGCTGGCCACCCGACAGGCTCAGGCCCCGTTCGCCCACCATCGTGTCGTATCCGCGCGGCAGCTCCATGATGAAGCCGTGGGCGCCCGCGGCGCGCGCCGCCGCCTCAACGTCGGCGTCACTGGCGTCCGGCCGGCCGTACGCGATGTTGTCGCGCACCGACTCGGAGAAGAGGAAGCTCTCTTCGAACGACACGCCGATCTGGCTGCGCAGCGAGTGCAGGGTCACGTCCCGCACGTCGTGGCCGTCGACGAGCACGGCACCTTGGCCCGGGTCGTAGATGCGCGACACGAGCGCCACCGCGGTCGACTTGCCGCTCCCGCTCGGGCCGACGATGGCGACGCGCGACCCAGCGTCGATGTGCAGATCGAAGCCGCGCAGTACCGGTGCGGCCTCCCCGTAGGCGAAGTGCACGTCGGAGAAGGTGATCTCGCCGCGCAGGCTGGGCAGCTCGATCGCGCCGGGCGGATCGGCGATGGCGGGGCGCAGGTCGATGAGCTGGAAGATGCGCTCGACGCCCGCCCGGGCCTGCTGGGCGATGGTGAGGACGCCGGCCAGCCGCTGCGCGGGGGCGACAAGCTGAGTGACGTAGGTGGAGAAGGCCAGGAACGTGCCCAGCGTGATCTCGTGGTGCAGCGCCATCCAGCCGCCGAGGGCCAGGATGGCGACCTGCCCGAAGACCGGTATGGCCTGGAGGACCGGCTGGTAACGGGACTGCAGCCGTACCGCGCGCATTTGCGAGCCATAGACCGTGACCGACGCCTCGGCTACCCGGTCAAGCTCCTGCTGCTCCTGGCCGAAGGCCTTCACGACCCGGACGCCGTTGAGGTCCTCATCGACGATCTGGACGACGTCGCCCTCACGCTGCTGGCCGTCCCAGGTAGCCGGGAACACCTTCCAGCGCATGCGGTAGGACACGACAAGCAGCGCCGGCACGATGAGGATGCTGACGACGGCCAGCAACGGGCTCAGGTAGAGCATCACCGCGACCGACAGCAGCACCAGCAGTGCGTTGCTGCTCATGATCGGGAAGAAGTTGAGCAGCCCTTGGACCAGCGTCGTGTCGGAGTTGGCCCGCCCGACGAGCTGGCCCGTCGGCATCCGGTCCACGTTCTCCGCGTCCATGGACTGCAGGTGGTCGTGCATGGCGTTGCGCAGGTCGTACTGGACCTCGAGGGCCACGCGACCGCCGTAGTAGCGGCGGAGATAGCCGAAGCCGAACGCGCCGGCCGAGAGCACGATGAGCAGGACCAGCCAGGGCCACAGCGCGGAGGTATGGCTGAGGATGACGCCGTCGACGATCTGCCGCTCGGTCAGGGGGACGATGACCTGGCAGGCGCTGCCGAGCACCGCGCCGAGCAACGAGAGCCGCATCGCCCGCCGGTGCCGCATCATGTAGCCCCAGAGGCGCCGGACCCATCCAGGGCCGGCGGCGGCGGAATCCGGACCGGCCGGGCCGGACCCGTTGGGTGAGGCGGAACCGGCCGACGGTCGTCCGGTCACCGGCCCTCGCCCCGCTGGGCGGCCAGGCGGTCGGCGAGACGGCTATCCATGGCCGCGCCCAGCCAGACGAGCGACTCGATCAGCTGCTCGCCGTCGGGCGTGCGGTCGCAGAGGTCGTAGATCCGGTTGATCATCTCGGTCTCAACCTGTTCGAGTAGCGTCTCGCCCGCCGGGGTCAGGTGCAGGGCCGCGGCCCGCTGGTCTCCGGCGACCCCGGAACGGGCCAGCAATCCGCGCTGGCACAGCGCCTCGACGGTCGCGCTGACCGTCGGCTTGCCGATAGCCAGCCTCCTGGCGATGTTCGAGGCCCGCTCGCTGCCCTGCGCGATCGCGGTCAGCACCCGGTAGTGGGCCAGGCTGAGCTGGGGTGACGACCGTTCCAGCGCCGACGAGGCCCGCGCCAGCGAGCGGACCGCCTCGACGGCCCTGGCCCGCGCGAGGCCGTCGCGGGCCAGGTCGGCGTGTTTCGGTTCCCCTGCCATGTCCATATTTAGTTACTCTAGCAAAAGGTTCGATTGCCGAACTACCTTCACGACGGGGCCGGACGGGCACCGTAAGCGACCAGCACCGCGAGGTCCGCGGTACGGAGCCGTTAGCTGCTCCCGGATCAGCGCATCACCGGCCCGGTCATGGCATGCTCGGATCGTGCAAGCCGATGGAGCCAGCGAGATGGCGTTCGCTGAGGGATCGACGGTGGTGCGCCGGGACATGCTGCAGGGCAAGATATGGACGGCGTCTCCCTACCGGGTGATCCGGGACACCGGCGCCCATCTCGCGCTGGCGTGCTGGCCGGGCGTTGAGATGCTCAAGCCAGCTACCTGGATCCAGTGGCTGCGCACGGGCGATGATGCCGTGCGCAGGCAGGCCATCCCTAACATGGCCGCCGGCCGGTGGGAGCTGGGTCGCTGGGCGTGGCGGGACACGACGCTGCTCATCCGGTCCGGGCCTGGCGACTATTTCAGCGTCAGTCAGTTCTTCGATGCAGCGGGGCACTGCGACGGCTGGTATGTGGATTTCATCCGTCCCTGGCGGCGGACCCTGATCGGCGTCGACACCTTCGATCTACTCCTGGACCTAGTCGTGACGGCTGACCTGTCCGGGTACCGGTGGAAGGACGAGGACGAATACGCACAGGGCCGGCGCCTCGGGCTCATCGATGACACGCTCCACTGCTGCGTTGACGCCGCACGAGAACAGGTCGTCTCCCTAATCGAATCCCGCCAGGGCCCCTTTGCCGAGGACTGGTCATCGTGGCGGCGCGACCCCGCCTGGCCGACACCGGTACTTCCCGCCGACATGGCGAGCAACCTCAGTCAGCTCACATGAAACAAAACAAACCCGGGATCACTCACCGCAACACCAAGCCCAGGGGCTGAGTGCTTAGCGTTGTTCAGCCGAACCATGCCACCTGGAGAATCACCACACGCTCACCGCGGACATCGGTGAGGTAGGTGACCATGAGCCGTCTTCGTGTCTCAGTGCGCAGGCCAGGAGTCGGGCCAGCGTAGCTCGCGCCGTCCAGGTAGATCATTGAGTCGCGGACGGTGATCTCGCTGGCAAGTTGGTCGAGTTCCTTACGCGCCTCGGGCGGGAGGTTTTCGAGAAGATCGTCGGGGTGGTGCTCCCAGCGCCAGTCACTCACCGGCCACTGCCCGGTGGGCAGCGCGGACAATCTCGCCAGCCTCCTGAATGGCGACCTCGCGGGTCTCGGCGTCGTCGTTCATCAGTGCCTGCTCCGCCGCGTGCAGCCGCGCCGCTGTCTCCGGGTGCCGCTCTATCTCAACGACGACGGCCCATTCCCGGTAGAACATATGGATCGGAGTAACGCTGTTCTCCTCGCCGGCCCTGATGAAGGCATCCTGCATCTTCGTGAACATCTCCGGCAGCCGTGCCGGGGCCACCGCAGCGACGGCGGAGCGCAGCGCTGGCAGGGTCAGGCTCGGCTGCGGGATCAGGGGTTCACTCTTCCCTGGCGTCTGTCCGGCCATGTCATGCCTCCACGCGATCATCATCTGCCTCCTCCTCAGTTTAGTAACAGTAGTCTGGCGATCCCTCAGATCCAGGTGCCTCGATAGCTGCTCCGTGGACGACAGCGACAATAGCGCCGAGTTTCCAGATGATTGGGTAAATACGAAAATGGCAACAGGTTGCGTGTCGTGACGGTTTCCACGGCTTACGAGCCGATTCGCATCCTGGCGGGGGAGTTATCGCATCGTTGCTTGTCTGCTGTCATCGCATCTCAAAGCTGATTCGTCCAACAATCGGTTCTGATCATTCCGCGATGGCACATGGATTCAATCAGCCCGAGTGCCTCTCCGGCGCAAGACCCATCCTCGGCGCTGGGTACAGCCAAGACGGACCTTGGCAACGCAAACGCTGCCGTCGCATGGGCGCAGCAGCAGGGCAATGCCTTCGACACCGAGGCTCACCAGCTCGCTACGACCGCGGAGAACTGGGAAAGCCAGAACGGCTGCTGAGCAGTCCGCCTTACTGGTCAGCCTGCACTGGCACTGGCCGCAAGTGCTGGCTGAGGCGATTTCCGCTTGTCGTGAATACGCCGCCGCACGCGTCACGGACAGCGCAGGAACGGCAGATATCCAGGTAATCGTTCTTCCAGTCGCTGATTGAACGGACCGCGTACGGCCACAGGCGTCGATCCAGTACGCAGAGCTGGTGATTGTAAATGCGTGTCGCGATCCCGGCCGTCGTGAGTATGTCCACCGCCTCGGCGAGCTCGGGCTGGTAATCGGCGGGATCGGACCACACCAGCGTCGAATTCGGCCGGGCCAGACCGGTCATTTCCAGTCCCATGAGCGCGACCTGGGTAACGAAGGGCAGGTTCCGTGCGATGAATTCTGCCAACCGGGCGAGTACGGGCACGGTGTGCCGCTGGATGACGACCCGAATTTCCACCGCCTGGCCGAGCGAGGCGAGGTTGAGGATGCCGTGGACCGTTTCGTCGAAGGCTCCGGAAGCCTGGACGATGAAGTCGTGCAGGCCCGGTTCGGGGGCATAGACCGGAATGCCAACCATGATGTCGGCGAGCCCGACGGTGGCATAGCGGCGCGTGAACCGCGGGTCGGCGAACCGGCGGCCGTTGGACAGCACATGGACGGATAGTCCGGGCCTTACCCGCTCGCAGTGCTCAAGGAGGCTGATGAAGGCGTCCGCGTTCAGCGTTGGCTCACCGCCGGTGAAGCTCAGGGCCCGCGCGTCCGCCGGCAGCAGGCTGACTACTTTCTTCGCACGATCGAACAGCCATGAGTCGTCGCGGTCCTTCGGCGGCTGGGAGCACATCAGGCAGTAGTTATCGCATTGCTCCGTAAGCAGGAGCGCGTTGTGCCTGGCGGAGTGTTTCCACAGCACCGTCACGCGGCGCCCGTCACCTGGAACGTGAATGATGTCGCCGGCGCCGAGGTGTTCCAGCTCGCGCCCCACCTTGAGCGCCGGACCCGGAATCCCGGCCACAGAACCGACGGTGAGGTAAAGGCCGTATCCGGGCGGCGGCGCCTGTCCAGGCTGTAGGAGGCAGGCAACGGGCCCGTCGGTCTCGTGGCCAGGCAGGCAGACGCGCCATACGTCGTCAGCCAGAGGCCCGGAAAGCAGGCTTGTGTCCGCACGGCTTGTCAGTTTCAGCACTGCGCCCACCGCCGCATCAGGTCGCGGAAGTACGGATCGTCGCGCATCCGTCGCAGCAGCAGGGTGAAGACGCCCATGTTGCGGCGGCAGAAGGCCGACAGCGCCTTGTGCCCAGTGAAGTCGCCCGCGGTCGCGTGATGAAACACGGGGTCGGCGCCGCAATACGGCTCGAACGCGCAGGTAGTGCACATCGGAGCGCTGAGCGTGAGCGATTGCGACAACGGGTTCAGTAGAGCCTCCGAAAGCATTACGTCTGCGTACGACGAATCATGGACGTTGCCGAGCCTGAACGTGTGGTCGCCCATCTCGGCCAGCATCCGGCCCTCGTCGCTCGCGTAGATGTCGCCGTCATAGTTGTAGACAAGCGCGCCGATGCCAATACCCGCGGGCGAGGTGAGGTCGACGTAGCCCGGGTCGGAGTTGGTAAGCATTTTCGTCGCGATGATCGACGCGTAAACCTCGACCATCGGCAGACCGCGCCGGTTCAGCTCGACGATCCGGTCAAGGCCCGTTGTGTAGAACTCAAGCCATCGGTCGACGTCGTAATTGGCGCCGCCGCGGCGTCGCAAGGCGAAGCCGTAGGGTGAGATCGGACGCAGGAAAACCGCTCGCAGACCAAGATCCGCGTAGGTGTCGATGACTTCCGCTGCCCTGCCGAGACTCGCCTCTGTAGTGGTCATCAGCGCGCTGACGCGGTCGGGACCGAGCCGGGCCTGAACCCGCTCGATACCTGCCACCGCCTGCTGCCAGCTGTCCTGGCCCGGTCGACGGCGGTTCCCGTTGTGTAGGTCCCGCGGGCCATCGAGCGATGTCGAGATATGTACGTCCTCGGCCGCGCAGAAGTCGAGGATCTCGTCGTCGAGAAGAGCCAGGTTGGTGGCGATCACGAACGCGAGGTCCTTGCCGTACCCGGAGTTCATCCGTTTGGCCTCGGCCGTGATCCAGCGGATGAGGGGAAAGTTAAGGAGCGGCTCGCCGCCCTGGAACTCGATTTTCATGTGCGGTGATGGCGACCTGAAGGCTAGCTCGAGCGACCGGCCAGCGGTCTCCTCGGTCATGTCGAATTCTTGCTTCGCCGATGATTGCCGGGATACTTGGCAATATCGGCACGTGTGCTCACAACGCAGTGACACGACGAAGATGTGCAGCCCCGTCGAGTCCGGAAGGCGCCGCATTCGCGTGCGCAGCTTAATGGCGAGCAACTCGGCGGGGAGGGTCTCGCCCGGGACCTGAATGAGGTGAGCGGCCCGCAGGCGAGCGAGAAGCTCCTGATCCCGGCAAGTGCCATCCATCACGTCGTGCAGTTCGCCTGACGTTACGAACTCGTGCTCGCCCACCAGATTGGTGAGGACCATGGAATCCGGGTCGAGTCGGTGGAATCGCATTGGCAGCAGTTGCCAGTCGTGCGGGGCCAGCATGGTCGCCGACCGCTCCAGCTTGATCATGCTGCTCACCCGGCTTCTCCTTCAGCCTCAACGAGCCCCGTCTGCGAGAACGCCAGCGCGAAGACCAGATTCCGCAGCGGTTCCGTTTCCTTCGCGATCCGTGCCCGGAGGATCTGATCATTGACCTCCGAGCGGAAGCGATGCTGTATCTCGTCGGCAGAGGCCTCGTGCCCTCGGGGGAAGAGCGTGCATACGTACTCTGTGCTCAGGACCCGTATATCGACCGTGACATCGGCCGCCATCGCGTAGGCGCTCCGTTGCAACGCGTCCAGGTCCACCGCTGCCCGGTCAAACGTCAGCGTTAGCTCTCGCTTGGCCTGGTTCATCGTGTCCTCACTCGGCGGACGAGCCACCTGATCCCGCTCGTGATGGCGCCGAACGGCGCCACGACGATGGACATGCACCCGGTGCCCTTGCTGGCGGCTGTCGGGCTGCTACTCGGCACCGCGGCCGGGGTATTCGTCGGGCTTCCCTGCTGCGGCGTAACACTCGTCGAGGCCGAGGGACTCGTACTCGGTGTGGGGGACGGGCTTGGCGACGGGCTGGTGGTGGGTTGCGCGGGTACCGCCGGGGCGGTTGTCGGGACCGAGACGGTAGGGGCCGAGGAGACATGTGAGTAATGTGAAGGAGGAGAGACCGACGACACATGGGATGAATGCGATACATGGGAGGAATGCCCGCCACCCGAGCCTGATACATGAGACGAGTGGCTGACGTGAGATCCCACCGCTGCTGGTGCCTGGCCTTTAACCGCCAGCAGCGGAAATGCGACAGTCTTGGCCGCATCGCGTTTTCCTGCCGAAAGTGGCGTGGCCATTGCCGGAGAAGCACCTATGGCGACGGCTGTTACAGCTGCGGCTATTGGAAGAATGAGTGGTTTAGGCATGGAGATGCCGCCACCGCTGTCCCGGGCGTTTCCCATATCCTGTTAGACGCTTCAAGCGCGTCAGGGTTTACAAGCGCTGACCCGGTTGACTTTAGAGTAGTTGGGCAGATGGATCGGCCTTGGGAATTATGGCGATGAATGCTGGTGATCCGGCTGGGCCAGCCTGGTGGACGATCGCGCCGATTATGACGACGGCGATGCCGGCGGCCGCATGACGCGGCCGCCGGCATCGGTTCCTAACTAATTCCGAGGTTCTGGGAGTTGGGTCAGGACCCGCTTGGGCACAGGTCCATGGGAAGCACGCCCGTCCCGGAGATCGTGGCCTGCACCGAGTGCACGGTCACCGGGGAGCCGGAGGCGATCCGGAAATCGGCGCCGTTGTTCTCGGCTTCAGCCACCGCCGCGTCTGGCAGCGGTATCGTGACCGACTTCCACGTGTCGGTGTTGGTGTTCGTCACCGACGCCGCCGTCGTGTAGGCGCTGCCGCCGGACATGTCGTACTGCAGCGACCAGGTGTTTGTGCCGGAATCGTAGTAGTCGATGGTGACCGAGGCGTCGAAGTCACCGTTTTGCGCGATGCGGGGATCGACCTGGAAGTACATGTTCAGGTCGTTCAGCACTTCCTGGACGGTGGTGCGGGCGCTTTCACCGTCCACGGTGACGGCCGTGGTCGTCCCGTCGCCGCCCTCCTCCTGCGTGATCCCGTTGTCGACGTTGGTGGCGCCGAGCGTGGTGCAGACCATGGCGGTATCGCCCGTCCCAATGATCGACAGCGGCACCGTCAGGGTCGGCAGGGGCTCCGTCGGCGTGGAACTGAGCGTGATGTTCGCCGAACTGAAGCCCTGCGCCGCGCCCGCCGCGACGGTGAAGGTCACCGGCACGGTCGCGGTGTCATTGCTGACGGCGACGGTGCCCGAGGATGGGCTCACGGTTACGCCGGCTGGCGGGTCGGCGGTCCAGTGCAGTTGCTGGATCGCTGACGCCTGCGAACCGTAGGCGCCCGTGCCCACGGTGAACGTCAGGCTCGCGCTCGTGGTCGAGCCGGCCGTCGCGGTGAGGGTCGCGGGCGAGCTGGTCACCTCGGTCGGGATGACGCCCGCCGGGAAGGTGAGCGGTCCCGCCTGGAACGACGGAGGCGCGTCCGCCGCGGCCGCCGCCCAGCTGGTGTCGGGTGTGTCGGAGATCTGGTCCACGACCTTGGTCGAGCCGCCACCGAGCAGGTCCTGCGCCGACAGCCAGTCCTTGTCGTAACCGGTCCCGTTAACCGACATCCGGGTGATGTATCCCTGGTCGGACGCCCCAGGCGCGCTGATCGTCGTCTGGTGGCCCTGCAGGTTCAGCTGAACCTCCGGGAACAGCGGCGCGCCGAGGACGAGCACCGGTGCGCCCGGCGTCTCCGGGTATATGCCGAGCGCTCCCCAGACGAACCACGAGCTCATGGCGCCGAGGTCGTCGTTCCCGGGCTCACCGCCCGGGGTGTCGGAGTACACGTCGTCGAGCAGCGTGTGCACTTCGGACGTCGTCTTGTATGGTTCGCCCGCGTAGTCGTAGATCCACGGGACGTCGAGCTCGGGCTCGTTGCCGGCCCAGTAGTACGGCTCGTTCGGCCCGACGTTGTCCTGGGTGCAGAAACTGTCCAGGCGCGAGTCCACGGCGGCGTTCCCGCCCATCGCGCTGATCAGCCCGCCCAGGTCCTGCGGCACCATCCACGTGTACTGCGCCGCGTTGCCTTCCTGGAATCCGGACTGGCCGAAGCTGCTCAGCCCGTCGGTCACCGGGTCGCCGGACGGGAAGTTGCCTGAGCCGTCCCGCGGCTGGATGTAGCCGGAATCGACGTTGTAGAGGGTGGTCCAGTTCTGCGACCGGTCCAGGAACGTGCTGTACGTCGAGGTCTGGCCGAGATCCTTGGCAAACTGCGAGATCGCGAAGTCGTCGGTCGCGTACTCGAGGGTCTCCGAGGCGCCGTCGGGCACCGCGGACCCCGAGGTCGCGGCGTCGTTCGCTACGTAGCCGTTCGCCAGGTAGGAGGCAAGCCCCGGCCGTTCGGTGTAGTAGCCCTGCCCGAGGTCACTGCTGGTCTGCACCTGGGTCGCGCCCTTGACCATCGCGGCGAGGGCCGCCTTGGTGTCGAAGTCGCGTGCCCCGAACGTGTAGGCCTCGGCGATGATCGCGTCGGCCGAGTCGCCGCCCATCACGCCGGTGTAGCCGTTGGCCACGGGCCATTTCGGCAGCCAGCCGCCCTGCTCGCCGTCGTTGACGAGGGACTGCGCCATGGCGCTCGTCTGGGCCGGGGCGATAGCGGCGAGCAGCGGCACCTCGCTTCGGTAGATGTCCCACCCGGAGAAGGTGGTGTACTGCGCCTGCCCGGGCGCGGTCCGGTGGATCTTGTCGTCCATCCCGATGTAGTCGCCATTGGCGTCACTGAAGGTGCTCGGGTCCAGCAGCGCGTGGTAGAGCGCGGTGTAGAACTCCACCTGCTGGTCGTGCGTGCCGCCGCCGACCTTGATCTCCGACAGCAGGCTGCGCCACTGCGCGCGGGTCCGTGCGGCCACCGTGGGCTCGCTCCACCCGGGGTCTTCGGCCTTCAGGTTCGCCTGGGCGCCCGCGACACTCACGTAGCTGACCGCTACCTTGAGGCCGACATGGGGGTTCGACGTGGTGTTGAAGCCGATGTACGCGCCCGTGCCCGGGCCGCCGGTGGCGGTCAGGTCCGTCTTCTGCTGCGACCCCTTGGCCTCGGTGCCTGCCGGTGCGTGCTTGGCCTCGTCGGCTGCCGGGACGGTCGCGGCCGCCTTGGCGGTGGCGTGGCTGGCCATGGTCCTGGCGTCGGCGGTGACCGTGGTCCCGTCCCAGGTGCCGTAGCTGGTGAAGGGGCGGTCGAACTGGGCGACGTAGTAGATCTTGTAGGTGTTCGGCATGCCGCAGAACCCGCCCGCGGAGATGGAGCCGGTCACCTCGTCGTTCCCGACGATGGACACGTTGTCGGCGGTCGTCGTCGCCTGGGAGTCGCCGACCTTGAACAGCATGTCGGCGGACGTCGTCGCCGGGTAGGTGAACTCGCCGATGCCGGTACGGGTGGTGGCGGCGAGGCTGACGCCGATCGCCGACGACCCGGATCCCAGGGTGACGGCGTAAGAACCCGGGTGCGCGACCTCGGTGGAGTGGCTGAACGGTTCGGTGTCCGCCGTGGGGTTGGTACCGACGCCGCCGACGACCGGCAGGATCGGCAGTTCCCCGCCGATCCCGCAGCCCGCGCCCGACGGGTGCGTGAGGCTGAAGCCGATTGTGGAGGAGTCCGTGTAGTTGTAGCCGCCCGAAGCGGGCCGCGACGGGGTGTCCGGGCTCCACGCCAGCATCCCGAACGGCGCGGCGGCGCCGGGGTACATGTCCACCGATCCCACCGTCGCGCCACCGCTGCCGGTGCCGATGAACGGGTTCACCAGGGTCGTTGGGTCGCTGACCAGCGTCGCGGGGCTGGCGCCCGGTGGGGTGGTGCTCGCGAACGCCGCCGGCGCCGCGAGCATGGTGACTGACAGGCATGCCGCTAGCGCGGCTGCCTGTGGTGTGCGCAGTCGTCTCACTGCTGTTCTGCCTCCTTGAGGGCATTGGCAATGTCACGCCGCACACACTGTTTCTCCGTTTATCTACGAAAGTCAACGTTTCAGCAGCAATATGATGTTAAGTACAGCTCGGAAGCGAACGGTTAGCGCCTAGGGGTACGGCGACAGGCGCCGCAGTCCGTTCAGCGAATTTGGTCCTAACCGGTCCCCGGTGGCACTGACGTGTCCGCGCGCTAGTGCATCAACCTGGCGCAACGCGTCCGGCAGCCGGTACTTCCCCGTCATCGCCTGGACCATATCCGCCGCCCGATCGACAGGGACACCAGCAGCGGTCACGTACAGCGGACGAGTCGCCTGGCCGCGCAAGACCGGGACAGCGTGGACTGCCGTCGCGAAGCGGGTCTTCGCGACACCGATGACCGGCACGCCGAACTCCGTGTGCGCATGCGCCCCGAGTCCCGCTTTCCCAGCGGGGTCGAGGTCGACGTAGCCGTCGATGATCAGCAACTCGAGATCGGTTACCCCGGACAGCACGGAGCGCAGCGGCGGCAGTTCCCGCAGGAAGAACTCGCCAGGCTGGTAGGGCGCCACGTGCGGTACAAGCACCGTCTTTTCCGCTGCGATCACCGAAAACGCGGCGTCGTCCGCCAGGACGAGCGCGGCGCGGGCGCCGTCGGACGGCAGGTAATGCACGTCAGTGGCTGCGAACACCCTCCCGTTCTACCGCGTCGCGGCTCAGCGGGAAGTCGAGCACTCCGGCCGTCTCCGTTGCCGCGGGGGAGTCTATCCGCCAGCCGGGCGAACTCGGCAGAGTCGCGAGCCTGCCCCCTGACTTTTGCGGCGCGAATTGCCGGACCCCGGCCTCCGCGGCGAGGAACCGCACCGCCCGTCCCGGAGATACTGGGGCACGCTCCGTTGGTAATACGCACCGCACGGTGCCGACCGACGTCCGTGGCTGGCCGCGGCGTGTCGGCGGTCAGCTAAGTACGGCGAGATCGAGGGTGCTCAGGTGCTCCGGGTCGGCGATCACCGTGTATTCGGTTATCTTGCCGTCCTTGAACGTGAAGGTGAGCGCGATCCGCAGGCGGCCGTGCGGCGCCACGATCGCCCCTGCCTGTCCGTTGACCAGCGCCAGTTCCGCGAGCTGAGACCGGGCGGACAAGAGCACGGTCCCTTCGGCAACGGCCTGCGCGCCCTGAACGACCGCGGCGACGCCAGGCGGCAGCGCGGCCTTGTCCGCACGGCGCGTCACGTCGGGGTCCAGCACGCTGAGTACGCTCGCGAGGTCGGCGGCTCGCGCCGCGGCCAGGAATCTCTCGACGACTCGCCGTTGCCGCGCTAGCTCGGCCGCCGGGACCGCCGGAATGCCCTGGACCTTCTGCCGTGCGCGGCTCGCGAGTTTCTTCGTGGTCGTCGGGGTGCGTTCCACGATGGGCGCGATCTCGCTGAACGGCACGGCGAACATGTCGTGGAGGACGAACGCGATCCGTTCAGCGGGCGTGAGCGTGTCGAGCACGACCAGCAGCGCCCGGCTCACCGAGTCGGCCAGCAGCGCCTCCTCTTCGGGGTCGCCGCCCGTGCGCCTGGCGCCCTCCCGAAAATCCGGGGTGAAGTCCTCGGGCGGCTCGTCCGTCAGATCCTCGCGCCGTGCACTGCGCGAGCGCAGCATGTCCAGGCAAATGCGGGTCACCACCGTCCGCAGCCACGCGGGCAGGTTGTCCACATCGCGCGGGTCGATCGAAGCCAGACGCAGCCACGTCTCCTGAACGGCGTCGTCTGCCTCGGTACCAGACCCCAGCATCCGGTAAGCGACCGCGCGCAACTGCCCGCGCTGCTTCTCGAAACGCTCCGCCAGACTGTCACGGTCGTTCATGTCTCTCCCTCGGCTCCGGCACCCGGTCACCTTCAGGCCGCGGGCGTCGTCACCCCTTATGACGGATACCCGGCAACCGAAGTGACAGGAGAGCACTCCGTGACGTCTATGTTGCACCTCGACGCCAGCGCCAACCACTGCGCCAACCACTGCGCCAACCACAGCGCCGACGGGCTGACCGGCGAGTCGGTCTCCCGGCAGCTGAGCGGGCTGCACGCGGACGCCTGGCGGGCCAGGCACGGTTCGGACGGCTACCGGTACCGCGACCTCGCCGCCGAGCCGGTTCCGCCGTTGACCGCTGCGTACTGCGCGCTTGGGCGGCGGGTGGAGCGTTACGGCCTGGTCGCCCTGGATAAAGTGGCCGCCTTTGTGGAGAGCGCCGCCGAAGAGCGGGAGTGGGCGCTGACCCGGCCGCTGATCGAAGAGGTTCGGGCCGCGGGGACGCTGCTGGTCGGCACACCGATGTACAACCTTTCGGTGCCCGCGGGGCTGAAGGCCTGGATCGACCGGGTGACCTTCCCTGGCGCGTTCGTCGATCCCGATGCGGGAGACAGCCTGCTGAGCGCCACGCGTGTGGTGATCGTCGCGGCACGAGGCGGGAGCTACGGTCCGGGCTCGCCGGGCGAGGGCATGGACTTCCAGGTGCCTTATCTGCGCGCGTACTTCCGCAAGCAGGGCGTGGCTGAGTCACGCATTCACGCCGTGGCCGCGGAACTGACCGTCGCGGGGATGATCTCCGCCATGGCTGGACTGCGGTCAACGGCGGAAGAGTCTCTTAGGCAAGCCCGGAACGACGTGCTGGCACTTGCCGCGGTCGAGTAAGCGTCCGAGGCTGACAAGGCGGCGCTACCGCGTCGGTTCCTCGCCCGCCTCGGCCGGCGTGCCGCCGGTGATGCGGAGAAGCTCGTCGGATGATGTCGGGAAAACCGTGTGCGGGTGCCCCGCCGTCGCCCACACTACCTCGTATTTCGACAGCCATCCGCCCACAGTTGCCTCAGACCGTTAGCGTGGGTTCGGGATTGGCCCGTGAGCGCATCGCGGGGTCAAACGCCACTTCGACCGATGCGCGAGAGCCGATGCGTCCGTCCGCCTTCTCGACGATGACGACGCCACCGGCGATGCCGTAGGCGAGGTCGTTGTCCACGAGGAACTCCCGTGCCCCGACCGCGAAGACCCAGAACTCGTCGTTCTCGACGATCTTCCGGTCATCCAGGCAGAACGTGCCCCACTTCCAGTCGGGCTCGAGCTTCGCCCGCACGCTTTCCCGTGCCTGTTGGTACGTAACACCCGCGGGTCCTGTGTGCCCGTCCCCGGTCATCTCAGCAATCCTCGTTACCTCGATCGATTACTCAATGTAGTGGAAAGGCTACATCGATCGGGTGATGATCGCGCTGGGTAGCCAGGCCGCGACCATCAAGGAAGTCCAATTCACCCTGGACTCAGGGTTTGGCCCGCCAACAGGTCAATGGAACGTGTGGCCGCGCTCGCCCACGGCGGAGAATCCGGAGCCGTCTGTGTCCAGCGACAGGATCCGGACGACCTGCGCGCGCAGGGCCATGAGCAGCGGTCAGGGTGAACGCGCTCATCGCGGCTCAGCCGTGCACCGTGACGACGTACCCGTCGGGGTCGGCGAACGCGAAGGTGCGCCCGAACGGCCCGTCGAACGGCTCCGTGACGACGGTAGCGCCATGCTTTACCAGGTCGTCACGCAGCGCGTCGATGTCGCCGTCTGCCTTCAGCCACAGGGCCACGCCCCAGCCCAGCCGGCTCACCGCGTCCAGGTCCACCATCGGCTCGCGGACGGCGAACGGGACCGGCTCGGTAGCGAATACCACCGCTCCGGGCGGCGAGTTCGGTACGCGCCGCAGTCCCAGCCGCTCGGTGTAGAAACGTGCTGCCCGCTCCAGGTCGCGCACCTGGAGCGCGACGAAATCCGGTCCTGTGACGGCCATGATCATGCCTCCTATGAGTATCAGGTATCCTGACACGGATGACCCTATATCAGGTCACCTGATATTGCAAAGGAGGACCGTTCGATGTCCGTCATCCCGCCGGGCCGCGTCACGGACCATCCCGGATACCTGCTCAAGCGCGCCCAGGCCGCACTGAACGCCGCAATGGCCGGCGCGCTGCGCGAGCACGGCGCCACGCTCGCGCAGTACGCCGTGCTCACGGCCCTGGACGAGGAGCCGGGGCTGTCCAACGCCGGCCTGGCGCGCCGGGCGTTCGTCACCCCCCAGACCATGAACCAGGTGCTGCGCGAACTCGAGCAGAAGGAATGGGTGGCCCGTCACCCGCATCCCGGACACGCCCGCATCCTGCAAGCGGACCTGACCCCGTCCGGCCGCACGACGCTGCGAGCCTGCCACCGCGCCGTCGATGCCATCGAGGAACGGATGCTCGCCCCGCTTGCCCCCGGCGACATCCAGCAGCTCGCCACAACGCTGCGAGCCTGTATCCAGGCGCTTTCCCGGGAACCGTGACATCGGGGGCCGGCCGCGCCGGAAGCGATTGCGGCCGTCGTATCCGCGGCCGCTCAGGCCGAATCCGTGCCGAGCAGCCGCGGCGCGTCGTCGAGGATGAGGGCCGCCGCACCGAGCACGCCGGCGCGGTCGCCGAGGGCGCTCGGCACGATCCGCAGCTCCCGGGCATGCATACCCATCACGCCGCGGGTCAGCGCCCGCCGCATGGGCTCGAACAGCGGCTCGCCGGCGGCGGCCAGGTCGCCGCCGATGACGATGAGCGAGGGGTTGAGCAGCAGGACGGCGGGCGCGAGTACCCGGCCGATCGCCTCACCGCCGTCCTCGACCGCGCGCAGTGTCCCGCGGTCGCCGTCGCGGAGCAGCCCCGCTAGTTCCTCGTCGCTGACCGGCCGTCCCCAGCTGCGCGTGAGCAGCGCGGCCAGCGCCGGGGGACTGGCCACGGTCTCCAGGCAGCCGCGGTTCCCGCAGCGGCAGACCGCGCCGTTCGGGTCGACGGTCACGTGTCCCAGCTCGCCGGCGAACCCGCCCGACCCGAGGAGCACGCGCCCGCCGGAGATGACGCCCGCGCCGATGCCCGCCGACAGCCGCAGGTACAGCACGTCGGCCGCCTCTCGCGCCGCGCCGAAGCGCTGTTCGGCGAGGACCCCCGCGTTGGCGCCGTTGACGATCCGCGCCGGGAACCCGCTGCATGAGGCGAGCTTGTCGGCCCGCCGGGCGCCGTCCCACTCGGGCATGATCCCGCCCGCGGCGAGGTCGCCGTCGGCCGACACCGGGCAGGCGATGCCCACGCCGAGGCCTAGTATCTTCCCGCGCGGGACCGCGGTGTCCGCCACGGCGGCCTCGATGAACCTGGCCGCGACGTCCAGGGCGCGTGCCCGCTCATGATCCACGTCGAGATTTTCGCTCTGATCCCAGATCGGAGTTCCGCTGAGATCAGTCAAAATTATCCGCACGTGATCATGCCCGATGTCCACCCCGAGCGCGTAGGCGGCGGCCGGGGCGAGCGAGAGCAACTGCGGCGGGCGGCCCGCCCTGGCCGTCGGGTCCGCGCCTGCCGCCGCCGCGTCATCGGCCGTTTCCTCGACGAGTCCGGCGTTGATGAGGTCGAGGACCATGCTGCCGACACTCGCCCTGGCCAGGCCGGTATGCGTAACGAGATCCGCTCGCGACAGGTAGGCGTTCTCCGACAGGGCCCGGAGGATACGCACCCGGCCGAGCCGGTGGAGGTTGATCGGCGACGTCGCGTCGTCAGCGGAGGGCACGGGAACAACATTAGCAGCGGCTAAAAGCCAAGTTTAGTCTCATCGAAACTCTCAGCGGTTCGGCTCTAAAGCAAGCATATCCACAGTCAGTGCCGCTACTTCCACGCAGAAATGTCAACAAATAGCGTAAACATCACCTATTGATTTTTGCCTGAACTCGGCAAATAGTGATGCGCAGGATCGGAAGGAGACGATGATGTCGGAATCTCGGGGATTCAGCCGCCGCAAGGTCCTGGCCACCAGCGCCGTGGCACTCGCCGCGGCCGCGATCCCAGGTACCGCGCGCGCCGCCATCGCGCGGGCAGCCGCCCAGGCCGCGCAGGGCGGCCGCACCACGGAGCCGCAGTCCGTCCCGCCGGAGGGCCAGGTGCTCGCGTCCCTCAACGGCACCTGGGACTTCATGCCCACGACCGGGTCCCCGACCGCCCCGCCCACCACCGGCACCTGGGACTCCATCCCGGTGCCCGCGGAGTGGAACATGACCGCCGGCGACTTCGCCACCGCGTGGAACGCCTACGACCTGTTCGAAACGCCGGCGGACTGGGACAGCGTCGACGTGGCCTGGTACCGCCGCACCGTCGACATCCCCGCCCTGCCGGACGGGCACCGGGTCGTACTCCGTTTCGGCGCGGTGAACTTCGCGGCGACCGTGTTCTTCAACGGCACACAGGTGGCCACGCATACGGGGGGACTGCTGCCGTTCGAGGCCGACGTCACGGACTATGTCAACGCGAGCGGCACGAACACCGTCCACGTCCTGGTCACGTCGGGCACGCAAGCCGCGCAGCAGTCAGACGGCTGGCATTACCCGAACGGCTCGTGGTGGGGCCAGACCTGCTGGGGAATCTGGCAGGACGTGTGGCTGCTGGCCCGCCCGGCCACCTACATCCAGGACACTTACGTCGTCACCTCACTGACCAGCAAGAGCATCACGGTCACGACCACCCTGGCCAACGTCGGCAGCGCGGCGCAGACGGTCCAGGTCAGCCATCAGGTCGCCGGTACCTCGATCGCCGGCCGGACCCAGGTGACCGTGGCGGCCGGCGGCACCGCCACCGTCACGTTCACCAAGCCGTGGGCCAGCCCGCGACTGTGGAACCAGCAGGACCCGCACCTCTACCAGCTCGAGGTCACCACCGACGGCGCCACCACCGGTACCGGTGACACGTACACCACCAGGTTCGGGTTCCGCGAGGTCGCCGTCAGCGGCACGGACATCCTGCTCAACGGCGAGCCGGTCTTGCTGCGCGGGGACGCGCAGCACTACATGGGCTCGATGGAGAATAGCCGCGCCTACGCGACCACCTGGTTCACCATGGTCAAGGAACTCGGCGTCAACTACCTGCGCATGCACGCCATGCCGTACCCGCCGGTGTTCTACGACGTGGCCGACGAGATGGGCCTGCTCATCGTGGCCGAGTCGGCGATCTACGGGTCGTCCAACAACTACGCGCTGGGTGCCGCGGACTTCTGGGACAACTGCACGGCTCACCTCACCGAAAGGGTGCTGCGCGACCGCAATCACCCGTCGGTGTTCGCGTGGTCGGCGGAGAACGAGGTCCTCGCGGCGGCCGGGCAGAGCTGGGCGGCGCAGGTCGCCACGCTCAAGCCGGTCGTCACCGCGCTCGACGCCACGCGCCCGGTCTACTTCGAGGGCGACGGCGACCCGGAGGGGGTCGCGGACATGGAGAGCACGCACTACCCGTGGGAGCTCAACGCCACCAACGCCGCGCTGCCGGAGTCGATGTACGAGGTGGCCCCCGGCGGGGCGGCCGCCGGGTTCTGGGACCATAAGAAGCCGATGATCGTCGGCGAGTTCAGTTCCATGGACCACCCGACGCCGTCGCTGGACAGCGCGGTCGGCGGGCCGGCCACGTTCACCGGCCTCGACGGCCTGTATGCCGCGCACGCGCTGATCCTCCGCGCCCAGGTCGAGGGATTCCGCTACGCGGGCGTCACCGGGTTCTCGCCGTGGAACACTGTCTGGTACGGCACGAAACACCTGCCGTTCAACCCGGCGAACGAATCGCTGCCGCTGCCTGGTCCGGACGGGCCGAAGCCGCTCCAGATCGGGCGGTGGGCGGCCACGCTCAACCCCGGTTTCGAGCGTGATCTGCCGGCGTGGCAGTCGACCCCGGTCCACGACACGGACCGGCTCACGTTCCCGGCGACGGCCGCCCTGGCCACCGACTACCGCACCCACTTCTGGGCCGGCGGGACCCTGACCCGCACCTTCGCCGTCTACAACGGGGTCGGAACCCGGGAAACGGTCACGGTCACGGTGGAACTGCGGCTCGCCAACGGCCAATCGACAAGCCTTTCCCGTCACGTCGCCGCCGCTCCCGACGGCCCCACCGACGTGACCTTCAGCCTTAAGGTCCCCGCGGTGCGCGCGGTCACCGCCGGCACGCTGACCGTCCGCGTGGGCGACTACGAACACCAGGCGCCTGTGTCCGTCTACCCGGGGTCCGCCGCGCGGCGGACCACATCCGCGCCGCTTTCCGCCCTCGTCTATCAGACCGGCGCTTCCGCCTCCACCGCCGACGCCCTGGCCGCGCTCGGCGTGTCCGTCACGACCATTACCGACCTGTCGAGCCTGCCCGCCAGCGGCCAGGTGCTGGTGATCGGCGAGGGCGCCACGGCGAACCCGACCGCGGACGAGGCGACGGCGCTGCTCGCGTTCGTGCATGGCGGCGGCCAGGTGCTGATCCTCGCGCAGGAGACGACACCGTCGCTCCTGCCCTGGCCGGTTCTGCTGGACGGCACGGCGCAGACGATCGCGCACCTCGGCGCGCCGAGTCACGAGGTGCTGAACGGGATCGGCGCGGACGATCTGCGCTGGTGGAATACCGCGTCCGAACAGGTGGTGCAGCGGGGAATGATCAAGCCGCGCTACGGCTCGCTCACCTCGATCGCCGACGTGGGCGCCGGCCTCGCGTCCTCCGCGCTCGCCGAAGCGCCGTACGGGTCAGGGACCTACCTGCTGTGCCAGTTCCCGGTCGTCTCCGCCGCCGGGAACGAGCCCGTCGCGGCGATCTTGCTGCGCAACCTGATCGACTACCTGGCGAACAGGCAGGCCGCTCCCCGCCGCGCGCTCGGCGTGGTCAGCACGTCAGGATCGGACCTCAACGGCACGCTCACCGACGCCGCGGTCGCGTACACCACGGTCACGACGGTGTCCGCGGACGCGCTGACCGGGCTCGACGTGCTGCTCCTGGACGCATCGGACAGCGCCGCGATCGCGGCCGTCACCGCGGGGGCCGCCGACCTGAACGCTTGGGTTACCGCCGGGGGCACCCTGTGGGTCAACGGGCTGACGTCGGGCAACCTCGATTCACTGAGCGGGGTGCTGCCGTCCGGGACGACGCTGGCCAGCCTGGACAGCGGCCACCAGCTCGGCGCGGTGACGACCGGGGCTTCCGCGCTGCTCGACGGCCTGAACAACGCCGACCTCGACTGGTCGGGAGCGGCGAGCCCGCTGGTGACCGACACCGTTTCCGTCCCCGGCGGCACTTCGGCGGCGGACAGCCGCGGCGTCGACTGGACCCAGCTGATCAACGGGGTCGAGCAGACCATGTACCAGAACGTGCTGGAGAGCGAACTGGGCTTCACGCCGGCGAGTGTCTTCGCGGCGGCCGCCGCGGGCTCCGGCCAGGTCGTGATCGACATGCTGAACTGGCCGACCTCGCTGCCGCTCCCCGACCAGACGGCGCTCGCGGCCGGCATCGCCGCCGGGCTCGGGGTCGGTTTCACGGGGAGTTCCGGCTCCGGGCTGCTGTCCACCACCGGGTGGACCGGCTTCGCCAGCCCCAACAACGGGGCGGCGCCAGACGCGTACGACGGGAACCTGACGACCCGCTGGACGAGCAACGGGCCGCAGACGCCGGGCATGTACTACGGCGTGGACCTCGGCACCGTGCGGACCCTGACCAAGCTCGTCTGGGACAACTCCCCGGCCCCCACCGACATGCCGTTCAGCCTCGACATCCAGACGTCGCCGGACGGCACGACCTACACGACCGTACTGAGCCTGACAGCCGCCCAGGTCACCACCATGACCGAGGGAGGCGTGCTGACGATCCCGCTGGACTCGGTCACCACCCAGTACCTGAAGTTGCTCCAGACCGGCTCGGTCGTTACGGGACAGCACGACTACTACCTGTCCCTGTACGAGCTCTACCTGTTTGGCTCGTAACACCGGCTCGCGGCTTGCCCGCGCCTCCCGGCGCCCGCCCCTCCCGGCGCCCGCGCCTCCCGGCGCCCGCGCCTCCCGCGCCCGCGCCTCCCGCGCCCGCCCCTATTGGATCGTTGGCGCCAACGATCCAATAGGTTTGGCCCGATTGCGCACCTGATCCAAACGCGAGACCCCGGAACTCGCACCGGAATGTCCGACCCCGCCCCTACGATTGCGGGCGTGGCGAGCTTCGACGAGATCGTGTGGCTGAAGGGCAACAGCCCGGCCTGGCGCCTGCTGTCCGCCGGCAACGCGCCGCTGGTGCTCAGTTTCCTGCACAAAGTTTTCGTGGAGGAGAACGTCCGGTCCATCCCGGCGGCCGAACTGGCGAGCCGCCTGGACGACGAGCTGTACGCGCTCAACGAGCGGTCGGCCGACGGGCAGGCCACGGCCCCCCAGTTCCCCAAGGCCGCCCGTGCCTACCTCGACGACTGGGCCGCTCCCGACGCCGGCTGGCTGCGCAAGTACTACCCCGACGGCTCCGACGAGCCCCACTACGACGCCACTCCGGCTGTCGAGAAGGCGCTCCAGTGGGTTGACACGCTCCGTGAACGCTCGTTCGTCGGAACCGAGTCGCGGCTGAACACGATCGTCGACCTGCTCAGGCAGATCGTCTTCGGGACCGAGACCGACCCGGACGAACGGATCGCCGAGCTCACACGACAGCGGGACGCGATCGACGAGCAGATCGCACGCGTCCGGGCGGGCGAGCTTGACCTGATGGACGAGTCCGCTGTGCGCGACCGCTATCAGCAGTTTTCCGCCACCGCCCGCGAGCTGCTCGCCGACTTCCGCGAGGTCGAGGAGAACTTCCGCAAACTCGACCGGCGGCTGCGGGAGAAGATCGCCGGCTGGGAAGGCGGCAAGGGGGAACTTCTCGACGACGTGCTCGGCAGCCGGGAGTCGATCGCCGGCTCCGACCAGGGCAAGTCGTTCCAGGCCTTCTACGGCTTCCTGCTCTCCCAGTCACGCCAGGAGGAACTGTCCGAGCTGCTGCGCGAGGTGCACGATCTCACGCCCGTCGCCGAACGCGACACCCGCCTCCGGCACATCCACTACGACTGGCTCGACGCCGCCGAGCGGACCCAGGCCACCGTCCGCCAGCTGTCGGAACAGCTCCGCCGGTTCCTCGACGACCAGGTCTGGTTCGAGAACCGCCGGGTGATCGAGATTCTCCGCGGCATCGAATCCCACGCCTTGCGCCTGCGTGATCAGCCGGCCATCTCGGTCGCGACGGAGCTGGACGCGCCGGGCCCGAAGATCAGCCTCCCAATGGAGCGCCCGCTCTACACCCGGACCCGCAAACCCCGGGTCACCAGCGACGACGTGCACGACGCCAGCACCGACGGCGAGGAGACCGACGTGACCGCCCTGTTCGAGCAGGTCTACGTGGATCCCGGGCCCCTGCGGGCCGGGATCCACCGCGCGCTGCGCCGCGAGCCGACGGTCGGCCTGGCCCGCATCGTTGAGCAGACTCCGCTGACTCAGGGACTGGCCGAACTAGTCACCTATCTCTCGCTCAAGGACGACGCCTTCGCTGTCGTCTTCGACGCCGATCACGAAGAGCACATCGGCTGGGACGACGAGACGGGCACCCGGCGCGTCGCGACCCTGCCCCGTGTCACGTACGCGCGAAGGAACTCCTAATGACCGCCGAACCGACCCTGGCCGTCACCGTCACCCAGCTCATGAAGGGCGTCGTCTACCGCGACACCCATGACCGCGCCTGGCGCGGCCTGCTGGACTTCCAGCCGCAGGCCCGCGACTACGTAGGCGTGCTCGGCCTGCAGATCGTCATCGACGAGGCGGAAGGCTACGCGTTCTGCCGCCAGCGCGACCCCGACCCCGACGACCCCGACCCGCTGCCGCGGCTGATCCCGCGCCGCACGCTCTCGTTCCCGGTCAGCCTGCTCCTCGCGCTGCTGCGCAAGAAGCTCGCCGAGTTCGACGCCGGCGGCGACCAGACCCGGCTGATGCTGACCCGCAACCAGATCGCGGAGACGCTGCGCGTGTTCCTCCCGCCGTCCAGCAACGAGGCGCGGCTGGCGGACCAGATCGACGCACACATCGGCAAGTGCGCGGATCTCGGGTTCCTGCGCCCGGTGAAGGACTCCGGACAGCAGGTCTTCGAGGTCCGGCGCATCCTCAAGGCGTTCGTCGACGGTCAGTGGCTCGCCGACTTCGACGCCCGGCTGGCCGATTACCTGAAGGAGGTGAGCGAGTGACTGGTTTCCGCCTGGCGCGGCTGGAACTGTACAACTGGGGCACGTTCGGCGACAAGGTGTGGGCGCTGGACGCGAACGGCGAGAACACGCTGCTCACCGGCGACATCGGCTCCGGCAAGTCGACGATCGTGGACGCGGTCACCACGCTGCTGCTTCCGTCGCAGGCGATTTCCTACAACAAGGCCGCCGGCGCGGACACCCGGGAACGGTCTCTCCGCTCCTATGTGCTTGGCACTTATAAGACTGAACGGAACGAGGTGACCGGCTCAACCAGGCCGATTTCCCTGCGCGACGGGTCCCGGTACAGCGTGCTCCTCGGTGTCTTCCGCAACGAGGGCTACGACGCGACCGCCACGCTGGCCCAGGTCTTCTACATGCGAGCGGCGGACGCCGCCGGACAGCCGGACCGCTTCTACGTGACGGCGGACCGCCAGCTGACCGTGGCCGAGGACTTGGCCGGCTTCGGCTCCGACATCACCGCGCTGCGCAAGCGGCTGCGCACCGCGGCCGGGGTCCGGATCCATGACTCGTTCCCCGAGTACGGCCGGGATTTCCGCCGTCGGCTCGGCATCGAGTCGCAGCAGGCGATGGAGCTGTTCCACCAGACGGTGTCGATGAAATCGGTCGGCAATCTCACCGACTTCGTCCGCGAGCACATGCTGGAGCCGTTCGACGCGGCCACGGCGGTGGCCCAGATCATCGCGCATTTCGAGGACCTGACCAAGGCGCACGAGGCCGTGCAGCGCGCGAAGGCGCAGCTCGCGGCGCTGGAGCCGCTGCTTGACGACTGCGGCCGGCACGACAGCCTGCGCGGCGAGGTGATGACACTCACCGCGCAGCGGGAGGCGCTGCGGTACTACTTCGCGGACACCAAGGCCGGGCTGGTCGAGGCCGAGATCACCGCGATCACGGACGAGCGCACGCTGCTCGGGGTCGAGCGCGACAGACTCGACGCCTCCCGCAAGGAACTGAACGCGCGCGAGACCCGACTCCGGGTGGACATGGCCGGGCACGGTGGCAACCGGCTCGCGGATATCGAGCGGCAGCTTGAGGAGTGCGAGACATCGCGGCAGTCGCGGGCGGCCCGCGCCGAGTTGTTCGCGGCGGGGCTCGTCAAGGCCGGGCTCGACCCGGTCGAGGATGCCCCGCGGTTCACGGCGCGGCGGCGGCAGATCGACCAGGCACGCGAGGACGCCCGGACCGAACGCGCCGACCACCAGAATGCGCTGACCGAGATCGGTGTGCGCGCCAAGGAGCTGCGTGCCGAGGCCAGCGAGGTCAATGCGGACCTGCGGAGCCTGCGCGAACGCGAGAACAACATCCCGCGCCAGCAGCTTGAGCTGCGTGCCCGGCTCTGCGGCGAACTCGCGATCCGCGAGGACGCGCTGCCGTTCGCGGGCGAGCTGATCCGGGTGCGGGATGAGGAGGCCGACTGGGAAGGCGCCGCCGAGCGCGTGCTGCACGGCTTCGCGCTGTCGGTCCTCGTGCCCGAGGCGCACTACGCGGCCGTGTCGGACTGGATCGACGCCCATCACCTGCGGCAGCGGGTCGTGTACTACCGGGTGCCGGAGCTGGCGCGTGTCGCGCCGCCGGAATACCCGCCGGGCTCGCTGGCCACCAAGCTCGATGTCAAGGACAGCCCATTCGCGGACTGGATCGCGCGCGAACTGGAGCGGAGGGCCGACCACGAGTGCGTCGGCTCAATGGCCGAGTTCCGGCGCGCGGTCAAGGCGATCACCAGGGCCGGGCAGATCAAGGAGAAGGGCGGCCGGCACGAGAAGGACGACCGGAGCCGGATCGACGACCGCTCCCGGTACGTGCTCGGCTGGTCGAACGAGGCGAAGATCCAGGCACTGCTGAGCCGTGCCCAGGAGCTGACCGTCCAGCTGGCGGCGATCGCCGAGGAGGAAAAGCGTCACAAGGCGGCAGTGGACGCCGCGGTCACCCGTGGCGAGGTGCTGGCCGGGCTGGATCAGACCAGGGACTTCGCCGACATCGACTGGCGGTCGGAGGTGAATCGCGCCGAGCGGCTGAAGTCGGAGAAACGCCAGCTGGAGGCGGCCTCCGCCGAGCTGCGGCAGCTCGGTGAAGAGCTAGAACGGGTAACGGCGGAACTAGAAGTCGTCGCTGGAAGGCTGCGCGAGACCGACAACCTGATCGGCGACGCCAACGGGCGGCTCAAGGCGGCGGAGCGGGTGCTCGCGCAGGCGCGCGAGCTGCTCGATCAAGATGGCTGCGCGGCGGCGCGAGCGCTGTTCGAGGGTATCGCCAAACTGCTGGCGGACGCGGGACAACTGCGGCCTGTCGAGGCCTCGGCGTGTGACCGGTCGGAAAGTGCCGCGGGCGAGGCGATCGCCGACCTGATCGGCAGGCGGAACACCCGCCTGAATACGGTGTCCAACAAGATCGTGGCCGCGATGGGGGAGTTCCGCCGTAAGTACCCGGTGGAGACCAGCGAGCTGAACGACTCGGTCGATTCCGCCGACGGGTACCGCGAGCTGCACCGGCGCCTGGTCGACGACGACCTGCCGCGGTTCACCGGGCAGTTCAAGACGTATCTGAACCAGAACACGATTCGCGACATCGCCGGCTTCCAGTCGCAGCTGAACAAGGAGTCCGAGCTGATCAGGGAGCGGATCGACACGATCAACGCCTCACTGGTCGGGGTGGACTACAACCCTGGCCGGTACATCAGGCTCGAGCCGCTCGCGAGCCCGCACGTGGACATCCGCGACTTCCGCTCGGAACTGCGGGCCTGTACCGACGACGCGGTGTCCGGCGAGGAATCGGACTCCTACTCCGAGCAGAAGTTCCTTCAGGTCAGCCGGATCATCGAGCGGTTCCGCGGCCGGGAGGGCATGACCGAACAAGACCGGAAGTGGACCAGGTTCGTCAGCGATGTGCGGAACTGGTACACGTTCGGCGCGTCGGAACGGTACCGGGAGGACGACACCGAGCACGAGCACTATGCCGACTCGGGCGGCAAGTCCGGCGGGCAGAAGGAGAAGCTCGCGTACACGATCCTGGCCGCGTCGCTGGCGTACCAGTTCAAGCTGGAGTGGGGTTCGGCGAAGTCACGCACGTTCCGGTTCGCGGTGATCGACGAGGCGTTCGGGCGCGGGTCGGACGAGTCGACCCGGTTCGCGCTTGAGCTGTTCGCCCGACTCGGCCTTCAGCTGCTCATCGTCACCCCGCTGCAGAAGATCCACGTTATCGAGCCCTATGTGTCGGCGGTCGGGTTCGTGGAGAACCGGACCGGCATGAACTCGGCGCTGCGGACGATGACGATCCAGGAGTACGACGAGCTGCGCGCGGCGCATTCGATGCGGCGGCTGGTCAGTGTTGAGTGAATGGACGACGCCCGCCGACGTGAAGGCGTCCATGCGGAAGAAGTGGAATTCGGGCGCGCTGGCCATCCGGTACCTGTCGGGCGCGGACTGGGAACCGCTGTCCGCGGTGGTGAAAGGCCCGGCCGTCCGGGATATCGGGGAGAGTCTCGCCGACGTCCAGCGGTGGGCGGCGCGGTGGGCGGAGGCGTCGTCGCGCGGACCGCTGCGGATCGAATACAAACAGGTGGGCGGACGGCATTTCGGGGCGAACTCCCTGCCGGCGCGGGCCTGGCTGGACACGTACGCCGACGCGTGGACCCTGCTCGGCGTCCGGGGCGAGATGCGGTGCCTGGAGGGAATGGCGAGTACGCCGGGCGGTGACTGGGTGCGAAGCCACCCGATGCGCGCCTTGCGGCTGGCGGGCGAGTGGGACAAACTGCTCGCCGTCGTGGGCTGGATCGCGGAACGGCAGCGGCCGGGAATGTACCTGCGGCAAGTCGACGTGCCGGGCGTGGACACCAAGTTCATCGAGCGGCACCGCGGAGTGCTCGGCGAATTGCTCGACCGGCGGCTCGATCCGGAGCGCGTCGATGAGACCGCGGGCGACTTCGCGACACGGTATGGGTTCGCGCGCAAGCCGGACTACGTCCGGTTCCGGTGTCCGTTTCGCGGGCTGAGCGAGGCGAGCGTCCGGGTAGACGAGCTGGGTGCCGCGCCACCCGGAGTATCGCGCGTGTACGTGGTCGAGAACGAGATCACGTACCTGGCCTTCCCGCTGCCGGAGAAGGCGATGGTGATTTGGGGGCGCGGCTACGCGGTGGACGCGCTCGCGCCGCTGCGCTGGCTGGCGGAGCTGGACGTCGTCTACTGGGGCGACATCGACACGCACGGGTTGGCGATCCTGAGCCGGCTGCGCGGGATGTTCCCGGGCGTCCGGTCGATGCTGATGGACCGGGAAACGCTGCTGACCCACCGGGACCAGTGGGTGCGGGAACCGTCCCCGGCCACCGCGGTTCTCGCCGGGCTCACAGAAGACGAGACTGCGTTGTACGCGGACCTGATCGGGGGCGGGTACGGGGACCGGGTGCGACTGGAACAGGAGCGCGTGGCGTTCGGGGCGGTGGAGCGGGCCGTTGGGGCCGCGCATCTTCGTAGCTAGAGCCGTTGCCGGGCTGGCCCGCGCGGTCAAGAGCATGGGTCGTTTCGGCGCGCATGGCACCCCCGACCCATGATCTCGCCGAATGGCTCCGGGCTGGGATTCCGGGGCGGTCGTTCCGGGGGTTATATCCGGATATGTCCGGCGGCGCGATCGGTACGGGCGATCGTCGCGCTGTGTTAGATCGGAGGCTGATGTACCGGGCGATGAATCAGCAGCCTCGCTTACGTCCTACTCGTAGAGCCGCGAGGAAGGACGGAGCATGTCGGACCGTGACGGGGACATCAGGCAAGATCTTCTTGAAACGCTGGAGTATCAGCGGTCCTCGGTGCGCTCCATTGTCCAGGGGCTGAACGAGAATTCTTGGCACACGCCGGTCGTTGCCTCCGGCTGGACGGTTGCGGGAATGGTGGAGCACCTCGGGAACGTGGAGCGGCACTGGTTCCAGGAGGTGGTCGACGGGTCGTATGCGGACCTTGCGTGGGATGAGGGCCGGCCGCCGTATGACCCGGAGATGGCCTTCACCTGTGATCGCCCGTCGTCCGAGGTGCTCGGCTACTACCGCGGCCGGTGTGAGCAGTCCGACGAGATACTGGCGGGGATCAGCCTGTCGGACGTGCCGCGCGGCAAGCACGGGGGCAATGAAATTCCTAGCGTGCGCGTGGTCATACTGCATGTAATTGAGGAGACCGCCGCACATTCCGGTCACCTGGAAATCGCTCGCGAACTTCTGGACGGCGCCACTAATCTCGGGCTCCGCTAACCTGACCGCACCAAGTCCCGAAAGGAAATCCCAGTCCCCGCCCGGGCAGTGCGCCTCGATGAACGCGGGCAGGTCGCCCGGCCGGGGCGCGGTCGTGGCGCCGCCGGGCCCGGTGACCGAGTACGCGGCACACAGGTTCGCGAACCGCAGGCAGCTGCGCAGGTCCCAGTCTTGCCGCAGCGCGGACATGAACGTCGCGACGAAGACGTCGCCGGCGCCGGTGGGATCGACCGCCGTAACCGGAATGCCAGGCACTTCAGCCATCACGTTCCTAGCCGAGTCAATCGCGATCACGCCGTGCCGGCCGCGGGTGACGACCACCAGGGGAACGCGTTCGGCGAGGATCTTCGCCGCCGCTTCCGGGTCCGGGGCGCGTGCGTAGGCCATCGCCTCGACGTGATTGGGGACGAAGACGTCGACCGACGAGAGTTCGGACAGGAGCGCCGGTGACCACTCGCCGGTCGGGTCCCAGCCGACACCGGCGACAACGAGGGCGCCCGCGTCGCGCAGCCGCGTGACCCAGGCGGAAGAGCCGGCCGTGGCGGACACGTGGATCGCGAACACGTCGTCCGGGTGCTCACCGGAACCCCAGGGGTCGTGGGGCTCCAGGTAGGTGATGAACCGCCGGTCCTCCGGCCCGCTCAGCGCCACGCTCACCGGGCTCTGATAGCCAGGTACCGAACGCAGCAGGCTGATGTCCAGCCCATCCTCGCTCTCCAGCTGCGACCGGACGTACTGACCGAGCGGATCGTCGCCGAGGGCGGACACGAGCGAGGTCGTTGCGCCGGTCCGCGCCGCTGCCACCGCCCGGTTGGCGACCCCGCCCGGCGCGATGAGGAACCGGTTGGCGAACGTCTCGCCGCCGGATTCCGGCACATCCGCGCCGACGAAGACGAGGTCGCAGTACACGTCCCCGGCGAACACGAGGCGGCCGGGCGTGCCGGGCCCCTGAGCGTCTTTGCGTGACATCAGCCGTGAGCTCCCCGTTGGTGACGTAGTTTGCGCATCTTTGCTCATCCATGCTTATCATGGCCTTGTGCTGCTGCGTGAACGCCAGAACCGGATCGTCGGCGCCCTCCGTGCCGGTGGCGCGGCCAGCGTGCGCGAGCTCGCGGCCGCCCTCGACGTCAGCGAGTCCACGATCCGGCGCGATCTGGAGATCCTGGATCGTGATGGCGAATTGACCCGTACCTACGGCGGCGCAGTGCTCAAGCCGCGCGCCACCGTCGAACCGGAGGGGCAAGCCGAGGAAGGTCCGTACGACGACACGGCCGACGCCGGGCTCAAGACACGTGTCGCGCGGGCGGCGGCGGAGCTGGTCCAGGACGGCAGCGTCGTCATCCTCGACATCGGCACGACGACACCGAAGCTCGCCGGGATGCTGCGTGGCCGCGACATCACGGTGGTCACCTCCAACCTGGCCGTGTTCGACGTCCTCCGCGATGACGACGCGGTGCGCGTCGTGCTGCTCGGCGGGGTCGTCCGCCGCAACTACCACACGCTGGTCGGCTCGCTCGCCCAGTCCGCGCTGGGCCAGATCAGCGCGGACACGGTCTTCCTGACCTGCACGGGCGTGCGCCCGAACGGCCACGTCGTGGACAACATGGCGGTCGAGGCGCCGATCAAGCAGGCCATGATCGCCGCGTCCAGCCGCGTCGTGCTCCTCGCGACCGAGGCTAAGTTCCCGGGCACGGGCGCCCTGCGCCTGACCTCGCTCGCCGACGTGGACGTGCTCGTCACCACCGTCGGCGCCCCGGAAGAAACCGTCGCCCTATGCCGAAACGCTGGCCGGGAGGTAATCCTGACGTGAAGCTGTCCATCCTCGGCGGCGGGGGTTTCCGCACGCCGTACGTGTACCAGGCGCTGCTGCGTGACACGGGCACGCCACGCGTCACGGAAGTGGCCCTCTACGACATCGACGAGCTGCGCCTGGGCGTCATGACCGCCGTCCTCGCCGAGCTCGCCGCGGAATTCCCCGACCCGCCCCGCGTCACCCCGACCACCATCCTGGAAGAGGCGGTCGAGGGCAGCGACTTCGTGTTCGCGGCGATCCGTGTCGGCGGGCTGGAAGGCCGGCAGTACGACGAGCACGTCGCGCTGGACCTCAACGTGCTCGGCCAGGAGACGACGGGCCCCGGCGGGCTGGCCTACGCGATCCGCACGGTGCCGGTCATGACCGCCATCGCGAAGACGGTGCGGTCGCTCGCCCCGGACGCGTTCGTCATGAACTTCACGAACCCGGCCGGGATCATCACCGAGGCGATGCAGGCGGTCCTCGGCGACCGGGTACTCGGCATCTGCGACACCCCCTCGGGACTCGGCCGCCGCGTCGCCGGAACGCTCGGCCTGGACCATCGCCGGATCCAGATGGACTACGTCGGACTGAACCACCTCGGCTGGATGCGCCGCGTCCGCTACGACGGCCGCGACGTCCTGCCCGAGCTGATGGCCGACGACTCGCTGCTCGGGGCGCTGGAAGAGGGCGAGGTATTCGGCACTGACTGGATCAGGACGCTCGGCGTCATCCCGAATGAATACCTCTACTACTACTACTTCAACCGCGACGCGGTCCGCGCCATTATCGACTCCGGTCCGACACGGGGCGACTTCCTCGCACGCACGCAAGCCGATTTCTACCGCCTGGCGGCGCAGCGCCAGCGCAAGGCGGACCTGTGGCGCGAGACCGTGGCGCGCCGCACCGCCTCCTACATGGCCGAGGCCAAGGGCGGCACACAGGACGCGCCGCCCGCCGACGCGGGCCGTCCCGAGCTCGACCCGGCTCACCAGGGCTACGCCGGCGTCGCGCTGGGGGTGATGAACGCGATCACCCGGAACGAGCGGGCGACGATGATTCTCAACGTCCGGAACCAGGGCACGATCGCGGCCCTGCCGGACGACGCCGTCGTCGAGGTCCCGACGCTGGTGGACGCGAACGGCGTGCACCCGCTGTCCGCCGTGGCGCCCGACCTGCACCAGGCTGGCCTCATGTCGCAGGTCAAGGCGGTCGAACGCCACACGATCCGCGCCGCCCTCACCGGGTCGCGCGCGGAGGCGCTGCGGGCGTTCGCCCTCCACCCCCTAGTCGACAGCGTTGCGGTGGGCCGCCAGCTAGTCGACGGCTATATCGACCGCATTCCCGAGGTCGCGGCGGTCCTCTCCCGCTGATCGGTTACTGCTTTGCCCTGGTTCAGGGCGGCCCGGAAGCGCTGCTGGGCACCCTGCTTGGTGAGCCCGTAGCACGCGCCGATCTCAATCCACGTGGCACCGGCCTTCCGGGCGGCCTCGACCTGGGCCACTTCGAGTTCTTCCGCCGCTTCGCGCAGGCGCCGGGCGGCATCGAGCCGGGTCATCGGCCTGTCGGCGGCGTCGAGGGCGCTGAGCGCGGCGAGGATCCGCTTGACCGGGTTCTTGGAGGCCACGATCACAGCCTAGTCGACGACGGGCGCTGGTCAATGATATGTTGACCAAGGGTCAACGAATCATTGACCCTTAGCGCCGTGAAGTGGGGTGATTGGCATGGCGAAGAAGAGTAAGAAGGGTAAGAAGGACAAGAAGGGCAAGAAAGGCAAGAAGAAGTAGCTCGCCTGGGTGGACGGCAGCGGCCCGACGACGTGCCGCTGCCGTCCGCGGTAAGTCGGCTTTCGGCGGCGCGCCGGCCCTCTGGTCTTGTCCGGCCTCTCGCTGCGGCGGCACGTCGGCGCTGGTGTCGGCGGGATTGCTGGCGGAGGCTTCCCGGGCCGCCTCGGATGCGGCCTGCTCGGCGGCGTGATCCCCGAAACCGACGACGATGACCTGATCGTCACGGCGCTGTTCGGCGCGCACAAGAGAGGCGAGTACCCGGCGGTCCGCTTCGGTCGGCTCGCCGCCGAGGGGGAGTGCCCGCGGGTAGAGGCGGCGGGCCAGGACCGGATTCAGCTCCGCGGCGTAAAGGCTGAGCTTGGCCAACAGCAGGAGGAAAGCCACGATGCCGATGACCGTGCCGAACGTGCCGTAGGTCTCCGAGGCGTGGTTCAGCTGGTGGGTGAGCAGCCCGGTGCCGAGGGTGATGAGCACGGTGAAGGCCACCGCGCCGACGATCGCGCCGGGGAGCAGGCCACGGGGGCCGATCACCTTGGCGGTCAGCAGCGTGAAGGTGGCGAAGTACAGCCCGATGTTGATGATCAGCAGGCCGGCCAGCACCGGGACCCTGATCGCGTAGCTGCTCGTGGCGCCAGTGGCGTAGCTGGTGACGAAGGCATTGATGAGGAACGCGCCGCCGATGGTGATCAGCCCGGCCAGACTGCGGCCGAGCCGGGGGAGGAAACCGGTGCGCTGGTACTGCGGCACGTTCCACACCGTGGCCATCGCCTGCTGCGCGGTCTGCGTCACGCCCTGCGCGCCGTATACGAGGCCGATCAAGCCGATCACCAGGCCGAGCGTGCTGCCATGCAGCGTGCTGCTGCTCGCCGGGTTGAAGCTGGAGCCCACCACCGGGAACTTGTGCAACGTGGTGATGACGTCATTCCCGAGCGACTTCGCGCCGATGAAGCCCAGCAGCGTCACTACGACGAGCAGCAGCGGGAAGATCGCCGTGAACCCGTACCAGGCCAGCGCCACGACCTGCAGGTTGGCGTTGTCGTCACCGAACTTCTTGTCTACCCCGTAGAGCGCTCCCGCCCACCGGGTTCGCCGCTGCCAGCGGTCGATGGCCCCCATTGCCTTCCGCAGGGGCTCGACCGGGCTCACCAGGCGCTCCCTATGACATGCACAACTGTCCACTACCCAGCCACAGAGAGCTAACCCAGTGACGTTTCCCTGACCGCCGGTGCAACCGGCCGACCGTCCCGCGGGTATTCACGATGACGGGCCGCATCAGGCGGGCGAAAATCCCGGATAGGGGAGACATGAGGAGCGTGGACGCAGTTGGACCGTGAGGAGTTCGCCAGTTTCTACGCCGGCGCGTTCCGCCGGCTGGTGGGCCAGCTGTACGCCATGACCGGCGATCTCGCCGAGGCGCAGGACGCGGTGCAGGAGGCATTCACCCGCGCCTGGGCACGCCGGGGGAAGATCGACCGGGGGCAGGCTCCGGAAGCATGGATCCGGGTTACCGCGTGGCGGATCGCGTCCTCCCGCTGGCGCCGTGCCCGCAACGGAGACCGGCTGATGACACTGGCGGCCGCGCCGGAATCCATCGCCGGGCCGTCACCGGACCGAGTCGCCTTCGTCGCGGCGCTGCGGCGGATACCAGCCGAGCAGCGCCGGGCGCTGGTCCTGTTCCACGTGTGTGACCTGACGGTCGACCAGATCGCGGCCGAGACCGGCGTGCGGGTCGGCACGGTCAAGGCGCGGCTGTCGCGCGGCCGCGCCGCGCTGGGACCGCACCTGAGCGAGACCGCCGGCGTTCATTCCGCCGCCGACCAGAACTAACCAGGAGATACCTGATGAATGACCTCACCACGGAACTACGGGAAATGGCCTGCGAGGGCCAGCGGGCCATGCCGTCGGCCGTCGACGAAATCTTCGGGAACGGGGACCGAAGGCGCCGGCGCACGCTCGTCACGCGGTCGGCGGCGGGCCTGACGGCGGCCGCCGCCGTCGCGGGCGTGGCCGTCGGCGTGTCCGCGGTGCAGCCGGCGACGACTCAGACCCGCCCGTCGGCCGCACCGGGAAAGCAGGCCGTACAGGCCGTCCCGCCGCGCGTTCAGCTCACCGCCTGGAGCGTGGCCCGGCAGGCCGATGGCGACGTCTCGGTCACCATCCGCCAGTTCGCCGACCTGGCACGCCTGCAGCAGACGCTGCGCGCCGACGGGGTCCCGGCCAGCGTGCTGGCCCAGGGCCAGGCCAATCCCTGCCATGTTGACGGCACGACCGATGTGCGGAGCGTCATCACCGGCCACACCAGCTCCTCGGCCGCCGGCTCAGCCTCCGCTGGCGTGATCATCACCATCCATCCCGCGGGGATCCCAAGCGGTGGCGGCCTGCAGCTCACTCCGTCAGCGGACTTCGGCCGCCCGGGCACCACGGCCAGCCTCGGCTACCGCCTGGTCCAGGCCAGCCAGGCCTGCACGGGCAGCTAGCCGCCTGGCTGGGCAGCCGCAGGGCACGTCACCCGGCGAGGCTGGCGAGGTCGTCGGCCGTGAGCTGAACGCTGGCCGCGCCGACGTTCTCCTCGAGGTGGGCGAGGCTGCCGGTGCCGGGGATGGGGAGCATCACCGGGGAGGTGGCCAGCAGCGCGGCGAGCGCGACCTGCTGGACGGTCGCCCCGTGCGTGGCGGCGGTCTTCTCCAGCCGGGTCGCGTCGATCGGGTCGAAGCCGCCGCCGAGCGGGAAGTACGGCACGAACGCGGTCCCGGACCGGGTGCACTCGGCCAGCAGCCCGGCATCGGCGGTGGCGTGCACGTGGAACGCGTTCTGCACGGCCGTGACGGGGGCGATCGCGCGGGCCTCGGCGAGTTGCGCGGCGTCCATGTGGCTCACGCCCAGGTGCCGGATCAGGCCCTCGTCGCGCAGCTTCGCCAGCGCGGCGAACCGCTCGCCGATCGGCTCGCCGCCGGGCGGGTTCATCCCGCCGACCCGCAGGTAGACGAGGTCGAGGTGGTCGAGGCCGAGCTCGCGGAGGTTGTCCTCCACCAGGCCGCGCAGCTGGCCCGCGGTGCCTTGCCGGGTCGGAGTGCCCTCCGGCCCGAGCATCGGCCCGACCTTGGTGGCGATCACCAGATCGTCGGGATACGGAGCCAGCGCCCGGCGGACCAGCTCGTTGGCGACGACATCGCCGCGCCGGTAGAAGCTAGCGGTGTCGATGTGGTTCACGCCGAGCTCGACGGCCCGGCGCAGGATGGCGATCCCGTCTTCCGGGTCGCGCGCCGGGCCGGTGAAGGTCCCGGTGGGCAGCCGCATCGTGCCGAAGCCGAGCCGGGCGACGGGCAGGTCGCCACCGATCGCGAAGGTGCCCGCGGCGGCGGCGGGCTGGGTGGCGTTCGTTGTGTTCGTCATGCCCACAGCATGCCCGGGACCCGGGGCCGCGGCGAGGAGCTGGCAGGTTGCTGCCATTTGCCGGCCCAGAGAGCGGAAAGCATACTGAGCGTGTGGCTGATGACCAGACCCGCACGGTGCGCGGTGACGCCGAGCTCGTCGCCCGCGCGGGGCACTTGTTCGACGCCGTGCACGAGGAGTTCGCCTGCGCGGCCCGTGACCTTGCCACCTGGTCGCTGCCGGAGGCCCGGTCCGCGATCGCGCGGCGAGTGCGTCGACCCGGCGGAGACAGCACGGGCGCGGAGAACATGACCGTGCGCAAGTTGATGAGCCCACTGGCACTGGCCGACGAGGCGCAGCGCGCGCACCTGCGGCAGCTCGACGCGACGGGCGCGCGGGTGCGGATCAGCTCCGCGCCGCTGCCGAACGAGACGATCATCCTGGACCGGCGGGTGGCGATCCTGGCCGGTGAGCCGTCGCCGCTCGGTCGCGAGTACACCGTGACATCGTCCCCGGCCCTGGTGGGGGGGGTCTGCTCGCTGTTCAATGCGGCTTGGGAGTCCGCCATCGACCTCGGTGCCTACTTGCGCGGTGAGATTCCCGAGCTGGCGCCCGAGGCCCGGGAGATCCTGCGGGCGCTCGGCGCGGGGCTGACGGACGAGGCCGCCGCCCGGCAGCTGGGCACCTCGCTGCGCACGTACCGGCGGCGGGTGGCCGAGCTGATGGCGACACTGGATGCCGGCTCCCGCTTCCAGGCCGGGGTGCGTGCCGGCGAACTCGGCCTGGCCCACTGACCCGACACGGCTGAACTGACACGAAGGAGACACCTCGATTGATCACGCTCGCTGACGCCACCCCCGACGACGCCGGCGCGATCGCCGGGCTGCACGCCGAGCTAACGGAGTTCTACGGCAGCGAACCGCAGGGCACCGGCGATGAACGGGCGGCGCAGGTTCGCGCCGTCCTGTCGGGGGATCAGCCGCTGGCCAGGATCCTGCTCGCGCGGGATGGGGAACGGCTCGCGGGGTTCGCGTGCTACGCGTTCCTGTGGCCGGCGTCCGGGCTGACGGCGAGCCTGTACCTGAAGGAGCTGTACGTGTCGGGGGACTACCGGCGAACCGGAACCGGGAAGCTGCTCATGGACGGCATCTTCCGGATCGCGGCCGAGCGGGGCTGTTCGCGCGTCGAGTGGACGACGGACACCAATAACGAGGACGCGCAGGCGTTCTACGAGGCACTTGGCGCGAAGCCGCTGACGTCCAAGATCTTTTACCGGGTGACGGCGCAAGACCTGGTTACGCCGCTATAGCCATCATGTCCCAGCCGCTCCCCACTACCCAGTTCCTCCGGCACTCGCGAGCGGGGATCAGCCCTGTGTCTTGACTCGGCGTTTGACACCGAGAAGAAGGATCCAGTTCAGCAGGAGAGCACCAGCGTAGAAGGCCAGGATGCCGTCGAGCCAGTGCGCGAGAACGGCCCCCGCCGCAGGAGCACTATCGCCACGAGGACCCTCAGCAGGTTCTGCGAGGCGCCGGCTGACCGGATGCTACCGCCCACCCGCGCCAGCGCCCGTGCCGAGAAGGGAGCGGCCCAGGGCGAGGGGCCACGCCGGGCGGGATGTCGGGATCGCCACACTTGAACGCCGATCACGACGGCCGCGGCCGCAATCGCCAGGGCGACGTGAACCGTGATGGCGTTGGCGCCCGGGGCGTGTGCCTCGATGACGTGCGATCTGTCGGCGTATTCGACGGCTCCCTCGGCGATCCCGGTCAGGAACAGGATGAGGACGATCACGCCGGTCCAGCGCGAGAAACCCGCCCGAGAATCGCCCTGCGGAGCCAACCTCGGCACCGGGGTTGTACCCGGGTATGACACCAGGGGTGTGATGACCGCAGTGGGTTAACTAAACCGCAACGCGATGGTAGCAGTCGCCTGCGCAACTGGCGCTATTTCAAATGGCACCTCTAGCTTTTATTGCGGACTATAATCTTCAAACTCCCAGTGACCTAGTCGTGCAAGTTTCGATGCCACCTCGCTCCAGTTGTCGCCTGAGCATGAGGACGCGTATTTCGATATGAAATTGTATATTCGATCGTAGTTAAACTCGGAGACTATCAGTAGGTGGCGTCCCGTCATTACTTTCTCTGATTTAAGTACGGCCTCTATCCAGGAAGGCGTGCATAGGGTGATGTCAAACGACTCTTCTCCCGGCGACCCGGCAGGACCGATAATTGCCTGGAGTAGAATCGAAAAGGTATCGCTCTCCGGAACCCAACTGGAGAGTTCTTCAATGTCTGGGCTATGAATGTTCTTCAGTTCTGCTATCATGGCAAATCCGTAATATTGAGATGACCGTTTGAGAACCACTGTCTAGCCATTTGCCCAATAATTTTTTGCTCGAAGTTTGCTTGATAGATTCCCAGGTTCGGTTTAAAAGATGGTGGACGAAACTGGCGCATACCGTCTTGGCTGACTAGTGTCTTGCCGTCACTTGCCACTCGGGAATTATCCCCTACCCATGATTTGCCAAGCGACTGGGCGTCACTCGCAGAGGCCGACCCCAGCCCGAAATTTCCTTTGCCGGCCGCAGCGTCTCGTAGTATGCCGCTTTGCTGCTCCCAGGGCAATCCGCCGTCTTCTGCGTTGTTTCCTCCGGATGCTCCAGTGCTGTAGTTGTCGTCGGCGGCCAGGCCAAGCGGGTCGATGAGGACGTGCGGGTTGGGCACGTAGGTGTGCGGGTTGGGCGCGGGGGACAGGCCGAGCGGGTCGGGTGTCAGGTAGGCGCCGGTGACGGGGTCGTAGTAGCGCTGGTTGTTGTAGTTCAGCCCTGTCTCGGGATCGGCGTACTGGCCCGGGAACCGGAGTGGCGTGGACTCACCAGACGGGTGCCACAGGGTGTTTCCCCAGAGCGTGCGCTGCTGGTAGCCCGCGAGGGAGCCGTCAGCCGCGACGAGTTCGGCAGGCGTTCCCGTCAGGTCGGTGATGATCGAGTAGAACCGTTCGTCGATCACCTCCTGCGGCGCGTCCCGCAACGAGGTCCGGGATGCCTGCGTGAGCGGGGTGAACGTCCCGGGCTGATAATTCCACGTGGTGACCAGTTCACGGTCGCTGCTCTCAGCACCCCCGGCCTGCTCGGCGAGCACGGCACCGTCCCAGGTGAACCTCGTCTCCTCAAGGATCTCCCCGGAGATGGACACGTGCCTCTTGGCGACGCGTCGTCCCAGCGGGTCGTACGCGTACCGCCACGTGGTCCCGTCGGCGACTGTCACCGCTACCAGACGGTTGTCGGCGTCCCATTCGTACCGCCAGGTTTCCGCCTTGCGTGAGATCCGCGTCCTGGTCCGCGATACGACCCTGCCCGCGGCGTCGTATCGGTACCTGAAGTTTCCGGCCCGCCTGATCAGCGTGCCGGAGACCTCGCGCGGGCCCTGCGGCCCGTTCTCCAGCCACGAGGCCGACAACGAAGCCGATGCCTCGGGCGGCAGGCCCGGCCAGCTCCCGGACGCCAGGTTCCCGGCGGGGTCGTAAACGTAGCTTTCAGACCATTCGGCACCAGTGACCGTGGTCACCCGCCCGGATGCGTCCAGCCCGAAGGCCCGGTTGCCAGTCAGCAGGTCGGAGATCCCGGTGACGAATCCGTCCGGGTTGTAGGCGTAAGACCGGCGCTGCAGTACCTGACCGCTCACCGTCGGTCCTTCCAGGACCTGGCCGCTGAGCCGGCCCAGCTGGTCCCAGTCCTGGGCGAGGGCCACCCCGCCCGGAAGCTCTCGTAGCGTTTCGCGGCCGTCGGCATTGAACCCGAACCGCATCTCCTGTCCGCCGGCACGCATCGAGACCGGAAGCCCGGCGACGTTATAGGACCAGGTGGTCGCTGCCCCGGACGGAGTGACACGCGACATTACCCGTCCGGCCGCGTCGTAGGAGGTAGTCAGGACGTGCCCGTTGCACGATTCGGAAACCACGCGTCCGAACACGTCCCGGGTGAGGACGATCTCGGCGGCGGCGTTCCGCGCCAGCACCAGGCGCCCGGCGTCGTCGTACCCGAAGCTCGTGATGGCGTCCCCGGACGCCTGCTCGATGACGTTCCCGAGTGCGTCGTACGCGTACGAAACCGGCTGGCCGACGGGGTTGACTCGCCGCGCCAGCTGCCCGGCCGCATCGTAAGAGTACGCGGTGACCGCGCCGTTGTAGTCGGTCTCCGCGGTCAGCTGACCCAAAGGATCGTAGGCGTACCGCCACGTCAGCCCCCCGTACGTAACGGATTGGAGCCGAAGTTCGGGGTCGTAGGTAAACGAGGCGCGTGTCCCATCCGGCCGCCCTGACGCGATCACCTTGTCGAACGGGCCGTACTCATAAGAAGTCGCGGCCCCGGCGGGGGAGACGTGCCGGGACAGGTTCCCCTCCGCGTCCCATGTCCAGGACTCAGCCGAACCGTCGGGCAGCGTCCGCGACAGCGGACGACCCTCGACTGTCCACAAGAGGGTTGTCACCGCGCCGACCGGATCGGTGATCCGCCCCACCCGGCCGAACTGGTCCCGGTCGTACCTGGTCGTCCCGCCGTCCGGCCCGGTCACCAGCACCGGGAGCCCGGCGGCGTCGCAGCGAGCCCAGGTCGTCGCGTCATCCGGGCCGGTGATTCCCGTCAGGTGCCCGCTGGCGTCGTACGAATACCGAGTGACCGAGCCGTCAGGAGCGGTAAGCGCCATCCTGTTCCCGGCGGAGTCGAACTCCTGGCGCCAGACGGCCCCGCCCGGCTCGGCCAGTTCAACCGGCTGGCATCGCTCGTCGTACGACGCCCGCGCGACGCTGCCGTCCGCCCGCGTTACCGTGACGAGGTTCCCGGCGGAGTCGTAGGCGTAGCGGGTCACGCGCCCAAGGGGATCGGTGCGCGACGTCACCCGGTTCCGGGGGTCGTGCTCGAACCGGGTCACGTTCCCGAGCGGGTCGGTGATCGCGGCGACGCGGGCCGCCCGGTCGATCGAGTACGTGGTGACCGTGCCCGCGGCGTTGGTCCAGCGGGTCACGCCGTCGCCGTATTCGTAGACGGCGGACAGCGATCCAGAAGGGGACTCGCCGCGCACGCACCGTCCGAACTCGTCGTAGAAGTACCGGTACGACTGCTCGTTGCGGTCGGTCCACCCGTTCACACGCCCGGCTGGGTCATAGGACAGCCGAAGCGGGCGCCCAGAGGAGTTGACGATGCCGGTCAGCTGGCCGGACTCGTCGTACCCGTAGCTCACGAGCGGCACGCCGCCAAGATCGAGGCCAGCCACCCGTCCGTGCGACACCGTGACAGACACGCGGTAGCCGCCAGAATGCGCGACGGCGGTCGGCTGGCCGGACTCGTCGTACTCGAAGTCGATCGCATGCCCGGCACGGTCGGTGATCGAGACCAACGGCAACTCGCCCTGACCGTCGGCGTACTGCCAGAATCCTGGCCGCACCGCGAACCGCCAGGTCCAACCGCGCTGGCGGTCAGTTAGCGTATACGAACCGTCCGGCGACCGACGGAGCGGCCACACCGGCCCGGCCTTCGGCAGCACCCCGTCGCCGTCAGCGGCAGCATCGACGGCGTCGCGCCGCCACACCAGCACCTGCCCGTCGGCGAACACCGTCGCCATCCGGTCGCCGATGACGACAAGCCGCTGGTCAAGCGATGACATCCACGATTCGCCGAACCAGCGACCGGCGCGCTGCGACGACCGGTGCACCCGCTTGAGCACGAGTGGCAGCAGGCCCGGGAGCGACACGTCGGTCTGCCTCAGCAGCACGTCGCCGGTGGCCGCGTCGACAGGGTCGCCGATGTCGTTGAGGTGCTCACTGTCATTGGAGAACGCGTTCTCCGTGGTGTCCGCGCCGGTGTTCTCCGCGAGGTTCTCGGTGAGGTCGGACCCGGCGTCGGCCGCGGTGCCGCCGCCGTCGGTCACCGCCGCGAGGGCGATGTTCGGCAGCAGCTTGCCGAAGGACTGAAATGGGTCGCTGGCCCACCCCGTCCCGAACACGCCCTTCGCGAGATCGGACGGGTCCATGATCGCGTCGCTGAGTCCGGCCAGTGTCCCCGACATCGACACGCCGTACTCGACGGGGTGCTCCTGATTCCACGGATCTTGCGGGTTGATCGACCGCGCGAACTTCACGATGTCGGCCGTCCCCTGGAGGATCCCGGTACCGATCGACACTTTCGCGAGCTGGCCGGCCTGCATGGTGTCGGAGAAGTCGTCGGTCATCTGCGACCAGAGGGACGGTTCGGCGGGCGCGAGGCTGGTGGCTGAGGTAACCGCCGCCGCCGCGCTCGCCGCCGCGGTGTTGCGCGCCGACCGCGCGCTGGTCAGTACATGTTGCGCTTCTTGTCGCAGCGCCTCACCCGGATCACTAAACGTTCCAGGCTCGCTTGGTCGTGTCCCCGGATTCTTCCCGGCGGAGAGGAGGGTGTTATAGGCCTGCGCGGCACTGTTATACGCGGCGACGTGCTGGTTGTAGGCGACCATCGCCTGCTTGGTGGCTTCCTGGCCCTGATTCCACAGGTCGATGGCCTGCTGTGCCTGGGACTGCGCGGACTCTACCGCCCCGGCATAGGACTCCAGGGCGCCGGCGGCCTTCCCCATGGCCGAGGACGCCGCCGACCATTTTCCTGGCTCGGGGGCGAACTTGGCGTGGAACGCGTCCGCGGCGGTGCCTTCCCACTGTCCGGTATCGATGCCCCGCAGCCCGCTGGCCGTTTCCCCGAACCCCGACGAGAACGTCCGCAGTTTCGACGACACCGCCCGGATCGCCGAAGGCTCCCCGTGCACCAGCATTGTCGGGTCATCCGTCTGCCCGAGTTGCAGTTCCCCGACGTTCGCGCCCAGGGAGTACCCGATCTTGTCGCCCTCGGTCTCCACATCCTGGGCGGCGCCGTGGAATCCCAGGAGGTTCAGTCCGCCCCCGACGACATGCGCTCCGTCGTTGACGACATCGCCAAGGCGCCGCTTGGCGTCGTCGTACAAGCCTCCGAACAGGCTCATTAGCTCCCCGTCTCAGCCGCCGAGCAGGTCCTTGACGGTCTTTGCCTGGGGTGTGTTCAGCGCGGTCTGGCCGACGCCCTTCCACTGCTGTTCCATGGCCTGCTCGGCCTGCTGCGGGGTCATGTCACCCTCCGGCGTCTTCGCCCCGGTGACCGTGGCCGAGTCCTGCGACCACGACGCGGCGGCCGCCTGCTGGTCGGTCATGTGCGGGTCGCCGGCACCGGCCACGACGACGTCCTTGATGGCCCCGGTGACCTGGTTCTCCACGTCGTTATACATCCCGGCGGACAGCCCGAGGCGCTGCGCGAACTGGTTCCCGTCCTGCACGAGCGTGCGCACTCCCCACGACCACCGATCGCAGAAGTTGCCGAAGGCGCTCGCCAGATCCGTGTCCCCTACCTGCAAGTCGGACAACGCGAGCTCGGAGAAACCGCGCCCGACCTCGCCGGTCTCGTCGAGCCCGAGGCCCGACAGTTCGCTGATCACGTCGTTCAGGCCCTGCGCGGCCTCCGCCAGCGCTGCCCGGTCGACGGCGTATCCGTCAGCCATCTGCCCTCCCAGAAGAGAACACGATTCCTGGGCCGCAATGGTTCATTTCAGTGCCCGTATGGTCACAATAGACGATGACCAACCGCGCGACGGCCGACGGCGCTGCCCTCGTTGAGCGCATATGCGCATGGTGGCCGCAATACCCATGGCATCAGGCAGAGTTCCATCACGGTGCTTTCCACGACGTCTTGGTGATTCCTGGTCAGGTGGTCGCGCGACTCGGGCGAAGCGCCGGCGCGGCCGCCCGCATCGCCGGGGAACACCACAACCTGACTCTTATCTCCGCTGGCCAAGCGCGCTGGTCCACGCCGAGGTCCCTGTCCGTGGTACGCGCCGCGGGGGAGGGGCACGCCGGGATGCTGACGTCATGGATACCGGGCCGCCACTATGCCGACGCCGACTGGCCACAGGTTGCCCCGCAGATCACGGCCTTGCTCCGGTTCGTAGAGGCCGGGGAAGCATTTCGGGCGGATGGCGAGCTTGCGGAGCCACGCACCTGGTGCGGTGGTCATCAGTTCCCGCATATCGTCACCGAGCTGCTGCTCCCGCTGCTGTCTGCCGACGCACGTGTGGCCGCCCGCCAGGCGGTCATGGACATGCTCGCCGCGGAACAGGCGGTAGAACCCGTTCCCGTCCACGGTGACCTCGGGATGCACAACATCCTCTGGCGCGATGCCGCCGACGGTCAGCCAGCAGGCCTGGCGATCAGCGGGCTAATCGACTTCGACAATGCCGCCCGCGGTGATCCGGCTATAGATGTCGCGCCGCTTCTTGGCCAGTTCGGCTCGGCCGCGCTCGCCGGCGCCATCACGCCGGGGATCCTGGACCGCGCGAAGCTGCACCGTGCCACGCTCAGCCTCCAAGTCGCCGCCGCTGCCGAACTGCGTCATGACCCGGCGCTGCGTGACTTCGCGCTGGCGAACTTCGCCAGGCGCTTGACCACCGGAACGCTCTATGACCCCTGTGGCGGGAACTAGGAGTAGTCGGGCCGCCTTGTTCCGGCCGGTCAGCCGGCAGTCAGGACTCGTTCTATGGGTCATTCGCGCCATTGGGGCTGTCCGGGCCTCCGGAGCGGGCCTTCGCGCCCCGAGAAATCCGCCTATATCGGGCACGTGCACGGTCCCGGGCGTGTCCAGCTGGCGTGGCCGCGGTGATCATGGGTCGAAAGTGCCAAATAGTGGCACTTTCGGCTCTGGCTCATATTTCGTGATGGTAACGAGCGTGGTGCGGCGGACCCGGCCGGTTCGTAACGATCCGGTATGTCCTGGCATGGGACCGGCGTGTTG
>Ga0210389_10000114_pt1 | contig 80347 bp, 82 predicted proteins | sample IncBWH28OmetaG_FD_160127 | JGI IMG/M metagenome (GOLD analysis project Ga0210389, IMG submission 160127) | Forest soil microbial communities from Barre Woods Harvard Forest LTER site, Petersham, Massachusetts, United States - Inc-BW-H-28-O ...
CAAAACTGTTAATGTTTAATGAACCGCCGTATGCCGAACGGCACGTACGGTGGTGTGAGAGGACAGTAAGGGAAATAATCCCTTACTTCCTACTCGATTGGGAAAGCGAAAAGAAACGAGCATTCCTCCCGGACCCTTCCCGGTAGGGAGGACTTTAAAAAAAGGAACTCAACTGAAGCTTGGGTTTCCCCGACGGGTGGATTTAAAGGAGGCTGAATCTCCGGGTTTCCTTAAATTAAGTACATTGCGACGTGGGGGGGGCATTGTTTACAGCACCTGGTTAAATTCCAGCCGCTCGCCGTCGGGGCCGAGCATAATAAAATACCGGCACCCTTTTTTCCAGAAGGGCATGAACACAGGCTGCGGCTCGACGATGAAAAAGCCGCCATTTTTTAGTACGGCATAGGTTTGTTCAATATCATCAACATCAAAGGCGATATGGTCGATGCGGCCATTTTGGCGGGTGCGGATTTGGGCCAGCTCAGGTTCGGGCATCTGGTAAAGCTCCAGGGTGATGTCCTTCAGCTGCATCATTTTTACTTTGCCTTTACCGCCGTTGTAATCGAATCCGGCGTGCATTACATCCGTAAAGCCCAGCCGCTTGTAAAATGTGGCTGATCGGTCAAGGTCGGTAACCGGTATGCCGATATGCTGCAGCCGGTTGATGTGCAAGTTGATAAGTTTCAATTTTCAGCTATTTATTATAAAGATAATTTAGCATTTGTATGGCCATGGCAATCATACACCAATACCCGGTTAATGAATCGCCCTTATTTTCAGCCTGCTGCAATTATTTTTAGTTCTGTAAGTTATACAATGTATATTTAATCCTAAAACTATAAACAATGAAACCAATATTACAATTATTGTGCCTGACTTCGCTGGCGGGCTTATTTGGCTGCGGCGACAGCATGATAAAACACAGTACGTCCGAGTCGGCACAGGCCGCGCCGGCTGCCAAAGTAAAAATACCTGTGCCGGTGGCTACGGCAAACAAAATCATAAAAGGGGATGAGGACCTTACCGGTTATTGGGTGGGAGCTTTTGGCGCCGATTCGACCATGACCCCCGCCGAAGTTCAGGACGGCGAAGCGTGGGAAAATGCCAACAAAATTAACCTCTCCATCGATACCATCAGTGGCAGCAAAGTGAGCGGACATAGTATCGTAGCCGGCAATTTCAGGCCGTTTACGGGCACTGTTGAACACACAGGCAATACTTACCACTTTTTCGCAAAGGAACCGGGGGACGATAAATACGACGGCGTATTTACCTTCAGCATCAACACCGGCGATAGCGTGCTGGCGGGCACCTGGAAGGCAAACCACCAGGTAAAAACGCCTGTACGCTATTATAATTTAACAAAAAGGTATTTCCGCTACGATCCCGATATCCAGGTAGATAATAGCCGATACGCCGACACCAATAAAAAGAAACCCGTCACCTACAAGGACGAAGACGGCACTAAGTACACCGATATCGAGTACGCCATGTCGACGGTAGATTTCAGCGAATATAATGCTTCAAACAGGCTGCTCACCTCAGGCAAGTTGGCCAACTTAAAGGCCGCCGACCTTTTAATTATACGCAATTCCATTTTTGCCCGGCATGGCTATTCGTTTAAAAAGCCGGCGATCAGGGCGTTTTTCGATCAGCAAAACTGGTACATCCCCATAAGCACCGATGTTACAGCCACCCTGACACCAGTGGAAAAACAGAACCTGACCCTGCTGATGCGCTATGAAAAGAATGCCAAGCAGTATTACGATACTTTTGGCCGATAAACAGGATGCAGCTAAAGATAAAAGGTAATTTAACAACGGCGGGCTATGCGGCCTGGTACGCTGCCTTGCTGTTTTTTGCTTACCTGATGCTGCTCATCACATTGCAGTATATTCCCGCCAGCCGCGATGCCGCTTTTTTGCTCACCAAGCAGGACGTCATTGGGCGCTTGTATTACCGTATCGCTTTTTTTACCCATGTATATACGGGCATGTTTGTTTTGCTTGCCGCCATGCTGCAATTTTTGCCCTGGGTGCGCCGGCGATTTCCGCGCGTGCATAAATGGAGCGGCAGGGTTTATGCCGGCCTCGTCATTTTTATAACCGGCCCGGCAGGTTTTATTATGGGCATTTATGGCAATGGCGGCTGGGTGGCCCAGCTGGCTTTTTGCATACTGGCGGTATTATGGATATTTTTCACCGCGAAGGCCACCCTATTGGCCATACAGCACAAATTTGCCGCGCATAAGCAATGGATGTACCGCAGCTATGCCTTAACCTTATCGGCCATTAGCCTGCGCGCATGGCGCTGGGGGCTGGTTGCGCTGTTTCAACCCCGGCCAATGGATGTTTACCGGGTAGTAGCCTGGCTGGGCTGGGGCGGTAATTTGCTGATTGCGGAAGTGCTGATCTTTTTTGTGTTGAGAAAGGGGATGCAGCTAAAACGCCCTCCGGCGCGTAATATAAGCGTGGACGCTTACGAGGGTTTGAGTTCAACAATAGAGGCTTGAAACCCGGTTTTAAACCTATTTCAAGTGTTCACGTTTTACACACATACACCCCCTAAATGGCTATCGAAAAACGCTGGTTTTTAGCCGTTTAAATTTTCAGGGTACCCCAAATTGTCACGTTTTTGACGAATTTTGTGAACACTTGAAGCTAACTGGCGCCGTAATTGCGTACGCGGCATTGTAATCCTTTCGCCAACTCGTCATTGCGAGGAACGAAGCAACCTCTACACCAAACAATCAGCGAAACGCTATGCATAGATGCCCGGCGTGCGGCCGACAGGTCACTATTACGCGCCGTTCTGTTGATTAGCATGTGCAGAGGTGGCTTCGTTCCTCGCCATGACGTCCTCGTGGGTTTCACGGCTTCACCGCAACAAGCTTCAGCAAATCCCCATCCGGATGCTCCCGCATCGCGCATTGGTTATCAAACAGCATAGTGGCGCCATTCTTTTCGGTATAAGCCGGCCATTTTGGTAGCGCACCGGCCACATTCGGATTTCCGGTACGGGCGAAATTGATCCAGGCGCTGCTGACTTTTTCGGCCAGGGCATGGGCTGCTTTGCCGCCGCCGGTCATTTGCTCGCAAAGGGAGATATTATCAAACTGGAAAGCAATATCCATACAGTGCATCGCCTTATAAATGCCCCCATTTGCCGGCGACTGCCAGGTAAACAGGTACATATACACCGGCGCCGCACCGCTGACGCCCGATTTTAAATCCGCTTGTTTAATGGCCATCGGGCGGAAACTCAAATCCATATCGGTATAACCGGCAGGGGTGGAGGTGTTGGGGTAGGCCTTTTTAACTGCGGCCATATAGGCATCGGCTTTGTCGCCATATTTTTTGGCCAGGCTGGCTTTCACGTCATCCATGCTTTGGTTTTTAGGGGCGGGGATAAAGGGCGTGAACTCATTTTTTACTGTGCCCACCAGCAGCGGGACATTATTGCCGATCTCCATCGCTTTCGGGTCGCCGTATTGGTAGGGCAAAAAATCACCGTCCAGCACCGCGTTCCAGCCGGTATTCGCGCCTTTTACGCCTTCCTTTTTTAAATCGGCGGCCACTTTGCGCATGGCTTTTTTGCTGGCCTCGTTCAACACATCATAAGGTATTTTTTGCAGCGAATCCACTTTGGCTGCCGGGATATGCAATTCCTCCAATGTAGCCGCGGCCACCCTTTGCGAAACCGATTTTTCCGTAAACGCTGTGATATAGCTGCCGCTCTCTACAATCGCTTTCTGGAACAGCCCTTTAGCCACCGGCGAATTCATCAAACAAGTTACCTTGCCGCCGCCGCCACTCTGCCCAAAAATGGTCACATTATCCGGGTCGCCGCCAAAGTTGGCAATGTTTTGTTTTACCCATTGCAGCGAGGCCACCAAATCCAGCAGCCCGGCATTGCCCGAACCTTTGTATTTATCGCCATAGGCCGATAGGTCCATAAAGCCCAGCACATTCAACCGGTGGTTTACGGTAACCACCACCACATCGCCCTTGCGCGCCAGGTTTTCGCCGTCGTACGAAGGCAGCTCGATCGACGAGCCGGCCGTAAAGCCGCCACCATGAAACCATACCATTACCGGCCGTTTTTTGCCGTCGTTAAGGTTGCGAGTCCAAACGTTTAGCACCTGGCAGTGCTCGTTGCTCCAGCCCAGGTCGTGGTTAAAGGCAAATTCAAAGGCATCGTTTACGGTGGTGGTCGCGTCGATGGGGCAAACCGGGCCGTAAGCCATGCTGCTGCGCACATCTTTCCAGGGCGTAGGTTTCTCCGGCGCCATAAAGCGGTCGGCTTTGGCGTAGGGGATGCCTTTATAAGTATAAATGCCATTGTGGATATAACCCTTCACCTTGCCGCTTTCCGTATTGGTAACGGCAACTTCCTCGCCGGCCAGCAGCGGGTCCGGTGTTTTTTTCTGTTTCTGGCTAAAAGCAGCCGATGGGCATAAATAAAACAATAGCAATAATGCGGGTAACAGTTTTCTTTTCATTGTACAGGTGTTAATTGGTTTGGTGGTGATTTTCGGGGCGCTTCGTCAGGGCAGCCCCATTGTGTAAATATAACGCAATGAAAATTAAATTGGCAATAGGGGTGAGGAGAAAAAAACCACTAAACCGTCATTGCGAGGAACGAAGCAATCGCTGCACATGCTAATCAACGAACGGCGCGTAAAAGTGACCTATCAGCCGCACGCCAGTCATCCATGCAATGCGTTACAATGACTGTCCTGTGTAGAGGTCGCTTCGTTCCTCGCGATGACGTCAAGTATTTGGGCATTCCCGCCGCTGATAGAAGCGGCGGTCGGGCTTTCCGCTTATACGGCTGCAGGCGTTACGCGCGAGGCCGGTATCCGCTGCAATCCCTAATGCAATGCGCCGTATTACACTTTACTTTTATCTATTTAATAACAACGCCCGGCGTTTGGCCAGGCATCCATTCGCGCGAGGCTGGAAATCAACCGTAAAATTATTATGTTTGAAGTCGGGCATCAATTAACCTCGAAACTTACACGCAATGAATTTACCGCACTATGCTTATTTCACAAAGAACAATTATCGGGACTATGAATTTTATAGCGAAGGCCCGAGAGGGAAGGTGAAGAAAGTGGTAATGTTTACCAAAATGCAAGATGACCCCCTTATTTATAACCTGGCTTTTGGGGACGAAGATCCGGAAACGGGGGTAGTTAGCGATTTGGCGATTACCGATAATAAAGATACCGGAATAGTACTTGCCACCGTAGCTAACACAATTAATGATTTTTGCGACCGGTATGGGAATCATTATATTTTTGCGACAGGAAGCACATTAGCCAGAACAAGGCTTTATCAAATAAATATTTCGGCTGTACTGGACGAAATTAGCATAGATTTTGAGATACTTGGTTCCAGGGACGGTGTATTGCATGCGTTCCAAAAGAACGTGAACTACGATTCACTCTTGATAAAAAGGAAATAATACGTTACTTTTGATATAAAGAAAGTTTGCCATGTCAGTGATTGAAAAAGAAACAGTTATAAAAGGCCCTGGCCGTGCCCTAATAAGCGATAAAGTTAGAAGCCATGCTAACGATCCGTTTTTTGTAAAGAAAAATGCAGAAGCCAAAGAAGCGCTAAGCAAAATTGACCTGTCCGGTCTCAAAAAGAAGTGATATTGCAGATGCATCCCAACAATCGTCGGGACGTCTCTACAGCACCCCCCGCGTTTAATAACAAATAATTTTCTTGTTTTCAAACCAAAAAATACGATTTTGTAGCGCTATCCCATACTGCATCAAACTGTTGCGTTCGCAACAAGTGAAACAGTGTGCAACAAAGTGAAACAGCGCTGATTATTAACCATTTAACTACTGACAATATTTTGTCACTGACAAAAACCTGTCACCATTTTTGATGCTTTTTTGGCTTGCAGCGCATGCCAAAAATAGTTATTCAAACAGGTCTCTTATATTTCGTTCTGCAGTCGAGGCATAGTCATCAGCGGTTACTTCGGACAGCGATTTGAGCAAACTATGCACCGCGGGGTCAGCTGTACATGCAAACTACGCGTAGCGAGCGGTTGAGCCAACGAAAAGTTGAACGCCAGCCGTCATTTTAACCATGTCATTGCCTTTGTGGCATAAATTAATTTTGAACTTTCTTTTTCCCCGCCAAAAAATTCTGAAGGTAATTTACTAATCAAGCTTTTTGAAGTTATTTTGGCGTTGCTGTCCATGATCTCCTTTATTTTTTTCATTTTAGGCAACAACGAAGCTTTTTCTTTTAGAAGTCTAACTTGATTTATTCCATTAGATGTAATAATATCCTTACCAAAACTGGTCAACGAACCTTGGGAGTCGATTAAGTCTAGTAAAATAATATCACGATTAAATCTACTATTGATCAAACTGGGATTACTTGATAGCAATGGTATCTGCTCAAGTATCTCTTTGGTAGAGCTTCTCGGAATCATTTCAGATATATCGCCAAGGATCAAGCTCGTTCTGCTTTTACCTCTACCTTTAGTTGGCTCAACTAATTTTTCTTTGATATCTAAATCTGATAGTAAAAACCAACTAATTATATTTTTAGCATATGAGTCCCACGTATTATCTTGAAATTCCTGTTTAAAGATATTCTTTAAGGTTTGTATGACATCAGTTTTAGTGATCCTGTTCTGCGATAGTTTCTTTAAGGTTATATATGGCGTATAATTATGAAATTTGTTAGTAATGAAATCGATAAATCCTTGCCTTGTAATTTGTACATCTTTGTTAACTGAATAGTCGTCACCTGATTTTTGAATAAATCCCAAATTTCTTAATTCAATCAGTATGTTGTATAATGTTTCAGGACCAATTCCTTTTGGGTGTTTTGACAATAGTGAATTCAGATCTTCTGATATATTGGAATCAAATAACAAAAAGACTTCCAAACAAAGATTAACACCCTGCCTTAGCAAATAACTCTCACCGATGGTGGGAATGTTACCAGTAACCAAATAATCTCTGTAAATATCCCAATAGATATTATAATTAGCGCCAGATCTAATTATGAGTCGCTTATGTAAAAGATCGGTTATTGTATCGCTCTCAATAAGATCACCCACTTCTGTTTCATCAAAAAAGCTACCGTCATAGGCGCGTTTTGCAATTAATTTAATTGCCTTAAATTCTTTTGATGACAAACGCTCTTCGTCCTTTTTAAAGAGATCAAGAATATTTAAATTTGATTCGATTAAATTTTCCTTAGCAAGACCTGATTCAATTTGGTCAAAAATGTGAATACACAATTTTTTTGTTAACCACGGTAATCCTTGCGAACTCTCCTTGATTCGTTCTTTTATGCCTTTATCTAATTCGCCGACGGAACCTTCGAGTTGTTTAATAACGCCATCTATTTCCTTTTCGCCAAATTCATTAATTGTGAACTCTCTTGCTTGCTCCTTTGCTTGTTGCCATATATGATAAGAAGGGTCGTCACTTTGAATGAAGAAATCCGACTTCCATGAAAATCCTATAATTAGATTTGGTTTAGAATCTGTTACATCCGTAAGGAATTTATAAAAAGTTTTGAAAAAGTCTTTCCTACGAAATACATCTTCGAACTGATCAAAAATCAAAACGAGATATTTATTATTTGATTTTAACGTTTCGAGTATTCGTTGGATGCTGTCAGAAGACAATAGATCGTTTGTCGATGTAAACGTTATGTCCTGATGGAAAATCGTCTTATCGATAAACTTATCAGCAATTGCTTTATTTATAAGTTTCTTAAATGAAAGAGCCACGAAATTGTCAGATATCGCGCTACGTGTGTCTATCGCAATCGCATAAAACTTTCTTTTGTAATGTTTATTTTGACACCTTCCTTTTAATTCAAGCACTAAAGAACTTTTGCCCCAACCGGATTTCCCATTCAAGTAAAATATTCTCTTGGGCGTTTTGCCTTCATTAATCTCTTTGAAGTAAGTCAGTAATTTGGTTCTTATATCATCTCTACCTACAAAGTGGTTCCTTTCTGAAGATGCTGGAAGATAGTCGTACCAATTTTCACTTTCTTGCACTTCCGAAATAGTTTCAATTACTACCTCATTTTGGGGCAAATCTTGAATTTTTTTATAGCTCGACGGGTTGTCTATGATAGCAAGATTTGTGATATCGTCAATTTTACATTTTATTAATTCTGTAGTTTCTTCATTGATTTTTCTTTCATTGCTTTTTGCATCTACAAGAATAAATTTCGTCGGGAATGCATTCGACTCGTTTACTAAGTATAAAAAAAAATCGCCGAAATAGGTTATAGCTAGTATTTTCTTTGAAATTATATAATTAGACAAGTCTGAAAAAGGTTCAAATATCATCTTCCCGTCAGATAACATTTTGATGATTTCGTTCGGTTCGAAGAAAGTCAGATTTTTATACTCTGGTCTTTCCTTTATCTCTGATAACAAGGCGCCTGCTTGGCTCTCTAATTCTTGTGTTCTAAAGAAATATCCTTTATCAACCCTTTTGAATCCCACGTTGAAAGCAAATTTTGAAAGCTCATCGGATGATACTTTTTCTTTTGCTTTACACTCAACATACAGACTGTCATGGTTGTGCTTATGTTCAGCTACCAAATCAATTTCCATTCCCGAAAAGTTGATATTTCCCTTAATTTCATATTGATGTAACGTTAACAGATTTCGAATCAATGCTTCAAAGCAATTTCCCTTTGCCTTGTTTGTCGAGCCGTCTTCTAGTATTATCTTAATTTCCGATTTCATTCAATGAAAAATTATTATGTTGTAATTTCCCGCCCGTTCAAGTATCCCGCTCGAACCGGCAGGGACAAACAATATTGTTATTTTTCTAAATTGATTAATATATGATTGTCTTTAATCCTGCTGATTACCCGTTTAGCAATTTGCCAATATGCCATAACAACCAATATGACAAAAGCTATTAAAATTAGACATTGTATTGCGACACAGACATAAAATGAAGCTAATATCATTTGGGCAGGAATTAAAGAAAAAATAGTCCAACAAGTTATCGAAAATAGCGACATTAACTTTGTCAATTTTGGGGATGAAATGTTGGCCGGTTTTAATGGATTTCGTGGACTATCCATGTTTAATGCGACAGACTCGGAAAATATATTGTATGGCATTAAGTGGGGTTCATTATTTGCTAATTTACGCTCCAAAAACATAATAATATCTATCCAATTTAGAGACCAATAGTAATATCCCTTACAAGATAAGTTCCAAATAATGCTAACGAGAATACCTATAACTGATAATACGAGGATCGCAAAATTAGAAGGCGGTAAAGATTTAGAATACAAAGTTGTAATTGAAACTAAGACGGTTCCATTGGCAACATAATAAAAAGTCATCCATCTGTGATAATTGTCGTTCAACTTGTCTCTGGCATCAATGGCAACTTTATATTGCCTTTCCAAACACTCTACTTCTTTGGTCATGATAGTCTTGGTTAATTTAAAAATGGACTTACAACAAAATTACATTTAATACCCCGCCGGTTCAAGCGTCCCGCTTGAACCCAAACCAGTGTCAGCGTCCCGCTGACATCACCAAATGATCTTCAGTGGGCTTTCAGGATTCGCGCTGCTATACCAATACTCATGCGCTGATCCAACAAACCCAGCCCTTACCGGATTTTCATGAATATAATCGATCTTTTGCTCGATAACCGCCGGGGTATAAAGCAACACAGGATAGTTTCCATTTTGCCAGAACTGATGTTTTTCGTTTAACGGATTATATTTTCCGGCGCGATCGAAAGCTTTCAGCATCCATTCGCGCCGGCTTTCCTGCGTGTTGGCGGCAATCATCTTGTAAAGTTCTTTGGAAGTGAAGCTTTTAAAGCGTCCCAACACGTCGCCCAGCGATCCATCGGTGACATTAGCCACCATGTGGATGTGATTAGTCATGATGACGTAGGCGTAAATATTTAGATTTGCGTTTTGTTGGCACCAGGCAAGGTTTTCGATAATAAAGTCGTTGTAATAGCGGCGGGTAAATACATCTATCCAGTCGACTACGGTTAAGGTAACGAAGTAAAGTTCGTCGGTTGAGGCGTTGCGTTGCATGTAGTAAATATGCATAATATTTCTTTTCAACGCAAGCGGTGAATGTAAGCGGGACGCTTACAATTGTTTGGGTTCAAGCGGGACGCTTGAACTGGCGCTGAAAGGCTGGAGTGGACTTTCAGGTAGTAAACATCAGCATAGTTCGCTACCTGTCAACGGGCCATCCTGATAAATCGGGGCGGCAGCGAGGGAGAAGGCGGCAAAACTATCCAATACACTTAATCTGCTTCGGTCCCGATCAGGTTATCAATCGTATATTGCCTGTAGGCATTTTGTTTAACCTGGTTTAAGCGCACCATTTCATTTTTATCCTGGATATACAGCCATATCTTTGGTTCCACCTTAAAGGTATTTCCCAATATCATCGCGGTTTCATAGTTTATTTTCCTTTTGCCTTTCAGCAATTTTCCAAGGTTACCGGGGTTTGTATGCATAAAGCTGGCAAACGTATTTTGTTTAACTTTTGCCGCTTTTAAATACTGGCGTATAAACTCCCCGAGCTCAACAACATTATTAGTGCTATCATCCCGAATATATTCCATCATGCGATAACGGATCGCATTAAATTCAATTTCAAGCCGTTCCGCCGCTGTCTGTACCGCAGACCTGGCCTTGATTGCTTCCCGTAATTGTTTATAAGACGCGCTATCGATATCCACTCCATCCGGATTGCCTGCAATCCCGTCATCTCCGTCAGCCAATGAAACAAATGCTTTTTTGCTGCGGTCATTATTCTTGTTCATCTTGTTGCCTTTCTTCTCTTAATAAGTAACGTTCAACTAATTCATTTCCTGTTTTAGGGTCAATAAACATATAAGTCTGATTAACACGGTATGCCCCATATTTATGATGGTATACCCTGATCACTTCTTCATCCATACACTGAAACGATAAAAACCCCCTGAAATGACCGATACCTTCCAATGTACTTAACTGGCAGGCTTTAGCAATTAAGCACCCTGCAACATAGTCAAACAGCTTTTCTTTTCCCCGGTTATGCGGCGCCGATTCCAGATAAGCCATATACGGTTCTTCCTTGTTCAGCATTTGAAAGATCATCAAGCCTTCTATCCGCTCCGGGTTCCCGGTTATAATTTTAAAAGCCTTTGAATAAGGCAGCCCAAACTGTCTCCGCCAGTTAAAATGCCAGCCATCAGTTATCGTTTTCATATCCTTCAATACTGCCGGCAACAACCGGGCGTCAACTAATTCCCCGCTGACCGTGTCGAGTAGAAGTACTTTCATTTCAACTGATAAAGATAATAAAAATTGTCCAAATTGTACAATTTTTATTATCTTTTTTGGTTCTTGTCCCCCCGCTCCGGCAAGCAATTTTTCGCTGCCGCGAGCCGCCCGCTGTCCCTAATGTGCCACTACGGACAACTATGCCCGGAGACTTAGTCTCCGGCGGCAGTTACCCTATACCGGTTCGGGTGAATCGTTGAATATCGCTAAATATCCGGACGAGGCAGAAATAGCGTTATCGCGCATAACTTTCATCCTGTACGAGTGTCAGAACGACTTGATAAGCGGTGTTTTTCTCCCAGCGTGCTATCAGCCAGGCGATGAAGCTCAACGTGAAGATATCGTTATTCTCTTCCCTGCCAGCCAGGTTTAAAACCGTATTTCTGTAAGCCGGGTCAAAAACCACATCGGGTTTTTGCAGGTATTTTTCAACCATCCTCAGAAACAACAGCACGCGTTCTTCCGAAGTTTTCAGCAAATACTTCTTATACCGGCGCCGGAAACTGGTTAACCGTGATAGGGCAAGCTCGATGTTGGAGAACTGTGCCTGCACCAAAATTTCCATCAAATTCTTTCGGATGGTCCATAACATGCCCATTTTTTTTTCATACCAGGCATCGGTGCGCGTTAGTAAGGTCAGTTGTTTTAAACTTCCCCGGTCATTGCACAGGGCTAAAAACATGGCCAGGCATACGCGCAGGTCCTCAATATCTTCTGGTTTGGATTTGTGTTTTGTATTGGAGAGTGATGACTGCAATAGCGCGATGGCATCATTGGCAAAACCGGTATAGAACAAGTTAAGCGCGGCAAGTAACTGATGGCGTAAATAAAACAGTGCGTAATAGCGGTTATCGGTCGCCATTAAGCCCATCATCTCTTTAAGATAGGATGCACTCCCCGCGAAATTCCTTCGCCTCAGGTGGAAGTTTGCCAAAAAGTACAGGATGGATATATGGTGAAAAAGATAGGGATGTTTTTTATGCGCCTGGCCCTGCATAAACCGATTGGTTTGGCTGATAAAACGTTCTATCAATCCATAGTTTTGCTGTATCGCCGCGTATTCATTCGCGATGAAAAGGATCTGGTAAATCGACTTATAGGTCATCAGGTCCTGTACAGAAATTTTGTACTTCCGGATGGTTGTGATCACCAGGGCCGTCAAATTAACGATCTTCCCTTCCAGGTGTATCTCCTGCAGTTCGCGCCTCAAAAAGGCATAGGCCATATTGAGCTTGGCCTCGCGCTGCATATCGGCCTGGTTCCGCAGAAAACGCGCGGTCAACGCATCGAGGTCTTCAGCCCCCGGCAGATGGGCGTACTGCAGTTTTAACAGCAATAGCTCATTCAACAAATTAAACTGCTCCAAATGTTCAGCCAGCCGTTCAGCCTTATCCAAACATTTAAACCCTATTTTAAACACGTCGTTTTCTAACAAAAAACGTCCTGCTACCAGCAGCCGCAATGCATCATAGGTGTCGGTATTGCTTTCAAAAGTTTTCTGCGATAAAAATAGCAGCAAATTATCCTGCAATCTTTTACGTAAAGCATGGTATGCATCCTTATTTTTCTTCGGATCATATAGCTTGTTTATGCCATGTATATCGTCAGTTTCTATCAAATCAAGTAAAACTAAATTTTTCACGTCCAGCCGTTTGTTTTTCAGCTGTAAAAACTGCCTGAAAAGCTTTTTGTCAGTATTATTAAGCAGGTTGATCAACTCCGAAAGCGGGTCCATATGGAGATATTTAGGTGATAAAGGTACAGTAATTACAAAAATATATCGTCAGTAATTCCATAATTCTACTTTTGGCAGGTCGGTTTCACATCGCACATTTGCTTCATTATTAATCATTAAAACAAATTAAAATGGAACCGCTACAACACACAACAGATCAAACTTCACCTGCCGTAAACGTTAGAAACCCGTTTAAACCGACTGCTGCCTTTATTGGGGCCTCCTGGTTTGCCTTACTAACAGGAGTGGTGGGATACTGCGTCGGCTTATGGAATGCAAGTATGCAGCTAAACGAAAAAGGTTATTATTTTACCATCTTATTATTCGGCTTATTCGCCGTCATCTCCGTACAAAAAAGTGTGAGGGACAGGGCCGAAGGACTCGCCGTTACCGATCTTTATTACGGCCTGAGCTGGTTTGCCACCATCGCGGCAATGATCCTGTTAACGATCGGCCTTTGGAATGCTGATCTCGCCCGGAGTGAGAAAGGCTTTTACGCCATGGCATTCAGTCTGAGCATGTTTTCGGCCATTGCCGTACAAAAAAACACCCGCGACGCAAAGATGTTCGAGGTTAAAGAGCTGTAACGTAGCGGTTGCTCACCCCGCAGCGTCTTGCCTGGCAAGCCTGCGGGGTTTTTACATTTTTAAGCTTTGGCTGGCTTGTTATCAAACAATTTCACCCGCCGGTTCAAGCGGGACGCTTGAACCGGCGGCGGAGCTTGCGAAAGACGCTTGAACCGGCGCGGGCGTATCCATTTTGGACCGGAATTTAATTGCCGATAAAATTTTATTTCTACTGGTAATGCCCAATGCAGGGTTTGTTTTCAAAAAATCCCGCCTTAAAGCCGAAGCTGTTTTGGCTGAACACGCAGGTTCCCAGCCCGGGGGCATTACGATATGTAAAAATTTATTCTTTAATGTTCGTGCATTTTTCACATCGCGATAGAGGAGTACTATTTCCCCAAAATACAAATCAAAAAAATTGGTAACATCTAATTCTCTTGAGATACCATAGTCTGCCCTTATATCTTCTTTAAATGGCTGCAAGGTCCCAAATATCCAATCCCATAAGGGCACAGCCGTGGCAAAGTTTCTGTCGATGTACAGCGGATGTTTTGCATGATGTACCCGATGATGTGCCGGCGTAATAATAAGATACTGCAATATGCCTAATTTTCCATTTTTTAAAGCCCTTTCGCTGATATGGGCAAACGTCCCCCATGTAGTGCTAATAAACATAATAGTCACAAACATAACCGGGTTAATGCCAAAAAGCGTTAAAATAACGATGTAGACTAAAGTAGAATAATAACCCTCCGCGAAAAAATTAACCCAATTTACCGTCAAATTTAACTCGGTTGGAGAATGGTGCGGCGCATGAAGGCACCATAAAAACCGTACGCGATGTAAACCGAAATGATAAACCCATACTGCAAGTTCCAGGCATAAGTAGGCATAAATCCAGCTATACCATTTTAAATTGATTGTGAATAAGCGAATTTTTTGAAAATGGGGCAGCCAAATCCAAAACATGTGGATCAAAAACAGCTTTGGCAAAAGTTCGACGATTAACAAAGCCAAAAAAGATGGCTTATAGTTAACCAAAACTTTTTTAAAGATGAGTTTATATTTACCATGACCTGTTATATTGCCGCTTTCCTGTTTTAAAAGCAGGATAATCAACGACAGAATTTCCCATAAAACACAAGTAACATTTAACATAACTATTATAGCTATTACACTTTTATAATAGTCGCGGGTTGAAATAGGATCGATGACGTCGCCAATAAAACCTTTACCTTTTACCGAGTGGTAGATATACAGCCAATAGTCCGAAATCAGTTTATACATTATAAAACCAAATGCGAATACGAAAATTACGTTTTCAATAATCCTCCAATTTATATTCAGTTTTTTCGTAAAACTCATTTATATTATTTTATACCATGTACTTCAGCGAAGCTAAAAAAAATCTTAATTAAATATGCCGGTTGTTGATAAGGTAGGAAGGTTGCTAACATTTATTGAGTTAAAGTATTCATACCGCTCCCGCAAGCAATTTTTCGCAGCCGCCCCGATTTATCGGGGTAGCCCGCATGCTAAGCAGTGACCCGTCCCGCCTAAAGATGCGATAAGCAGCCGGCAAATATTTTCTAAAATTTAAAAAAAGGCTGCCTGAAATATTACTTTCGGGGCAGCCTCTTTCTTTTTGGAAGGTGTCTACTTAACCGCCAGCAGGTCCACCTGTTCAATTACAGGGTCTTTTGCCAGCAGTTCGGGTGCTTTGGCCATGAGCGCAGCGGCAATCCGGCCGCCCAAATGGGCTTTGCGCCCATCTTCAGTTTCAAAGGTATCGAAGATGCCGAATGTGGATGGCCCTATTTGCAGCGCATACCAGCTTATAGTCTGATCCTCTTCCTGTGCTAACGGCAGGGCGCTTTTGATGAAGTCTGCCACTTCCTGTTCTTTTCCGGGTTTAGCCTCTAAACGGGCTAATAATGCAAATTTTACCATGATGTATGTTTAATATGAAGTTAATTATCAAGTGATGTAAAAGGATACTGATAAATACATTTCCATCGGCTGAAAGGTTTTTAACGGTGGCATAATTAGCCTTGTCCGCCGCAAAAAACCAGCTTCCTGGCGATGGTTTTGCCATATCCTTCGAAGCTGCCGGTAACCCAAGGCCTTTTGTTTGCTGAATTCAATGCGTTCATATCGTCCGGCAGATTATAACTATAAACAAGGCATTCCCATTGGGGAGTTAAATGCCGGTTATTGGATACTGAGTCGTGCAGGGAGTGATATCCTTACAAAAAATCTTTCTCCTATTCAGGCGTGTAATAACGGGGCCTTTGCGCGCCTGGCTAACGCGTCACGCTTTGGTGGGGGGAAGAAGCCAGCCATTAAATTTCTCTTTGAGCTTTATAGCAAAATTAATTGAGCTTTTCAGCAAAGCTGGCGGCCTGTAACGCCAATAAATTTGTACTACAATTAAGCAAGAACAAACAAACAGATGCATTCAAACAATTCAATCCTACATTTATGAAAACTTTTAATACAGCATTTATCGACGGCAAATTGGTTACCCCTCACGGGACTACGGTTGTCGACTTGATAAACCCTACCAACAACGAAGTGATTGGCAAGGTTACCATGTGTGACGAGGTTGATACGCGCAACGCAATCGCCGCCGCCAATAAAGCGATCAAAACCTGGTCGCAAACTACCAAAGAGGAACGCCTTGGCTATTTGCAGCGGCTTTATGATGCCCTGGCCACCCGAATGGACAGGCTGATCGCGGCCACCACAGAAGAATATGGCGCTCCCGAAGTCCGCTCGAAAGGGTCCAACGAATTGGCCTTAAATATTTTTCAGCACGTGATTTCGGTCGTAAAGGATTATGAACTTGAAAAAACGCTTGGCTACTCCAGGGTTGTATTCGAGCCGGTGGGCGTAGTCGGAATTTTTACGCCGTGGAATTCCAGTGCAGGTTCTATCCATATCAAAATGGCCCCGGCACTCGCTGCGGGTTGTACGGTGGTGATCAAACCGAGTGAGATGAGTGCCATGCAAACTGAGGTGCTTGTAGAAAGCTATCTCGAAGCCGGGCTTCCGCCGGGAGTAATTAACGTGGTCTGCGGCCTCGGCGAGGTGGTCGGTAAGGAAATGTCTATAAGCCCTGATATTCAGCGCTTGTCTTTTACGGGCTCGACAACCATTGGAAAAATGGTAGCAAAGGACGCCATGGATACGGTAAAGCGCGTGGCGCTTGAACTCAGCGGCAAAAACCCCAATATTATTTTAGATGACGCTGATTTTGAAAAAGCGATCCCGATGGCGGTTGCCGCCTGCTACATGAATAATGGACAGGCTTGCATTGCAGCTTCCAAGTTGCTGGTCCCCAAAGACCGTATTGAAGAAGTAAAGAAACTGGCCAAAGCTGCTGTTGAGCAAATGAAGGTCGGTGACCCGAGAGACAAGGAAGTTGCACTTGGGCCGCTGGCGAGTGTAAAACAATATAACCGGTACAGGAATATATAAAATCAGGCATAGCTGAAGGGGCAGAACTTGTAATTGGCGGCGAAGGCCACCCGGCGGGCCTGGAAAAAGGCAACTTTATTAAACCCACTGTTTTTGCCGGCGTTACCCCGGAAATGAGAATATTTAAGGAAGAGATTTTCGGGCCCGTGCTTTCCATTGTTACCTATGAAACTGAAGAAGATGCAATCGCGATGGCCAATGATACGGAATACGGCTTGAATTCTTACATCAGCTCGGCGGATATGGATCGGGCACAACGTGTCGGCGCGCAAATCAAGGCAGGCAGGGTACTGATTAATTGTGTAGCTCATGATCCGCTTGCTCCGTTCGGCGGCTTCAAACAATCCGGCTTTGGGCGGGAAGGCGGTATCCTGGGGTTTGAAGAGTATCTTGAACCCAAAGCTTACATTACGCATTAATCGGACTACCCGGTTTTATCATTCTAAAATTTCTTTTATATAACTAAAGATTTTAACCACAAAGGCATCAAAGAGGAAGACGCAGAGGTCACAAAGCATTGATAGTTTGTTATTTTTTTCTCTGTGTTCTTTGTGTCTACTTAGCGGTCTTTGTGGTTAAATTTTTCTTTTTCACCGGTTATTTTGGCCGAAACATAACGCGTTATTTTAGACTAATCTTTAAATCCAACAAGAATATGACTTTTCACACAATTGAACTTATTGCCAATATCGCGCTTGCCATATCGGCTATTATCGGGTTAATATTTGGTATCGTCCAGGTAAAGTCCGCGGCGCGCGACCGCCAGGAAAGGTTAACGCTGGAGGCATTGCGTAATTTCAATACCCGGGAATTTTCCGAGCTTATGAATTATGTTACCTCGCACGATATACCACCCACCCATGAAGAATGGCAAAAGCTTCCTGCCCACGAAGGGATTATGGTTACTCAGTTTGCACAGGAAATGGAATCGCTTGGTATTCTTGTGGCTGAACGGCTTATAAATATTGACCTCGTGGACAAAACCATCGGCTCATTGGTTTCAATTACCTGGGATAAGTATAAAACAATGATCCGGGATTCGCGGGAGAAACGCCCCGACCCGTTTCTTTGTGAGTATTTTCAATGGCTTGCTGAACGGATATGTGCAAGAATGCGTCATACGCCCCGCAAACCATTCTATTTAAAATAAATTGAAGATTAGTAACTTCGAATTCCGAACATATTAAACAAATGACTAAAAAACCGCCCATACAATATTCGTGTTACTTCTCAAGAAGCAGCAAAGGCGAGCAGTTCGTTCCGGAGCACACTTTAGTTTATATTATTTCCGGCTCACTGGTGATGACGGACAACAGCCATACGATAAGCTTCAACGCCGGCGACATCTACTTTTGCCGGCGAAACAATCTTGTAAAATATGCAAAATGCCCCCCGGATGGGGGTGAGTATCAATCCATATCCATATACTTTGACCAACAAACACTTCGAAACATCAGTCTTGAATACGGATATAAAGCAGTACAACATCATGTCACGCCTGCTTTTCAACAGATTTCTTCACCGGAGATTGGTAACTATATGAGATCGCTTTTAGCCTACGAAACAATTTTGAAGCGTACAGGAACTGATGAATTGCTTTTTGTAAAACAGAAGGAAGCCATTTTGCTTTTGCTGGCGCTTGTTCCGTCATTTAAAAGTGTTCTTTTTGACTTTTCCGAGCCAGGAAAAATAGACCTGGAAGGGTTTATGGAGAAGAATTATCATTATAATGTGCAAATGCAGCGATTTGCTTATCTCACCGGAAGAAGCCTGGCGACATTCAAGCGGGATTTCGAAAAAGTTTTTAATAAACCTCCAAGCCGCTGGCTGCAACAAAGGAGACTCCGGGAAGCATATTATTTGATAAAGGAACAGGGGAAAACGCCATCTGATGTGTATTTAGGTTTAGGCTTCGAAGACTTGTCCCATTTTTCATTCGTTTTTAAAAAAAATTATGGCGTTGCGCCTTCAAGGTTGTAGCGCCTCGCCCGTTCAAGCGTCCACGCTGGAATGCCAACCCGGGTAAGCGTCCACGCTTACATTTAAAAATGATCTTTAAGAGCTTTCCGGGTGAGCAAAACTCATGCGCCAGATCCATACCGGTTGAGGCTATTAGTGACGTGGAAAAATTTCGGGAAACATTATTTAACCCGTAAGCGGGGGCCTGAGCGTAGAGGCTCACATTTGAATGGGTTTAGGCGTGGACGCTTAAACCGGCGGAGTCCGGCGGAGGTATGCTTATTATTTTATTGTGTGCTAAGCGCAGGGAATAATTTGGCTGTTAGTCCCTTTGAATAGTAAAAAAACCTAAATTTGGTTCTCCGTCAAAAAATGCCATCCGTACAACTACTATTCAGAATTTGCAAGGCTTTGTTTGTAAGCGCTATCGCACTAATGGCCTTGTTAATTACATTTGGTAATATTAGCGACTACTACACCAATTATCACTTTGTGGAGCACGTTTTGAAAATGGATAGCGTATTCCCGGACAGTAATGTGCACTACCGGCACATCAGCAGCCCCCTTTTATACCATGCCGGATACGTTTTTATCATCTGCCTGGAAGCTGCTATGGCTTTTTGTTGTGCCAGGGGAGGGTGGCTGCTGTTTAAAAACCTGCGCTCGGGAGCGGCTGTTTTCCATTCCTCTAAAAACTGGGCAGTTGCGGGGATAGGTATTGGTATCGCGATATGGTTTTTGGGCTTCGAAGTGATTGGCGGTGAATGGTTTTCTATGTGGCAGAGCAATACCTGGAATGGGCTGGATGCTGCTGACCGGGTTGTATGCGTTTTGCTGCTGGTATTGGTGACGCTGCACCAGAAGGATGAAGAGCTGAGTATCAAATAACCGCGCCGGTTACCAAGCCAGTGTCGACAGGCCACCGCCATCATCAAATAGTTTTCAATCCGGCATTCGCGTTGCTATACCAATATTCATGTGCCGAGCTGAGAAGCTACGGACAGCGGGAGAGAAACTAAAACAACAGCGACCCAACCAACGCATAATGACCAGGCTGGAATGCTATTCCAGGTAATACAATACCCGCTATCCATAGATTTATGCTATTCGGTTGTTCATCAGTTATTTGCGAGTAAAACAGGCAACCTTTTCTTTACAGTCCGCAGACAAATTCCGGCCTGTTTTACCGTATATTTGCGCATTGAAATTCTGCGGCGTTTCGAGCTGCACTTTCACCCGATCAAAATCAAAGAAAGGTTTATTTAACCGTATGAGACAACTTAAAATAAGTCAGTCTATCACTAACCGTGAGTCTGCTTCATTACAGCAATACCTCTCCGACGTCGCCAAAATCCCGATGGTGACCGCCGAAGAAGAAGTGATCCTGACACAAAAAATAAAACAAGGCGACCAGGCAGCATTAGAACGGCTGACCAGCGCCAATTTACGCTTCGTGGTTTCCGTAGCCAAACAATACGAAAGCTCAGGCCTTACGCTCGGCGACCTGATCAATGAGGGCAACCTTGGCCTCATCAAGGCGGCAAAACGTTTTGACGAAACCAAGGGCTTCAAATTTATTTCGTATGCGGTATGGTGGATACGCCAGTCCATCCTGCAGGCCATTACCGACCATGCGCGTATAGTGCGGTTGCCGGCCAATAAGGTAGGCGACCTGAGCAAGATCAGCAAAACCTCATCCCTGCTGGAGCAGCACCTGGAGCGGGTACCCACGCCCGAAGAAGTGGCGGAAAGTATGGGCGTGCCGGCCGAAAAGGTTAGCACTGCGCTGGCGAGTGCAGGCAGGGCGGTGTCTGTTGATGCGCCTTTTTCTGATGAAGCAGAAAATACCCTGCTGGACGTATTGCCGAATACCATAGCCGCCGCCGATAGCGGTGTGCTTGCAGAATCATTAAGTACCGAAGTATCCAACGGCCTGCGCATGCTCGACCAAAGGGACCAGGACATTGTAAAATCTTTCTTCGGCTTAGGAACCGGGCAGGCGCTGAGCCTGGACGAGATCGGTGATAAATATCACCTTACCAGGGAACGGGTAAGACAGATCAAAGACAAGGCGTTGGCGAGATTGAGAAACAATAAGCCGCTGGTTAAGGAATTGCAGGCGTACTTGTGAGGTGATGTTGGCGGCAAAACTCCCTCCCATGGGGAGGGGTGTGGCCGGCTGTGCGGTGGCGGGGAGGGGTTTCGCCGCCATGTTAGCGGGTATTAAGTAGTTGCCCGGATAGTTCGCGAAACCCCACCCTTCCCCGCCCCAAGGCGGGAATCGCACAGGGCCACGGCTTTTTAAATCTTCCGAACACCTATAGTGACAACACCATCAAGGGAGAGAAAAAAACTTGCAGGTATTTAATCTAATCGGCAGATTTGTAATACGGAATAAGGAAGTAAATAACAACCTCAAAATAATGAGCGAGAAAGACCTGCAGGTATTGATAGATTTAGCCAAGGAGTTGGAAAAGGGCCTGACAAAGGAAGAGGCGCTCAAATCCCTTATTTCAGCAGGTATACTTGACGATGCCGGTAATTACACCCAGCCTTACCAGGAACTCAGCAAAATAGAGGCCTAAGCATCCACGATAGCCGCCCGAAATGAGATACATTTAGACAACATACTATGGATGTCAGTGGCGGTTGACGACCTGTACTGCGGCAACCTGTCAGCGGAGCACGAGTCGCCTTTGCGCTTTTGGGCAACAACACCTAAAAAAACTAAAATATAGGCTAAACCCCGGGTTTTGTTTTCTGCCCGATCCGCGGCCGGGTTTGGTCATCAAGTTTAGCCGCGGCGATGCACAATCATTTTAATCCTGTTTTTGTGATACCGGAATTAAACTGTAAACGTTCCTTGTCTTCCTGCCTTGTAAACATCTTTTGGCAATCGGGCTTCATGTTGTTATATAACGACATTACAACCTGCTTTACCAGGGCATGATCGCCGGCCTTGGCGGCGTTTAAACCTGTTTGTTTTATTTCTTCGAGATTACCCCTGTTTTTGAAACAATCTTCATCCACCATCAGCATGCTGAAAAGGATACCCGAGAAACGCTCGTCATTCTGCAGCCATATTTTGTCGTTGAGTTTTTTTAACTCTTCAGCATTTTGCCTGATCACGTATTTATCACCCGAGTTTAAAAAGTCTTTTTCCTGGCTGAATATTTTGTTTATGGTATTTTTTTGTTCGGCCGTAGCCCATTTTTCCCGTATGATATAGGTTTCCTTTTCATCGTTATACCTCGCTATTTCAACATAAATATCCCTGGCGCGGGTAAGGTCGTCAAGCGTGGCCAAAAGCTTGCGTTTTTGCTCGTCAATACGGTATTTTTCTTCCGTTGCGTTATCATTTTTTATGCCGTTCAGCCTTATTTTAAGCTCCCGTAATTCAACGGCTATATTTTGGAACATCGCCGAAATTTCGTAGGCTTCCTGCTCGTCGCTTTCGGCTATTTCTTCGCTTATGGTCATTTCGGCCCGGGCAATGTCCTGCAACATTTTTTCGGGCGATATCTCACGCGTAGCGATGTGAAAGTTTTGAGTAACCTGTTGAAGGGTGGATGGTATATAAATTTCAACCTTAAGCCCGCGCGACTCATCAATTTGCACCTGTAATTCAACATCTGTGCCCTTTACCAGGTCGCCATCCAGTTGTTTTCCGCCAAGCTCAACATAGCCGATGCTCAAATTAGCACCCGGTAAACTTCCGCCTTTACCCTCTACAACATTAATGATCAGCTTATCGTCTGAATTGCGCGCCACCGATTTTGAAAAAGTTTTGTAAATGGTTCTGCTTAACGGCAGAATATCATTTCGCTTAAATATTACTTCCAGGTATGTTTTGTTGCCATCGCCGTCCACCTCCAGGCAAATATCTTCGGGCAGCAGCTGGCCCGAGACGCTGTAAAGTCCATGGGTAATAACAATATCGTCCTTGCTGTAAACTGTTTCTCCTTTTTGATTGGTAATAGTTAACTTAAATATGTTTTTTGATTTCGGAAGCAAGGTCACAAATTCCGATGCGGTCTGATCAAAGCGTTCCCAGCCGGTATCGAAACCGCCGTCGCCGCGGGCGATACGGTAATTGCCTGAAAAAGGAGTCTCCGATTTAAAAGCGATCAGTTCTTCCAGGTCGTTTGTGTAAGTCGTAAAGCTTAGCTTAAATTCTCCGTTTTTACCAGGTTGCTGTGGCTTTGTTTCCTTTTCAACCTTATTCGCAGTCACGGGAGATGCACCGGCATAATACGCTGCCCCGATAATAACCGCTGTGCCCGGGTCGATACTATCATCTACGACGCCGCCCGAAAGTGATTTCAACGACTCCCGGATATAGGGGATATAGGTTGTGCCTCCCACCAGTATGATCCGGTCGATCTGGCTAAACGTAATATTGTTGTTTTTAAGCAATTCCAATAAAAAGTGTTCAGTTTCTGCGTACTTGGGCCGTACTACACGGTCAAATTCTTCCCGTGTTATTTCCAGTTCAACGGACATATCCAGTTCAGGAAAATCAATATCTATCCATGTAGATTTCGAAACCGATAATTGCTTTTTTGCTTCCTCGGCCAGGTAATTCAGGTAAAACCATAGCTTGCTGTAAACACCTTCGCGCAGTATTAATTTTTGCCATAGCTCTGTATCGCCATAACGCTCAATTATCCGTGGTGTCAATATTTCTTCAATAAATGCGTAATCTATGTCCGTTCCGCCAAGAAAATTATTGCCCTTATTGTCAATTACCTTAAGTTCCCTGTGGTTAATTTGTACCAATGCCGCGTCAAAAGTGCCGCCGCCAAAATCGTAAACCAGCCAGCGCTGTTCAACATCTATATCCAGGTTGCTGGTATTGGCATAGGCCAGACAGGCAGCTATCGGCTCCTGTAAAAGCACAACTTCGGTAAAACCGGCCTGGAAGGCGGCCAATTTGGTGGCGTTCGATTGGATGGTATCAAAAGAAGCGGGAATGGTAATAACGGCTGCTGTTATTTCTTCGCCGGGGACAAAGTTTTTAAGCTCTCTCAACACATGGGCCGACAGATCGACGGGGCTTAACTCAGCGGGTTCTCCCGCAATCGCGGCCTGGTATTTCTCGCCGGTGCCCATTTTACGCTTAAAGGCGCTAAAAACATTTCCGGCATTTGATAGGTATTGCTCACGGGCCTTGTCGCCAATAAGTGTGCGCCCTTTGTAGAAAGATACTACCGATGGTAAAAGTTCTTTCAACCCTACAGGGTTTTTCAGTATCCCTATTCGCCCGTTATCGTACCTGGCTATCCCGGAGTTGGTGGTACCCAGGTCGATGCCAAAATTGATCATTTTCATTAATGCTACTCTCCCTCAATAATAACAATACCTTTTTGTATCAATTCCATTTGCCCGTCATTAAGTATTTGGTATATAATGGGCTTTAACACGCGTGTTACCTTTAATGCGCCCGTAAGCGGCGTTGCAAGCGATGCTTCTATATCTGTATCCGTCTCTTTGTATACACGGTTTATAGGGTCAACCACCTTATACCCTAACGTTTCCAGCTCATGGTACAAACGTTTTATATTCCGCTCGGCAACATCTTCTTTTTTTTGCCTTAGCTTATTTTCTATTTCAAATATCTGGTTGATAATATTGATCATACAAACACCGGGTTATTGGCGAAGATATTGTATTTTAATTATATTTTTGGCTGGTCTGTAAAACAACATTGTGGCATTTTTTAAAGCTTTGGCAGCAATAGGGATCGGTAGGGCTGAACTTGCCGACGTTTCGGGCGAATCACTTATCCGCATCGAAAAAAAACTCATCGCTGAGCAAAAACTCAATAATTCCATTTCGAAAAATGATGTGGAAACGGTTTTGCGTGTTTTTAAAGACTACCCGGATGTGCTTAAAGAAATTTCGCGTTATGATTGTTTTTACGGGATACTCACCGGGTACGATGCCGAATATATCGACACCCTTGCGCGATACCCGCCCGAACAAGCCATCCGCATAAAATTGGTGGTGTCCACTTATTTTACCGATGAGCTTGCTGACTACATCAATGCTAACCTAAGCCAAAATAACTGGAATAACATACGTGTACTGTTGCACTACCGCATTTTTTTTAACACCGATATTTTAAAAACGCTAACTACGCGCCTGGAGGCAAAAGTGGAGTTTGCTATAGCAAGTATTGAACCGGACCGCCCGACCCCCGAATTGCTTAAAAAATTGGATTACCTGCGCGATAAAGACTTTTATTTTACGCTGGGCGAAGTTGATAAGCGATATTTTTTGAAGGTACTTGTGAGGATGATCGACCTTATTAAACAAAAACAGGGCTATGCTCCACAAAGCAGGTTTTTTTCGGAAGCTAAACAGGCGATACGCTGGTATGACACCAGCAACGCCGCGCTCGCAAATAAATTAGGTGTACAGGTAAGGCAGCAAACCACCGCGCCAACATACAGACGGAGCGTTTCGCCGGCACGGACCATCTATTTTGTAATTATTGTCGTAATAACGCTCTACAATTTTTCGCGCTCGTGCAATAATAACTCGCCGGCCGCCGTCTCCGATATCACGACGAGCAATCCCTGGTCAGGCGATCAAAATGCAGCGCCGCCGGGTAATCTTGATTCGACACGCCAGTTGCAACGTGATAAGATGGCGCGTTTTGTTGAAGCGCGTATAAACCCGGTAAATTACCCGGTAAAAAAATGGGAGCCTGATACGTCGAAAACTAAAAAATACGCCGACCCTTTCGATCTGGATATTTTTAGCGGAAGCTATCACTATGTTCAAAATAAAGTGCCCCGAATAGCCATAGCAAATAATACAGATAAGGAATGCGTGGCTATTGCTTATTTCAGACAGCGGTACGATACGCAGTTGAAGGCCTACACGGGGAACGATAACATAAATTCAATTGATATTTATGCGTTTTACATTCCCCCGCACGATAGTATAAACGTGGATATGAAGATGGAACTGCTTCGTTTTTACATGGGCAAAAAGCTTGCTGTGTTCAATAGCTACCGCGGACATAATTATCCCGATTCGCTGGACAATAAGTTCAGCATAGTTACCCGCGCAGACTCCATGCTTTTTAGTAAAGCATTTGTTCTATTGAGAAAAGATAGCAAAGTGAATAAAACTAATGGTTGGAAAAAGCCGTCGCTATTGACGATAAATCAGCCGACACCTGAAAGTTACCTGATGACCTGGACAGGAGAGACGCCTTTGTACCAGTTTACAAATTGGGTAGCCGACGTAACCGACAAGCACCCCGACAGCCTTAGCCTGCAAAAGCCACTGCTGCTGGATTTGAAGAATCCGGCGCCTGTAAACGTTGATGGACAGGTTAATACCTTTATTTATAATTGAAAAGCTGAAATAGTAGTTAACCATTTGGCTGATAGCTATAATAAAAAAGGTTTTCGTTAGTATGATTTCAGCTTGTGGTCGGTGTTATCACCGCGCTGCACAGACGATTTGTGGTGTAAATGTACCAATTATTTTATAATGAAATTTACCCCATTGCTTAACGGCAATGGTGCGGTGATAACACCGACCATAGGCTTAAATCAAATCAGATTAAAACCCGCGTATCCCCCCGGCCGTTACGGTTTGTTGGCGACAGCATCAACAAAGGCGAAAAAATGTTGTTAGGGTATTATTGTTTTATAATAAATTGCTGCATTATCAATATGCACAGCCTACACCCGGCATTGCTATTACGCGGTCGGGCGGGATTATAGCGCTTATGAATTTAATGGATAAGGAAATAAAACTATGACAAAAAATAAATTGCTGCGAATGGACAATATGGGCATTGTGGTTGAATCCCTGGATGATGTTATCGCTTTTTTCGGCGAGATCGGCTTGAAGCTGGAGGGGCGGGGCACAATTGAGGGAGAATGGGCCGGGCGCGTCACCGGGCTGGGCGACCAGCAGGTGGAGATTGCCATGATGGTGACCCCTGATGGTCACAGCCGGCTGGAGCTTTCGCGGTTTATCAGCCCGCCTGTAGTTGCCGATCATCGCAGCGCGCCTGTAAATGCGCTGGGCTACCTGCGGGTGATGTTCACGGTAGCAGATATTGACGAGATGGTGGCCAGGCTCACCGGGCACGGTGCGCAGCTGGTAGGCGAGGTGGTTCAGTACCAGGACACGTACCGGCTCTGCTATATGCGCGGGCCCGAAGGATTGCTCGTGGGGCTGGCGGAAGAATTGGGTAAAAAATGAACGGGGGAGGGGTTTGTGCGATCCTGACCCTTTGTTGGCGATCATACGCGGAAATATGAAAACGGGACCAAGAGATCGAAGCAGTTGTCAAATTAACCCGTAATACCGATGGTTTATTTATCAGCAACCTGCTGATACAGGCGGGTTACTTCTGTAATGACGACTTCCGGATTTTTCTGCCAAACATGATGATCTGCATTTTTTGCCACGACATAGGTATGGTTGGGCATGGTGCCAAACGACGGTTAAGCGTTTATGCTCACATTAATAAATGATCTTTAACGGGCTTTCCGGATTAGTACTGCTATACCAAAACTCAGCGGGGTGTTGAATAGAAACTGTACGAAAGCTAACTTTGGCTAAGTATCACTAAAATCCCGCAGAAAAAATCATTTGGGAAGCACCTGAAAAGAAACTACAATTGTATCTCATAAAGTTCTTTTATGAAAAGTAATAAAGCAAAATTCAAAAAAGATAATTCCAAAACAATTAATTATGAAAAAGGAATCGATTTTAAGAACAAAAGCATTAAAAAAATTAGGCAGTTTGATTTTGGGTTTGCTTTTTGCCTCAATTATAATTCAGAACGGCTGGACTCAAAAAGCTTCGACTAAAAGTACAAATTCTCACTCAAACCTCGTTAAGCAAGCAAGTGAAACGAGCAGACCTAATATTATTTGGATAACAACAGAAGGGGTTCCCCTTAAAGCATTAAGCTGCTATGGCGGTACCCTGATTCAAACCCCTAATATAGATCGTATTGCTAAAGAAGGAATGTTATTTCGCAACTCCTTTTGCACCAATGCGCTTTGCGCGCCAAGCAGGGCCACTTTACTGACGGGTAAATACAGCCACCTCAATGGAATGTTATCAAATCCCGGGGGAACCACAAGGGGGGTAACCAGCAGTACTTTTGATGCTACCCAGGAAACATTCGCAAAAATATTGAAACAAAACGGGTATAAAACCGGAATAGTTGGTAAATGGCATTTAGAAAATAAAGACGGATCACCCTCAAACCCGGGAGTAGCCGGATTTGATTATTTTGTTTTCAAAAATGGGGCTGGCGGCCCTTATTACGCGCCGGGTGGTTATTTCCAAAATCCGAGCCTTGGAAGCAACGAAATACAGCAAAAAACTTATCAGGGCTATGATACGGACATTATTACGGATCTGGCGATAAAAGGAATCGACGAAATGAAAGATGGCCCTTTTTTTATGGCGATACAATATTTTAGCGATCACCGCCCTTTTGAGCCGCCACATAAATATGAGCATATTTACGACAACATAAAGTTTCCGGAACCTGCGACTTTTTGGGACGATTATAGTTCCCGTTCCGCTGCAGCCCGCGAGTCACATCAACGTATAGAAGATATGATGGACTTCAATCCTCCTAATGATCTCACAGCCCGTCAGCGCAAACAATGGAATTATCAGCAATTGATGAGGCGTTTTTTGGCTAACTTAAAGGCGCAGGACGATAATATTGGCAGGCTGCTGGATTACCTGGATAAATCCGGGCTTGCTAAGAATGCCATAGTAGTGTTTACCGGAGACCATGGGTTTTTTCTTGGGGAGCATGGCTGGTTTGATAAGCGCTTCATGTATGAGGAGGCACTGAAAGTGCCCTGGATGGTTCGTTACCCGGGGATAATAAAACCAGGTAGTATTAGCGATGCGTCGGTGGTGAATATTGATAACGCCCCAACAATATTAGATATGGCTCATATAAAAATACCTGGCGATATGCAAGGGAGAAGCCTTGTGCCAATATTTAAAGGGAACGTCCCTGCAGACTGGCGAAAATCCATCTATTACCATTATTATGAATTTGCACCACCGCACTGGGCAATGCCAAGCTATGGTATCCGTACAGAAAGATATAAGCTGATTTATTATTATACCATAAATGAATGGGAACTTTTCGACCTGAAAAAAGACCCTGATGAGATGGATAACCTTTTTAAAGAGGAAGGCATGGAGGTAAAACCGGGATATGAAAAGGTACTTAATGACCTTTTAGCCCAGCTAGCTAAACTGCGTGAGGAATATAAGGACGACACCGGCGGGTCAACGAAGTTTTGGCCGGTAAAAACTTATAATTAAGTATCGGGTTGCTGTAAAAGTTGATTATTGACGATTCCGCATTAAGCATTTGATCTAACTTATTAAACCTTTAAAATCATGCCGAAGAAAATATTTTTTGTTTTGCTTATCCTGCTGCCATTTATCAGTATCGCCCAAAACAATACCGGGATACCCATCCCCATGAAAAAAAGGATTGTCTTTTACGATAAAAGCTTCCTCGTTGAGGGCGGGTTTATCAAACATGAATTTTTGATTGCCGCTACCAAATGGTTTAAAAATACATTCCCGGGTAATGCCGAACCTTTTCACATTGGCGCATCGGGCGATATCAATGGTACCGGCATTTTTAAAATTAACACCGGCCCGACCGGCGACTATTATGACTTGCGGTTTAAATTGGAGATCGCTTCAAACGACACCGGCTATACCATCAGGGCTTATAATTTTTATGAAAACTCGAATATAAAAGGGAAATCCCACGAATATTCGAAAATAGAATACCGTTGGTGGGACTACCGGCAGGGCAAACCATGGTCGGTCGAAGATAAGGCGCTTTTTATGGGCCTGGATGCAGATATGACGGCAATGTTCAAGTCGTTTGGGAATGATCCTTCAATAATAAAGTCGGCGAGGCGCATGCATACGCCGAAGTTTAAGGTGCTTGCCTTTTTCTCAACCAATGTGGAAGAAGATCATGTTGATTTTGCTTACGATGCCATAAAGTTTTATAAAAAAATGGCCGATCAAAAAGGATTCGCCTTTGATACCACATCCAATTGGGAAAACCTGAATGATGCTAACCTCGAAAAATATAAAGAGGTAATATGGCTAAACGAGTTCCCCCACAATGAGGCCGAACGGCGTTCGTTCGAGAAATTTATGGATGGCGGCGGCTCGTGGCTGGGTTTCCATGTATCCGGTTATAATGATAAGGACACCAAATGGCCTTGGTTTGTGAAATTTATGGGCGGCGCTGTTTTTTACAACAATAACTGGCCGCCGTTACCGGCCAAAATGATTGTTGATGATAACAAGCACCCCGTTACAAAACATCTGCCCAAAACATACACCGCGCCGATAAACGAGTGGTATGGCTGGAAACCCAATCCGCGATTAAATAAAGACGTAAAAGTGCTGGTCACGCTCGATCCTTCAAACTATCCGCTCGGGAAAAAAGATGTTATTACCGGTGGTGATATACCCGTTGTATGGACCAATACCAAATATAAAATGGTGTATATGAACATGGGCCATGGTGACATGAACTTTGAATCGCCACTGCAAAATAAAATGTTCGAGGATGCTGTTTTATGGCTGGGAAAATAAGGTTTTAACGAGCAGTAATTACTATTATGTCCTGTACCGATGGTTCACGCGTCCGTTTGAACCTAAGCCCCTGTCTGTGTGCCGCTGGCATCACCAAATGATTTTCAATTCAAATATTTATCCCGGCTGGTAACGTTTAAGCTTTAGCTTCCGTAAGCTAATATGAGGATAGGAATAATTACCAATTATTTATCGTTAAACATCAACTTTAGTTTATGAGAGCGCTTAATTTTTTACTTTTTTCATTTGGTTTACTGCTTTGTTTATCTGCCTGCAAAAAAAGCAATTTAGCTCCGGCTGTTTCAAATAACCAGCCGCTTATTGTAGGCAAATGGAATTTACAGCAGCAAACCTATACGGAATATACTGATGGTGTTAAAGGGCCCGATCAGGCCTTTACTGCTTCACATGCCGATTCGGCTTATGTACGATTTGACAATGGTGGCAATTACCTAAGCGTAAACCAACTTATTATTCCAACCAGCTCATCTTCCATAAAAAGCGCGGATTCCCTTGCGGGCACTTATACCTATAGCCCTGCAGCCAACAAATTGGCGCTTTCCGGCGGACTTGTAAGCAGCTTGTATGCCCTCGTTGCCACTTATCCTGGCATTCCGGCGGCTACTGATTATATCGAACCGGTTTCAGATTCGGTACAAATAACGCAACTTACGCCTAAACAGCTCACTTTGCATTTTGAGGTTGTTAGTATTTATCACTACGGTACCGGAGGGGCTACAAATTACAAAACTGTATCGGATTTGTATTATAACAAGTAAGCAGTATTTCCGATCATATTTGGTTTATTCAGAATATTCTGCCTCCTGCCCCGCAGATATCGTAAATTTAAGTTACCCCCTCGGTTCAAATGTGCGTCCTCCCCGAACCCCTGCCAGGATCCTGTTGACAATGAGAAAATTAATAACAAGGTAGACTTTACGCGAGGGTTCGTAAAAAAAGGCTTAATGCGTGTTTAAAACTACTATTTTTTCGGGACAGGTTTGCAAAGTGGTGAAGATGCACAGCTATATTATTTAACGATGAGCCGGCTTATCAGTTCCGCCGGTTGGGGCGGAAAGCTTAAACCGGCGGAGCGCCTCCTCCGGCGGAGCTCAACTTCTTTCAGGTTGCTTTTCAAAAAACCATGCCGCCAAAATAAAAATACCTGGCAGTACTGCCGATGCCAGGCCGATACCGCGTGTGATTAAGCCACCGAATAAACAGCCTGCCAAAAAGCCGCCAAGCAAAATGGATTGTTTTTTGAGGTTTTGCCGGCTGATCGATTTTTCAGCAGGTTTACCGATCACCAGGTTGCGCAAATCAAGCGCCGCCTGGGTTACATTGCCGGTCATTACGGTAGTCGGGCCGAACATTTCGGCGGGGAAAAGCCGGCCGAGCGTATTCTGCAGGCCCATGGCAAATACCATCAGCATGACCACGCCATATTTGTACCAGGAATTTTCCTTCAGCGCATAGGCAAGTATCCCGGCCATTATTAAAAGGAGGCTTTCGCACAATAGCAGCCTCTTTTTTCCTGATTTTGCGGCCAGCCAGCCGCCGGTAATAACGGCGGCCACAAAAACCGGGAAAGTGATGAGTTTTACCCAGGCCATCCTGTCGGAATGGAATACAGCCTGGGCTGCAAACACGATGAAGTTCCCGGTAACGTGTGCAGAAAACGTACCGTCGGCCCCCATAAAAGTGGCCGTGTCGCTGTAACCGGCAACCAGCAACCAGTGCCAGCAAAAGCGTGAAACGGTTGATGTTTTTGTTTGTCCCCGGCATATTTTGCTACGCGCCTCGCAAAACAAAAATAATGTAAAATGTGATAAATTTTTTTTTGGGAAGTGTTTCGTAACCGGTTTTAATCAAGATCAAATGGAAATGAAAAGACGCACCGCTCGTAGGGGCGACCCTTGTGGTCGCCCAAAATGCCCGGAAAACAAACAATTACCCGACGGCATGAACGACCACAACCGGTAATTTGCGTTTTAATTAGGTTAAACATGGGCGTTGCAACTTATTCAACCTTTACAACTTGCTATAACCTTTACAACAGCTTGAAACTAAACTTATCAAAACCTTTTCAACATTTGCAGGCAAATTCGCACAAAATCAACAACTTTGCGGGATTTTTATCACACCGGGTTTGGAAACATATATACAAGAAGCGTTATTCATTTTATTCCAGTTTTGCTTTATCGTGCAGCTTTATTTTTTGCTGAGCAGCCACAGCCGGCTCAGCGGTTACCGGCCGAAGGCAGAAGTGACCCGGGTTGACCTGCCGGTTTCGGTGATCATCAGTGCGCGCAACGAGGCGAAAAACCTGCGCGAATACCTGCCGGGCATCCTTACGCAAAATTACCCTGATTTTGAGGTGGTGCTGGTGAACGATTGCTCGTTTGACGACTCGGACCTGGTTTTGGAAGAGCTTAAGGCACAATACGATAACCTGAAAGTGGTTACCATAACCGAGCACGTACGCTTTAAAACGGGCAAAAAATTTGCCATCACCCTGGGTATAAAGGCAGCCAAAAATGAATATTTACTGTTTACAGATGCTGATTGCCGGCCGGCCTCGGCCGACTGGATCAGCCGCATGGCGGCCAATTTTACTACAGGGGCTGAAATTGTGCTGGGGTATTCGCCGCATAACAGGAGCAACAACTATCTGAACCCTTTTATCCGGTTCGAGACGATCAAAACGGCCATTAACTACCTGTCGGCAGCGCTGATCGGGGATGCTTATATGGGCATAGGACGGAATTTGGCCTACACCAAAACGGCGTTTTTTGCCAATAAAGGGTTTGCATCGCATATGCATGTGCTATCAGGCGATGATGATTTATTTGTGAATGAGAACGCAACGCCGGATAATACCACCATCGAGATACACCCTGACGCCTTTGTTTATACAGATGCCAAAGCTTCGCTTGGGGCCTGGTTCAGGCAAAAAAAGCGGCATTTCGGGGTAGGGGGGCTTTATAAAGCGCGGCACCGGCGCCTGCTTAGCCTTGACGCCATGAGTGGCGCGCTGTTTTATATTTTATTAACATTATGCCTAATTTTCAACTTTGAGCCCTGGTTAGCGCTCGGTTTGTTTATGTTTAGGTTGATTTTTCAACTATTAATTTACAGCAAACTTTTTAAGCGATTTGAAGGGAAGGATTTAGTTTGGTATTTACCATTTTTGGATATGATTTATTACCTTTACTTAAATACTTTTGGCCTTATCGGGACCTTTATAAAAACTACTAAATGGAAATAAACTCGAACTTTACCGAAAACGCCAAAAATGATTTTCACCTTGTGGTTAAAGCCCGCGGGGGAGACCAAAAGGCTTATGCCGACCTGATGCACCGCTACAAGGATTCGATTTATTTTATGGTGTTAAAAATGGTGAATAACAAGGAGGATGCCATGGACCTCACGGTTGAAACCTTTGCCAAGGCCTTTGAAAAACTGGAAAAATACCAGCCCGAGTTTGCCTTTAGCACCTGGCTGTTCCGTGTGGCCACCAATAATTGTATCGACTTTATACGCAAAAAAAAATTGAATACAATGTCCATCCACGGCATGATGGATGAGGATGGCGAGGAAAAACAATTGCAGATAAAAGCCGATGTACTTAACCCCGAAGAAGTCTCGATAAAAAAACAACAAACCCAGGAATTAAAGATATTGATAGATAGCTTGCCCTCGCGCTACCGCAATTTGATCACGCTAAGGTATTTTGACGAACTATCCTATGAGGAAATTGCCCAGCAGCTCGACCTGCCTTTGGGTACGGTAAAAGCCCAGTTGTTCCGCGCACGGTACTTGCTTGGCAATATCATCAACAAGTTTAACCGGGATGACATCTGAGCTGATCGTTAAATATTTCCCCGATTTAACGGCACAACAGCTACAGCAATTTAACCGCTTACCCCAGCTTTACGAACACTGGAATAACCAGATCAACGTAATATCCCGTAAGGACATCGACCAGCTTTTTGAGCGGCATGTACTGCATTCGCTGGGCATTGCCAAAGTAATTTCCTTTTTACCCGGCGAAAAGGTGCTGGATGTGGGCACGGGCGGTGGTTTTCCGGGTATCCCGCTGGCCATATTGTTCCCGGAAACCCAATTTTACCTGGTGGATTCGATCGGCAAAAAAATAAAGGTAGTGAATGAAGTTGCCGCCGCGCTGGGTCTTAAAAACGTAAAGGCATTTCATAAACGTGCCGAAGAGATCAATGAGAAATTCGATTTTGTGGTGTCTCGCGCCGTAACGCGGCTCAAAGAATTTTACCCCTGGGTGAGCCGGAAATTTAACAAGCAATCAAAAAATACCCTGCCGAACGGCATCCTATATTTAAAAGGCGGCGATTTGAGCGAGGAAATTGCTGAATCGGGTTTAACCGTTCAGCAATTTCACCTCAAAAACATTTTTAAGGAGGAGTTTTTTGAGACCAAGCAGGTGATCTACATTAAAGGGTGACTTAAACAGGGAAATCGCTTTTAAAGAGGAGGCTCCGCTGGAGCCCTAAGAAAAACCTACTTTCCTATAAACAGGCTGCTCCTCCGGAGCTATAAAGTAATATCGTTGGTCGACTCCAGGGGAGTCGCCTGTTTATAGGATAAAAAAAACTAATTTAGGCTCCAGCGGAGCCCCCTCTTGTTGAGAAGATTTTAAAAGCGATTTCCCTGGTGACTTAAACAAGTTATTAAACTTTGCACATTTTTATTTGTAACTTAGTGACATGAAAAAGAGAGACCTGCAAGCGGTTCTAAACGGAGCCGAACTCGTGGCTCAAAAAAGAGCGTTCAGAAAGCATTTGCCTTTTGCTATCTCAAGGGGTGGCCGGGTGTTGCTTGTTTACCCGGATATGCATACTGCAGAGGCAACGACCGATCGATTAGACCAATTATTAAACCACGCTAATTAATTCCAAAATTGCCGTGCCCCCGAGGTTCAGACTGTTTGGTGGTCCTAACGGATCGGGAAAGACCTTTTTATTTGAACAACTTAAAAAGGCTGGTACGATCAATACCGAGATTTATGTTAATGCAGACCGCATTTTACGCGATCTGGAAAAACGCGGAAATTTCAATTTTAATGCCTACCGTATCCGGTCTTCCGAAGCAGAGTTTAAGGACTCAATTAGTAACTCAAGCTTGTATGACAAATTTCGTGAAAGCGATTTTTTGGCAAGGTTGGCCCTTCACAGGGGCGTTTTAAGATACAACGGTGCTAAAACTGACTTGAGCGCTTACCATGCATCATTTATAGCAACCTACCTGGCGTCGAAACTTTTTGAAACCGGTCAGTCCTTTTGTTTTGAAACCGTGATGTCCCACGAAAGCAAAATTTTCTATCTTGATCTTGCCAAACAGTTTAAATACAAAAGTTATTTGTACTTTGTTTATACTGATAACCCGGAATTGAACGTTGCGCGGGTTAAACTACGAGCTGCCGGAGGTTTACATGATGTTGAATCGGCTAAAATCCGGGAGCGTTATAGCCGAACATTCCAGCTTCTTCCTATCGCAATAGAAAAAGCTGATGAGGGCTATATTATTGATAACTCGGAAAAACCTACCATAGTAATTGAAAAGAAAAACGGCAAGTACCAGCGCGTAGGAGGTTTGGCTTTACCTGTTGAATTAGAAAAGACACTTGCCAGTTTGATTAACAGATAGATTTTTATGAATATAAAGGCATTATTTTTGACCCTGATAGCTATCGGGATGCCGATTTTTTTTGATTATCCATATCCTCACCCCGGTAATGCTGCTGCGGACGGCATAATCTTTTATTGAATTTATCTCGCGTTACCTGATCGTTATCGAAGGCTTTCCATGTAGGTCATAAACGCCATTGGCGGCATCGGCGCCCCATTTCTTTTTGGCGCGGGCATCGCCGGGGCTATACCAGGCGGTTGAGTCCGAACCGGTGATATATAAACGCTCACCCGGCTTTAACGCTGCCGCGATCTTATACCTTACGCCATTTACCATAATCATCGGAATTGTAACCAGCCCCGAAATTAATCTTGGTTCATATGTTGCCTTAACTTCGCCGGCACGGCCAACAGTTTTTGCCGTATCGTTATAGTAGTTGATAAGGATTTTTTGCGGCTCATTTATTTGTACTGAGGCGCTTGTATCAGTGGGTATAACTACCGGGGGTGGAAGTCTCTTCAACTTTGCAGGCCTTTTAGGCGGTTGCGGCGGCGGAGGTGGTGCAACCGGTCCATTTTTTGGTGCAGCCGGGGCTGGTGGGGGCGGAGGCAATTTGGCAAAAAGCTCCATGGAAGGAAAAGTATAGCCGTATTTGTCCCGCAGCATTTTTATTTCGACTGGCGTAGCGTTGTCCCTGAAATAGCTTTTTTGCTCGCCGTTCTTTTCGGTTATAATCACCCTGAAATCGGTTTTGCCGTTGATCAAATAGCCCGATTCTTTGTATGCATAGCCTTTTCCCGTCGTATTGCTATTGTTGTAAGTATAAGTGCTCTTGCGCTTTGACTTGTTGGTGTCCGCGTTGCTTCTGTGTACCAAAGTATTAGATGCAAAAGGGGATGCCTTGCCTGGCGCCAGGTCTATCCAGCCATAAGTTTTGCTGAATGCCAGCGTTGAAATGCACAGTAACCCGGCACAAACCGGCAGGGTTAACAGGTACTTTAGCCTGGCCAAATTACCCGATCGTTTTTGATGCAGCATGATGATGCGTTGTTTTAAAAGGTTTTTATTAAAAAAAGAATGTGCCAGGGACGGGCCGCCGATGCCATAAGCGTTATCAACCAAAAAAGTAGAATAAGCGAAGTTGTCAATTTCAACAGACGCTGTTTTTTCGTCGGCTATGTATTCGTGCACCGCTTTCAGGCTGTTTTGCAGCAGGTAAACTACCGGGTTAAGCCAGTTGATGATGCGGAGCAGCTCAAGCAATAAAATATCGGCGGAATGTTTTTGGCTGACGTGCACCATTTCGTGCCGGATGATGGTTTCGCGGTTCCGGGTTTCGGCGCCGATAAATATGATGCTGAAAAAGGAAAATGCAGTCGCTGAGCCATCGATCTCGATCAGCTTGTATGCGCTGTCATGTGCGGGCGATGGCTTTCGGGTCAGTAGGAGCAGGCGCGCCAGCTTAACCAGCAACAGTACTGCAAAAATCAGCACCCCGGCAAAGTATATGTAAATGAGGCCATCCTGCCAGCTAAAATGGGGCAAAGGCGCAACTTGCACCGGCTTTGCGGCGATGGCAATCCCATTAACCGGCATCTGAACGACGGTTATATTTACCTGTGGTTCAGTCGGTTTTAAAAAGCCAAGCTGCAGCATCGGTAGTATAAAAGCAATGATACAGCTAAAAAGCAGGTAACCGCGGTTAAGGTTGTAGTGAGTTTCGCGGCTCAACAGCAGCCGGTACAGCAGATAAAATAGGCAGAGGTATATATTGGCCTCAAGTAAATAGCGCATCCAGGTCATGATCTGTTGTTTTTGAGGTTTTCCAGCAAAACGGTTAATTCATCCAATTCATTAATATCCAGTTTTTTTTCGTTGGCGATGAAGGATACCAGGCTTTGGTAGGAGTTATTGAAATAGTTTTTCATCATTTTATCAAAGGTGAACTGTTTGTATTCGGCTTCGGCCACGAGGGGAAAATAAACATGCGAGTTGCCGTAAGCTTTATGATCGATAAAGCCTTTCCCTTCCAATACCCGCACCACGGTTGATACGGTGTTGTAGGCGGGTTTTGGTTCGGGCATTTGATCGAGGATATCCTTTACAATAGCCTCCTTTAATTGCCATAGGATCTGCATGATCTGTTCTTCGGCTTTGGTTAACTCTTTTACGGGCATGGCAAACTATTTTTATAGTTAACAAATGTAAAACTATTTTCATAGTTTGCAAACTATTTCTATAGTTTTTTTGAATTTATTTTTTGATTGGAAAGTCCAAAATAAGGATATGATGTTTAACTGTTAAAAAATCAATTTAATTTTATCCGCCAATTTGGCGGACGCTAAGAAGGCGCAGAGAACACATAGAAAAAAATAAATTGATAAGCTATTAAAGCTTTGTGTCCTCTGCGTCTTCCCCTTTGCGCTCTCTGTGGTAAAATCCTGCGCAGTTTAGTTATACAGATGGATTTGGTGACCCATTCAAGGCAAATTTTATTTATTTTGCTAAAATTCTTAGGATTTTCCTATTTTAGCGCAAACAATCTTTTATCATGTCGCAACTGCACCAGGTAGCTCTAACTTATGTAAAAAGTATCGGCCCGACGCTGGCCAAAATGCTGATGAGCCATTTTGGCGATGCGGAAAGCGTGTTTAGGGCCTCCCCGGGAAAGATGTTGAGGGTGCCCGGTATAGGGGAGAAGATCATCAGCCAGCTGAATTTCAAAGAAGCGCTGAATAAGGCGGAAGAAGAGTTGCGGTTTATTGAGAAAAACGACATTGAGATCATTTTTTATACCGACAGCGCTTACCCCAAGCGACTAAAAAACTGCAACGATTCGCCGGTGCTGTTGTTTTCCAAAGGCAATGTCAATTTAAATGTACAGCATGTGGTTAGCATCGTGGGTACCCGCAACGCTACAGAATATGGCAAGCACCTTTGCAGGCAATTGGTTGAGGAGTTGCAGCAATACGATGTTTTAGTAGTAAGCGGGCTTGCCCTTGGGATTGATGTCACGGCTCATAAGGAGGCGGTAAAACTGAATATGCCGACGGTGGGAGTACTGGGCCATGGCCTGGACAGGTTATATCCGGGTCAGAATCGGTCAACGGCTGAAAAGATGATACTGAACGGGGCTTTATTGTCGGAGTATCCATCAGGAACTATTCCTGACAAGGAAAACTTCCCACAGCGCAACCGTATTGTTGCCGGGATGGCAGATGCCACGATCGTGATAGAGGCAGGCGTAAAAGGCGGCGCGCTCATTACAGCCGAGATTGCAAACTCTTACAACCGGGATGTATTTGCCTTTCCCGGCAGGGTAGGAGACGACTACTCCGAGGGCTGCAACTTTATCATTCGCAATAATAAAGCGCAACTGCTTACCTGCGCCGCCGATTTAGCCTACAGCATGGGCTGGGAAAAGACCAGCGAAGTTAGGCCGGTGGAACAATTTATGCTGCCGATAGACCTATCGCGCGATGAACAAACGATATTTGACATCCTAAGGCAGAACAACGGCCCGGTTGCGATAGATGACCTGACTATAAAAACAAACCTGCCGACGAGCGCATTGGCAATGAACCTGTTAAACATGGAAATGCAGGGTTATATCCGGGCGCTGCCGGGGAAAGTATATTCGCTAAACTAAAAAGGAATGCTAAAGGTCCTTGGGCGAGCTGTAGTAAGTGAGTTTGCCGGTATCACCACTTATTTCCGACCATTTGTCCAGATCAAACTCAATAAGGGCAGTTGTTGAGGTGTGAACTTCGCGCGTTTCGCCGGTTAAATAATAAAGAATATTGGCGACGCCGGGGTTGTGGCCAACCAGCGCAATAAAGTCATATTGATCGGGTAAACGGTTGATCACTTTTAGCCAGGTTTGCTGGCTGGCCTCATATATAGATTTTTCCGTGGTTGGGTCAGGCAATTTAAAAGCGTCGGCAAATATTTCAGCGGTCGTTTTGGTCCGCATTGCCGGGCTGGTAACGATAAGTTGAGGATTGATACCCGCCTCCCTGATATGTTCAGCCATGAAGCGCGCGTCCTGTATACCGGGATATTTCAGCGGCCGGTCGAAGTCTTTTCCGCCAGTTTCTTTTTCCGCCTTGGCATGCCGTATGAGGAGCAGCTTTTTCATGTCGTAAAATAACGAAAATACAGCCAATTAAACATTGCGTTAATAAAAAATGTTAATATTTTTCTTTAACAATCTTCGAAGTCAAAAGTTGCCGGTTTAGCGGCTTATTTATTGGCAAAATGAATGATCGTGTCCTCCGGCATATCATTCATGCATTTAAAATGTCCGAGCGGACACTTTTCCAGGCCAAATTTAGAACACGGCCGGCATGGCAGGTCAATTTCGGCTACTAAGGCTTTTTTAACTTTATAAGGCTGCACGCCCAATAGCTCGGGCGCCGTTCCTCCCCAAATAGAGACAATGGGTACGTCGAAGGCTTCGGCGATGTGAGTTAAACCTGTATCAAACCCGAGGACGCTGCTTGCTTTAGACACAAGAAAAACAGACTCGTCCAGCGTGGTTGTGCCGCAGGCGTTGTACGCGTGAGGAACATCAGCAGCCACTTTGTCGCCGTTGGCTTTCACGTCATCGCCGCCAAGTAAAACCACAGGATGTTTTAGCTCGCGGCAAATATCGATGATCTTGTTATTTGGCATCCGTTTGGTAAAATGCGTGGCGCCGATCACAAATGCGATATAACCTTTCTGGTGGGACGGAGGAATCAGTTTGTCTAACTGGTAGTCTGCTTTTAAGTAATAATCAATTGGCTGGTCATCATTTTTTACACCGAGGAACGCCACCGTTTTCAAATACCGCTCCACAAGATGTACCGGCGGAACAAGTTTTAACTTAAATTTCAGGCTGAGCCATTTGCGCAGCCGTTGTTTTTTGTAGGTAGACGATTTGACGCCTGTCCGCAGCTTGATGATGGATGTGCGGATATTGTTGTGCAGATCGATGATATAATCGTAACGCTCCGTTTTTATTTCGTTGATGGTGTCCGAAAGCCGCTCTTTTAACAAAAGCAGCTTGTCGACATAAGGGTTATTGTCGTAAATATATTTGAATGCCGGTTTGGTCAGGAAGTGAATTTCGGCGCCCGGCAGTTGTTTTTTCAGGCATCGGACAACCGGTGTGGTATAAATAATATCACCCATCGAGCTGAACCGGATCACGAGTATTTTCATGTGCGGCTCCTGATCTTGTTGATGATAGACGTGGACGAGTAGCCTTCAACAAAAGTAATCGTTTTAACTTCGCCGCCATTCGCCAGTACTTCTTTTGCGCCGACGATATTTTCAATAGCATAGTCGGCTCCTTTTACCAAAATATCCGGCAACAAAGTCGTGACCAGGTTTTGGGGGGTATCTTCATCGAAGATGGTAACGGCGTCCACAAAAAAAAGAGCGGCTAACAATGCAGCCCGGCTATTTTGGTCGTTTATGGGCCGGTCATCACCTTTAATGCGTCGTACCGAACTGTCTGAATTCAGCCCGATAATCAGTTTATCGCCTAAATCAGCCGCCTTTGCCAGGTAAGTAATATGCCCGATATGCAGCAGATCAAAAACGCCGTTGGTGAAAACAACCTTTTGATTTTCCGCCTGCCAGGTGATCACCTTGTTTTTGGCGGCCTTAAGGTCAAGTATTTTGTTGACAAGGATTTGTTCTAAATCGTGTTTCATCGGCAATTACTCCTCCATGTCTTTCAGCACTTCATCCACAGTGGTAGTAGCGCTGCCAATATGCCTGATCACGATCGCCGCCGCGTGGTTTGCCAGTTCGCAGGCTTCCTCTACAGAAAGCCCGGCAGCAACAAAATAGGCTATCGTAGCAATAACGGTGTCACCTGCGCCCGTTACATCAAAAACCTCCGTTGCTTTAACCGGCAGCAGTTTACTCGACCGCTCGGTTACGATAGCCATGCCTTCTTCAGATAGCGTAACGATGAGATAGGTAGTATCAGTTTGTTCAAATATGGTCTTCGCAGCGTTGCGGAGTTCGGTAATGTTGTTGATCTTTTCAGTTTTGGATGCCTCCGCCAGTTCTTTGCGGTTTGGCTTGATGATATACGCCCCCTTGTATTTGCCGTAATTCAACCCCTTCGGATCGATCACAACCTTCTTTTGATGTGCTGTCGCGATGCTGATCATTCGTTGCGTCAACTCCGGCGCGAATAAACCCTTATTATAATCAGAAAAAATCACGATGTCTGCGCCTTCTATATTTGCTTTAAGGGCCAGCATAAGCTCCTCTTCAACCTCGGCCGAAACCGGATCGGTAACCTCGCGGTCAACCCTTACCAATTGGTGGCTGCCGGCCAAAACGCGTGTTTTTACTGTTGTCGGCCGGAGCCTGTCCCTGATGATCGCATTGGTTTTTACACCTTCCTGCTCCAATATTGAGATCAACTCCCTGCCCGAGGCGTCGTTGCCAACAACGCCGGCTACGGCAACATGTGCGCCCAAAGCTACCAGGTTTTGTACCACGTTGCCGGCGCCTCCGAGCGTGGTTGTTTCCTTTTTTACATTTACGATAGGCACCGGCGCCTCAGGAGAAAGACGCGTTGCCGTTCCCCACACATAATGGTCGACCATCAGGTCGCCGATAACAAGAACAGAAGGCCTTTTAGCCGCCGACTGTAATTCTATTACTTTACTTTTCAGGTTCATTAATTCAGCTGAATGTTGGTGAGTTTTTCGCTTTTCATTGATTTGAAAAACGCTTCAATTTCCGGCAGCGACAATGCATTCAAACATCTTTCTTTATATAAGCCGCCTTTCCGGGCAGCCAATATACCATAATGCATATCTAAAAAGCCTTCTTTCCGGTGTGCGTCCGGGTTAACGGACAGCCAAACCCCTTTATCAAGCGCGTACTGGTGCCAGCGCCAATCCAGGTCAAGCCGGAGTGGATTAGCATTTATTTCGATCACCACCTGGTTGGCAGCGCAGGCATCGATCACTTTTTTATAATCGATAGGGTAACCGCTTCGGCTCAGTAACAGCCTGCCTGTGGGATGACCCAAAATAGTGGTATGCGGATTTTCAATAGCTTTTATCAAACGCGAAGTCGCTTTCGCTTCATCCATTTTTAAAATGGAGTGAACCGATGCCACAATAAAGTCAAAACGCTTTAATATTTCATCGGGGTAATCCAGTGAGCCGTCATATAAAATATCCGACTCGATCCCTTTGAATATTTTAAAACCGCCAAGTTTTCTATTCAGGTGATCGATCTCTTCCTGCTGTTGTAATACCTGCTCAATAGTGAGGCCTTTGGCATAAAAGGCGCTTTTGCTGTGATCGCACATCCCCAGGTACTGTAACTTCAGTTCGTCGCGGCAGTAAAGCGCCATCTCCTCAACGGTGTTTATACCATCGCTCCAGGTGCTGTGGTTGTGCAGCGTGCCCTTAAGGTCGTCATAAGTTATTAATGTTGGCAATGAATTCGTTTCTGCCTTGCCAATAAAGGTTACCCCTTCCCGCAATTCGGGCTGTATAAACGCCAATCCTGCTTTTTTATAGATCAGTGCCTCGCTTTCAGCCTCAGCTACGGTATCCAACGTTGCCGACAGCACAGCTTTAACATGTTCCTCGTCGCCGGTTTCCTCAAACAGGGTTTTATAATAATGCTGCTTTTCAACACAAACCACATCGACGGCAAGGCCGTTTGGCAGCTTACCATGAACATGATTGCCGTTAGCCTGTATATCGGCCAGGAACTCCGATGATGCTAATTTATTGGCAATCATTGCGGCATCCTCAACTCCCAATACAATAACCAGCGTGCTAATGATCTCGCAGCAACGGCGAAAATCACCCGCACATTCGATCAGCGCATCCGGGAAGATATTTTTTAATTGGCTAACCAACTCATCAGCCGCCGCGACAACTTGTGCATACAGAAATTTACCGTGGCTGGCCATCGTAAATTCTATCGCATTGCGTATATCATCCTGTGTTTTAAGGCCAAATCCCTTTGCTTCTACCAGGCGGTTTTCGTTACAGGCATAATAAAGCTCGCCCAGGCTTTCGATGTTGAGCTCTTTCCAGATAACGACTACTTTCTTAGCGCCGATGCCCTTGATCCCCATCATCTCCACTACACCCTGCGGGGTTTTAGCCAACAGGTCCTCCATTTCGGCCATGGTGCCGCTTTCAAGCAATTCGGTGATTTTTGTGGCTGTACTTTTGCCTATGCCGTCTATTTTCTCCAAATCGGCAGCAGTTTTATTTTTTACCGGATAAGGGAGCTTATCAACCTTAAAAGCAGCGTTGGCGATAGATTTAATCTTGAACGGATTTTCATCGTGCAGCTCCATCAGTTGCGACAGCAATCGAAGTCTACGGGCTATGGTTTTGTTTTCCATAATTGATAGGGCGTAAAAATACAAAAGGAAGATGGAATGCTTGCTGTTTTATAAGATATTTCGCGGGAAGCTATTTCAGACCTTCAACTAATTTTGCTGGATTAAACAATTCTTCTACCAAAAGATGTACAAGGGTACAGGGGTTATGATCGGCGTGTTTGGTATCTTCATAAAACGCTTTTAATTTTTTTGCCCAGGCAATCGCTTGAACCTGATCTCCACATTGCTTCAAAATCGAGTAAGTGCTTTTGTCATTCTTTTGGTAGTTATATTCGTTTCCAGAAGCTTTTTGTATTTCTCTTTCTAGAAAATCCTTGTAATCTTCTCTCGACATGGCATTATTTACGAATTGAAAATGAAGCAGAAACCACAACTCAAAAGCCTCATTTGACCATGCGCAATTTATTTCATTTGCCTCAGCACGAATGATAGCATTGTTAAATTGTGCCTCAGTGAAACTGTCCCTATCAAACACTGCCCAAACTCTGTCAAATTTTCTATTGAGCTTTTTTGAATATTTTAATGTGAAATTAATAAGGCTTTCGGTGTTTTTGCCAGTGCCTTGGATTGTCATATCTGCAACGACTAACGTACCTTTAGGTAAATCCTTTTGTAACGCTTTAAAATAGTTGGGTTCAGTTTTTTCGCCTTCACAAATAATCAAAAAATAAACCCGCCTTTCCCGAAATTCAATGGCGCGCTTCTTTTCTGTGCGAGCAAATCTTTTCTTAGTCGAATTATCGAGCTTCGATACTCTCGCCATTATTTATCAAGTTAGAAAAATCGCCAATAAAAGGGATAGCGCCATAACGACCGTTTATGTAATCTTTTTCGTAGGAACGATCATTCCGTGGTTTAACGCCGTTCTCATCCTTATACTCGACGAGTGAATACAAATCGGTTTCTTCAAATTGGTTTTTTTCGGTAAAATAGACTTGATCTCTTCTGAATTTTCCATGACTCAACAGGTTGGTGTCATGGGTGGCGAAAATAAGTTGAGCATTGTTTGGGTTATACTTTGTCGACCTAAATAAATCTATTATTGCTAATGTCAAAAGGGGATGGAATTTCGCGTCAAGTTCGTCTATCACTATAGTGGCTCCAATCCTCAGCGAACTAATGATAACCGTAGCAAAATCGAATATTTTGTTCGTTCCTGAAGATTCCTGAGTTGCCAAATCAAACCATTTATTTCCTATTATATTTCCCTCTTTGTCATAATTGTTATGTTGTGTTAAAACTGAATAAAGCTCTTGATTTAAGTTGTATTCATCGATTTTAAAATTCGTAAATCCCAAGTCTAACTGCGATAGAAAGGAGTGAATATCATTACTCACATATTTGTCTATTTCTATTTGAGATACAAGACGAAAGTCATGGGCTAATCCAGAAAAAACAAGCATTTTATCGCGAAACCAGCGGACAATCTTTTTTGAAATTTCACCATTCCATTGATCCACTGCTGTGAGAAATAAAGCATTCTGTCGAGTTCTTTCTTCAATGCCTTTTCCTTCCGAAAAGTGTTTTGTTATTTCAATATTATCTCGGTCTCTAATAAATAACAATCGTTCCTTTTTTTGGGAGCGGTCGAAAAGCCATTCCGTATGAATTGTATTATTGCTTACTTCAAAACCGTATCTGTACCTTACGTTGTCAATTAGCATTAAGACTTCAAAATAGCATGGCATATTTTCGGTCATCTTGTTAAGCAAAAATGGAGTGATATCAAACTTATCCGTAGAAGACATACGAACAGATGTGCCTACAATTTTTTGCATTGCTATCAGACTTCTCAGCAAATTACTTTTGCCACTTGAATTTGCTCCATAAATAACAGCGCTCTTTACCAGGGTATAATTGCCTGCCATAAACGTGTTTTCTTCAAACTCCTTTATCGAAGATGCCTCCAGGCTTAATGTCTTTTTATCTTTAAAAGACAAATGATTTCCTACAGTAAACTCTATAAACATGGATTTTGTGAGAATATTTCTCAATTTTATATCAAATATACGAAATGTTAAAGAATTTTGGTTTTTATTTTGAGAAAATGCCACATTATAACAATAAAAGCCGCCCCTAACGCGTACGGCTTTCATCGTGCAACTCCATCTTGCTATAGCAATCAAAGTCTACGGGCTATGGTGTCGTTTTCCATAATTGATTGGCGCATAAAAATACTATCGGAAGATAGAATAGGATGGGTTTGACAATAAATACTTATCTTGATTACAAAATCCGAATTGTGTTTGACATTGATACTAAGATATTCAATAAAAATCTGCTGTTAACCAAAGCATATTGTCAATTACAACTTGGAAATGAGAACAAAAGCTACGCGTCAATACTTAGAAGTTTTAATCCGAAATTTAACGGAGCCGATCTATTTTCATTTAAATGGACGGGATTCAGTTTTGGCAAAACAAATGAAATAAGTTGTTTCGTTGCGAATTGGAATATAGACATACTGTGGAATGATAGGTTTTACGAAAAGTTGTTTGAAGAGCAGTTGGTATACAAACGTGAAAAGGTGCAAGTGGATGATTTTGCAAGTGATTGTCCTGGGAAAATACTTATAGCGGAAATTGACCAAACTCCGGTGGATGGCGCATCTGAAGTTCAATCTGAGGGATTCATAGACGGACTCGATCTGCCGCCAATTGATACTTGGTTTTATCAAAGTAAAAATAAAAATAGCCGATTATTGTTTGCCTGGATACCCGAGCAATTCGTTTCTCTTGTTGAAAATGGCGTCGCTGTGAATGTCATCGAATGCTTTTATTGGGCAGATGAATATTTTGATCGCAATGTTCTGAATAAATAAATTACTGGTAGCTTTATGAAATATAGGCGCAAATTTATAGCGCGGTTGATAAACGAACAACAATGGAACGCAATTTTTCAATAGATTCCGATGAAACTTATGATGGTGTGATGGTCATCATTTATGACTTAATGAATAAAGGAGAATCCAATTTAACACCCGCAGAATTGGAAAGATTGGAAAATATGGCAAAAGCGGTCGAGAAATACGAAGATGAAATTCTACACCTCAAGCCGTAGAATATATTTAACAAACAAAAAGCCGCCCGCAATGCGAACGGCTTTTCCAATCAAAATATAAATAAAACTAATTAATCGAAATGGTGTAAGGCAAGCGCGCCTGGGGGATCCGCATCATTTGCGTAGCGCCCTTTATCTGCTCGTAATACTTGTAATTTTCCCCAAGTTCTGATTTTATCGCCCGCACTTTCATTTGGTCGCTCATATCCATACCAAATTTGCTGAAAATGTTTTTTTGTTCGGGGTAGGGCATCAGCGTATAATTTTTGATGCCGGCCATTTTTGCTGCTGATTTGACGGCATCACTGATATTACCCAGCCGGTCGACAAGGCCGATCTTTATCGCCTGTTCACCGGTCCATACGCGACCCTGGCCAATGCTGTTGATATATTCCTGTGTTTTATGGCGGCCACTGGCTACGGCTTTGGTAAAATCATCGTAACCATGGTCAACCTCGCTTTGCAAAATGTTCCGCTCTTCAGGCGTTAGGGGCCTGCTGATATCGCCCAAGTCGGCATATTTTCCGGTTTTTACCCCATCAAAAGTAATACCCAGCTTATCGTTAAAAAACTTTTGCATATTGGGCAGCACGGCAAAAATGCCGATGGAGCCGGTAAGCGTATTGGGCTCGGCAAAGATGGAATCCGCCGCGCAGGAAATATAATATCCCCCGGAAGCCGCATAGTCGCCCATCGATACAATAATAGGTTTTGCTTTTTTGGTCAGCATTACTTCGCGCCAGATCACATCGGATGCAAGGGAACTTCCGCCCGGAGAATTAACGCGGAACACTACAGCCTTGATGTTGTCATTTAACCGCGCATCGCGCAAGGCTTTTGATACCCTTTCGGAGCCAATGCTGTTATCGTCACCATCACCGCCGATAATATCGCCTGACGCGTAGATTACAGCTATCTGGTTTTTACTTTCATTTTTCTCTTTTTTGTCGGTTTCGGGTACTGCTTTGGTGTAGTCAAGCAAGCTTACCGTTTTAATATCGCGCTTGTACTCAACCCCCGTACGCTGCTTAAGCTCGTCCAAAACCTCATCCTTGTATTTCATGCCGTCAACAAGATGATATTTCAATGCGTCCTCAGGGAACCTGATCTTCAAGTTGTCGGCAATTTCAAATAACGAATCCTTGCTGATATGGCGGCTTTCGCTGATACCGGTTAAAAAATGATCATACATTGAACCGAGATACGAGTTTACCTGCAGTTTGTTGGCAGCACTCATTTTGGTGAGAAAAAAGGGCTCAACTGCGCTTTTGTAGGTACCCACTTTGATGATCTGCGCTTCGATGCCTAATTTATCGAGGGCGCCCTTCAGGAAGGTGATCTGCTGGCTGAAACCATGAAAAAGAAAAATGCCTTTTGGGTTGATGTATACTTTATCGGCGACCGATGCCAGGTAATAAAAGCTCTGTTCATAAATTTCTGAATAGGCGATAACAAATTTCCCGGATGTCTTAAAGTCGATCAGGGCATTTCGTATTTCTTCGGATGTTGCCTGCGCGGGGGTAAAAGCGCTTTCATCCAAAAAAATGCCTTTTATATGTTTATCAGCTTTAGCTTTTGCAATATCGGCGAGCACGTCGTCTAAACCAATTGCCTTCGGATCCGTAATTCCTAACCTGGCAAGGGGGTCGTCAGGCGTACGCTCTGTTACAGGGATATTAAAAGAAACTTGTAAGATTGAGCCGGGCTCGACATATACCGTTTTATCACCTGAAGAGGCTGCGATGGCCACTATTATCAGGACAAAGAGCACGCTCAGAATAATAATAGCCAGCATACTGGCAAATACAAATTTGAAGAATTGTTTCATTAACTGTTATAAATCTATTAACTATGCAAACTTAGTAATTCGGTAATTAATAGTATTAAGAGCATCGTCTATAATATTTGTTACAACATGCATGAGGTTTTATTATTACTGGGAAGTAACCTGGGCGACAGGCAATTGTTTCTTCATCGGGCCATCGCGCAAATTGAAGCTGATATTGCCCCCATCGTAAAAGCCTCCGCCGTATACGAGACCCAATCATGGGGGAAAACGGATGCGCCGGATTATCTGAACCAGGTGGTTCTTTTACGAACCGACCTTAAGCCGCGGCAGGTACTCGAAAAAATATTAGAAATCGAAAAAAAGCTGGGAAGAATAAGAGAAGAAAAATGGGGCTCCCGGACGATCGACATCGATATTTTATTTTATGGTGGAGAGATTATTGACGAACCTGGGCTGCATGTTCCTCATCCTGAGTTACATAAGCGGTTATTTACACTCGAGCCGCTTGATGAAATAGCCCCAGATTTGATGCACCCGGTGTTAAATAAAAAAATTTCACAGCTAAAAACTGAACTTTCTGATGATTTGACCGTAAAAAAGCGATATTTTTGAATGTAACGGACAATTTTATGTCACAAAATCTAATGCCACAAGATCTCGACCTTTCTTTTTTGTACGACATTGCTGACGGCAGCACAGAGTTTATCGTTGAGTCGATCGACATGTTTTTGCACCACACCCCCGAATTATTGGAAACGATAACTAGTGGGATAGCAAATGATGACTGGACAATTGTTGCCAGCGCATCGCACAAATTGAAGCCTAACCTCGGCTTTTTCGGTATGACGCAAAGCCAGGCCAACATACAGGAGGTTGAACTGATGGCTAAGGCCGGCGCCCCCGATCCGGCATTGTTAAGATCGAAATTTGAAGATGTTAAAGCTGTGGTTATGGACAATATTGCTTCGTTAGTACTGATCAAAGCTGAGAAGGAAGCGGAATTGTAGATAGTGAATAGAGAACAGAGATTAGAGATTAGGAAGAACCGCCCCCTGACTAACACTAATCTCTAACCTCTAATTAACTAATCTCTTTAACATTAAAACTATAACTTTCCATTATTAGGTTGGCCAGCAGGTTTTTACAGGCCCGGTCAACTTTGCCGTGAGCAGTTTCGGCATTGTCAGCCTCAATTTCAAGCGAAATATGTTTGCCTATGCGCACATTTTGAATTTCTGCTAAACCCAGGTTTTTCATGCTTCCGGTTACAGCCTTACCTTGCGGGTCCAGAATTTCTTTTTTGGGCATTACGTCTATTTCAGCCTGGAATTTTTTCATTTCTATTTGGTGTTTTTAAAAGCAGAAACCAGTTAAGAGCCGATCTTTGTATTTTTTTTAGGACTGCTCACTACCGGCATATCTGCAAATTTGAACTGGATAATGGATAAGATGATATATATAAATATAACCACCGGAACCGCTGCAAATTTAAAAAATAGTATCAGTATTGCGGAGAACAGTAATAATAAATAGCGGTAAATATTTTGATTGAAGTCGGTGTTTTTAAATTTTAGCGACATCATGGGCATCTCAGCCACCAACAGCGAACACATCACCAATACGAAGGCAACCAACACGAATGGGTTGCCCAGGTAAGGGGTATAAAACCGGTTGTGATGATGAATGATCATCGGAAGGGATGCTATCAATATGGCATTTGCAGGCGTTGGCACGCCTATAAAGTTTTCGGCCTGCCGGGTATCCACATTGAATTTTGCCAGCCTGAGCGCCGAAAATACCGGTATCAAAAAAGCGGCAAAGTTTAGCCAGCTGCTTACTTTGTCAATTTGGTGAGCTTCTAAAAACAGTTGGTACATAATTACCGCCGGCAGTACGCCAAAGCTCACCATATCAGCCAGCGAGTCCAGATCTTTGCCTATGCCGGAAAATGATTTCAATACCCTTGATGCAAGGCCGTCAAAAAAATCAAAAATAGCCGAAAGAAAAATGGCGTATGCGGCGCCGATAAGCTCGCCCTTAAAAGCTAAAACAATACCTACGCAGCCGCTAAACAGGTTTGCGCAGGTAATTGCATTTGGCACATGTTTTTTTACACGGTTCTTCATTTTGCCATGAAGCTATTTTTATTTCGGATTTCGGATGTTCGATTTTGGATTTTTTATTTTGAATTTAAACGTATTCTTTGGTTATACATTATTTAAATCCGAAATAGAAAATCCAAAATCCGAAATTATCACGAATTCATCGATATCAAAAATTCTTCGTTGGTTTTGGTGCCTCTTATCTGGGATTGTAAAAATTCCATTGCTTCCTGCGAGTTCATGTCGGCCAGGTGATTACGCAATATCCAAATACGCTGCAGGGTGTCGCGGTCAAGCAACAGGTCGTCGCGGCGGGTACTCGAAGCGGTGATATCAATAGCAGGGAATATACGTTTATTGGAAAGCTTGCGATCAAGCTGCAGCTCCATATTGCCGGTACCCTTAAACTCTTCAAAGATCACTTCATCCATTTTAGAGCCTGTCTCGGTAAGGGCTGTCGCGATGATAGTTAATGAGCCGCCGTCTTCGATATTACGTGCCGCGCCAAAAAATCTTTTTGGTTTGTGCAAAGCGTTGGCATCAACACCGCCCGATAATATTTTGCCGGATGCCGGGGCAACCGTATTGTAGGCGCGTGCCAAACGGGTTATCGAGTCGAGCAGGATTACCACATCATGGCCGCACTCAACCATGCGTTTTGCTTTTTCCAACACAATATTGGCAATCTTTACGTGGCGCTCAGCCGGTTCATCAAATGTTGATGACACCACTTCGGCACGTACGCTGCGCGCCATATCGGTAACTTCTTCCGGGCGTTCATCAATCAGCAGGATGATCAGGTATACTTCCGGATGGTTTTTGGCAATTGCGTTGGCAACGTCCTTCAATAACATTGTTTTACCTGTTTTTGGCTGTGCCACGATCAAACCGCGCTGACCTTTACCGATAGGTGAAAACAGGTCCATAATACGGGTGGAGTAGTTGCCCGGATCGGTAAACAAGGACAATTTTTCGGATGGGAAAAGCGGGGTTAAGTGGTCGAATGGTACGCGATCACGCACTTCAGCCGGAACACGTCCGTTTATTGCCTCAACACGCACCAGCGGGAAGTATTTTTCGCCCTCTTTTGGGGGACGGATGCTACCGCGTACGGTGTCGCCGGTTTTCAAACCAAAAAGCTTGATCTGCGATTGCGATACATAAATATCGTCGGGCGAGGTTAAATAGTTGTAATCTGACGAACGTAAAAAGCCATAACCATCAGGCATAATTTCCAGCACCCCTTCGTTTACAATTACATTGTCGAAATCAAGGTTAATCGCCGGTTCCTGTGCTTTTTGAGAGGCGGTTTGGCTGCTGGCCCTCCGGTCGAACTTTTGCGCACGCTCTTCGTTGATCATTTCATCACTCTTAATGTTGCTTTCGTCATCTGCAAAAACATCATTATCATTTTGAGCGACAGGCTGTTCATTTTCGTCGTCCTCTGTTGAAACCTCATCATCGGGCTCGTCAAACAAGTTAGTATCGTCCAACGGAACCTCAACCCTGGGTTTGGTTACGCTTTTAACCGTGCGGATCCTTTTTCTGACTTTTTCGGTACCCTCTGCAGCGGCAGCGCCTTTTGGCGTGTATATGGTATTGACCGTATTTTGTTGGGTGCGGGCAGCTTCAATAAGCTGCTCCTGCGCCACAATACGCTCTATCAGTTGTGCTTTTCTCAGTTCTTCGGCCTCGGCGATGCCTAAATTAAGGGCAATATCGCGCAACTCGGAAACGAGTTTGTCGTTCAATTCGTTTGTATCAAACATATTAAGAAGTATAGTTCAAGGAAAAATTTTATTTAGAATATTCTTTTGTGATCGTATTTATCTTCACTGGTGTTAAGGGCGAAATCGTCTTAAATGACTAACCCTGGGTATAATCCTGGTCTCTGTTAATTTAGCAAATCATGCATTTGTACATGGAGATGTTTAATATGAAAGAAATTTGTTTTGCAACCTGTTTATGCAACATCTAAACCCACGTAACTAATTGATAAAATAACCTGGAGTTTTAAATTGTTTCTTTAGTGCAAGAAAAATTCAACGGAAAACAGTGCAATGGTACTCAATTTATTTTGAAAATTAAAATTATTTAAAAAAATATCCTTTTACCGCAACAGTTGATTTAATTTTTAGTTTTTTTGCGGGACTAATAAATATCTGCTTAAATGATCTCCCGCCAGCAGCTGATCGATCAGATCAAACTCAAAAAATCGTTTTTATGTGTTGGGCTCGACCCGGATATGGAGAAAATACCCCGGTTTTTACTGGAATATCCCGACCCAATATTTGAGTTTAACAAGCGGATAATTGATGCTACCAGCGACCTCTGCATTGCCTATAAGCCCAATTCGGCCTTTTACGAAGCACAGGGCACTAAGGGACTTGAGAGCCTGGCCGCTACCTGGAAATACCTGCCGAAGGATTGCCTGAACATTATCGATGCAAAACGGGGGGATATCGGCAATACTTCCGATATGTATGCAAAAGCTTTTTTTGATGAAGCTGCATCGGGGCTGGGCTTTGACGCTGTAACCGTCGCGCCTTATATGGGGCACGACTCCGTATTGCCTTACCTGGATTATGCCGGTAAATGGGTGATCGTACTGGCGCTAACTTCTTCGGCAGGCAGCAAGGATTTTCAATACCTTACCACCGAAAACGGACTTTTGTATGAAGCGGTGATCAAAAAGGCGGTGACCTGGGCCGGCCCTGATCGTTTAATGTTTGTTGTCGGCGCAACCAAAGGTTCCGAGTTTACCGGCATCCGCAAATATGCACCCGATAACTTTTTGCTGGTGCCCGGCGTTGGCGCACAGGGTGGCAGCCTTGAAGAAGTTTGCAAATACGGGATGACCAAAGATTGCGGCTTGATCGTTAATTCTTCCCGTTCCATAATTTACGCCTCATCAGGCGATGATTTTGCTGACGCTGCCCGTGCGGAGGCGTTGAAAATTCAACAGCAGATGGAAAATGAGCTGGAAAAGGCGGGGATAATTTGATAGCAGTTAAAAACATTAAATGGAAACCCGCAGCAAAATATTGTAGCGCTACGGTGTATATAGGCAGCTACCGCATCAAACTGTTGCGTTCGCAACAAGTGAAACAGTGTGCAACAAAGTGAAACAGCGCTGATTATTAACCATTTAACTACTGACAATATTTTGTCGGTGACAAAATTATGTCACCATTTCAGGCGGTTATCCGACAATTCAAAAACTGAAAATTTACGCTTTCTCATATAACTGGTTCTGCAAAGCGCTTTTCTGTAAGTTAAATAGATCCGGGTTTTGGTCTTTTCTTTTTTGGTTTATCTTCGTCAATACACCCTCCAGCAAAGGCAGTGTTTCATTTAGATTTTTTGTTTTTATCAGGAAATTCCAAACTGGCTCAAATTTTTTCCATCCGCCCGCATAACAAAAGTGCTTCAGTTTATGGGCATTCGATGGATGCCGCATACTGCCATTAAATATGTTGCTCCAACTATAAAATTCTTTATAGGCCCACCAATAACCGTCCTCCAGTTCGCGGGCTGTCAGGCCGATGGTTTTATAAACAACTTTGCGCGTATCGTACAAGTCCCAGTTTTTGGTAAGGATACGACCCTGGCTTTCCATATTATTGAACAGTTCCGTACTCGGATATGGTGTTAATACATGATAGGTGGAAGTAGTTATTGCGTTTTGCACACCCCAGTCGACGGTTCTTTTAAAAACATCTTTATCGTCGTCGTCCAGGCCAAATACAAAGCTGCCATTAATCATAACGCCAAGGTCATGCAACCTATTTACTGCTTTTGAATAGTCCTTTTCAAGGTTTTGTTTTTTGTTGCTTTGCTTCAGGTTTTGCGGCGAAAAGGTTTCAAAACCGACAAATAAGCTTCTCAAGCCCGCTTCTGCCGCTTTCTCCACCAGGTTACCCCGTAGGATTGAATCGACTGTCGCCGCTCCCTGGAAAACCCGATTCATTCCTTTCATACCATCAAACAGACTGGTAGCGAACGTTGCGTTTCCAAGGAGATGGTCATCCAAAAAATATAGATGCCGGCCCGGTAACCTGTCAATCTCCGCAAGGGCATCATCAACCTGCTGGGTGTAAAAGGTCTTTCCACCTTCAAAAAAAGCATCTTTATAGCAAAAGCTGCAATGATGCGGGCAGCCCCTTGTAACCACAATTGAGTTGGGCACAAGGTATAGACTCCGCTTGATCAGGTCCCGTCTTATTGGAGGGATTTTTTCAAGTGTACGGATTGACGAACGATACATCTTTTGCGGATGGCCGTTCCTGAAATCGCTCAGAAACTTTGGAAAAGTATCCTCTCCCGGCCCGGTAAAGATCGTGTCGGCATGTGGCATGGCTTCAAAAGGTAGCGAGGTTACATGTAGTCCGCCTAAAATTACATAGGCACCCTTTGCCCGGTAATGGTCGGCAATTGCATAAGCGCGGTATGCATTTGTAATATAAACCTGTATGACTACGAGGTCGGGATCATCGTCCAGTTTGAGTTTTTCAACATGCTGATCCTGTAAATCTATTTCGTCACCCGGCAAAAGATACGCAGCCAGGGTAGCCAGGCCCAGCGGTGGAAATAATGAATACTTAATTGGCCGCCAAAACGGACTTTCAGCTTCTGTTAAGGCGGGAAGGATCATTTTTACTTTCATTGTCAATTTTATTAAAAAGTACTTTGTAAAACAAAGTAAATTAAAATAATTTTATAATGCAACATTTTCAGCGAAAACGTCCGGATTATTTTAATGCTGAAAAATGATTATAATTATTACGAAAACACCACTTTCCTTTCGGGAAAGCGTGTGGCATACCCGGCTACCATGGCCCGGATATAATCATTGCCGGGATAGGGGGTAAGGTGATTTTTTAGTTGCTGCAGGTTATCTACATCAAAGTAGTGCGATATATAACCCATTCCATAAAATTTACCTTTTTCAATCAGCAGGCAGCTGTGCTCTTCATCGGTGCGGCCGGCATCCCGGATGGCGAAGGTGGGCAGCGCTTCGTTTAGTTCCTCAATAGCAGCCATTACCTTTTTGTTGTAAGCTTCGGGAGTTTCAATCCCTTCGCAGGCGCAATTGACGCCATTGATACCGGTGCATTGCTGGGTATTATTCTGTATGAAACATAGTTTAGGGCAAAGTTCATAACCCTCAATCAGTCGCAGTAATATGCTGCGCCCCTCGAACAGGGTGTTGCAGCTGTAAATAGAGCCGGTCATCTTTCGGTGTTTATCTACAGCCAGCCTCATATATCCGCGCTGGTCCTCAAAGGCGTAAAGGCTATAGGCCTGTTCAAAACGCTTTAACGATCGGTTGTATTTTGGCCAAAGTCGTTTGATCTCCACAGCTTCCATCACAAATGCGATCAGCTCCGTGCCGCATAGCTGGTGGCTGATATGGTGAATATTCCGCAAAAACTCTTGCCGCTGCGGCCCGGGATTGTTTCCTGTAAAATGGCTGCAAACGCGTTTTTTGATGTTTTTGGCCTTACCCACATAGATTACCTTCCCTTTTTGATCGTGGAAATAGTACACCCCCGGCGACATGGGCAGCGCCTCCACATCCTGCTTCGGCAGGTTAGCCGGCAAAACCTGTTCTTTCGAATTTTGCTTCAGGGCCTTTTGAATGTGATCCTCTTTATCGCTTTGCAAAAGCAGTGAAAATAGCTTCGATGTTGCTTCCGCATCTCCGGCTGCACGGTGGCGGCTTCCATTTTCAATCCCAAGATGCCGGCATAATTTACCCAGGCTATAGGAGGGAAGTCCCGGCAGTATTTTGCGCCCCAGCCTTACCGTACATAGCTTGTTGCAATGCAGCTCATAGCCGGCGGCGGCTAAATGGTAACGAACAAACGAATGATCGAAATTTACGTTGTGGGCGACGAAGATCTTATTATTCAGCAGGTGAAAAACATCGTGCGCAACATCTTCAAAAGGCGGGGCATCCTGCACCATATCGTTGGTGATGCCGGTGAGGGCGCTGATGTAAATGGGAATTTCCCTTTTGGGGTTAACCAGGGTAGAATAGCGCTCAACTACTTTCTTACCGTTGTGGATGCATATGGCTATCTCGGTAATGCCATTCGCGCTGGCATGCCCCCCGGTAGTCTCAATATCCACAATTGCATACATCGGTGTAAATGTATATATTTTTTTGCTAATTATTTTAGTGGAAAGTTGAAAATTTGCTCGTAGTTCATCCCGCACGTGCGGGATAGTTCATAGTAGAAAAGTTCACGGTGGAAAGGATTGGAGGAACAAAAAAGCCGAAACCATTATCTGATTTCGGCTTTCGAATATTTAGTTTTATCGACTTAGCTCCTGCTATGAACCATGAACTATGAACTATGAACCAAACTACTTCTTCTTACCCTGCGGCAGCTGCTGTTGTTGTTTTTGGCGCATTATTTCTTCCATCTTTGCCTGGAAACCGCTGGCCTTCTTTTTTACGTCGGGTTTCTTTTTGTTTTCCTGTATCTGCTCGTGTATTTTTTTGTCGTCAACCATCAAACGGATGATGTATTGCTGGGTGAAGGTGAGCATATTGGCCAGGAAATAATAATAGTTCAAACCTGAAGGGTAGCTGTTCAGTGCGCCGAGGAAGATCACCGGTGTGATGTAGCCGATGTACTTCATTTGCCCGGTAGCGCCGGATATTTGGTTGTTAAAGTAGGTGTAAATGAGGGTTGAAGCCGTCATAAACAAACACATTAAGCTGATATGATTGCCGAGGAATGGTATATTGGTATGGAAAGAGATAACCGTGTCATAGGTAGAAAGGTCATGCATCCACAAGAAGCTTTGCCCCCTCAATTCAAACAAACTCGGGAAGAATCGGAAAAAGGCGAACACAATAGGCATTTGTATCAATAGCGGCAAACACCCGCCTAATGGGTTTACGCCTGCTTTTTTATACAGCTTCATGTATTCCTGCTGTAATAACGCTGCGTTATCGTCCCCGACTTTCGCCTTAATTTCATCCATTTCGGGTTTTAAAACCCGCATTTTGGCCATAGAAAGATATGACTTATAAGTAAGCGGCGACAAAACCAACTTTAATATCAATGTTAACCCTAATATGATCAAACCATAATTGGACGTAAACTGAACAAGGAAATTAAACACCGGCAGCACCGCAAACCGGTTGATCAGCGCGAATGGCGCCCAGCCCATGTATATCTGCTTTTGAAGATCGTGGCCCTGTGCTTTTAAAATATCGTACTTATTGGGGCCAAAGTAAAATAATAGCGGGAAAGTACCATCGCCATTGCGGGTAAGGTTGAGGCTGGCGCCCATTTGCTTGCTGTGCAGGCTGTCTGCGGCATCGGTGTTAACTGTAATATGCGACTTATCAAAGCCTTTATCAGCGATGATCACCCCCGAAAAAAAGTGTGCCTGGAACGATATCCATTGCAGTTTTTTGTCGGCGACAGTTGTGGAGTCATCCTTATTGGAGCTTAGGTAATCAATCGAGCCCTCATTGTTGATGTCGTATATGGTGGTATAACGTCTTTCCTGCTCAATATCCATCTCCTGTTTGCGCATGCTGGCGCTCCAGTTGATATTGAGCGAATTGTTGTTGGCGATAACCTGGTCAAGTCCCACCGGCTTTATAGTTAAACCAACTTTAAATCCGGTGCCTTTTAACGAGTAGATATAGTCGATATATTGCGTCGGGCTGTAGCTCAGGCGCATGGTAACCAAACCCGAATCTTTTGCAGCTACCTGCAGTTGATCGGCGCTGGGCGTAAAGTATAGGTTATCGGTTTTGATGCTATTGCTGCCTGCATTAAAGTCTAAGCCAAAATGACTCTTTTCGCCATCGAATAGTATCAGGGGCTTATGATTATACGTTTTATAGTTTTTCAGCTCCACGGAGGAAACTTTACCGCCAAGCGTGCTCAGTTTTACAATAATATCGGCGTTTTCCAGGGTAACCACTTTCTCGGTGCCAACAGTGCTGGCGCCGAATGGTTGTTTTAACAATGCTGAGTCAACCTTCGTGCTTGCTGCAGCTTTTGCGGAATCAGGGGTTTTTGCAACTATCGCATTTTTTTTTGCTATGAGTCCTTTTTTAACGGAATCGGCATGCATCCGTATGGCCTCTTTCTTTAGTTCGGTATCGCTGGGCTTCCATAAAAAAACAGAAACCCCCATTATGATCATGATCAGGAATAACCCTGTGAATGTATTCTTATCCATTTGTGTGTGTCGTACGTAACTTATTTCTTGCGGGCAAAAGCCAGCGAAGCGGCGACAAAGTTAATAAAAAGTGGGTGCGGATTTGCAACAGTTGATTTTAATTCGGGATGAAATTGCGTGCCTATGAAAAACGGGTGGTTTTTTAGCTCTACGATCTCGACAAGGTTATTTTCCGGGTTAAAGCCGGTTGGTACCAGGCCGGCATGTTCGTATTGTTTAAGATAGTCGTTATTAAACTCGTAACGATGCCTGTGGCGCTCGGAAATATGGTTCTTACCATAGTAATTGGCTACTTTACTTGATTTTTTAACATCGCAGGCGTAGGCCCCAAGTCGCATGGTGCCGCCTTTGGCAATGATCTTTTTCTGCTCTTCCATCATGCTGATCACGGGGAAGGGCGTTGCCGGGTTCATCTCCGTGCTGCTGGCTTCGGTCATTCCTAGTACATGGCGCGCAAATTCAACAACGGCGCATTGCATGCCCAGGCAGATACCAAAAAACGGAATATTGTTTTCGCGCACGTAGCGTATCGCCTCTATTTTTCCTTCAAAACCACGTTCGCCAAAGCCGGGGGCCACCAAAACGCCGTGCAGGCCTTTCAGGCGCTCAACCGCGTTACCGGGGGTGAGTGTCTCAGATGGGATATACTCCACTTTAACCTTGCATTCGTTTTTAGCGCCGGCATGGATAAACGACTCGCTGATGGATTTATAAGCATCCGGCAGCTCAACATATTTACCCACCAGCCCGATACGAACTTCGGAAGTCGGGTTTTTCAGGCGGCCCAAAAAGTCCTTCCAGCTTTCCAGGTCGGGTTCGTTTTTGTGCGACAGTTTTAACTTGGTAAGCACGGTGCGGTCCAGTTGCTCTTTCAGCATCAGCAACGGCACATCGTATATGGTGGATGCGTCTATCGATTCGATAACCGCATTTACGTTTACATTGCAAAACAAGGCTATCTTTTTGCGGATGTCCATCGTCAGGTGATGCTCGGTACGGCAAACCAGGATGTCCGGCTGTATACCATACTCCAATAACATCTTAACCGAGTGCTGCGTGGGTTTGGTTTTCAATTCGCCGGCGGCTGCCAAAAATGGGATCAGCGTCAAATGTATAACCAATGAATTCCCCGAGCCGATCTCCCACCTGAACTGCCTCACCGCTTCAATATAAGGCAGCGATTCGATGTCGCCCACCGTGCCGCCCAATTCGGTTATCACAATATCGTAGTCGCCGCTTTCGCCAAGTATCCGGATGTTTCGTTTAATCTCATCGGTAATGTGCGGCACTACCTGCACCGTTTTGCCCAAAAAATCCCCCTGTCGCTCCCGGTTGATCACATTCTGGTAAATACGGCCGGTTGTAATATTATTGGCCCGCGACGTAGGGGTATTTAAAAAACGCTCGTAGTGGCCCAGGTCAAGGTCGGTTTCAGCGCCGTCTTCGGTAACATAGCATTCACCGTGCTCGTAAGGGTTTAATGTTCCCGGGTCGATGTTGATATAAGGGTCGAACTTCTGGATGGTTACGCGGTAACCGCGCGCCTGGAGGAGTTTGGCAAGGGATGCAGATATAATACCTTTCCCTAACGACGAAGTAACGCCGCCCGTAACAAATATATACTTAGTCATGATTTTTGTTTGTGTACGGGATACAAAAGTACGAAAATTTCAGGGTTTTCCTGAGATGTTGATAAAAACGCAAAATATTATGGCGAACTGGGGGCCAATTCAATTTTGGAAAGCCTGAAACAAAGTATCTTAACTTATTTACTGCCGTTATACATTTCAACCAGTTTTTTAAGTTCACCAAAACTGATATGGCCTTCTGCCTGGTAGCGGTTATAAACGTCCTTATTGTCCTGTATAAACGGGACGAATTTGGCATCAAGCAGTTCCTTGTTTTTGCCGCGCGAAATATCATCGTCCATTACCACTTCTGCGGTATCCGTGGTTTTTGCCACGAAATCCTGGGTTTTTGTCGGAGGAACGTGTGAGGTAGACATCGGGTCTACACGGCCGTAAGTGAGCGAGCCATCATAAAAGGTAAGCTTGCCGCTCATTTCATATAAATTTAATTTACCTGTTACCAATACGTCAACAAAACATGGAATTCGTGAACTGGTGATATAAACCCTCCTGACCCACATTTTTTTGTTTTCTGAATAAAATTCCCGCACATTACCCAACTCTATTTTAATGGGATCGCCCTTATCTGTTTTGTATTTGATTACCCCCATCCACCCCCGCGAAAGTCTGCAGTGTATGGTATCGTGTTTGTCGGTGATGACGATGTCCTGGCTGTGGGATTTTAGGGAAATAACTGTGAGGAAGGGTACAGCCAGCAAAATTGTTTTTAAGGTCATAATTTGATATTTTGTTTAAGTTTTTCCAAATCTTCCGGCGTATCCACCGCATAAGTTTCCAATTCCGTTTCAGCCACTTTTATCAGGTAACCATTCTCAATCCATCGCAACTGCTCCAGGCTTTCGGCTTTTTCCAATGACGATACGGGCAATTTGGTGATCTGCTGCAAAACATCAGCCCGGTAACCATAAATGCCGATATGCTTAAAATAGCTGAAATACTGTAGCCAGTTTTTGGCTTCCTGCCCGCGGATATGCGGCAGCGGCGAACGGGAGAAATATACCGCTTCAGATAATTTATTGATCACCACTTTTGGCGAGTTGACATTGAACAACTCTTCGTTAGTTTGAATTTTTTTTGTGAGCGTCGCTATCTGGGTGCCGGCGTCATTAAAACAAAAAACAAGCTTGCCGATCTGTTCTGGATCGATAAAAGGCTCGTCGCCCTGTATATTGATAATTACGTCGTATTGTGGATGCTGCAGGGCTACTTCAGCACAGCGGTCAGTGCCGCTTTGATGAAGTGGTGATGTTATGATGGCCGATCCGCCAAAATCATGCACGTGTTTATAAATACGCTCGTCATCGGTTGCTACGATGACTTCGGCTAAATGAATACACTTTTTGCTTTGTTCGTAAACCCGCTGGATCATGCTTTTCCCGGCAATATCCACAAGCGGTTTCCCTGGAAAACGGGTGGAAGCATAGCGGGCCGGGATGATGCCGAGGATGTTCATGTTAGTTGTAAAAGTTGTAAAGGTTGTAATAAGTTGTAAAAGTTAGTGGATGTTAACAGATATTCAACCATTACAACTTGTTACAACCACTACACCTCATTCTAACTTAATCTAAAATAATCCGTGGATTTCCCTTTCAATCAGCTGCACAATCGTAGCCAAATCTTCGGTTTTATTGGCGAAGTCGAGGTTGTCCTTATCCAGGACCAGCAACTTGCCCAATTTATAGCCGTTTATCCATTTCTGGTATTTATCGTTTAGCTTGGACAGGTAATCCAGGCGGATGCCGCTTTCATATTCGCGGCCGCGGCGCTGGATATTGTTGACCAACGTAGGTACCGATGCCTTCAGGTAGATCAGCAGATCAGGTGGTTTTATAAATTCGGTGATATTATCAAAAATGGCCTGGTAATTCTGGTAATCGCGGGTGGTCATCAGGCCCATATCGTGCAGGTTCTCGGCAAAAATATAGGCGTCTTCATAAATGGTCCTGTCCTGGATGATGTTGTGGCCGCCTTTTTGTATGTCGATGATCTGCCGGTAACGGGTGTTTAAAAAGTATATCTGCAGGTTAAAGCTCCAGCGTTTCATGTCGCTGTAAAAATCCTCCAGGTACGGATTATTGTCAACAGCTTCAAATAAAGGGTCCCAGCCGTAATTTTTGGCCAGCAATTCCGTCAGGGTGGTTTTCCCGGCGCCTATGTTTCCTACAATTGCGATGTGCATGTTTTAATAGTTCATGGTTGATGGTTCATAGTTCATGGACGAAACATGACTCTTGATCCAGAAATAAAACTCCGCCTAATATACATCATCGGGTTTCAAGTATCAACCTACTTACAAAAAAATACTATGAACTATGAACCATGAACTATGAACTGGAACTAAAAATTCCTGAAACCAATGATCTCTCTCACTTCCTTAATTGTCCTGGCTGCGCTTTCGCGGGCCTTAATGGCTCCGTGGCGGGCAACCTGGCGAAGGTAGGAGGGATCGGTGGAAATATCCTTTATACGGTCGCGAATAGGGGATGTGGCCACTATAATATCTTCACCAAGCTGCTTTTTTAGGTCGCCATAGCGTATCTGGCAGCTGTTGTACAGATCGTCGAAATATTTGTAAGTGTCCGGCGCCGATACCACCTTCATCAGGTCGAACAGGTTTTGTATCTCATCCGGTTTTTCCTGGTTTTCTGTGGTCGGGCCGCTGTCTGTTACCGCCCTCATTACTTTTTTGCGGATCACTTCGGGCGAATCGGATAAATAAACGGCATTGCCCTCACCTTCCGATTTGCCCATTTTGCCTTTGCCATCCAAACCGGGTATTTTCACCAGGTTCTCACTGAAATTGAATGCGTAGGGCTCGGGGAAATATTCGGTATTATAAAGCCGGTTAAAGCGGTTGGCAAATGTTCGCGACATTTCCAGGTGCTGTTCCTGGTCTTTGCCCACGGGCACCTTTACAGCTTTATGGATGATAATATCCGCAGCCATCAAAACCGGGTAGGTAAGTAAGCCTGCGTTGACGTTATCGGGCTGTGTGCGCACCTTGTCCTTAAAGGAAGTGCTGCGTTCCAACTCGCCGAGGTATGCGTTCATATTCAGATAAAGGTACAATTCAGCAACTTCAGGGACGTCCGATTGAACATAAATGGTCGATTTTTCAGGATCGATGCCTGCGGCCAGGTATTCAATCAATACTTGTTTCACATTGCCGTGCAGATCGGCAGGGGTGGGGTGGGTGGTTAATGAATGAAGATCGGCAATAAAAAAGTAGCAGTTATATTCTTGCTGCATTTTTACGAAGTTTTGTATTGCCCCGTAATAATTTCCCAAATGTAGGTTCCCGGTTGACCGGATACCACTAACAACAGTTTCCATGGGGCGAAAGTAAGTAATTTTTATATTTTTGGTGAAAACGGAAGTGTTCATATTCGCTCTTGCAAAGCGATGGGTTTTAAACCAAGGTGTTCAATACATGAAAAATAACAGTTTTACCCTCTTTCCGCCGAAGGCGAAGAGAGGGTCGACCAGCGAAGCGTCGTCGGGGTGAGTCAACCCGGCGGACATTAGCGCCTCCCGATAGCTATCGGGAGCATTAACGGTAATGTCCGTCGGGGTCTACTCACCCCACCATCGCTTTGCTCGGTGACCCTCTCTTCGGCTTCGCCGGAAAGAGGGTAGCTGCAGCTATTTTTAGTGTTTCGAACACTCAAGGTTTCCGACCCATCGCTATGGGAGGATAGATTAAATGCACTTCCCATTAACAGTCCCCTATGACCATAAAGCTATTTTTCAAAAAGTTGCATTGCTATCTCGCCATGTTCAATATGGCTTTTTTCTTTTTCCTGCTCTATCCGGCTTTGTATTATTTTTCAAGGAAACCGCAACGCTATTGGGGCATGGTAAAGCTGCGCCGGTGGTGGGCGCGCCTTAGTACCGGGTTTGCCGGCATTTTTTTTAGTTATGAATTTGAGGAGCCTGTTGACTGGAGCAAAACTTACATGATATGCCCTTATCACAGCTCAAACCTCGATACCGCGATGATCAGCATCCTGGTAAAAACTAACAGGCTGTGTATTATGGGAAAAGAAGAGCTTACACGCAATGCGCTCACGGGTATCTATTTCCGTACGGTTGACCTGCCGGTTGACCGCAGCAGTAAGATGGCGTCGTTCAGGGCTTTCAAAGCGGCAGGGGAGCGGCTAAAAAATGGCATCAGTATGATCATGTTCCCCGAAGGTGGTATCGAAAACGACTATCCTCCCCAATTACAGGAGTTTAAAAACGGGCCATTCCGGCTGGCAATCGAGCAACAGGTGCCCGTGCTGGCGGTAACTTCACTAAATACCTGGAAGATTTTGTGGGACGATGGCCTGAAATATGGTTCGCGGCCGGGCATTTGCAAAATCTTTGTACACAAGCCAATTGAAACTAAAGGCCTGACTGTTGATGATGCCGATCGGATTAGGGATGAGGTTTTTAATGTCATTAACAGCAAACTTTCTGAGAAAAACTAATGTAAACCTAATCCGGCTTGTTTACTGCCATTATCTTTTTCGTTATTTTTGGGCCGCCATGAAGCTTTTGTTACGAAAGATACATACACAGCTCTACCGGTTTAGCGTTGCTTTTTTTTACATGTTGGTTTGGCCGGTACGTTATTACCTCAAACAGAAACCCGGGCGCTTTAAATACATTAACGGGGTGCGCAGGTTCATTATCCGCTGCAGCACCTTTATTTCGGGTATAACTTTTAAAACCACCTATGAAGTACCGATCGACTGGAGCCGCACGTACATCATCGTGGGTAACCACTCCTCCAACCTCGATATTTCAGCCATCAACCTGTCTGCAAAAAATAACCACGTTTTTATCGGCAAAGAAGAGCTTAAAACGAACCTTGTGCTTGGTTATTTTTTCAGGACGATAGACCTGACCGTGAACCGGGAAAGCAAAATATCTTCCTTCAGGGTTTTCAGGCACGCCGCCGAAAAGCTGAAGCAGGGCATCAGCGTGGTGATCTTCCCGGAGGCGACCATCCCCCTGGTATATCCGCCAACGCTGAGCGAGTTTAAGAATGGCGCGTTCCGTTTGGCAATTGAGTTAAAAATACCCATACTGCCGGTTACTTCGCTGGATACCTGGAAGGTTTATTGGAATACCGGCAGCAAATATGGCAGCAGGCCGGGCATTTGTCATATATTTGTGCACAAACCCGTTGAAACAGCGCACCTAACCATGGATGATGCCGACACACTGCGCGATGAGGTTTATGAAACGATAAAAAAGAAACTCGGAATAGCATGATCATTGACCAGGATACCGTTGAAAAAATAGCCCACCTTGCCCGCCTGGAGCTTACAAGTGAAGAAAAGAAAGCTATGATAAAGGATATGAATAAGATCCTTGGTTTTATGGACAAGCTGAACGAGATTGACACCACAGGCGTTGAGCCGTTGGTTTATATGACCGATGAAGTGAATTCGCTGCGTGAAGATGTTGTAAAACACGAGATCACCCACGAAGAAGCCCTGTTAAATGCGCCCAAACAGGATGGGGAGTATTTCCTGATAGCGAAGGTGATCGGGTAGATGATCCGCCGTCGCTGAAGCTATGGCGGACGAGGAAGGTGAGTCAATGTCGTTTACTTAAGGAAACCCTGAGATTGAGCCCCCTCTAAATCTCCCCCGGCAGGGGAGACTTTAGCTTCGGTTACGGCGCTTTTTTTAAGTCCTCCCAACCGGGGAGGATTTAGGAGGGGCTAAAACCGAGGGTTGAACGCACAGATTTTTTTTTCCGGACTTAAAAAAACAACTCCCCTGTAACAAAACCTATCATCCTACAGTCAAACCAACAAAAATATGGCTCCATTAATTACACTTAACGATATCGGCAGAAAATACGTCATTGGCACTGAGATCATTCACGCCCTCAAATCCGTGTCGTTAACCATAAATAAAGGTGAATTTGTTGCTTTGATGGGCCCTTCGGGCTCGGGTAAATCCACGCTGATGAATATTTTGGGCTGCCTGGATACGCCCACAAAGGGAGAATACATCCTGAATGGCATTAATGTGAGCCACATGACAGACAACGACCTGGCCGATGTGCGCAACAAGGAGATCGGCTTCGTATTTCAAACCTTTAACCTGCTGCCGCGTAATACCGCCCTTGATAACGTAGCACTGCCATTGATATACGCAGGGGTGAACAGAGAGCAACGTCGCGAGCGGGCTAAACAAAACCTGACCAATGTTGGCCTAGGCAACCGGATGGACCACAAGCCCAATGAACTATCGGGCGGGCAACGCCAGCGTGTGGCTGTGGCCAGGGCGCTGGTAAATAACCCCTCGATTATCCTGGCGGATGAGCCAACAGGTAACCTTGACACTAAAACCTCCATCGAAATTATGGGCCTGATCGAGGATATCCACGCGCGCGGCAATACCATTATACTGGTAACCCACGAAGAAGATATAGCCCAGCATGCCCACCGGATTGTGCGTATGCGCGACGGTTTGATAGAAAACGATTACCCGAACCCCAGCATTCAAAGGGTTGACAGAAGCAAAATACTGGCCGAGTAAACGCAGATGTTTCAGTTGGCAAGCTGAATGGCAGTGCTTTAAATCACGATATCAAATGACAAGGAGACCCGTTAGCAAACCGCCGCGATCTTGCTAGCAATTTTCGCCGAATAAATCGCAGTATCGGGATTTAGCCAGTCGTTATTTCCAATAATTAAGTCATCACCAACCATTTCAATTACAAGGTCGCGCAGATCGATATCCATAAGCGCGTTGCGAAAGTTCCAGTTGATACAATTCGTCGCTTTTTCAGGCTCGTTGGCCACTACATAAAATTTATGACTGAAGGCTTTATCGTCTTCAAAATCGAGTTCAAGGGGATGAACTATGCTTAATACCCTGTCAGTAAAAGTTTCCTTGCGAATCAGTGCCCGCCCAAAATCTTTCTTTTGATTTACCAGCGCCCAAACCTGGTATTTGTAATAATCAAGACGCTCACCGGTATGATAAGAGGAATTAGGCGGATAATAGTAACGAATTTTTACAAAAACTACATAGCAATTATTTGCGCAGTTGTCTATTTGAAGCACGCCACCTACAGTCACTTCTGATTGCCGATCTGTATTCTCGTAGAATTTTATTGAATCAAACTGATTGACGTCGATGTTAAAGTCATCGGGTACTTTGACAGCAAATTTATCCTTTAGTGCTTTATAAACGGCTTCCAGGCTATCCACTTCGGATGCGGCGAGGCCAACAAGATCAAACGGTAAATTATCCATGATAAAGGTTTATAAGGTTTTTAGTGTATCATTCAGCATAACTTGCACAACCGTTCGGCAAACTCTGCCAGGTGAAGCGCTGTTCCCGGCAGCATTGGCCCCTGGATGCCGGCTATTAAGGTATGTCCCAATATCTCAATAATAAAATGATCGTGCCGCAAATCCATCACCGCATTTCTGAAATTGCGATCAATGCCCCGAAGGGCCTTATTGCGATCATTCACCAATACAAAAAAAGTGTCGCTGAAGGCTTTGTCGTCTTCAAAATCCAGTTCAACCGGGTGTACTAACTCTATCAACTTATCGGTGAGTGTTTCACGCCTGATCAAAACCCGGTCAAAGTCGTTTTTAAGATAAGCCACTACCCACGTTTGGTAATCATCATCCACCGCCGTGTGTCCTTTGCCACCAATGTATTTATAGGTTTTTTCGATAAATAACACATAGCAATCATTACCGTTGTGCTGCTTAATGGCGTAAGCGCCCAAAACCCGCATACGGTCGCCGCTTTTAAAAACTTCAAATTGATCGAGATGAAAATCGATGTGTCCAATGCTGCAAAGCTCTAATTTGCTTTTGAGTTCGTTGTAGGTATCGAAATACAGATCGATGGTATCTTGTTCAAGTCCATCGGCATTAAAAGGATAGCTTTCCATTGTGAATATTGTTCTCAAATTAAAAAAATTAATTCGATATAAATAAATCCATATGGCCGCATCGGCGAGTTTTGTTGATCAAACGGTCGCAAATCACCCGCTATATTGTCGTATTCACCCACTTCAGGTACCAATCAGCACGTTTAACTTTATTCAAAATTTCAAACCCTTTAATATTTACGATCATGGCTTTATCCTTTACTGTTTCGGCTATTATACCTGCAAGCAAAGAAACTATTTACAATGCCTGGCTGGATAGTAAACAACACGCCGCAATGACTACTACCGCCGATGCTACTGCAGGCGCCAAAGTTGGCGACAGCTTTATGGCCCATGATGGTTATATAACGGGTAAAAACGTTGAATTGGCGCCCAATTCCAAAATAGTTCAAAGCTGGCGGAGTACCGAGTTTTCGCCGGATGAAGCAGATTCGCTTATTGAGGTTACCTTTGAAGACAAGGAAAATGGTACCCTCGTCACCCTCACACATTCAAATTTACCGCCGCACGGTACACAATACGAAAGCGGCTGGAAGGCTTATTATTTTGAGCCGATGAAAGCGTATTTCGGGGAGTAGATGTTGAAATGTTGCAAGGTTGCAAAGTTGAAACGTTGTAAAGTTATTGCTCCCACCATTTAGCTTCTTCGATTTGTTTTGCTTTTTCGGCGGTTTTCGGGTTCATTAAATCCCGGACCGATTGCCATCCGAATTTTAAATATTGGTCGTCAGGTGAGAAATCACCGGCCCCGATATCAAAATGGCCGGAGAACGGGATCCTGAAATCTCCCCAATTACACCTTTTTATGACATTGCCTTTATCTGCGATCCAGCGACCAATAAACTGGTTATTTATGTAGCCGTCAGACGTCTCATCAATATCATCATAATGCACCTTGCCGCTTTTATCGAGGTAAAAGTTTGACTGGAACACTCCCCTAAAGGTTCCTGAATAAGGCTGGGCTTTATTTTCGATAAAATTGTAATTTCCTAAAATAACGTATTGTCCCTTGATGCCTTTATTTTTGTACGTTTCATCCACGCCGCAGGACATAATTTTATATTTCCTGATACCGGAGATCGTAATCGTTCCTGTAAACTCGCAAATATTATTTTTGACCATTGATTTTCCATCAATCAAATAACTGCCCGGAAGGGAACGATTTTTAGTTACTGTGAGAAGTTTTATCCGGATGCGCTGGTAATTATCGCCAATAAATCCATAAATTACAGAATTGTCAGTTTTTGTAAAAAGCGGGGAAAAATCAAAATCACCCGGCGACAAACTGAATGCCCTGGCGGTAAAATCTACGTCCTGTAGTAATCTGTTATTGATATTTTGCGTTAAAGTTTGGCCGAAGGTTAAAAAATAGCTTATTGTAAGCAGAACGGTCAACAACGCATTTTTCATTGTGAAACAGCTGGATAAAGAATATTCGGCCAATAAACAAAAACAAATTAGCATTTCGAAATCGAAACCTGATAATTATCGGGGCCGAAATCAATACGCTTTCAGTCCTCCACAGGAGCAGGCACAGTTTAGGTCGCTGGCGCCAAGTTTTTGTAAAAAATACTTGTAGAAACCGATACGGTCAGTCATGCCGGTATTGTTTTCGCCCTTGCCGCACTCAACACTGCCGTTCACGATGTTGATGGTCATGCCGAAGCCAGGCGTGCGGCCAGCGGCTTTATCGGCGGCATTCGGGCGCCATTTGCCTGTCATCACGTCGTGGGCCGACGGTTTATAGGTTTGCGGCGTCATCCAGAAATAAATGGCCGTTTTAAAGGCCGTCACCGCATCACTTTCTACAAGTGAAGGATTATTAAGCAACACGTGCTTATCGCCAAATATACAGTCGGAGGCATAGCCGTAATTGCCATTATAGCTCAACTGCATGGGGCCGCGCCCATAATATTTTTTGCCCGGAACAGGAGGGTATGCATCATTGGGCGCCGTATAGCTTTGTGACGTATCGTTTTCATGCAGGTACATCAGGCCGTCATTGTATTGGCCGTCCTGGCCGTGCCGTGTTTCGTGGGCAATCTGCGCAAAAAAGGCGGCTAATTCTTTTTTATTGCTTGCAGCGTCTTTTTCGGCGCAAAAAAGGCCGTAGTCGATAAAATAAACGCTGTCGGGTTTCTTTTTGGCCCAATCCTCGTTCCAATCCTGGTCCTGCCGCACTACGGTCGATTTTCCGGTGCTTTTATCAATTCGTATAAGCTGGTAAACAGATGTAGCCCGCCTGGCTACTTTTACTTTGATCATGCCGAGCTCCTGCGCAGCCTTAGTAAACGCGATATAAGTATAAAACTTGTCGCGCATGGGGAACAATGCATCAAATTGCTGTTCGGTGAGGATGGTCGAAATAGAGGCAGTAGCAGTAGCAATTGTAGCTGAGACGCCGTTATTTTTACTGCCACATTTTAAACTAAGCAACAACAGTGGAATTATTATTATCGATACAAACTTGAGTGGCTTCTTCATTTGATCTCTCGTTTTTAAAATAACGCTCAAACTTGTCTTGTGTTTGTGTCGTTGATCCCAAACATAACTATTACCACAATTTATTGCCATAATTCTTTGCGAAATCTTTGTGTCCTTAGTGTTCTTTGTGGTTTATTTGCATTTGTATTTAAACCGGGATCGATGAAAATCTACACCAAAACAGGCGATAAAGGGCAAACCTCGTTAATAGGGGGTACCCGCGTACCAAAATACCATATCCGTATTGAGAGTTACGGTACTGTCGACGAGCTAAACTCATGGATCGGCCTGATCGCCGACCAGGATATCGGCGCGCATAAAAAGAGAATATTAAAGGAAATACAGGACAGACTGTTTACTATAGGCTCCTCACTGGCGTCCGACCCGGAAAAATCAAGGATGGTGATACCTGATCTGACTACAGAAGACATTACCCTGCTTGAGACCGAAATGGATTGTATGAATGAGGAATTGCCTGAACTCAGGCACTTTATCCTGCCCGGCGGAAACGGTACTATTTCCTATTGCCACCTGGCGCGTTGCGTGTGCAGGAGAGCCGAGCGCATATCCGTGCACCTGGCCGAAGAAAGTAAAGTGGACGAAAATGTAATCATTTACCTGAACAGGCTAAGCGACTACCTTTTTGTATTGGCCAGGAAGATAGCAGCTGATGCGCAAATAGCTGAAAATCAATGGATACCACGGGTGTGAACAAATTGAAAAAAATTATTGATAATCAAATTAAAAATATTATACTTTTGCGAAAATTTAAATTCAGCAAATAACGATAAATAAGAGCATATGTATTGGACACTTGAACTCGCTTCACACCTTGAAGATGCGCCCTGGCCCGCCACCAAAGATGAATTGATTGATTACGCTATCCGTTCAGGAGCGCCTGTTGAGGTAATCGAAAACTTGCAGGCATTGGAAGATGACGGTGAGCCCTATGAAAACATTGAAGAAATATGGCCTGATTACCCTACAAAGGATGACTTCTTTTTCAACGAGGACGAATACTAGAAATCCCGGCCAAAACGCTTAAAACCCTGCTTCGGCGGGGTTTTTTATTTTCGAAACCTTTTGGAACAGTTTTAGTTGTATGCTAAACGCATCTATCAACTAAAACTTTAAAAAAATGAGAAGCATTCTTTATCTGATCGCAGTAGTACTGGTAATACTCTGGATCCTGGGTTTCGCCAATAACTATGGCGGAGGCCTTATCCACATCCTTTTGGTGATTGCCGTTATTGCGGTGCTGCTGGGAGTTATCCGGAGGGCTTGATTTAGCTCATAGTTCATGGTTCATGGTTCATGGTTCATGGTTCATGGAATGAGCATTGGAGCTAACCCCGTAGCCTATCTACCCTATGCTATTTTTCTATGAACTATGAACCATGAACCATGAACCATGAACCAAAACCTATAAGCCAAGAAGCACTTCCGCAAGTGCAATATCTTCCGGGAAGGTTATTTTAATGTTCTGGTGACTGCCCTCGATCAGGTTGATGGCAAACCCCGCCGCCTCAGCCACACTGGCGTCGTCTGTAAACTTATCGCTGTAAGGTTGCTTGTAAGCGGTTTTTAACTGGGCCGCTACGAAAGTTTGCGGCGTTTGCACCAAGTAAATTTCGTCCCTTGATAAATGTGTCGAAGCGCCTTCGCGCAATTGTCTTACCGTGTCGCGGCTTTTTACAGCTGTAACAGCGTTTCCGTGCGTGGCGGCATGGGTGTAAGACAGATCGATGATGCCGGTTTTGGTTAGCGGCCGTACGGCGTCCTGGACAGCCACCAGGGCGTTTTCATCATCAATGGTATCAAGCCCATTCTTAACGGAATGAAACCGCGTCTGACCGCCCTTTACCAGCAGGTGGGGGATATTGAATTCGTGCTCTACACAAAGCTCTTCCCAATAAGCGTGGTATTCATCCGGTAAAACAGTGATGATCTGCGGATTGGTTTTCGAATGATAAAAAGCCTCAATGGTATGCATCAGTATCGGCCGGCCTTTAAGCAGCAAGAACTGCTTGGGTATGGAAGCACCCATCCTGGTGCCGGAGCCACCCGCAACGATGATGACGTAGTTGTTTTGGGGTGTGAGGTTTGAGATGTGAGATGTGAGACTGGAAGCGCTCATGAGTTTATTAATTCATCATTTCATTACCACACTTCACCCAATGGTCCGTAAACGACCATTAAAAAACGGACCTCGAAATTCCGCATTAAATAAATCCGATCCCGATAGCTATCTGGACGAAAATCCGAATTCCGAAATCAAATCAAATGATCAGCATAGCATCGCCATAACTGTAAAAGCGATATTTTTCTTTTACGGCAACTTCATAAGCGTTCATCACATTTTCAAAACCGCCAAAGGCACAAACCATCATCAGCAAAGTCGACTCAGGCATGTGGAAGTTGGTGATCATTGCATTAGCAATGCTGAAGTCATATGGCGGGAAAATGAACTTGCTGGTCCAGTCGTTAGCGGGTTTTAATGTTTTGTTGGCCGATACTGACGATTCAATCGCACGCATCGAGGTGGTTCCAACGGCGCAGATGCGTTTTTTTTCGTCTATGCCTTTATTAACGATGTTTGCCTGCTTCTCTTCAATGATAAATTGCTCGGAGTCCATTTTATGCTTGGTGAGGTCTTCCACCTCAACCGGGCGGAATGTTCCCAGGCCCACATGCAGTGTAACTTCAGCAAACTCCACGCCCTTCAATTCAAGGCGTTTCATCAATTCGCGGCTAAAGTGCAAACCTGCGGTAGGGGCTGCAACAGCGCCCTCGTGCTTGGCGAAAATTGTCTGGTAGCGCTCCTTATCTTCGGGGGTTGCTTTACGTTTGATATACTTAGGCAGCGGCGTTTCGCCCAATATCTCCACGTTGCGGCGAAATTCTTCGTCCGTTCCGTCAAACAGGAAGCGAATGGTGCGGCCGCGCGAGGTGGTATTATCCACAACTTCGGCAATCAGCAGGTCGTCCTCGCCAAAATAAAGCTTGTTGCCTACGCGAATTTTGCGGGCCGGATCAACCAAAACATCCCACAATCTTAGTTCTTTGTTCAGTTCTCTCAGCAGAAAAACTTCAATCGTTGCACCGGTCTTTTCCTTATTGCCATACATGCGCGCCGGGAAAACCTTGGTGTTATTGAGGATCATCACATCCTTATCATCAAAATAGTCAAGAATATCTTTGAATATTTTATGCTCAATTTTGCCTGAATCTTTATAAAGGACCATCAATCGCGACTCGTCGCGTGTTTGGGCAGGGGTATGGGCAATAAGTGAATCAGGCAGGTTGAATTTAAATTGAGATAATTTCATGCTAAACGATATGAATTTTCAAGGGCGCAAATGTAAGGAATTTTTTTTATTTTTTTGGATTTCACCGGTTGTTATATGATTTAACCGATTAAAATTTGATTATTATACTGATTTCGAGATGATTACAACCATTGTTATTAGTTGATTACAATGACCATGTGATTCTGTTTTAAATAATAGAAATATTGTAACGTATTTGACGTTCCACCGTCTAAAACCAGATGCACGATAATAACCGTAATTGTAGTCATATAAAAATCGGTGAAATCATTCTCAAATCGGTGAAATCATAAGAAATTATGCTGTTTTTAAAACTTTTAAAAGAAGCCTTTTTATTTGCCAACGACTCGTTAAGGCAGAATAAAATGCGCACCTCGTTATCCGTTATAGGGGTAACCATCGGTATTTTTATGATTGTAGCGGTTTTTTCGGCTGTGGACACTTTGCGACACAACCTGCAAAAAAGCATCGATAAATTGGGTAGCAACAGCATTTATGTGGGAAAGTGGCCATGGGTTGGAAGCCAGGATTTTCCGTGGTGGAAATATATGCAGCGGCCGGACCCAAAATTAACTGAATATGATGAAATTGTGCGTCGCAGCCAAACGGCGCTGGCCGTTTCTTACGAAATAACCATTAATGACCGTACCGTAAAATACCAAAGCCATACCGTTACCGGCGCTCAAATAAACGCCGTTTCGCACGATCACGATAAAACCTGGAATTTTGACCTTTCAGACGGCAGGTATTTTAGCGACCTTGAATCGCGGACGGGCCGCCCGGTAACCGTTATCGGAAGCGATATAGCCTCAGATCTTTTCCCCGGTGGAAGCGCTGTTGGCAAACAGATAAAAATACTCGGGCGGTATATTACCGTTATAGGGGTATTTAAAAAGGAAGGCGACGATGCTTTCGGCAATTCGGATGACAAGAACATCCTGATACCCATTAATTTTGCCAAGGATGTAATAGATGTGCAGAATGATAATTATCAGCCTACGATCGTAGTTCGCGGAAAAGATGGTTTAAAGGATGTGGATGTTGAAAGCGAGTTAAAAGGATTGATGCGTTCCATCAGGAGACTTAAACCCAGCGAGGAAGACAATTTTGAGCTGAACAAAGTAACGGCCATTTCAAATCAGCTGGACCAGGTATTCAGCTTTTTGGATAAGGCTGGTTTCTTTATCGGTATTTTTTCCATATTGGTCGGCGGCTTCGGTATCGCAAACATCATGTTCGTTTCGGTAAAAGAGCGTACCAATATCATCGGCATTCAAAAATCACTCGGCGCAAAAAGTTATTTCATACTGATGCAGTTTTTGCTTGAAGCTGTTTTTCTTTGCCTGATGGGAGGTGCGGCGGGGCTGCTGCTGGTTTATGGGGGGACTTTTGCCGTTAAAGCCGCTGCAGATATACAGGTAGTGCTCGATCCGAACAATATTATTATGGGCGTAAGTATTTCGCTGATAATCGGCGTTGTTTCGGGTATTGTCCCCGCCTGGGTTGCCGCAAAACTCGACCCGGTTGAAGCGATAAGGTCGAATTAGTCCATGGTTCATGGTTCATGGTCCATAGCAGGAGGATATTTACTAATAGCTGAGCAGCTAGAACTATGAACTATAAACCATGAACTATGAACTATAAACCATGAACCATGAACCATGAACTATGAACCATGAACCATGAACCATGAACCATGAACCATGAACCATGAACTATGAACTATGGACTATGAACCATGAACCATGAACCATGAACCATGAACTCAATGCTCCACCGGCATATAATACTTCGCTACTTTTTCGAATAACGTTTGGGGGACAAAAGGCTTTGTCAGGTAGTCGCACATGCCTGCAGCAAAAGCTTTATTATGGGTTTCGGGCATGGCGTCAGCAGTAAGTGCAAAAATCGGTATCTGCGGGTTAGCACGCTTAATTATGCGCGCGGCTTCAAAACCGTCCATGCCAGGCATCTGTAAATCCATAATGATCAGCTCATAGTTAGCGTGCGTAGCCATTTCAACGGCCTGCTGGCCGCTCGTAGCCTCATCCGGTTCGGCTTGCCATTTCTTTAAAAATTTTGAGGCAATCAGCAGGTTCATTTTATTATCGTCCACCAAAAGCACCCTCATACCGCGCAGGTCGGCAGCATTATTGCCACTGTGCTCGCCAATTGTTAAGGGCTGCTCATTTTTGTTGCCTTTGAAACTGGAGATAGCAAACGAAATTGCAAAGGAAAATTCAGTACCTACGCCTGGCTCGCTCGCTACCGAAATGGTGCTTTTGTGCAAGTCGACCAGGCGTTTGGTTATCGCCAGGCCAAGTCCGGTTCCGCCATAGTCGTTGCCTGAGTTTTGTGTTTCCTGCTCAAACGGGTCGAAGATAATGCCAAGATTCTCCGGTGCGATACCTATACCGGTATCAGACACTTTAAACTTGATCGCCACTGTGGAACGGTCGATAGTTTGTTTTTCGAGGCGGATGACCACTTTACCAAAGTGCGTAAATTTTATTGCGTTGCTTACCAGGTTGTTCAGCACCTGTCCCAATCGCACCTGGTCGCCAATTATTTGAGCCGGTATTTCCTCATCGATGATCAATTCAATATCCAGGTCCTTTTCAGATGCTTTGGAATAGAAGGAGTTTTTGATCTTTTGGGTAAGATGATAAATATTGAATGGAACGTGGTTCAATTCAAGCTTGCCGGCTTCAATTTTATTATAATCGAGGATATCGTTAATTATTGCCAGCAGGTTTTCGCCAGAGAACTTGAGCGTGTTCAGGTATTCCAATTGATCAGGCTTGGGATCTTCGCTTAGCAGCAGGTTCGTGGTACCGATAACCGCATTCATCGGTGTCCGTATCTCATGGCTCATGATCGACAGGAACTCCGACTTAAATTTCGACGAACGTTCGGCCTCTTCTTTTGCGGAGATCAGTTCCTGCGTCTTCTTTTGCCGTTCGGTAATATCCTCGCCAATTCCGGTAACTTCCTTAATGTTGCCATCCTCATCGTAACTGATGGTATTTTGCCAGCTGATCAGGCGCCGTTCACCGTTGCGGCAAATCACCGTATTGATATTTTGGGCCTTAAACGAGTCGTTTTCAAATAACGCGATCGTATTGCTGCGTAAATTTTCCGGCACAAAATTCTCCAGCCAGTTCAACCCTAATATCTCACCGGGTTCGTAGCCCAGCATATCGGCAGCAAACCTGTTGCAAAAATTAACGTTGCCGTTCTTATCAACCGAAACCGCCGGGAGCTTTATCGTTTCTAAAACCAGCCGGTATTTGTTCTCCGTCCGCTGGTACTCCAGTTCGGCCAGCTTGCGGTCGGTTATGTCCTGTAAGGTGCCCACAACTTTTCGCAATACGCCATCCTCGCGTTTGATCAGCTTGCCAACAATGATACTTAAATATTTTATGTTGCCATTAGGGGTAATGATGCGGTATTCATAAGATGTATTGGTAATTTTCGATAAGTCCTTTAAATGCTGCCTTAGAATATGCCGGTCGGCCGGGTGGGCGTATTTAGCCAGTAACCTGATGAAATTGCCGTCAGCCACCAGCTGTGGGTTCGCTTCGAATATATTGCTGATCTCGTCACTCCAGTTCAGCTTGTTTAAAATCACATCCCACTGCCAATTGCCTATTTTAGCAATCGTCTGGGCTTCTACCAATTCCGCCCGGCTTAACTTTATCTTTTTCTCAGATAACTTGGTTTCGGTAATATCCTGCAAAACCCCAAAGCTGCGTTTGGCCTTGCCGTGCTCGTCGGTGATCAGTTTGCCTTTTAAGGCCCTGAAATATTTTAAGTTACCCTTTGGGGTGATGAGTTTATGTGTGAATTGGGTTTCCGCATTTTCCTTTACGTTTGAAAAATACTTCCAGGCGTTGTCCCGGTCATCCGGGTGGATCAAGCTCAGGTAATAATCATATTTATCGGTATTTTCAGGGATGCTATCAACCTCAAGTATGGTAAACAGGCTTTCCGACCAATAAGTTTCCCTGGTGATATGATCAAACCACCAATTGCCGGTTTTGGCGATAGCCTGTGCTTCAAGTAACAGATCCTCGTTTTCCTGCAGCGCAACGGCGTATTTTTTCTGCTCGGATATATCAGTTACCGAGCCTGAAATACGATGGGTATATGCTCCGTTACGGTCGTAAACCGGCGAAAGCCTGGCAAGGAACCATTTTCCGGTGCCAAGGTCTGATGGAAATTCAAAAGAGGTGGCCTGCTTTGTGCTTATCACCAGGTCAAGGGCCTTATCAAATTTTTCCGCTTTTTCCGCGCTGAAAACCTCTGTTATTCTTTTGCCAACGCAGGCTTTTGGATCCATCGCGCGGCCTTCAATTCGTCTAAACCAAGTGTTTACGCAGACCTTGTTCTCGTCGAATTCAAAAATAACGTCGTTAAGCGAATTGATGAGCGCGTTTAGCTTTTTGCGCTTGTCACGTAATTTGTCATCATTCAGCCTCAGGCTATGGTTAAGCACCATCACATGGTTTACAGCCTTTTGAAAATTGAGATTATACGTCATTACGACGAGGAATGACGCGTAGGCGATCAAGGTAAACGTCAGCATTAAAACAATCAGCACCACCAGGGAGATGTTCAGTTTAGGGGCCGTGGCATAGGCAATTTCAGTTGCTGCCAGGTTCAGAAAACATATCGCAATAAATTCCCATCTTTTTTTACAAAACAGGGTGAGTGCAATAAATATGGTTATCGCGCTAAACAGGTACACTTGCGCAAAACCGTTTTTACCCAGCAACAGGCAATTGTTTATCGATAAAAATGCGATAATAACAACATATTGACTTATGGCAACAATCGTTTTATTGGCATAAAAGCTTAAAAATAATGCAACAAGGCAAAGTGCGCTGATAAATACCCGCAGGCTGATCGGGTCGTATGAATTATAGTAACACAGGTAATGCAGGGAGGGGCTGGCAATCATCAGGCCCATCAGCAAAAGCTGATAAATGGTATTATCGTTTTGTAATAGTAACAGCAGTT